>WNFZ01005835.1_pt1 | contig 14213 bp, 18 predicted proteins | sample 5400081 | NCBI WGS metagenome assembly WNFZ01 (sample SAMN13153365, study PRJNA577476) | soil metagenome | isolation source: 80 cm soil or saprolite under grassland replicate 1 | place: USA:California | collected 2016-06-15
AAAGGTGGCGCGAGCACCATTCTTGTCGATGCTCGCAAGCGTTACCCGGCAAGTGGAATCGCATATGCAGATGATTTGATTCTCACCGCCGATCACGTGGTGACGCGCGAAGACGAGATCAAGGTTCTTTTACCGGATGGAAAATCGTTGAAACCCGCCCAGACGTCGGACTCCGTTAAAGTGGGACAACTCGTTCTTGCATTGGGACGTCCCAGCAGCGCGGGGATGCAGGCTTCGTGGGGAATCGTCACCGCAATTAGTGGTCCCACCCGGACCTTTCGCGGCGGCTTGCTCGATGAATATGTTCAAACCGAAACGACTCCCTATCCCGGTTTCTCGGGCGGTCCGTTGATCAATACAGAGGGTGAGGTCCTGGGTCTCAACACATCCGGTTTGACACGCGGTTCTTCCCTGACGATCCCCGTTAAAGTGGCGTGGCGTATTGCCGATGAGATTGCAAAGCATGGCTCGGTCAAGCGCGGCTATCTTGGAGTCCGCACGCAGTTGGTGGATATTCCAGAAGCTGCGCGCACTGCGCTCAAGCGTGAGCAAAACCACGGTCTATTAGTATTATGGCTTGACGAAGGTGCTCCTGCGGAAAAGGCTGGGTTTCTTGTCGGGGATATTCTCGTCGCGGTCAGTGGTCAACCGGTTGGCGATCATGATGATCTCTTTTCTGCGCTCAACGGCGATACCGTTGGCAAATCGATCGCGGTAGAAGTGCTGCGCGGCGGTCGCCCGGAAACTGTCTCTGTGACGGTAGGGGAGAGGAAGTGATTCGAGTCCTTCTCGATATTTCATCACCTGCCATGCGCGCCGGATTACGCGCTCTGCTTTCGTCTGATAAGACGATCAAGGTGGTGGCTTTGCCTGACTCGCTCGAAGAAGACGAGGAAGCCGATGTGGTGATCACATCGGCTTCTCGCGCTTCCTTGTTGAACACTGGGTTTACAGATTCGTCCGCCGCGATCCTACTCTTAAGTGACGAACCGCTGAACGTCCGAGATATGATGCGATCCTCAAGAGCATGGGGAATTCTTCCAACAGATGCGTCCGTCGATGAATTAGGAGCCGCAATCCACGCATTGTCACAAGGATTGATCGTCGGCACGTCCTCATTATTATTTGAAACGGAAAGCGAACCGTTATCGCGCGGACCGCTCACGGAACGAGAAGCAGAAGTATTAGGTCTGCTTTCCAAAGGGTTGGCAAATAAACAAATCGCGGCGACGTTGGGGATCAGCGAACACACCGTGAAATTTCACGTCTCATCCATTTATGCAAAACTGAATGTGACCAATCGCACGGAAGCAGTCCGTGAAGGCCTGCGCGGCGGCTGGATCGCTCTTTAAACGGGACACTCCTGTAAATTTCTCTAATTCATTGCACCAATGACCCATATTCAATGCAGTAATCGCAGCATTATTCTCTGCGATTAAACTCCTCAGCAGAATATCCAGCATTTCATCATTATTCCTATGCACATTGCATATCCTGGCGCGATATGTTTATAGACTTGGTATCTCTATCTCCGCTTTGTGCATAGGGTGAGGCAGACGTTGAGCACGTTTAATCACAAACGGCCAGGCCAGCAGACTGATCAGAGCAGTCAGGAGGGTCATGACGCCCAGTGTAATAATGGTATTGCCCCAGTTGAACGAGATTAATGTCATCCCTAGAGAACCCATCAACAGTCCGGTGCAGCTCATCACGAAGACCATCGAGCCCTCTGTCCTCGCTACGAAGTTTTGCTACTTCCGACTATGCCAGAGGGCGGCTATTTCTCTTTTGCAAAAGAGAGTCCTTTGCTCTTCAAGGCACGGCGAAGTTCATTCATGGCGTTGGGACCGATGCCATGCAGTTCTTTGATTTTCTTTTCAGTGAATTTCGTTATTTGTTTGAGGCTTTGAACTCCAGCACTTGCCAAGGCACGATGTGCGGGTGCCGACAATTTAGGAAGGTCGCTTTCTGTTTTTTGATTCATCGTGAATACTCTCCTATTTTGATTTGAGACGGTAACGCAAATCGACTCTGCCTGGCGATTCAAGAGTTCTCACTCTTTCAAGTTCGATGTTCCCAAAGGAGGCATTATCAAAGAATCGCAGGCCACCGCCAAGCAATATCGGAACAATACCGATCTCAAGCATGTCGAAAAGCCCAGCATTGATAATTTGCTGTGCAGTACTCGCTCCGCCCACTACTGTTACATCTTTGTCACCAGCCGCTGTTTTTGCCTGTTGAATCGCTCTTTCAACCCCATCGCTAACGAAGATAATCCTCAGCTTATCATTCTGGCCCTTCGCCACTGCCTCCGGCGGATGATGAGTAACCACAAAGATTGGCACTTGATATTCATATCCTGTCAAATCTCCATGAGCCATATCGAAAGCGTGCCTGCCCATCACAACGGCTCCAGTCGATCGCATAGATTCTTCCAGCATTTCTGTCGTTCGCAACTCTTCCAAGTTCGGATATAGTTTTTCCACGCTTCCCTTGCGATCGTTCATAAAACCATCCAGGGACATAGTCGTGCCGACAATTACCTTTCCCATCTTACGATCTCCTGCTTGTTTTTGATTTCTTCATCGAGATGGACTTCTTTGGCGGAGAAGATTTTTTCGTTGCCTTTTTCGGTTTCGAATTATTGAGCGCTACTGCGGCGCGCACCAAATCCTTGAGAGAGGCTTCATCGATTTTATCTCCTTCAAAAATATCAATGGCGCGCGTCAACTTGGCATCCAGCCCGGCATTGAATAAGCGATGGTCCTCCAGTAACGCGCCATGGAAGAAGTTCAGTTTTATATGATCCTGAAATGCTCCGGCTGCAAGAACATTTCCATTGCTGGACCATACCGGAGTATCCCATTTCCATTCTTCGGTGATACCTGGTGCGGCTTCTAAAACCAATTTGCGCAGGCGTGCCAATGTCTTGCCGCGCCAATCGTTGAGTTCTGCGATTCGGTTATCGATCAGTTCAGATGCTTTCATCTCAATTTCCTTTTTGGGGCTGATAAGTTGCAATCACAACACCTGTGCTGGATGGTTTTACATCCACAAGCTGAAGGGTGGCGAACACGCCCTCGAGGAAAAGGCGGCGTCCAGATCCAAGAACGAGCGGATGAATGAAGAGTATATAGGTATCGATGAGGTTGTGCTTCATCAGTGTTTGGATCAGCTCACCGCTTCCCAGAATCACTAGATCCTTGACCGGTTGCGCCTTGAGTTCAGCCACGGCCTGAACAACATCCCCCTTCAGCAGGATGGAATTCATCCATGGAAGCGGTTCTTTCAGCGTTCGTGAGGCAACATACTTAGGGCTATTATTGAGCACTTCGGTGAAAGGATTGTCGGTTCGGTTTGGCCAAACCTTGTAGAAATCTTCATACGTTCGACGACCCAATAGCAAACCACCGGCGGTTGCCATACTCTCTCCAGCTGCTTTGCCAATGGCTGGATCGGAGTAGGGAATCGCCCAACCTCCATGCTTAAAGCCGCCACGTGTATCCTCATCTGGTCGAGCTGGCGCCTGCATCACGCCATCCAAAGTCACACTGTTGAACACAACAATCTTGCTCATTTGCACCTCCTTTTACGAAAACGCCAATTCGAGAACTCTGTGACTAATCGCTGTACAAACTATGGAATTGGGTGCTGCCCATTCCACGCAGTCGCCTCTTGAAACTGATCTGCCACTCGAAGCACGGTTGCATCCTCCCAGGGTGTACCAACAATTTGCAAGCCTATCGGCAGCCCCTTCCCATCGAAACCATTCGGAACACTGATGGCCGGTAATCCATAATAGTTCGCAAACACTGTATTTTCAGGTGAGAGACCTTGTGGGTTTGCACCCACATCCTGGACGGTCGGCACTGTTGTTGCTGTGGTCGGCAACACGAAAATATCAACATCTTTGAATGCCTGATCAGCAATTGCTTTTCGGTCGGCTTCGATGTTTTCTATGCCCTTCTCCAGATTAACGAATGGAATGGGAACGTCCTTGATTTGATATTGAAACCCGCGAATAGTTTCGATTGCTTTTTCGAACGCGTTCATAACCTCGGCGTCGGCATGGAAATTACTCCCGATACCAATTCGCAAATCTTGTTTGTTGCCGATTGCCTTGTGCTCATTTGGATTGGCGAGTACTTTGAGTACCATTGCCGTGTCTTTTACATTACATGTCGTAATGCCGGGGTGATTCATCCATACGATGAATTCGTCAGGAGGCTCTTCGCCTTCCAGAATCCCCTGCGGGCTGATCAGACCATACGTGCCTTTGAACCCGACCACACCGCAGCAGGCGGCTGGCAAACGACAGGAACCAATGGCGTCAGTGTCCAGTGTAGCAAAGCACATGCCGGTTGCAACAGCAACAGCCGAACCTGATGATGAGCCACCGGGGATGTATTCGGGATTCCACGGATTTTGAGTGGGACCAAAATAACTCTCAAGACCGGTCGTGCCCATCCCGAGTTGATGCATATTGGTTTTGCCAAGAATAATCGCGCCAGCCTCTTTCAATCTGGCAACGCTTAACGCATCTTTTGCGGGTGTCCGATTGCTGAAGTGCTCGAATGCGGCGGTCGTTTTGATTCCGGCTGTGTCATAGAAATCCTTGATCGCAATGGGAATACCATGCAGCGCACCACGCCACTTGCCGGCCTTGATTTCTGCTTCGGCAATCTTCGCTTTTTCGCGCGCTTCCTCGGCAGCAATTGTGATGAACGCGTTGAGTTTTGGATTCAGATCCTCAATACGTTGAATGCACCTCTCAAGAATTTCGACCGGCGAGAGCTGTTCTTGTCGTATGAGGTTGCTGATTTGTTCAAGACTTGAATAATAAATATCGTTAATTACTTTGCCCATAGAAAGCTCCATCTCAGCGCTTGATGATCAACCTACGCAGCGTGCATGACGCGGACCTGAACGGGCTCGCTGATTCCTTTCAACTCCAGGCTGCGGGATTCCAAATTGCTGCCATCCATGCCCGCTTTTGACAATGCCTGCTCGCTGATAACAATTTCGCCTTGCGCGGCTTTGGATGCCAAGCGTGCCGCGGTATTGACTTCCTCGCCAGAAGCAGATATATCGGACAGCCCTTCTGCAGTGTTGATTGCGCCAAAATAAGCAACACCAGCATGTACACCGATACCGACCGGAATATTTTGTCCTTCCATAATATGCAACAAGTTCTCGGCAACTTTGATTGTCCGCTTTATATACTCTGGACCTGCAAACCCCGCGCCCCAAAAAGCTGCTACTTCATCGCCCACCAGCTTTTCCACCAGCCCGTCTGCATCAATGATCACTTTCGTGGCTGACTTGTAAAAACGATTGATCAATCCCCTGAATTCTGTAGCACTCATTTTCTCAGAGAGCGCCGTAGAGCCGCGGATATCAATGAACAACATGGACATCTCCACTTCCGCGCCGCCCGGAAATTCTTGTGACGCAATCTCGCACTGATTGCAATATCGTGGATTCAATGCAGACCGTTGTTTGCCAAACAAGACGCGGGCAAGCATGCCACCAAATCCTTGAAAGGGTGTGTTACAGAATTTGCAACGAGGATCGCGGGGAAGCGTACGCATGATTCGACGCAACCTCTTATCCACCGCAAATGCATTTGTTGAAAACCAGAACCACCAGACGTTCCCAATGTCTATATGCTTTTTATCGTTCATATTTGGAGTGGTATGCATTTTTAATATCTCGCAACTGGACTATTTATCTTTGGGCATTGGCGCATCCAGGAATGAGTTGATCATGGGAATCAGCAATTCGGCACGATCTGCAACCATGACGTGAGAAGTACCGGGCAGAACGGCAAGTTGAGAATTTGGAAGTCCAGCCGGTGTGTCGCCAAACACGCCGCCACCCAGGAGCCGAAACATCTCCACCGCATGTTCAGGGCGCGGACGAGATCAGAATCGCCAATGATGATCAGCGTTGGAGCTGTGATGGCTTGTATGGCCTCGGCTGGGATATCTTTTATCTGCCGATCCATCTGCATTTTCTTGGCAAAGAGTTTATTGAAATCTTCCGGATGCGGCGCGATGCGCATGTACTCTTCATGCCAGGGAGAGCCATGCATCATCTCTGGCTTCATGCTTCCCAAATTCTCCATTAGCCCGGGTTGAATGCCTTCTATCGTGTATGTACTCGAAGCAAAGACCAATTTGCGCAATACTTCGGGATGCCGGATGACGGTTTGCAATGCAACACTCGCGCCCATACTGTAGCCAAAGAGATCAGCAGGTTCGAGATCTAATGCTTGGATGCCCGCTGCAACATCATCTGCCATGAACTCCAAAGACAGGGGACGGTCAACGTCCGCGGTATGACCATGCCCCTGCAACTCAAAGGCAACGACTTTACGAGTCTTGGAGAGTCCTGGAAGCAGTTTGCCAAAGGATGTGCCAATCGCGGAAAATGCGCCGTGGACCAGCACAAGAGGTTGCCCCTCGCCATGGATCTCATAATACATTTCGAGCCCATTCACAGAAACATAACCTTTTGTGAAATTGTCACTTGCCATTTTTACTCCTCATAAAAATTGAATCGCCTATTCAGACGGATTCCGCAGATCGAGGGAATTGATTGCGGCTATTCCACAAGAGGATGATACTGAGAGTAATGAGCCCTATCGCCAATACAATATAAGCGATCGGCAAACCAACCTGATTTGCAACATAACCCACTGCAAGTTCACCGATAGACATCAACAACGAGCCCAACAAGGATTGCATCGAAAGGATGGTGGCACGAATATTATCCGTTACTTCTGTTTGAATTCGATTCATGACGAGTGGCTGGAGGACAGCAGTGACAAATCCGATTACTGCAATGAAAAATAGGGAGGCGGGCACTTGGAAAAGCGCCAGCAGAATTAGGCTTGCCACAATGGTAAGCGGTGAAAGATAGATGACTTGCTTTTCTCCAACGCGCCTCGAGATCTGTTGCGACCAGTTCGATCCGGCGATATTTACAAGTTGGATTGCCATGATAATAAAGCCAATCGCCGCAACTGGTAGACCAAACGAGACCGCCTGAGGTTGCACAAGGAACGTCTCCAGTAAAAAGCCGGCTAACGGCATAAATGCAAGGTAGAACATAGGATAACGAAGGGCCGGTCGTATTTTTAATACGGCTAGTGCCTCGCGCAAAATCCGCCCGTAAGAGTTCTGGTCGCGACTCTCCGATTCTATTCTGTTAGGAGGCTCTTTGAGAGTCAATACGATCCCAAACACAATAACAATGCATAATCCACCTCCAAGGAAAGGAGTGATCAGATCTCGGGATGCCAGTAATCCACTCATCGCATTTCCAATTGCAAACGAACCAAGTGATACGGCGCCAATCTGACCTGCAAGTCGCTGATATTCTCCTCCACGACCGATGGATTTCAAGGATTCAAAGAACAGAGCCTCATCTGCACCGGAAAGGAAGGTGAAACCCAGCGCCATCCCGGCATATGCAACAACAACAAGCAAAAGGGTTGGAACGAGCGGCCATGCCAGCATACTGATCGCCATCAGCGCAGCGCCAATTACCATGGAAGTTTTTCGACCGTACGTATCCGCGACAATACCCGTTGGCAATTCGCCAAATGTGGCTGTGATCAGGAAGGTAACATCCACCACGGTTGCCTGAGCAAGATTTAAACCACGCCGCTGCTGGAGATAGATCACCCAAACAGCGACGAAGAGTCCAAAGCCCAAATTTTTCAGGATCGCATACAAAAAGTATTTTGGCACGTTGCGTGTCAACTGCGCCTTCGAGGTTGGAATAGTTCTCTTCATTCTTCTACAACAACTCTCCGAACAGATCCAATCGCCAATCGTTGACCAGCAGGGCGTGCCCTGGCGGATATTCAAACTGACATTCCTCAAACAGTGTGAATCCAAGTTTGCGACAGATTGCATTTGACGCCGGATTGTCCACAGATGGGAATGCATGCATATGCTGGTAACGATGTTCCCGTCGTGCATGTTGAATGGTTGCTTCGCCTGCTTTTGTTGCAACGCCGCGTCCCTGATATGCAGGCAGTACGAACCAACCCATCTCATAGACGAGTTGAGCGCGCCAATTCTTTTCCCAGTAACCAATATTGCCAACCGGTATACCATCTAAAACGATCGTGAACATGCGATCGGTCTCTGGCAAGTGCAGATAGCGTTGGTGACGCTGACGAATTTGCTTGGGAGTTTCGGGTCCTCCGAGATGTGCCATCGTGTCAGCGTCACCCAAAAGTTGTTGTAGAAGAGGCAAATCTACAGCCGAATATGGCTGAAGCATTACATCCATTGGATTAGCTAGGGTGCCCTTACTTTTGCCAGCCAGGCGCGTACATCTGGCTCATGATCATCACGAAAATGATCAAAGAATTCGCCGGTGGGGAAGTACTTATCACCTAACCACACGAGGTGCCACTCTTCATCGATGCGCACTTCATCGGGCAGGTCTTCAATAACAGAGAAGAGGTCCTGAAATACTCGATGCGTTTCCTCCCGGACTTCACTCACTGTGCGCCTGTGATTGGACTCATAGATCCACGCATTGATTTCATCCTCAATTTGCAATTGCACGGGCCAGGGTGGGAGCGGTTGAGGTTCGCCGCCTCGCGCCGCCTGCAAGCGGTCCACAAGCCACCGATGCCAGATCGTCAAGTGCGCGGCCATGTCTTTCATAGACCAGTCACCATTCACACCCGGCTGATCCAAGTATGCTGTGCCAATCTGATCCAGCAACGCTTCCCACTTCTGATACTCCACTTGCAGCCAATTCAGAAGTTCAGCTTTATTCATCAATCGCTCCTTCAGAAACCTTACACCCTGGGGTTACGATCTCAATACTTCATTTTGATACAGGCAGGATATTTAGATTGAGGCGGAAAAGATTTGTCGGATCGTATTTTGCTTTAATTTTCGCGAGTCGTTTCAAAGTTTCTCTCGGATACGCTGCATCGATGCCAGCTTCACTTTCATCGGTGACGAAGTTAACATAGGCACCTTTGTCGCTCTGCTGCAGTGCCGCAGCGAAATCCCTTGCCCAAGCTTCATGATCCGCTTTCTGATCAGGGTTTGTATAAAGCGCAGCAACGTTCACCATGATCTTGGACTTGCGATGTGCAAATGCCGTTGCATCTGCCGGGACACGTGCCATCGCGCCGCCCAACACACGAAGTTGCGCGACCGCCATCATCGCATTCTTTGATGAATTGAGATAATCGACAATCGTCTGAGCTACGTCCTGATCCACGGAGTCAATAAACATGTTGTGCGAGACTCCCATCGGATGGTAGCCTTCCTGTTCAGGCTGATAGATTTCTTGATATTTCATCGGTCGAACCATATCGGCGAGCGGTGTCGTAATTGCCCGGAAGGGTGCAATAACCCGCTCACCATCAGAGACATCACCGGCATACATCATGATCGCCATAATGACCGGCTTGCCATAATATTCTTTGGGAATGAATGGCATGGGTGGTGCTGTCACAACATTGGCAATGACAGATAATTCCTCCGGTGCAGCCTCCGCGAGTGCGATGAAAGAAGCGATGCTATCCGCTGTCGCCGGAAGGAACAACATACCACCAACAGCAGAAGGTACCTCATGTAAGCGGAATTGAAAGCGCGTCACAACGCCAAAGTTGCCGCCGCCGCCTCGAATCGCCCAGAACAAATCTGGATTCGTTTTTTCATCCACCTGAAGAATTTCGCCATCTGCGGTCACTATTTCAGCAGCCAGCAGACTATCGATCGTCAGACCATATTTGCGAACCAAAAATCCGACGCCGCCTCCCAAGGTAATACCGCCGATTCCGACGGAACCAGTATCACCAAATCCGGTGGCGAGACCATGGGCCCCGACAGCATTTGTATATTCTGCAGCGGTCAAGCCGGTTTCGGCCCAAGCGGTGTGGCGTTCTGCATCGATTTGCAAATCACGCATGCGTGATAGATCCAAAACAATGCCTCCCTCAGAAACACAATGACCGACCACGCTATGACCACCGCTGCGGATGGCTAATTCCATTCCGGTATTACGCGCCAGCGAAATCACGCGCGCAACGTCGTCGGCATTCTGAACGCGAATGATCACCGCCGGATGGTGATCGATCCCGCCATAGAAAGTGGTACGCGCCGCATCATACTCCGCATCCTCCGGCGCGATCACATGTCCAGGGAACAGAGAACGCAATTCTTCAATTGCAATAGCAGGGGAACTGGATTTGTTTACCATTAATATCTCTCCTCTTTAAATTGTTGTTCTTATCACGTTGTTTGCAAGCTATGGGGACAGTAAGTATATCAAACTTGCTTATCAGTCTATAAAATCTTTTTTCCTATTCAAGCCATATCGTGTTGAACTCCTTATTCATGTGAATATCAACCTGTCTCAACGGTTTATCGCCTGCATTCCTGAATTTGTGTGGCACATTCGCAGGAACCACGACAATTTGCCCGGCACGCGCTTCAATTGTTTCTGCATCAACCGCAAATGTAGACATACCTTCTTGAATGATAAAGACTTCTTTGTAGGGGTGTTTGTGCAAACGAACGGAGCCGCCCGGCGGCATATCAACCCAGATAAATGAAACTTCGGTCTCTTGATAGATGCCTTCAAATTCATAAGTATTTCCATCGAATGGCAAGTCATCTCGATTGAGAATCGTGAAATTCATATAGCTCTCCATCCGCTTTGAAATCCCTTTACATTAAACTTCGCGACATTACGAGCCGCTCTCTGGCGATTTGATCTCACAAAGTATCTTTTTGTGAATTGTAAATGATATTGCTTCCCGTAGAGTTAGAACATTGCCAGTTGAGACTCGGCTCGTCTGCCATCCAGTAAGAGGAAAGGGAGGGCGCGGGCGACAATGATTCCCAATTTGCGCAGGGACGTGATGTCTCGTAGCTTGCCTGCGCGTCGTGCTTGGAGGATCGCCTCGGCTCCTTTCAAGCCGATACCAGGAACGCGCAACAACTCGCGTTTATCTGCCCGATTAATTTCCACGGGCCTTTGCGATAGATTCATCTCGGCCCAGGCCAGCTTCGGATCTGTGGGGAGGGGCAGATTCCCGTTTTGCAGGAACGGCATCTCTTCCAGATCGAAGCCATAATCGCGCAGCAAGAACGATGCCTGATACAAACGATGCTCGCGCACCGGATCGACCGCCGCCTTATTTTCCATGGGCGTATCACGGATGGGAAAGAATCCACCCATTTCAACGGACGAAACAATTCCTCGATAAAGACTTTGCCGGGAGCCAGTTTTTTCAATCTCTCTGTATTGGGTGCTTCCAGGTTGATAGAGACGCGATCCGCCAATTGCATCAGTCGTTCCACCTGACCTTTTTCGGCACCGGGCATGATCTTTAAATGCAAATAACCTTTAAAGCCAAGTTTGTTGCGCAGGATCTCCGCCGTATCCAAAATCTTGTTCTGCGTATTCGCGCCACCCGCGGCAATTCCTGAACTGAGAAAAATTCCTTGTGCAATGCTAGACTGATTCAATTTCATGAAAAGTTCTGCAAATTCCTGCGGCTTAAAGGTAGCGCGTCGAAAATCTCGTCCCGCGCGAAACGGACAGTAATAACAATCCCGTTCGCAGGCGGACGAGAGTAACGTCTTCAGCAGTTTGATTTGTTTTCCATTGGGGAGATGGGCAGGTTGGACAAAGACCGCACGCTGTTCCTTGGGCGTGAAGCATGTTGGTTTTGCAGGTTCAGAACCGGCATGTGCTTCCTCCGCATGCTCTAGTTCCATCTGTTCCGAAAGCAAATTCAAGGTGCTGAACGGGTCCATAGATTAATTATAGAACAGAAGTTCTAATAGTCAAGTGAGAAAAATTGGGGATACATGGCTTTCTCAAGAGCGAAAGCTACAGTGTCCTAGAGAGGCTTTGCTCAGGCATTCTTGAGAAAACCATCAACACAATTTGCACACAAAGTTTTCACGTCTTTGTCATTTTGTATTTGTATACTTCGTGAAAACTTACGGAGAGAGTGGTATGAATAAATCTTTAATTGCTATTATGGCTGCACTTGTTATCACAACCTGTGTTGGTGTGGGCATCTTTGCAATCGGTGGGGCAGCTATTCTTAATAAGAATGGGACTTCGGCAGCGAATTCTCCGGCTCAGGCATCGATTTCCGCAGCTGTTTTAAATTCGCCTCAGCAATCGGCTCAGATCGCTCAATTACAGAGTCTGGTTTCCCAATATCAGGACCGCGAGAAACAATATCAGCAACGCGAACAGCAACTCCAAAGCCAGTTGAATCAGGCAAATGCCCAGGTCCAGACGGACCAGCAAACCATCCAGCAGGCGCAAATGATTCTGTCTGCCCTGGAACAGCGCGGCTTGATCCGCATCACCAGCGATGGTCGCATCTTTATTACCCGATAATTTATGAGGTCAAATGAAACTTCTCAAACTTGGATTACGCTTCTGGATAACTCTTACCAGCATCTTTAGTTTTTTGACAGGCTGGATCCTGCTTGCCCACGCGCCAAAGCCAACGGCATCGTCCAATTCGTCAGTTCCGCCTGTTGTTACGCCTTTGCCAACATTGGAACCTTTACAGCCACTTTCTGGATCTGACAATAACAATTCTCAAAATCAACCGGCCTTCAACTTCGTTCAACTGCAGTTCCAGTTCCGCAACCGCCCCTCTTTTTCCACAGGTGGATCATGATCCGTTCGATTGAATTTCGCGCCATGAATACGACTGTCATGCTCGCCGCAGAGGGGGAGCGGGCAATCGAAGGCATGCAGGCAGCTAAAATATTCATCGATGAATGTGAACAGCGCTTTAGCCGTTTTCTGCCCGCTAGCGAAGTTACAGAACTCAACCACTTCGCAGGGGAATGGGTGACAATCTCGGATGAACTTTTTGAGATGCTGCAACTCTCTGTGAAATATCATCAGGAGACCAACGGCCTTTTCGATCCTACTATTCTGCGAGATCTAAAACGTGTGGGATATGACCGCAGCATGGATGATATCCGACTCAACGGCGTGAAGGAAAACTCTCTCGAATCAACGCGGACCTCGGGAGCTGCGTTCCGTGAAATTGAGCTTGATCTTGTCGAAAAACGCGTGCGCTTACCGCATGGCCTGGAAATCGATCTCAATGGAATCGCCAAAGGTTGGATCGTGGAACGAGCCGCAAAGTTGCTCAATCAGTCTGTGGATGTGTGCGGCGTGAGCGCAGGTGGCGACATTTTATTCATTGGTCAGCCATCCGACGGAATGGATTGGGATGTTTATCTTGAAGATCCACGCGACCCGATGCAAATGCTTGCACAATTGCACATGTCGTCGGGTGCGGTGGCTACCTCATCGGTGATGAAACGCTCCTGGACGCAGGGCACCGTCAATCGTCATCACTTGATCGATCCACGCACAGGCGAACCGGCAAAAGCAGATTGGCTGAGCATGACAGTACTGGCTCCAAATATTATCGAAGCAGATGTGTATGCCAAGGCTTTATTAATTGGTGGATGGAACGAGGTCTCAAAGTTATTGAAAACAAAAGCGAGCTTAACATTCATTGCAGTTGATTCCATGGGACATCTAGTTGGCTCGCCAAATTATAAGGATTATATTTATGAACCAGCAACAGACATTTTCCTCTCAACTCGGATTACTTCGTAAACCGATTGCCAACATTTTGTTGATCAGCGTGATCTTTGCAGGGATGCTCGTCGCAGTTGTGTTCGGCGCAACAGTCGGCGGCTCCACATTTGCACAGAAAGCACAGTCGCTGCTCGGCTTGAACTCTGTACAAATCTGGTGGTACGTGACGCGTGCTTCGGGCTTAACAGGATACTTCTTGATCTGGCTTTCCATGGTCTGGGGATTTGCGATTCCCAGTAGGATCATCCAATCGATTCTGGATAATACATTCACGTATGATTTCCACGAACATCTTTCACTGGTCGGGCTTGGATTCATTGTCTTGCATGTAATTGTTTTGCTGTTCGATAAATATCTGCCGTTCAACATTATCCAGATTTTGATTCCATTCACCGATACTTATCGTCCGATCTGGGTTGGGTTGGGCATCATTAGCTTTTACATTCTGCTGCTCGTTACACTTACATTTTATCTGCGCTCACAAATTGGAGGAAAGGCATTCCGCTCGATTCACCTTCTGAGCATGCTTGGGTACCTTGGTGCAACGTTACATGGGTTTTTCGCTGGTA
>WNFZ01004388.1_pt1 | contig 14206 bp, 11 predicted proteins | sample 5400081 | NCBI WGS metagenome assembly WNFZ01 (sample SAMN13153365, study PRJNA577476) | soil metagenome | isolation source: 80 cm soil or saprolite under grassland replicate 1 | place: USA:California | collected 2016-06-15
TTTTCCCCGCATCGATATGCGCAATGATGCCGATATTCCGCATCTTTTCAATGGGCACTAAACGTGGCACAACAGCCTCACTTCGCTATAGAGCAAAAAACATCTTCAGAGGGCACAGCATATGCCCCCTTCCATACATCATCGATACTGAATAGAAAACGGAGAGGAAAGAAGAAAACAGGCAACAGACGGAGAAGCAGGGCAGGGATTACCAACGATAGTGCGCGAATGCTTTATTTGCCTCTGCCATGCGATGCGTATCTTCTCTCTTCTTTACCGCACTACCAGTATTGTTATACGCATCAACCAACTCTGCCGCCAAACGACGCATCATGCCCCGCTCACCACGTGAGCGCGCACTCCCCACAATCCAGCGCATACTTAAAGCAATACGTCTTTCTGGAGGGACATCAACAGGAATTTGATACGTGGAACCTCCTACTCTTCGTGACCGCACCTCGAGCACCGGCTTTACATTATCTACTGCCTGCCTGAATACTTTCAATGGGTCCTCACCTAGACGCTCTCGGACAATCTCCATGGCACCGTACATAATGTGCTCTGCAAGACTTTTCTTCCCCTGTTTCATGAGGACATTCACACAACGGGTTATAAATAGATCTCCATACTTTGAATCTGGCAGAACTGGTCGTTTTGCCACAACTTTTCTACGTGGCATGTACCCTCTCCAAAAAACTAGGAGACAGCTGCAAACCTCATAGCCGCCTCGCGCACGTTCCAATTACGATTTCTTCGCCCCGTATTTCGACCGGCTTTGTTTACGGTTCTGTACCCCCATAGTATCCAACGTTCCGCGAATGATATGATAGCGTACGCCAGGGAGATCCTTGACACGCCCTCCACGGATCATGACGATAGCATGTTCTTGCAAATTGTGCCCTACGCCAGGGATATAAGCCGTTACCTCTACGCCATTGGTCAACCGCACTCGTGCCACCTTCCTCAAAGCAGAGTTTGGCTTCTTTGGGGTTGAGGTATAGACTCGCGTACACACCCCGCGTTTTTGGGGGTTGGCACGTAATGCAGGGCTAGAGGTCTTCTTCTTAAGACGCTTCCGCCCCTTATGCACAAGTTGATGAATGGTAGGCATCGATAACCTTTCACTATGATCAACAACTGCTATTCTTACCACCTATCCTATTGGGCTGTCAAGGGATTACCGTAGGCTCCCTTTCCATACTACTGGCGACAGACAACATATCCCCGGTTGTGTCTGTATGCCCGTTTCCTGACAGCTTTAGCGGGGTTTCAATATGCTCCTGAGAAGGGACACCATCATAGAGCTCAACCAAATCCTCCTGGTGCTGCACGATACCTGTACCAGCAGGAATAATACGTCCCATAATGACGTTCTCTTTGAGCCCTCGCAGACGGTCAATCATGCCACTCACGGCTGCTTGGGTTAGCACACGTGTCGTCTCTTGGAAGGATGCAGCTGAAATGAAGCTTTCTGTGCTCAAAGATGATTTAGTAATACCTAGCAAGATAGGCTTCCCACGTGCTGGGGTCCCTCCCTCCTGCATGACAGCTTGATTATGACGAGCAAAAATTGTCTTCGCAACTTGCTCTCCAACCAAAAAATCGGTATCCCCAGGCTCCTCCACGACAACCCGCTTGAGCATTTGTTTCACGATCACTTCAATGTGCTTGTCATTAATTTGCACACCTTGGAGACGATACACTTCTTGAATCTCATTCACGAGATATCTTTGCAGCTCTTTTTCACCCAAGATATCCAGAATATCATGAGGATTGGCAGCACCATCCATGAGCGGTTCACCAGCGCGTACGCGGTCACCTTCGTGGACATTCACATACTTACCCCGCGGGATCAGATACTCACGCTCTTCATTGCTCTCGGCCGTAACCAGCACCTTGCGCGCACCCCTTTGAAAGCCACCGAACTTGACAACACCGTCAATTTCAGAAATGATTGCTTGCTCTTTTGGCTTCCGAGCCTCAAAAAGCTCTGCCACACGGGGTAAACCGCCAGTAATATCCTTAGTTTTTGTTGTCTCGCGCGGAATCTTCGCGATTGCATCCCCCGGCGAAACATACTCACTCTCTACCACTGAAATGTGAGCGCCTGCTGGCAACAAATAACGCCCAACAGTTACATTATTTTCATCTCTGACTGAAATACGCGGCTGACGTTTCTCGTCGTGATGGTCGATAATCACCTTCTGTGATAGCCCGGTCTGCTCGTCGACCTCCTCCTGCACCGTTACACCTTCGATAATATCGCCATAGGCGACACGCCCAGGCACCTCAGCAAGGATAGACAGGGTATAAGGATCCCACTCAACCAGCTTCTCCCCACGCTCAATCTTCTGCCCATCTTTGACTTTGAGACGCGCTCCATAGACGATCTGGTAGCGCTCTTTTTCACGCCCCTGCTCGTCTTGGATTACCAACATACCATTACGATTCATCACCACCATGGCACCCTCACGACTGTGGACTGTACGCATGTTCTGATAGCGTATGATACCGCTATTTTTCGCTTGGAGGGTACTCTGCTCGACCTGCCGACTGGCGGTGCCCCCAATATGAAATGTCCGCATGGTGAGCTGGGTACCAGGCTCGCCAATGGACTGGGCAGCAATGACACCTATAGCCTCACCAATTTCAACAAGGGCACCCGTTGCGAGATTGCGACCGTAGCACATAGCACATACCCCAGTCTCCAACTCACAGGTGAGTACAGAACGAATCTCAACATGCTCAATACCAGCGTTCTCAAGACGCTCCATAGCCTCTTCATCAATAAGCATGGCACGGGCTACCAGTATCTCACCACTGTAGGGATCGATCACATCTTCCACCGCCACCCGTCCTAAAACACGTTCGCCGAGCGATTCGATGATCTCTCCACTCTGGACAAGCGCTGTGGCTGTAATACCATTACTCGTACCACAGTCCTGTTTCAACACGATTATATCTTGAGCCACATCAACGAGTCGGCGGGTTAGATACCCTGAGTTTGCCGTCTTCAGAGCCGTATCTGCCAGCCCCTTCCTCGCACCATGGGTGGAGATAAAGTATTGCAAGACACTCAGCCCTTCGCGGAAGTTGGCTGTAATAGGCGTCTCCATGATTTCCCCACTCGGCTTCGCCATTAAGCCACGCATACCAGCAAGCTGCCGAATTTGCTGTAAGCCACCACGCGCTCCAGAATTGGCCATCACATAGATCGGGTTAAAATCATGTCGCGCACCTTTATCACTCTTTCCACGCATTACATCAAAGTCTTCTCGTTCTAACTCCTTGAACATCTCATTTGAAACCTGCTCAGTAACCTGAGCCCAGATATCCACAATTTTGTTATACCGCTCACCGTTAGTAATAAGCCCTTCACGGTATTGATTCTCAACATCGATCACAGCCCGTCGTGCGTCCTCAACTAAAGGTTCTTTCATAACTGGGATATGCATATCATCAATGCCGATGGACATCCCAGACTGGGTCGCATAATAGAAGCCTAGCGCCTTGAGATCTTCTAAGAGCTGCACAGTACGCTCTTTTCCCACACGCTGAAAACACTCGGCGACCAAATCAGTTAGTGAACTCTTGTCCATCTGACGATTGACGCGATTGAAACCTATTTCGGAGGGTAAGATCTCGCTCAAAAGAATACGCCCGACGGTCGTAGAAATGACCTCCCCAGCTATACGTACGCGAATGCGTGCTTGCAGCCCAACTTCACCCGTATCGTATGCCACACGAACTTCGTGCGGATTCGCAAAAAGCTTGCCTTCCCCACGCACTCCCCCACGCTCTTTCGTCAGATAATAACATCCTAAGATAATATCCTGGCTGGGCACAGCGAGTGGTTTCCCATGCGCTGCAGACAAAATATTATTCACGGAAAGCATCAATGTCTTAGCTTCAACCTGTGCTTCTACTGATAGCGGCACGTGTACAGCCATTTGGTCACCATCAAAATCGGCGTTAAAGGCCGCACAGACAAGCGGATGGATACGAATGGCTTTACCTTCTACTAAAACAGGTTCAAAAGCCTGAATCCCGAGGCGATGGAGAGTTGGAGCACGGTTGAGCAGGACTGGATATTCCCGAATGATCTCGTCTAGTGCATCCCAGACCTCAGGTCGATCCTTTTCAACCATTTTCTTGGCACTTTTGATCGTATTAACGTGGCCTCGCTCCTCTAACTTGTGGTATATAAAAGGCTTAAAAAGCTCTAAGGCCATCTTTTTAGGTAGGCCACACTGATGGAGTTTCAGTTCTGGACCCACTACAATCACCGAACGGCCAGAATAATCGACTCGCTTTCCTAAGAGGTTCTGACGGAAACGCCCCTGTTTGCCTTTGAGCATATCACTCAAGGACTTCAGCGGACGTTTATTGGGGCCACGCAAGGCTCGCCCACGACGTCCATTATCAAAAAGCGCATCCACAGCTTCTTGGAGCATGCGCTTCTCGTTCCGAATAATAATATCCGGTGCCCGCAATTCCTGCAGGCGAATCAAACGATTATTCCTGTTAATCACTCGACGATACAAGTCGTTCAGATCAGACGTCGCGAATCGTCCACCATCAAGCGGAACAAGAGGGCGTAGTTCAGGAGGAATAACAGGAATGACTTCCAAGATCATCCATTCCGGTCGATTCCCAGATTTACGGAAAGCCTCAAGCACTTTCAACCGTTTGATAGTTTTCTTCCGTTTTTGCAACGATACCGCCTCACGCATCTCAATGCGCAGAGATTCTGCGAGGGTATCAAGGTCTAAACGACGTAGCAACTCACGAATAGCTTCGGCACCCATCCCGGCGACAAAACTACCCTGCCCTTGCTCCCCCAGGAACTCACGGTAACGCTCTTCTGTTAACAACTCACGCTCTTTCAGCCCTGTCGTGCGAGGATCAATGACCACATAGTTCTCAAAATAGAGAATGCGTTCCAACTCGCGCAGCGACATATCCAGGAGGATCCCAATACGACTAGGGATGCCCTTAAAAAACCAAACGTGTGATACTGGGCAAGCAAGTTCAATATGACCTAAACGCTCACGCCGTACCTTTGATTGTATAACCTCGACACCGCACTTCTCACAAATGACCCCACGGTGTTTCATGCGCTTGTATTTCCCACAATTGCACTCCCAATCTTTGACTGGGCCAAAGATCTTGGCGCAAAACAACCCGTCACGCTCAGGCTTAAATGTCCGGTAATTAATCGTTTCCGGCTTCTTGACTTCGCCATGAGACCAGGAACGGATCTTCTGTGGAGAGGCAATAGAGATGCGAATCGCACTGAAAGAGGTAGGGTCTTTGGGTTTCTCGAACAAGTTGAAAACGCTATCCAAAGGCGTCCTCCTTCGCTAACAGACTGCAAATATGCACGTCTAGTTTAACCCTAAGTATCTGCCTGGTTAACACCTCATACCAGGGATACGCGCGATGTGAGACACTCACTCGGACATTTCTTCGAGTTGCTCCTCCTGTGGCACATCCCCTGCTTCAAGCAGCTCAACATCCAGCGCCAGACTCTGGAGTTCTTTCACCAACACATTGAAAGATTCTGGCAAACTAGCTTCCAGAGTGTTCTCCCCTTTCACAATTGCCTCGTACATTCGGGTGCGTCCAACAACGTCATCAGATTTGACCGTTAGCATTTCCTGCAGCGTACGCGCAGCGCCATAGGCTTCGAGAGCCCATACCTCCATCTCACCCAGGCGTTGCCCACCGAATTGGGCTTTGCCCCCTAGCGGTTGCTGAGTCACTAAGGAATATGGACCCGTGGAGCGGGCATGGATCTTATCATCCACGAGATGGTGCAGTTTCATCATGTAGATCTGACCTACTACAACTGCCTGATCAAACGGCATCCCCATCTTCCCGTCATATAGCGTAACCCGCCCATCTTCGGGCAACCCTGCCTGGCGCAGAGCAATTTTAATATCTTCCTCAGTCGCTCCATCAAACACTGGTGTCGCGACCCTCCAGTGCAACTGCTTCGCTGCCCATCCAAGATGAGTTTCCAAAATTTGCCCTACATTCATCCGTGACGGAACCCCTAATGGGTTAAGGATCAAATCAATGGGCGTTCCATCTTCCATATAAGGCATATCTTCCTCAGGGACTATAATAGACACTACCCCTTTATTACCATGTCGCCCCGCCATTTTATCACCAACACTGAGTTTGCGCTTCATAGCAATGTAAACTTTTACCATCTTGATAACACCTGGAGGGAGCTCATCGCCTCGACGGAGCTTAGCGATCTTTTCATCCCGTATAGACTGCAATGCACGGATTTGCTCCCTCGCTGTCCCTTCGATATCATCTATCCGCCTGCGTATACCCTCAGTGCCTGTTACAGGTAGATCAAGAAGGGCTTTGCCAGCAAGATCGGCTAAGAGCACCCCAGTGAGAGGCTCACCTTTACGTAGAGCAAGCGTTCCTACACCAACATCCTCGATGTCCCTTGCAGCGCTTTGACCGACGAGTAGACTGCGGAGTTTTTTGTCACGCTCTTCCTCGACAATTTTGATCTCGTCATAGAAGTCTTTTTCAATCCGTGCCACGTCCTCTTCTTCGATAGCACGTGCACGTTCGTCCTTCTCGGCACCCCGTCGTGAGAACACTCGTACACCAACCACAATACCTTCTATTCCAGGCGGCACTACTAATGAGGTATCTCGTACATCTCCAGCCTTCTCGCCGAAGATAGCTTTCAAAAGCTTTTCCTCAGGGCTCAGCTGCGTTTCACCTTTTGGAGTGATCTTGCCTACAAGAATATCACTAGGGGTAACCTTCGCACCAATACGAATAATACCACTGTCATCAAGGTTTCTTAGTGCCTCTTCACCCACATTAGGAATATCTCGAGTAATCTCTTCCTTGCCTTGCTTCGTATCACAGGCTTCAACCTCAAATTCTTCAATGTGGATAGAGGTAAAGATATCCTCCTTGACCACTCTCTCACTAATCACAATAGCGTCCTCGAAGTTATAGCCTCCCCAAGGCATGAAAGCCACCAGGATATTGCATCCGAGGGCAAGCTCTCCTTGATCCGTCGATGGACCATCAGCGAGTACTTGTCCCTTTTGTACTCGTTGTCCAAGATGTACTACAGGGCGCTGATTAATACATGTGCTTTGATTGGAACGCTGATACTTCACGAGCGAATAGATATCGACCCGTGGCTCTCCTCCTTCGCTATCCTCGTCAACCCGGACAACAATGCGTGTCGCATCGACATTCACTACTTCGCCCGCAGTCTTGGCTAGGACAACAGCTCCCGAGTCTCGAGCGGCAATCGTCTCCATCCCTGTCCCTACAATGGGCGACTCTGTACGTAGCAAGGGGACGGCTTGGCGTTGCATATTCGATCCCATCAATGCTCGGTTAGCATCATCATTTTCAAGGAAGGGAATGAGAGACGCTGCGACACTAACTAGCTGCTTCGGTGATACATCCATATAGTTAATCTCGTTCGGGGGCACTAAGACAAACTCCCCCCCCTTCCGCGCTGAGATTACGTCACGTATAAAGTCGCCGGTTTCAGTCACCTCAGCATTCGCTTGGGCGATAACGTAACGATCCTCCTCGATAGCCGAAAGAAACTCAATTTCATCTGTAACCCGACCATCCTCAACTTTGCGATACGGCGTTTCAATAAAGCCGAAACGGTTTACTCGCGCGTACGTGCTTAAAGAGGCAATCAATCCAATATTTGGCCCCTCTGGAGTCTCAATAGGACAGATACGCCCATAGTGAGTTGGATGTACGTCACGTACTTCAAAACCAGCGCGATCACGTGTTAGGCCTCCAGGACCTAATGCAGAAAGACGACGCTTGTGGGTTATTTCCGACAAGGGATTGGTCTGATCCATGAACTGCGATAGTTGGCTACTGCCAAAGAACTCTTTCACTGCAGCTGTTACTGGTTTCGAATTAATTAGATCATGAGGCATAGCCATTTCGAGATCATGGATACTCATACGCTCACGAATGGCTCGCTCCATACGTACCAAACCAATGCGTAGTTGGTTCTCAAGCAATTCACCTACTGAGCGCACACGGCGGTTTCCAAGGTGGTCAATATCGTCGACAGCACCACCTCCCTGACGTAACGTCAGCAGATAACGTACAACCTCAATAATGTCCTGCCTCGTTAGCATACGTATCTCAAGTGGCAAATCGAGACTAAGCTTGGTGTTTAATTTCAGCCGACCAATACGTGAGAGATCGTAACGTTTAGCATTAAAAAAGAGGTTATCAAAGAACAGGTGAGCTGTATCTTTGGTCGGAATATCACCTGGACGTAAACGTTTATATATCTCCAGAAGAGCCTCATCTTGCGTCTCAATACGATCCGCAAGCAAGGTAATGCGGAGCGATGCATCTGTGCGCAACGGATCCAAGAACAACGCACGAAAATCCGTCACCCGCTTAGCCTTTAAGCGCGCCACATCATCGACCGTGAGTTCATGATTAAGCTCAAAAAGCACTTCACCTGTAGTCGGATCAATAATGTCATCGGCCACCACTTGTCCTAAGAGACTTTCCTCTGCACACGAAATCTCATCGACAGTACTAGTGAGCAAACGGCGCAAAGCACTACGAGAGATCTTCCGCCCAGCCCGGACTATCACTTCTCCAGACTCTGGATCAATTACGTCATCTCGGCTTTGCTGCTGTATCAGCAGTTCTGATACCTTTTTGTAAAAAGTATCACTCCCTGGATCATAGCGAATGGCTTCACTTTTGTAGAAAGTTTGCAGAATATCTCTCGATGATAATCCTAGAGCTCTTAAGAGAATGGTTACAGGTAGCTTACGACGCCGATCAATACGCACGTGCAGCTGATCTTTGATATCAAACTCAAAATCGAGCCATGAACCTCTATAAGGAATAATACGAGCTGAGTACAGCAACTTACCGCTCGTTGTACTGCGCCCCTTTTCCTGGGCGAAGAAGACCCCTGGCGAGCGATGCAACTGACTTACAATGACTCGCTCAGTTCCATTGACAATAAAGGTCCCTTTGTCAGTCATTAAAGGTATTTCACCAAGGTAAACCTTTTGCTCTTTAACGTCGCGAATGGTTGATGGCTCGCCGTCAGTACTTTTCTCGCGTACCACAAGTCGTACCATGACACGTAATGGGTCAGCATAAGTTATACCTTTCTGACGACACTCATCAACATCATATTTAGCATGGTATATGAGAAGCCGGTGGGTGCTCTCACCCACGACTCCCACCCCCCCCAGTCCTTTATACTCACCCTCCTCTGATTCCCACACGCCAATTTCGTATCCCGCATATTCCAGTGAGGCCATCCCATTAAAGTCAGTAATTGGGAAGACACTACGAAATACAGCTTCTAAACCACGATCCTCACGGTCTAAGGGTGGGCGTTCCTGTTGCAAAAAGCGTGCATAGGATTTTTGTTGCACCTCGATAAGATTGGGGAGATCAATAATCGTAGGGATCCGTGCAAAATCCTGTCGTTCTCGCTGCTCATTTACGTTTACTACCACCGTGTCTTGCCCTATCATCATCACTCCTCATCTGCAGCAGAGATGCTATGCCCATCCACCCTGCCAACCCTAATCTTCGCTTTGCCAGAAGAATATTACTTAATTTCGACGACTGCCCCGACCTCTTCGAGCTTCTGCTTTATTGAAGCAGCTTCCTCTTTCGATACGCCCTGTTTCACTGGTTTTGGTGCTTCGTCAACCAGGGCTTTTGCCTCTTTCAGTCCCAAACTGGTAATGGCACGGACTTCTTTGATTACCTGAATCTTTTTGTCTCCTGAGCTGGACAGAATAACATCAAATTCGGTTTGCTCCACAGGAGCCTCTGCTACAGCCCCAGCAGCGGTAGCAGGCATCATCGTCATAGGAGCTGCAGCCGTGACACCAAATTTCTCCTCGAGTTCTTTGACAAATACCGAAAGATCAAGCACAGTCATATTCTCGATAAAACCAAGCACCTCTTCCTTTGTAATAGCCACCGCTCTTCTCTCCTGTAGTAAATGTCTTCCCCTGACAACCAGCTATCCCTCTTGTTGGGCTTTCTCTTTGGCATCTTTTACCGCCTGCAAGACATACACAAGCTGCCGCAGTACCCCCTGTAACACACCAACCAGGCCTACCAACGGGCTTTGCATGCTAGCTATCATCAGTCCTAATAGGACTTCGCGCGGAGGGAGCTCCGCAAGCGCTGTGATTTGCGCGGGGGAAAGTACCTGCCCCTCAACGAACCCAACACGCACATTGAGCTTGGATTCCTTCTTTGCATACTCGGTAAGTGCTTTGGCCATTGCCACTGCGTCATGCTGCGAGAACGCCACCGATGTTGGCCCCACGAAATGGTCTGCCAAGGACACAAAGCCGGTGTCCTCTACAGCTCGCCGAGCTAGCGTATTCTTTACCACATGTAGTTCGACCATAGCCTCGTGTAACTGGCTACGCAACTCTGCCATTTGCTGGACGTTGAGTCCAGAATAATCTGCCAGAATAGCTGCCTTCACATCCACAAACTTCGCGTGCAGGGCTGCCACCTTCTCCGCTTTTGCCGCTTTCGCAATCACAGCCTTTTCCTTATTTTCGCCCCCACCAAAAGTATGAATAGACTATTTCAAGGTATTTGCTACCACCATTTCATCCACTTTGACCCCGGGGCCCATTGTCGATGCCAGAGCAATGCTTTTCATGTACTTCCCTTTACTTGTGGCTGGCTTAAGACGCGCTAGAGTTTCCAAAAGTGTATGAGCATTTTCTTCTAAAGACTCTAAGGGGAAACTCACCCTGCCAATCCCTGCATGCACAATGCCAGCCCGGTCAACCCGAAATTCCACTTTTCCGGCCTTGATCTCACGGACAACCCGACCAATGTCAAGCGCCACTGTGCCCGACCTGGGGTTTGGCATCAAACCGCGCGGACCAAGAATTTTGCCCAATCTTCCCACGACCCCCATCATGTCAGGAGTTGCCGCCGCCCGGTCAAAATCTAACCACCCCTCAGTAATTTTCTGAGCCAGTTCTTCGGCGCCGACATAATCCGCACCTGCATCAAGAGCCTCTCGCTCCTTCTCTCCTTTGGCAAACACTAACACCCGCGGAGTTTTGCCCACGCCGTGTGGCAACACCACACTGCCGCGTACCATCTGATCAGCATGTCTAGGGTTCACACCAAGGCTCACAGCCATTTCGACACTCTCATCGAATTTGGCAAAGGCAATATCTTTCACTACCTGCAAGGCTTCGCGGAGTTCATATCTTTTACTCTTATCAAATTTCTTGTGCGCCTCCAGCATCTTTTTCCCATGCTGTGCCATGCTCGTAGTCCTTCCTTAGCAGCGATTATCACTTCTAATGAATGATTTCAAGCCCCATACTACGTGCCGTGCCAGCAATAATACGCATTGCCGCCTCTATTGTAGTAGCATTGAGATCCGCCATTTTAGTCTCAGCAATCTGGCGTACTTGCTCGGGTGTCACCTTCCCTACTTTGTCACGATTTGGCGTAGAGGCTCCTTTAACGACACCAGCTGCCTGTTTTAACAAGGCAGAAGCCGGAGGTGACTTCGTAATGAATGAAAAGGAACGGTCTGAATAGACAGTTACAACCACTGGAGTAATCATGCCAGCTTGCGCTTGTGTTTGAGCGTTGAAGGCTTTGCAGAACTCCATAATATTGACGCCGTGCTGTCCAAGAGACGGACCCACCGGTGGAGAGGGAGTAGCCTGCCCTGCGGGCACCTGCAATTTCACCTTTGCCACTACTTGCTTTGCCATGCTTCACTCCCCTCGCCTCAGACTAGACATCTTTCAAACCAACTCGACCTGTAAGAATTCCAACTCAACCGGCGTGGAACGACCAAAAATACTCACCATAACTTTAAGCTTACCACGTTCCGGATTAACCTCTTTGATAACCCCTGTAAAGTTGGTAAATGGCCCGTCGATCACACGCACATTTTCTCCAAGTTCAAAGAGTACCTTAGGTCTCGGCTCTGCTGTCTCGCCACGCATGTGCTTTTGGATCTGTATCACTTCTTCGTCGGATAGAGGTGTAGGGTCCTTCGCTCCACCTAGAAGGCCAGTCACTTTGGGTGTATCTTTAATGACATACCAAATATCATCGTTCATCTCTGCTTCAATCAGGAGATACCCTGGGAAAAATTTGCGTGATAATACCTTGCGCTTTCCCCCTTTGACCTCGATAACGTCTTCCATAGGCACAAGAATTTGTCCGACACGCTCGTGGAGTCCCAGGATATTTAAACGCTCTTCGAGGCTGGTTTTGACCTTGTTCTCATAACCAGAGTACGTATGTACCACATACCATTGCTTGCTCATGCCAAGCCGTCCTAGCGGTCATCTGAGAATACTATGGAGCACCCTTGCTAACCCAAAGTCCACAATGCCCAAGTACACAGAAATAATGCTCACTGCCGCCACCACCACTACTGTCGACGCCAGTGTCTCCTTACGAGAGGGGAACGTTACTTTGCGTAGCTCAGACCGTATATCTCGGAGAGATTGTACAGCTTTTTCATACATCTCTTGCCACATGAGTCATCTCGCTTACTGGGGTATATCCTTAGAGGAAGTAGCACCCCTGAAGAAGAGGCAGGCCAGGAGGGATTTGAACCCCCATCCCCCGGATTTGGAGTCCGGTGCTCTAGCCGTTCGAGCTACTGGCCTGTACACTTCCCTATAACTATTATTGCTGCCTATCCCCTGGATGTCACCGTGTTTCTCGGTGAGGAGTATGCTGGCGGCAAAAACGGCAATACTTCTTAAATTCAAAGCGGTCAGGGGTGCGACGCTTATTTTTTGTGGTCGTATAATTACGGCGTTTGCACTCATTGCATGCTAAGATCACCATCTCCCGCATAGCCTTTTCCTATCCTCAGGAAGTCACTTCCAGCTCTTTGCTTGCAGAAGTATAGCTAAAGAGTATCACAGCATTCTACACCAAGACGTCACTGACGACGCCGGCCCCGACTGTGCGCCCCCCTTCCCGGATCGCAAACCGTAACTCCTTCTCCAACGCTATCGGCGTGATCAGCTCCACCTGCACCGCCACATTGTCCCCGGGCATCACCATTGAAAATAAAACTGCGGCCGATACCCTTGAAAAAACGGCGTGTGCCGCCCCCCCTCGTCCTTCGACAACACATACACCTCCGCCGCAAAGCGCGTGTGCGGCGTGATCGACCCCGGCTTCGCCAGCACTTGCCCCCGCTCAATCTCGTCGCGCTTCACCCCCCGCAGCAATACCCCAATATTATCCCCCGCCTCCCCCCGGTCCAAGACCTTCCGAAACATCTCCACCCCCGTCGCCACCGTCTTCTGCGTCGCCCGAAACCCCACGATCTCCACATCATCCCCCACGTTCACCACCCCGCGCTCGACCCGCCCCGTCGCCACCGTCCCGCGCCCCGAGATCGTAAAGACGTCCTCCACCGGCATCAAAAACGGCCGCTCCACGGCCCGCTGCGGCGTTGGCACATACGCATCCACCGCGTCCAGTAACTCAAAAATACACGCCGTCTCCGGCGCATTCGGGTCCCCACTCTCTAGCGCCTTCAGCGCACTGCCCCGAATAATCGGAATCTCGTCCCCCGGAAACTCATACTTGTCCAGCAACTCCCGCATCTCCAACTCCACCAAATCCAATAGCTCCGGATCGTCTACCATGTCCACTTTGTTCATGAACACCACAATGTACGGCACTCCCACCTGGCGCGCCAGCAAAATATGCTCCCGCGTCTGCGGCATGGGCCCATCCGCCGCACTCACCACCAAAATCGCCCCGTCCATCTGCGCCGCGCCCGTAATCATGTTTTTGACGTAGTCGGCATGCCCCGGACAATCCACATGCGCATAGTGCCGCTTGGCACTCTCATACTCCACATGCGCCGTCGCAATCGTAATCCCCCGCGCCTTCTCTTCCGGCGCTTTGTCAATCTGATCAAACGGAATATACTGCGCCAGCCCTTTCTTCGCGAGCACTTGCGTCATCGCCGACGTCAGCGTCGTCTTGCCGTGATCCACATGCCCGATCGTCCCAACATTGACGTGCGGCTTCGTCCGCTGAAACTTCGCTTTCGCCATCCCTCGCCCCGTTCCTCCATTTCTAATCTAGATCATTTAGCACCTTTGGTACCTTAATAAGAGAGTATCTAGAAGACATCTGCTGC
>WNFZ01003743.1_pt1 | contig 14198 bp, 10 predicted proteins | sample 5400081 | NCBI WGS metagenome assembly WNFZ01 (sample SAMN13153365, study PRJNA577476) | soil metagenome | isolation source: 80 cm soil or saprolite under grassland replicate 1 | place: USA:California | collected 2016-06-15
GCACGTCCACCTGGGCCACGTTGCTTCGCAGCGCTTTTTGCACCTGGTCGAACATGCCGTAAAGCACCAGCACAATCAGCGTGAGGACCGAGATGGCCACGAGCAATTCCACCAGCGTAAACGCTCGCGCGTGCGCGCAACGTGTGAAGGGTTGAACTCGCCGGTACGTCATGGCACTTGAACGAAAGTCGAGGGCTGCACGAAGTAATCAGAAGCCGGACTGACCAGGATCGAACCGCTGATCAGGGTCCGGAACGTTTTCGGCGTGCCAAGGACGTCAAATGTTTTGCCCTTCCAGATCACCGGCCCCTGCAAGGTGAGCCGGAGTTCGTAGGAATTGGCCGCTTCGTTGCGGGCGATCCGCCATAAATTCGAGCGCGCCAACATCTCCACCGGCGCCAACCCGTTCGCGGTGAAATTGGTGGATTCCGGAGGATGAACGTGCAGCGGCACCACTTCGGAAATCACCCGGTAGGCAAACGCCATGCCGTTGGAACGAACCGATTCGCTCTTCTCCGCCGCCGAACCGCTGATCGCCTGGACAACCGCGCTTACGTAATTGGTCGGCGGCGGATTCTGAGGATCCGAAAGGGGCGGATATCTGTAAGTGGTCAGCAAACCGATGATTCTCTGTCCGTTGGTCAAGAACCCGCCGAATACCGCCGGTGGCGTGACCGCCAACTGATAGTCCGGATGTGTGTAAACAATCACCTGGTTCAGGCTGTTGCTGATCGTGATGAGCTCGAAAAAATTGGTCAGATAATCCAGCCCTTGGGACCCGCTGCGAATCGCCTCCAACAACAACTGGCCTTCCTGATTGATGATGGTGTCTTCCCGGTTGTCCTTTTGCACGCGCACACCGGTCGGCAACACCCCGATAATCGCCACCAGTGCAATGGCGATCACACCGAGGCAGAGGGCGATTTCGATCATGGTGAAAGCGGCCACCCCATAAACCGACCGAAACGCCGCCAGGTTTTGGACTGCGCCAGTCCCCTGGCGCTTTCGAATCCCTCCCGCGACCCTTAAAGCGGCAGAGGACTGCCGCCCTCCAAGACGCCGGCGCGCTGGTGAAACGCCTCGCTGCAATTCATCGTCCCAACACGCATTTGCGATTCTTGATAGTGAAGATTTCACGGAGAACTCAGTTGAACTTTGGCCGGGTAAACTCATCCACGCTGGCGCGGCCGGTCAGCCAGTTGATGCGAATGAAACGGTTGGTGTAGTTGTCCGGCGGCTTCATCACGATGTCGGGCGGCGCAGCGGCATACCCGTCCTGGCTGTTCTTCGCAAAAAAGACGCTGCCTTCCGCCAGTGGAATGAGTTCATCCCTGCCCGACACAAGCTGGCCCTGCGGGTTAAACGCAATGCACGAAAGCGTCGATCGCGGGCTGTTGCTCGAGGTCGAGGGAAACGGCAGCGCGTTTGTGGAAAAGGCGTGCCGGTAGTCGGGCGGCAACGAAATCAGCGGCGGATCCGTAATCAACTGGTTTGGGTTGCTGAGATTGAACTTGTTCGGCGGAATCAGGATGCCCTGTGGCAAACGTTTCCATTCGGACAGGTAATAGGGATTCTCCCGTCCCGGCTGGTCCCCCACCGTCCGTTTGGCCAGGAACGCATACGCGGTGTATTGCCCGCTGATCAGGTTGGTCAATTGCCTCAGGATCCGCACATCGGTCTGGCCGGCGAACTGGCTAAATATATTCGTCGGAACAAAGACCACATACACCGTCGTGCGTCCGTTGATGGCCGACAGGCGGGCCAGTCCCAAGTCCTGGAGCAACTGACGTTGCGCGCCGGCCATGCCCGTGCCTTTACCGAAGCCTTTTATCGCCGGCAGACCGACCGCGGCCAAAATTCCGATGATCGCCATGACCACCAACAGTTCGATGAGCGTGAACGCCGCAGCTCGAAGGCGACGCCTGGCGGCGTTATCCCATTTCATTCGACTTTGCAGCGGACCGTTCATTTGCGGCGGTTACCAGCTCAGGATGTTGTCCTTGTTTTCGAGCGCGTTGGCTTTCGCGTTGAAATTTACTTTGCCGTCCGGACCCAACGACCAGACCATGACCGGTTTGTTCGCTTCGAAAGTGTTCGGCACCGAAGAGGAGCGATAAAGTCCGTTTAACCCTTTGTCGCCGCCCCCCTGAACCTGGGACACCGAATCCAGTTTGTAGAAAGCATCGCGGCACTTGTTATCGCCGTTCAGGTCCACTGTGATGATGTACGGATTGTTCCAGGGATCGCGATAAACGCCATCCAGCCCCACGCCGGGCGAAATGAAATCGCTGACCTCCTTCACGGTGAGATAGCCCGTTTTGTTCGGATTCATGGCATGATTGAAATTCGGCGTCTTGAAATTCGGAGCGATTTTGTATTTCTCCAGGTCCATCAAAGCCGACATCACCTCCGCATTGCTGTTTTCGTAGCCAGGAGCGGGATAATCGTTTTTAATCGGTGGCAAAGCCGGCGCGCCCTGCTTGGGTAACAGCAGTGGGCTACTGCCGTCCGGTTGAAGGTTGAATGTTCCGAAAGTGATGTCCAAATCTTTGGCCGCTGCGCGCGCTTTTGCCGACGCCGGATAACGGCTGTAATCCGCTTCATATTTGCTAATCGCACCGACGATGTTGTTGATTTCAACTTTGGTCTGCGCAATTTTTGCCTGAATCTTCGCTTTGCCGATCACGGGCAGAAGCAGGCCGGCCAAAATGGCGATGATGGCGATCACCACCAGCAATTCAATCAGGGTGAAGCCGCGCCCGGCGCGCCGATGTTGCAGGAGTGGTTTTTTCATAATGAAGTCGTCGAGGGATTGACCCGCAGCCGCGGGAGATGAAGGAAAGTCGGCTTGAAATTGCGCGTCATTCGGATCAGGGGATGCGTCCGCGTCTCCGATGATTCACGAAAGATCCGGACCTGGCGCGGCGAGCAGAGAAAACGGCGGCTGCCGTCCGGCGCCCCAACGCGAGGCGAAGGCGCCAGCGCGATAATTTGCGCCCGCCATGACGGCGCGCTCCAGCGCACCGGCAGGCGGCGTGCGAATGCGAAATTGTTCTGGCGCCACATCATATTTACTTACTGTCCCCGTTCGAGAACACCTTCGCTCCAGTTGCAAATCACTTTGACCTTTCCCCCCTCCACGTACTCCGCCCAGAGATCAAAGCTGGCCGGATTATTGGTGGGCTGGGTGGAGACATACCGCCACGGGTTGAGGCCGGGCACAGTGGTCGGCTGGTCGGCAGTCCGATTCAACGGCCAGGGCACGGGCACCACCAAAACATCCAGCTCGGCCTCATTCGGCGTGGCAGCCTTGATAGCAGCGTATTGTCCCGATTTCAAACTGATGAACGGTTTGACCTCCTTCGCCGTGGTTGCGGCGTTCTCGATGCCGTCCACGCCAAAATACTGTGGCAACACGCTTGGGTTAATTCGCTCCGACCGATTTGGCGAACGGAAGGTGCCACCCGTCGGCTTTTCCTCTACGATAACGCCCGTCAGTTCGTAATAGAGCGAGTTTGTCACCGGATTTACCATCTTTGTAATCGGGTCAACATGGTCGGGCGGGTAGTGATTGAATTTGGCATGGTAGGCCTCGATGGCTGTGAGCAGCGCCTTCAATTCAGTGCGAACACGATTCTCCTTCATTTTCGTGCCGGTGTACTTGGTACCGCCGACGACCAAAGCGGCCAGTAGGGCGATGATGCCGATAACCACCAACAATTCGATCAACGTGAAGGCGCTGGAACGACGGGCCCGCATCCCGGCCGGTCGGCTTGTCCGGTTGCTCAAGCAGGTCTGCGCCGCGTTTATCATAATTTCTGCCCGTTCTGATTCATCTTTCGCGCATTTCCTGTTCCATTCTTTCGCTCAGCCACTGTTTGATCATGCTCTGGTAATTCAGGAATCGCGAGCGCGCCAGGCGTTTGATTCGCGCCAGCATCCGCGGATCAATCCGCAAGGTAATCGTTACCGACTCCGCCGACTCCGCCGCTCTCGCGATGGACGATTCCATCAATCGGAGATCCGGACGGTTCTCCGCCCAGAACGCCGCTTCGGCCTCGTCCCGGTCGAAGAGCGGGACTTCTTCCCAGGTTGAAACGGTATGCACGTCCGCTTTTGCGGTTTTTTATCCCCAAACAGGATGCATGGCGGGCATTCACGTTGTCGCCCTTTTGCGATTTCGCCCATTTCGCACCCGCTATTGCGCCAGCGTCTTATTCAGTTTGCGCTGGTAAAAGAACTGTTCTTCGGGGTCGAACGGCCGGGCGTAGATCACCCTTATTTGCTTCCCATTTGTCCGATATACACTGAATACCCCGATCCCGCCGGCCGATCGCCCCAAATTGAAGAACCTCGCCTGCACCGAGAACCGGGCCGAGTCCGGTAAAAGCTTGATGGCGAAGGGATCTTCAAAGGATTCCTCAACATCCCGCGGCGTCAAAGAACTGTCCCATTCAAAAGGCGGATTATTCCAATCAAACTCCATGGAGGATCAATTGTAAATAAAACGCCCATGCAATGTCATTACATTGTCAATACACCAGGCGTCTTTTGTTGTCAACGGAATAATCATCGTTAACAAAGAAAAATGGCCACCGAACGCAAATGCGGTGGCCATTTGGAAACGTTGGAGGACGGTTAGTCTTCTCCCTTCTTGCCGCCGCCTGTATCACCGAGTTGATCGATAAGGCTGATCAAAGGCAGGAACAAGGCAATGACGATGCTGCCCACGACGACCGCCAGAAAAACGATCATAATCGGCTCCAAAAGGGAGGTCATCGCGGAAACGGCGTTGTCCACTTCGTCGTCATAGTTGTCGGCGATTTTCATCAACATTTCCGGCAACGCGCCGGTCTGTTCACCCACGTCCACCATGCTGACGACCATCGGCGGAAAGACATTGGACGCTTCCAGCGGAGCCGTAATGGTTTCGCCCTCCTTCACGCTTTCATGGACCGCCGAGACCGCTTCGCCGACGATGACATTGCCGGAAGTTTCCCGGACGATCGTCAATGCCTGGAGAATCGGCACGCCGCTGCTGACCAGCGTGCCCAGCGTTCGCGAAAAACGCGAGATGGCGACCTTGCTGACGACCGGTCCCAAGAGCGGAAAATTCAGTTTCAGCCGGTCGAACAAACGACGACCAAATTTCGTCCGCGTGACCAACTTCAACGCAACAACGAAAGCGACCAGCGAAATCAGCGTGACAACAAAATGGCCGGCGACCATGCGGCTCACGTCCAGGATGAACTGGGTGAAGGCCGGCAGGCCCTGGCCTTCCAGCATGTCTTTGAAGACGGCCTCGAATTTGGGGATTACCACCACCATGAGCACGGTCAGAATGACGACGGCCACAAACATAACCGCGCAGGGATAGAACATGGCCGCCTTGACTTTGCCGCGGATTTTCTGGGCTTTTTCCATGAACTCGGCCAAACGGTTCAAGACGACTTCCAGCACGCCGCCCAGTTCGCCGGCCTTGACCATGTTCACATAGAGCCGATTGAACACTTTCGGGTGTTGCGCCAGACCTTCGGAGAAGGTGCTGCCGCCTTCGATGGACAGGGCCAGCTCGCCGATAACTCTTTTGAGTGTGGGGTTTTTTTCCTGCCGCTCCAACACGCGCATTCCGCGCAACAACGGCAAGCCGGCATCCACCAGGGTCGCCAACTGACGGGTGAACGTGGTCAACACCTTGGACTTAACCTTCCCGCCGAATCCCGGGATCCGAATGCTGATGTTGAAACCGCCCCTTTTCCTGCCTTTCGCGTCGGCCGCGGCGACTTTCGTTTTCTTGTCCTGTTTTGCCTTGGATTTTTCGGCTTCCACCACTTTGGTGGGGAAGTAGCCCATTTCTTTGAGCCGGCTGATCGCTTCGTTCTGGTTGGCCACCTCCAGAGTGCCTTTGGTTTCTTTGCCCCGCGAATCCATGGCAACGTAGTTAAACTTTGGCATAGCTGACCTTTGGGTTAGGTGTATTTCAACACTTCTTCAATCGTGGTGTCGCCGTCAAAAATCCCGCGCATCCCATCTTCCCGCAAGGTGACCATTCCCAGTTCCACGGCCTTTTGCCGGACGACAACCGTCGGCGCGCGCTCGTTGATCAACGCGCGAATCGGTTCGCTGACGACCAGCAGCTCAAAAATCCCGCGGCGCCCCCGGTAACCGGTGTCGTTGCAATTCGCGCAGCCGCGGCCGTAGTAAAAAACCTTGTCGCCAATGTCATGCGGCGAAAGGTTCAGCAGCGACAACTGGTTTTCCGTCGGCTCGAAGGGCGTCCGGCATTTCTTGCAGGTGGTGCGCACCAACCGTTGGGCCAGCACTGACAGCAGCGTGGAGGAAATCAGAAACGGCTCAACGCCCATGTCAATGAGCCGCGTGACCGCGCCGGGAGCGTCGTTCGTGTGCAGCGTGCTGAGCACCAGGTGGCCGGTCAGCGAGGCCTGAATGGCGATCTGCGATGTTTCCAGGTCGCGAATTTCCCCCAGCATGATCACGTCCGGATCCTGGCGCAAAAACGCGCGCAACGCCCGGGGAAAGGTCATGCCCGCGGCTTCATTCACCGGCACCTGCATGATTCCGTCGATGTCGTATTCGACCGGGTCTTCCACGGTGAGTAACTTTGAATCGATCGTGTTGATCCGCCGCAGACAGGAATAAAGCGTGGTGGTTTTGCCGCATCCCGTCGGTCCGGTGTTGATAAAAATCCCGTTGGGCTGCAGAACCGTCTGAACGACGTGGTCGTAAACAAATTTCGGAAAGCCGAGCGATTCCAGTTCCATGTTCACCGCCGCCCGGTCGAGCACGCGCAGCACGACCGATTCGCCAAACTGAGTGGGCAGAGTCGAGACCCGGAGGTCGATCTGCCTTCCTGCGAGCGTGAGGCCGATGCGACCGTCCTGCGGCAACCGCCGTTCGGCGATGTCGAGGTTGGCCATGACCTTGATGCGGGAGGTCACGGGCAACGCCAGGTGTTTGGGCGGCGGCGTCATTTCATACAAGGCGCCGTCCACGCGGTAGCGGATTTTGAATTCGTCCTCGAACGGTTCGAAGTGAATGTCGCTGGCGCGGTCCTGCACCGCCTGATAGAGCACCAGGTTCACGAACTTGATGATCGGGGTTTCGTTGGCCAGGTTTTCCAGGTCCGTCACACCGTCGCCCGTCGTCACCTCGGCCACTTCCCTGGCAATATCCGCGTCGGCCCCCAGTTCTTTTAGAATATCGCTGACGCTCTCGCTTTCCTCGCCGTAAAACTTGTTGATGGCCTTTTCGATCTGTGCCGGATCGGCGACGACCACCTGGACCTCCTTGCCCGTCAGGTAGCTGAGTTCATCGACGACCGCCGGATTGAGCGGGTCGGCCACCGCGACCCGCACGCTGGAACCATACACCGCCACCGGGATGCACTGGTGCATGCGCGCCGCGGTGGACGGCACGGTCTGCAGCACATCCCCGGTCAATTCCAGATCGCGCAGTTCCACCACCTCAGTTCCCAGATGGTCCGCCATCAACTGGAGCACCGTCTCCAAATCCAGCAATCCAAAATCCTGCAGGATTTGAATGACCGGCTTGCCGCTGCGGGTGTGTTCCTGGGCGACCTCCTCCAGTTGCAGGTCGTCCACCAACCCGCGCTCCTGGATGAGCGCCAGCAATGGAATTGTGGAAACGTCCGCCATAAAATGCACTTACGCGGCGCGGCCCTGCGGGCCGGTGTCTTCGTCCGCTTGCGCGCTCTGGATTTCCTGAAGTTTGGTCAGGATGGTTGACGGGTCCTGTGCCTTGGTGATGACTTCCTCCTGCGAGATCATTCCCTGCTGATATTTGTCGATGAGGAAACTGTCGAGCGTCACCATGCCGTATTTGGCGCCGGTCTGGATGTCCGAGTTGATCCGGAAGGTCTTGTTGTCGCGAATGAGCGCCGCGATGGACGGCGTATTGATCATGATTTCAAAGACCGCGACCCGCCCCGGTTTGTCACAGCGCGGCAACAACAACTGGGAAATGACCGCCTGCAGCACCGTGGAAAGCTGAATGCGAATCTGTTCCTGTTGGTTGACCGGAAACGCGTTGACGATACGGTCGATGGTCTTGGCCGCGCCGGTCGTGTGCAGCGTGCCAAATACCAGGTGGCCCGTTTCCGCTGCGGTGATGGCCGCGTCGATGGTTTCCAGGTCGCGCATTTCGCCGACCAGAACCACGTCCGGGTCCTGGCGCAACGCGCGGCGCAAGGCTTCGGCAAAGTTCGGCACGTCCACGTTGATCTCGCGCTGCGTGACGATTGATTTCTTGTGTTTGTGATAATACTCGATCGGGTCCTCGATGGTGATGATGTGCGCGTCGTCGCGTTCCTCGTTGATGATATTGATCATCGAAGCCAGCGAGGTCGTCTTCCCCGAACCGGTCGGGCCGGTGACCAGCACCAGGCCGCGCGGCTTGTAGAGCAGTTCCCGCACGGAGGGCGGGATGCCGATTTGTTCGAGCGTCAACAGTTTGGTGGGGATCTGGCGGGCCACCACGCCGAACTGGCCTTTTTCTTTGAAAACGCTGACGCGGAAGCGGGCGAGTTCGCCGAAGGCGAAACCGAAGTCGGCGCCACCCCGTTCACGCACCTGTTGGATATGGTCTTCGGAGGTGATGCTGCGCATCAATTCTTCGGTGTCCTCCTGCCTGAGCGGGGGGCCCTCCACCTTGTGCAACACGCCGTGCAGCCGGATCACGGGCGGGATTCCCACACGCAGATGCAGGTCGGAGGAGCCTTCGGCCACGACCAACTGCAACAAATCGGACATGGAATACGACATAAATCAGTAATCACCCGGCGTTAATGGCTCTCCCGAAAGCGGGTGCGGCCGCCGTTTCATCACGTTGTTTCGACAAGGGCAACCCGGTTTCGTTATTCCAAATCGCCCAAGGTGGCGCGAATAACTTCTTCCGGAGACGTCAACCCCGCCAGGACTTTTCTGGCGCCGTCCTCGCGCAGCGTGCGCATGCCCATCTCGCGCGCGCGCGAACGCAACTCGGACGAAGGCACTTTATCGTAAATCAGTTTCCGGATCTCATCGTCCACCACGAAAACCTCGAAAATGCCGAAGCGCCCGCGGTAACCGGTCTTGTTGCAATCGTTGCACCCTTTGCCCTTCATAAAGGTGGCATTGGCGGTATTGTTCGGATCGATGTTCAGGGTGCGCAACTCCGCTTCGGTCGGCACATAAGCGGCCCCGCAGCGGCGACACACCCGGCGGACGAGCCGTTGCGCCATCAACCCGCGGGCCGAGGAAGCCACCAGAAACGGCTTGACACCGATGTCGATCAGACGGGTCACCGCGCTCGGCGCGTCGTTGGTGTGCAAGGTGGAGAAGACCAGGTGACCGGTCAGGGAAGCGTTGATTGCAATGGTCGCCGTTTCCATGTCGCGAATTTCACCGAGCATGATCACGTTGGGCGCCTGACGGAGCATCGAGCGCAAGGCCGTCGAGAAGGTGAGTCCGACGGTTTCGTTGACCTGCACCTGGTTGATGCCGGAAAGCTGATATTCCACAGGATCTTCGACGGTGATGATTTTTCGGTCGGGACGATTGATGTAATTCAACACCGCGTAAAGCGTGGTGGTCTTGCCGGAGCCGGTCGGGCCGGTTACCAACAGAATACCATCCGGCAGCCCGATCAGTTTTTCGAACGTCTGCTGGTCGTCGGTGAAGAAGCCCAACTCAGCCAGACCGAGCTTGAGGCCTTCCTTGTCCAGAATACGCATGACGATGCTTTCGCCGTGATTGGTGGGAATGCACGACACGCGCAAGTCGATCGTTTTGCCTCCCACCGGCGTCTGAATGCGGCCGTCCTGCGGAACGCGCCGTTCGGCAATCGACATGTTCGACATGATCTTCAACCGGCTGAGCATCGCCGCCTGCAGACGCTTGGGCGGGGCCTTCATTTCGTGCAACACGCCGTCGATGCGATAACGCAGGCGAAACTTCTTCGCCAGGGGTTCGAGGTGAATGTCCGACGCGCGCGCTTTGAAGGCCTCCACGATGATGGTATTCACCAGTTTGATGATCGGCGCGTCCGCATCCACGACCGAGCCGTCGTCGGCGGCCGAGACGTCCGCGAGCGTCGAAATCTGGATTTCCCCCTCGGTGATATCCTGAATCATTTTGTCCACCGAGTTTTCCCGCGCGCCGCCGTAGTATTTGCCCAGGGCCTCTTCGATATCGTCCGGGCTGGCGACCCGTGGCTCAACATCCATGTTCAGCAGATGTTTCAGGCTGTCGAGGGTGTCGAGGTCCGAGGGATCACTCAACGCCACGGTCACCGTGTTATCGTGCCGGTAAATCGGAACGACGTTGTATTTTTTCGCGATATGGCGCGGGACGGCGGAAATGACATCGTCCGCCAGCCGCATATCTCCGATAGTGATGAACTCGACGCCGAATTGGGCGGCCTTGGCCTGGGCGACCTGGGATGGGGTGATCACCTTTTTGGCGATCAGAGTGTCCACCACTCCTTCGCCGCTGGAATCGGCCTCCTGCCGGACGGGACTCAACTGTTCGTCCGTCACCAGACCCATGTCCACCAGCGTATCAATCAAATAATCGTCTCGCGCAGCCACAATCCGTTGTTCCCATTCGGGAATCGTTGTTTAGGAATTTGGCGAATAGTACCGGTCGCCCTGTTAATGTCAATTGTTCAAGCCGATTTGCAGCAGGAATTTCGCCTGATTTATCAAAAACTGCAATAATTCAGAAAAAATTGTGGGCGCACTGTGTTCCCGAGCGCAATTCGCCCGGTGTTCGTGGTTTTTGATGGGACACCAGGGCCCGCCGATCGGCACGCCGACTCATCGCGTACGGCCTCGCCACGCCCTTTAGAAGGGAGAAGACTTCCGCCGTCCGGGTGGTGGTTGTATCAAGATACGCCCGGGGCAACCCGGGCTGGAAGAAACAGCTTTCCTTTCACTTGTCCGGGTTCGGCCGTTCTTTGTCGTTTTCGGTTCCTTTATTCGGCTCGATTTCCTCTTTCCACTTTTTTATGAGGGGAGCCTTCTTGTCCATTTCTTCCATCAGCTCCTTCGCTTCGGCGGGAGTCCGAACGACTTTGGGGCGCAGAAAAACCAGCAACTCGACTTCATGCGTGGTCTTATCCTTCTTCTTGAAAGCCCATCCGACCACCGGAATACTCCCGAGAATCGGGGTTTTGCGCAAGGTATTTGACACTTGCTTTTGGATGATCCCACCCAGCACGAGCGTGTCCCCGCTCTTTGCGGTGAGGTCCGTTCGAAAGTTTCGGGTGTCGAGAATGGCCCCCCCGAACAGCGTCTGTCCGGGCACAATCGCGGAGGATTCGGCGTGGATTTTCAAGGCGACGTCCCCTGAAGTGTTGATGTGCGGGGTCACCTCCAGGATGACACCGACGTCTTTGTACTGAAAGCTTTGGTTCAACGCTCCGACATCCGTGCTCTGACTCTTGTCGATGAACGGCACCTGCTGGCCCACAAAGAGCTTGCCCGTTTCATTGTCCTCGATGTTGATTTGCGGCTCGGCCAGGACGGTGGCGTCGGTTGTCTTCCGAAGGAATTGGACCAGGTAGTCCATGTTGATCGTGCTATTGAGAACGCCCGAGCGCAGCGAAGCCATGACCTCGGTCAGGGAACTGGACCCCGTGTTGACGCTGGTGTTCCCGCCAAATCCCTTTCTATACTCGCCGCTGGCATGGGCCAGGATGGAGTTGTCGTAGTCTTCCGCCGTGAAGACCTTGCTTCCGTCGGGCGACCAGCGGACACCCAATTTGTCGAGAAAATCACTCGAGACTTCCACGATCCTGGCCTCAATCAAAACCTGGGCGGTGGGGGCGTCCAGGTCTTCGATCAGCTTCAAGACCTGAGGGAAGAAATGGACATTGGCGGAGATGAGAAGCGAGTTGCTGCGTTGGTCCGGCACCACCCGGACCCTTCCCACCAGATCGCTGACCGGACGAACGACATTGCGGCCATCGGAGGTGCGGGTGTTCTCCGGCTGTCCGCCCAGCCAGGGATAGTAGCCTTCTTCTTTGGCTTCATGTTCCAACTCGAAACTGCTCTGCGACGAGGCCGACTGTTGTTGTTGCTGTTGCTGCGGCGCGGCCACGTAGGGTTGCCCCGGCTGTGCCACGGGGCGCAGCGGCGGCGACCCGCCCTTGGCAAATAGAATGTTGATGCTGTTGGCCACGGTGGCGGCCTTGGCGAATCTGAGCCCCACGCGCAGGGTGCTTTCACCGGCTTGCGATGGAACATCGAGTTGCTTGAGGACTTCTTCCACCGCGAGCAGGTTTTCGCGGGAGTTGGACGCGACAATGATGCTGTTGGAGTAGGGCTCGCTGGTGATGCGGACCTTGCCGTAAAGCCGGCCGACGTCCCGGTCGGCGGTCTCCTGGGGTCCCTCATACCAATCCCAGTAACTGCGCACCTGCTGCTTTTTCAGAAACAGCTCGTTGAGGACGTCCTCGATATCCACCGCGCTGACATATTTCAGCGGATAGATCCGTGGCGCAAGGCTGTCGTCGGTGACCGGCTCATCAAGTTCCCGGATCATTTTCCCGATGCCTTCCATCGACGCCGGAGGGGCCTGGACGATCAGTGTGTTGCGCCTGCGATCAGCCACCACGCTCATCTTTTTCGGGTTCCGATTACCCTGGGACGAGGGAAAGATATAGAACGGATACCGTGAGGAGCTGTCCTGGTCCTTGTAGAGGTCCTGCAACTGCCGGGCGACGTCCTCGGCCTCGGCGTTTTTAAGGGGAAAAGTCTTCACGATCCGTTCTTGCGCTTCTTCCGTGTCGAGCGTGCCCATCAGTTTTTTGATGGCCTGGAAGTTGGCTTCGCTCGAAAGGACGATCAAGGAGCTGGATCGATTGTCGGCCGTCACTTCAATGATGTCTTTGAGCGATTTGCCGCTCATTTTCTGGTAAAGGGGCGCCAGCTCCTTGGCCACGTCTTCCGCGTTGACGTTTCGCAATGGAATCACGCGAATGGTCACGTCCCGGGGTTTTTCAGTGTCCAGGATATCGATAAGTTTTTGAATTTCGGGCAATTTCGATTTTGGCGCCGCGACAATAATCCGGTTGGAAGTCTTGTCCGGCCACAGACGCACTTGTTGGCCCGGGGCTTGAGAGCCGCCCCCGGCGGGCGGAGGGGGGCTGGCAGCGCCCGGAGGCGAAGGGCCGCCGCCCGGAAGCGAAGGGCCGGGGCCGGGCGGCGGAGGGCTGCCGCCGGTGGACGGCGGCGATCTTCCTTGCGATCCGGAACCGGCCGACTGCGATGGCGCTTGCGCGCTCAAAACAAGGTTCAGGAGATTGACCAGATCCTCGGCCTCCGCGTACTTCAAGCTAAAGATCTCGATGACGGAGTCCGCCGAGGTGACATCCAGCTCCTTGATGAGTTCCCCCAGCAACATCAGGTTGTCCGTGTAATCGGTAACAATGATCTGATTGGCGCGGTCATCCGTCTCGATGGTTGCTTTGTCCGAAAGCACGGCGCGAACTTTTCCCTTGAGTTCCTCCGCCTGGATATGTTTGAGGGGAAAGATTTTTACCAGGCGCTGTCTTCCCTCCGGGATATCCGTGCGCGAACCGTCCACCAGCTCCGGACTCAATTTGGGCTCCTGCCCCTCGGGCACAATCAGGATGGATTTGCTCGATTCGATGGCGTTGAAGCCTTCCAGGCCCAGGGCATGATAAACCAGCGTGATGGCCTCCCGTCGGCTGATCTTTTTCGAGCTCACAATTGTCAATTGACATTGGACCCTCGGATGTTTGACCACACTCTTTCCGGTCGTTTGAGCCAGCCATTGAACGACCATTTCAATATTGGCCCCCTGGAAGCTCAACTGGATTCCCTCGGAGGGTGAACCCGTCTCCTGTTCCGCCTTTGACTGCGCGTCACCGGCCTGAGGCGAAGGAGTTTTTTCGACTGCGGGTTGCGCCTGGGATTCGGGCGGACCGGTTTGTTTGGCTGCAGCGTCCGGTTTGGCCGCCGGCGAAGGAGTGTTGGTGCCTGCGGGTTTCGGGGTGAGGTCTTTTTTTTGCTGGTCTGGCCGGGTATCCTGGGCCGGCAGGCGTAAGGGCGACGCGCAGAAGAACAACGCCGAAGCGACGCACAAGCCGGTGAGGGTTGCCAAACGGCTGAACTTCAGATTGCGATAAGCCGGTGTATTCACTTGGAGTTCTCG
>WNFZ01003744.1_pt1 | contig 14198 bp, 17 predicted proteins | sample 5400081 | NCBI WGS metagenome assembly WNFZ01 (sample SAMN13153365, study PRJNA577476) | soil metagenome | isolation source: 80 cm soil or saprolite under grassland replicate 1 | place: USA:California | collected 2016-06-15
GTCCCTCCCGCCGGGAAACCCGGCCAGAAACCGCCGAGCACTGACGAAACTAGCCGAATCAGCCGCTCATCTCAGGGACAAGCAACCCAACACGCCGGACACGAAACGCATCCAGTTCACCCCAGAAGATACGCACCCTAAACAATTGAGCGCTTGGTCCTGTAGAGGCCTCCTGCTGCCCGTCCATACCGCGCTTCAGCGTCGACGCCGTGGACCACATAGGCCTCACCAAGATGATCCACCTATGCCACGGAGAAGTCTCCACCGGCCACCAACCCACCCACAGAAACCTGAGGAGTAGCACAACCGTCCGCAATTGCCGCGAGGAGCGCGGCCGTAGTGGTCTGGTCACCAGGAGCGCGGCTGCGTCCTTGCCGATCGGCGCAGGTAGGTCAATGCGGGGAGGCCAGCGCGCCCGCGCTGACATGAGGCGAGGTCAACCGCAGGCCGGGGAGCAACCGCTCAAATCAACCCGAGGTTCCACTCGAACCCCCAACCCCGGACCCGACGCGACCAATATTCGCCCAGTTCAAAGGCCACACTTCCCGGTGCGGATCTCGCGCCCGCCGTTCACCGCTTCGTGGAAGCTTCCGACGACGCGACGTCAAGCCAACGCCCGGCGCGCGCGCCGGTGCTCAAGGTCGGCGGATCGTCGTAGGGGAAACTGTTCAGCTCCCAACGGACGCCGAAGGGGTCGTTGAAAGTCAGCGCCTGCGCGCGGTCGAGCACGATTTCGCAGCCGAGATCAGCAGCGCCCCGGCGCAGCCGCGTGAGTTCGTCCTCGTCCACAAAGACGCCCACATGGGAAAGCTGGCCATCCTCGGCCACGGCATCGGCCGCCTCGAGTGCGAGCCGAAGGCCGCCCTGATAGAGCATCACCAGGCCCAGGTCGATCCCGGCCCGTTCAGCATCATCCCAGTCGGCCGACTCAGGCAGCGTCGACCACCCGTCCGGCGTCTCCGCCTCCCTGAACGCCACCTCCAGCGCGAACAAGCCGCGGTAGAACGTCTCTGCCTCGCGCAAGCGCTCGACCCGCAGCGCCACATGCGTGACCGAGTGCATAGCCATGTCGAGGAGACTACAGCCTGTGGGGCTCGCGAACTCGGGCAGGCGTCATGACGTGCGGGTTTGTGCGAGGTCATCTACACGATTGGGGCGATGATCTGGGCCGTGAGTGCCTCCCTGGTGTACCTCCGCTGCGTTAGATCCTGCATATGCTGACCCAACTCGCCCGGGACAGCGGCGCCAAGGACGTGGAACTGCTGGTACTGCGCCACGAGGTCGCGGTGCTGCGCCGCCAGGTCCAGCGCCCCGGCGAGGGCGATGACCCCGTTCGCGCTCACCAGCCGGTCGACCTCGATCGGTCCGCCGGGGCTGGATCGGGCCGGCCGCGATCGGCGCCGGCCCGGCGACCACATCACGGTGCTCGAACCCACCGGCCTCGTCCCGTACGACACCCTCGCGCTCCACGCCAGCCAACGCCGTCGACCGTGGATGTCCGGCCCCGCCTAGCGATCAGTCCCGTACTGGGTGGTGAGGTGCCCTCGGCAGGGCATGTGATGGATCCCCGTTCTATGGGGTCTTCGCCGTTGTGGCAGGGATGCAACCGGCGCCGGCCGGTCAGCCGCCGACGACGTCGAGAAAGACCGTGCCGCTCGTGGTGTCCAGGTACACCGGGCCGGCGTACCGGCTCGTGCGCACGTCCTCGGCGAACTGGTCGCTGGTCTGCCAGGTACCGCCCGTGGGAGCGAAGGGGCGCAACTGAGCGCTCAGCGCCGCATCCCAGCGCGCGGGCGCGGGCTTCCATCGGTAGCGCGAGGCGAACGACGCGAGCACGTCGGGCTGCAAAGCGGCCAGGGCCTGGATGCGCACGTCGGTCGGTCCGGGCACGCCGCCGGTGTCGGTTCCGGCTGCCGATCCCATCCAGTGGACCTGCAGGAAATCGCCGAGCTTCGGGAACCGCCTCGCGATCGGCTCCCGGTCGGTACGCACAGCCGGTGTGCTCATGGTCGTGGTCCTCTCCTCTGGGCGTCGGTCAGTGGGGGCGCCGTGCATACAGCCGGCGAGGACCAGCACGACCGCCGACGCTACGACCACGGTGCGGATGTCAGCCATCCTCGCGTCCGTCCGGGCGATCCTCGCCGAAGACATGGCGTTCGGGGCCGGTGCCGTCGCTGATGTCGGGTGACTCGCCGATCGTCCAGGTCACGGTGCGTTCTAGTTCGCCGTGCGTACGGAATCCCTTGGCCCAACCCAATGTCGAGAACCGGCCGTTTTCCTCGTCGGGTGCTTCGGTGGCGATGTCGCTGGCGTCTAAGTCGAAGTTGTACATGTCTTCGGCGTGTACCTTGATCTTCATTGTGATCTGGTCGCCGTTGACGACCACCTGGGATGTGCCGTAGATGGTGTGGTCGCCAAGGGTCTTCTGCCAGTTCTCAGTGGATGGGTAGCCACCCAGCTCCGTGGCCAACGATGGGTTGCCGGTCATCTGGAAGCCGGTCTGCCCGGTCTCGCGGTAGATCCGCTCCGCCTCCTGCTGCGCGTACGCGATCTCGTTGTCCACCGCCCAGCCGATGGCGGGGTCCTCCCGGTACGCCTCCTCGTAGTCCACCTGCATGTCAGTGCCCGTCCCGTCCGTGTAATGGTCGTAGGCTGCGGTGGCGTCGTCGAGGTCGGCCCGGAACAGCTGTGCGCCGCGCAGCTTGGACATCCACTTGGACCAGCTGGCAAGGTCGCCGGGAGTCGGCGTGGCGTCCGGGTCGTACGGGAAGTCGTCGTCGAACGTCAGCTTGGGCGCGGTCGGCGGTCCGATGTGGTACTTGCCGTGGGTGTCCACCAGGCCTGGTGTCTCGGCGACGATCTTCGCGCTGAGCGGTGAGTTCGCCAGGAAGTCGGGCAGTAGCCGGTAGGCGGCGGCCAGCTGGGAGACGGCCGCGTTGCGGGCGTCAGACTCCATGCGGATCGCCTCGTCGTAGGCGTCGGTGGCGCGGTACCACAGCTCGTCGGCCTCGGCACGCACCTTGTTGATCTCGTCGTGCTCCGGAAGCTCGATAACCCAGTCCGTGACTCCGGTGGTGCTGCGAAGGTCGTTCCACTGCCGCAGTGCGTCGGAGAAGCGCACCTGAAACGACTGGGTGGCCACTATCGGCGCGATCAGCGCGTGCAGCTGGCTCTCGGCGTTGACCCCGTCTGCCACCCGCGCCTGGGCCTGCCGCTGCGCCTGCACGTAGTCGGCGACGGCCTTCCCGGCTTTGTCGAACCCGTCATGTAGGCCTTCGACCAGCTCGATCGTCTCCTTGAGCCGCTGCTCGTAGAGAGCCGCCGCGTCGGACCTCCAGTCCACATTGCCCGGCAGGCCGGAGAGCGTGGGCAGCGCCGTCTGGATGATCGCCTTCGTGCGTAGGCACTCGTCGCCGACGGCGTTGACGTAGTTGGGCTTCATGTCCTCGATGTACTTCACGGCGTCGCGGTAGGCCATGCGTTACTTCCGCTGGTCGGCGGGGACGAAGGTGGATTCCGTCAGGAGCTTCGTCATGTCCCGCGCAGCCGCCTCGTCGGTCTGCTCGTAGCCGTTCGCGGCGTCGTTGAGCCGCGTGGACAGCGCTGCCAGGAGCGCAATCACGTCCTGGTACTGATCGTGCGCGAATTCCCCGAAGGTCCGCATGGCCCGCGCCACATCGCGATGGCTCGCCGGGTCGGCGGCCCAGTCCAGCAGGAACAGGTCGAACTGGCCGGCATCCAGGTCACGGGCCAGATTGTGCAAGGTCGTGGCCGCCCCCCTGATCGAGTTGGGGTCGACCAGTAGCTCTCCCGCCATGTACCACCTCGCTCGCTGCAATCTCCGATGCTGTCCTGGCAATAGCGTCTTTGCGGATACCAAGCGCGCCACCGGGGCCACAGCGGACCGGGCCGGCTGCGCCGACCCACCGCAATGCCGTCGACCTCCGGCCGCTCACGCAACCGTGAGCCTAGAAGCGCCGGCCAACATCCGCTGCCCCACCCGGACCGCGGCAGCCCATGGCCCCGGGGCCTGGCGAACCCACCGCAAGACCCGGGTCGTGTCGCCGCGCCCGGACGTGGTGGCGCTCGACGTCACGGCACCGCGCGCGACGCGGACGATCGCACTGGTATGGCTCGCCGACGTGGCACACCCCGCGCCGGTACGCGCATTCCGCGACGCCGTCCTCGGCCCGAGTCATCGACGGAGATCGACCAACGCGCTATCCAGGCGGCCTTCCGTGGGTGGGAGGCACCGGCGGCCGTCGTCGGCGTCACGCCGACCTTCCTGCCGACCACCACCCGGGCTGACAAGCCGGCGTGATCGTCTCTGCTGCCCGCCCTCTTCCGCGCTGCCGGCGCGGGCCCTGGATGACTGAGTGCCGAACGGCTTGATCACCAAACCGATCGCGATCACGTGATCTCCGCTCCTGCAACGTTCGCCGAAGCACTCTTCCGCCGAGATGGGTGCGCCCAGGACGAGGGCTGCTATCGGCTTGGCAGCGATCGCGGTAGCCCGAACGACGGGAGGACGCTGTTGTCGAAGCGGGTCATGGCGCAGATCCGGTCGCCGGTGAGGGTGAGGACGTAGAGGCCGATCCCGTGGCTGATGCCGTTGGCGGCGCGCAGGTAGGCGCCGAACGCCGGCTGACCGTTGGCTCCCGTGGGGACGAGGTCGAACCTGCGACCCGCGCGGAAGATGCTGGCGCAGAAGCGGGCCACGACGTCTCGGCCCTGGTACTCGAAGGGCATCGGTGGCATCGACATGAACACGCCGTCGGTCAGAAGGGCCACCAGCGCGTCGAGATCACCGCGTCCTGGAACGATCCGAGCGTCCGGTAACAGTGCACCCGCAGCTCCCGGCGGTGCGGCTCGGTCAGCTCCCGGAACGCGTCGCCGTCCCCGGCCCGCGCCCTGGAGATCAAGTCGGCTGCCACGTCCCCCACCCTAGGATCACCCTCTTCCCGCATCTTGTCGCACTTCCTGTACGGACACCGGCCAAGGGACGAACGGGGCGGTTGGCGGGCGCCACCTTCTCGACATCGCGGTGTCTACATCAGTGGTAGCTGACAACACAACAAGGGAGAACCGAAATGGGAAAGATCGTCATCAGCGAGAACGTCTCGCTCGACGGAGTCATCCAGGACCCGACCGGTGAGGAGGGCTTCAGGCTCGGCGGCTGGTTCGGCCAGATTGGGGACAAGGACCGCGAAGCATGGGCCCAGGTCGAGCTCGACGAGGCGCTGGGCACCGAGGCGCTGCTATTGGGCCGGCGGAGCTACGAGTGGTTCGCCGCGCGGTGGGCATCCCGCAGCGGTGCGTGGGCGGACAGGTTGAACAGCCTGCCCAAGTACGTCGTGTCCGCGACCCTCGAAGATCCCGATTGGAACAACTCGACGGTCCTGAACGGCGACGTGGTGAACGAGGTCTCGAAGCTGAAGCAACGGGTAAACGGGGACATCGTCGTCTACGCCAGCGGCCACCTCGTGCACACGCTGATAGAGCACGACCTCGTCGACGAGCTGCGGCTGATGACCTACCCGGTCGTGCTCGGGGCCGGCGAGCGCCTCTTCGGCGAGACCAGCGACAAGAAACCCATGCGCCTGGTCGACACCCGCACCGTCGGTGACGGCCTCGCCTTCCTCACCTACCAGCCCGTCCGAGACGCCTAGCTACCGCTGCGTCGAGGTCGGCCGGCGAGCGCCTCCTTGGAGTCACCACCCTCCGCGGGGGCGCGCCTGCCCTGGCCGCCCCGCGACCTCCGGACAGACCGCCACGTCCGCGAGGCACGCCACCACGGTCTCCGAGATTGTGCGCGCAACGGCGGAAAGTGCGGCACCACCCGTGGGCTACGGCAGCGAGCTACAAGGACATCGACCTTGGCCAGCTGCGCCGCATTTCCCCGACAGTCCCGAGTGGGCCATTCGGATATACCAATGTGATGGTTTCCATGGCTACATAACGGTGCATGTGGTTAGAGGCTGTCGGGAGAGGCGGTTCACGGCGAGGTTCTGTTCGCAGGTCGGTTCTGGAATGTGGCGTAATCGTCGCCGTCGTGTTTCCGGTCGTTGCTGGTGTTCGCCTTGGTCGGAGCAGGTGAGTATCAGTTGGCTCCTGCGCTTGCGACCCGATGTGGGTCGCGGTCTCGTTTACCGGCTGGACGCATCGGCAGGAGTAGGGCGGGAATCAGTGTGAGGGCGGTGCAGCCGAGGACCCACCAGAAGGTGTCCGCGAAGGCAGCGGCCGGTGCGCAGGGGTGGTGGGCCGTACGGTTTTGCAGGATCGTGGCCAGTGCGGCGGCGCCGGCCGACGCGCCGACGGTCTGGATCATGATGATGGCGCTGGTTGCACTGGGGATCATGGTGGGCGGCAGACCTTGGTAAGCGGCGGCCGAGACCGGGACGACGACAGCAGCGATCCCGATATCCCAGACCAGCAGCGCGGCGGCCAGGACGAGGTCACGGGTGTGCGAGGTCACCTGTGTGTAGGCGATGGCGCCGAGTGTCGTCAGTGCCATTCCGGTGAGTACGACGGGGCGGGCGCCGATGCGGTCGGTCACCTTACCGGCGTAGGGCAGGGCGAGCATGGTGCCGAGGCTCTGCGGGGCCAGGAGCAGGCCGGCGGTGAGTGCGTTGTGGCCGCGGACCTGCTGGTAGTACAGGGGTATCAGGATCAATGCCCCGAAGATCGCGGAGGCATCACATTTCCCGACCCTGCTGGAACGAACCTCAACCAACAACTCCGTCCAACGCGCCCTCGCCGACCGGCTTGCCGAACTGGCCGAGCAGGGCGTACTCGATGTCCCAGACCCAATGGAAGCCGCCGAATTCCTCGGGTTGCTGGTCACCGGCCGCGTGAACAACCGGTCCTGGTACGGAGCCGTGCAACTCGACGATGCCGAGATCGCTCAACTGGTCGCAGGCGGCGTACAAATCTTCCTGCGCGCCTACCGGCTCACGGCCAACCGCTGAGCAGCGCCGATCACAAAGACCGATGACGCACATCGATGCGCTATGCCGGTATGACTGCGCAGTTGCGCCGACAGCGGAGCCCACATGGATGACACGGGCCGGCGGGGCCGCCGCCAACGGTCGACGACGGTTACCAACCGTGCCCAACGCACTCGCTCGCATATGGATGACACGCAAGATCAACAGATCCCTTTTCCCCCCTTGTTACACGCCATGACGAGTCCCGGAATTGCCGGGGAATCTCCGGACCGTGCGGCATCCGCGATGATCGTTACGGTGGCCGATTCCCCGACGGCAGGCGATGGGTAGCGACGTATGCGGAGTTGCGGCCTGGCCCCGCCGAGGCCGCAGTTCCCAAACAGCGCGGGCGGCCGGGCATCCGTATCCGAGTGCCACGCGGATCCGGTCGTCGAATGACCCGGATCCGCGTCGCCGCTGGCGATGAGACCGCCCACAGTTCACACGGTGGTGGTCCGATCGTCAGCGGCTGACCCAGCGATCATGGTGCAGCACGGCGTCCATCGGTTGGCGGGTACGCCATCCGTGGCGTTCCAGGTCGGGGGTAGCGGCCAGGTGGCTGACCGGGCCGAGGCACAGCCACGCGACCGGCCGGATGTGTTCAGGAATGCCGAGCAGGTCCCGCAGGTGGGCCTCGCGGTAGAAGGACACCCAGCCCACGCCGAGGTTCTCGGCGGTCGCGGCCAGCCACAGATTCTGGATGGCCAGGCACACCGAGTACAGGCCGGCATCAGCGATCGCGTGCCGGCCAAGCACGGCAGGAGCGCCGCGCTGCGGATCGTAGGTCACCACGATCGACAGACTCGACTCCAGCACGCCGTCAACCTTGATACCGGCGAACCGGTCGGCGGCCTCGCCCTGAAGTGTCGCGGCGAAGACCGCGCGCTCCTGCTGGACATGGGCGTGGAACGCCGCCCGGACCGCCTTGTCGCGCACGATGACGAAGTCCCACGGCTGGGACAGCCCCACGCTGGGTGCCGCGTGCGCGGCGGCCAGGACACGACGGAGTGTCTCCTGCGCAACCGGTGCACCGGTGAACTGCGCTCGAACGTCGCGGCGGCGGTGGATCACGTCATAGATGTCGCTGGACATGGGCAGGCTCCCGCTGCGTCGTGACCACCCGCTGGGGCGGTCGGCGAAACGCGAGGCCGGTCTTCGGACTTCCGGATCGATGCCTATCCACCCGCCTTCCCAGCCCGAAGGCCAGTGGCTGCGCTTACGCGCCTGGGTGGCCGCTCCCCGGTTACCGCGGCGGGCCCGTGCCGGATTCACACCGGCTTCCCGATTCTCCCCACCATCAGCGGGGCACCTCGCAAACGTTGTGCCGGTCCCGACGCTACCAACCGGCCTGTCGCCGTCGGGATCGGGAACTGGATATGGCAGTTCCAACCCAGGGTTCGGGTGGTTGACCGCCGGGGACTGCGTCGGCCGGTCATCGCCGGGCGCGCGTGATCTTCAGCAGTCTGAGCGAGAGCACGATGCGGCAGGGGAACAGGACGGCAAGGACGAGCACTCGCTGGACCAGGCCGGTCCAGTCGTGCAGCGGAGCATGGTCCGGCACCGCGAGCACGCGCATGGCGACGGACCCGGCAAGGGCCACCAGCCCGGCGGCGAGGGTGTAGGCCGCGATGTTACGCCACCTCGGGTCGCGGGCCAGCCGCCGTGACACGACGACCAGCCCGACCGCGCTGGTCAGGAAGAACGTGGCACCGGCGACGACATGCCCTCCCGGGTCGTAGGTGACGCCTGCGGTGTCCTCCCGCAGCGGGAAGATTCCAGCGCCCAGCGCACCGGTTCCGCTGATGATGAGCAGTGCCGGCCCGACGATGCCGGCCCTGGTAGGCCGCAGCCCGTGGTGCAGTCCGACCGCGAACGCGATCGTGAGCAGGCCGAAGACGGCGAAGTTCAGCTGCTGCACCCACCCGTTGGGCCCGGCTTCCAGCGCGCTGACCGGCTCTGCGAGGGGGCTGTACTCGTCGGTGCGCAACGCCTCCTGGGCCATGTACGTCGCGGTGAACAGAACCGGACCGATGATGCCGGCCCACGCCAGCAGGGACATCCAGGGAGCTGGTCGCCGCTGGCGGCCGTCGCCGGTCGAGCCCCGGCTGCGCCTCTGTACGGTGTGCATGACGTTCATGACCGCCTCCGCGTGACGGCACCTGGTCCACCTGCCTGGTGCTTTGACGGTGACGCTAGGAGCGGCCGGGGATGCTGGCGATCGGGAGTTCTCCCCATGCGACGAGGCCGTGTTGCATGGCGAACAGTGCGGCTGCCGCCCGCGTGGAGACCCCGATCTTGACGTAGGCGTTCTGCACGTGGCGGTCTGCGGTCTTGGTCGAGATACCCAGCGAACGCGCGATCTGCTTGGTTTGCAAGCCCCGCGCGAGTAGCGCGATGACCTGCGCCTCGCGCTCGGTCAGCCCGGCGGGCCGGACCACGCGCGGGACGCGGTGGCCGGCCTCCGCAAGTACCGCGGCAACGCTGTCGGCATCCAGCCGCCCGGCCCGCGCCTCTTGGCCGAGCACCTCCGCGGCCCGCTGTGGGGAGTGCGCCTCACGGTGGGGCCGCGGCTCGGTCATCGCGTGGTAGGCGTCGGCGGCGGCGAGCAGGCGGGCGGGCGGCGTGAGCGCAACCGCCGTCGCGCCGCGGTGGTAGCCCGCGCCGTCGAGACGCTCGTGGTGGGAGGTCGCGACCCGAGCCAGGGCGGCAAGAAAAGGCGACCGGCACAGGACGCGCTCGGAGTGGTAGGCGTGCAGCCTGACCCGTTCCCACTCGTCCGGCGTCAGCGGCGAGGCCTTTTGCCAGATGCGGGACGGAACGCCAACGCGGCCCACGTCGTGGACCAGCGCCGCCCGCCGAATCGCGACCAGATCGGCGGCCGGCAAGCCACAGCGCCGTGCTGCGGCGGTTGCCAGCTGCGCCACTCCGGCGGAGTGCCCCACCAGATACGGCGAGACAAGGTCGGCGAAGTCGCCCATCGCCGCCAGCGCCTCCTCGATCGCCTCTCCTTGGAGGGTCAACCGCGGGGCGGGCTCGCCGGCCAGCGTCTCGTCCCACACTGATCCCCCGTCGTCCAGCGCCAGGATGTCGTCGGCCTCATCCGCCAGCAGCGTCGCTATCGCCGGATCGAATGCGCCGCCGGCTCGCGCCCGAACGACACGCGCCGCACCCTGCTCGCCGTCGAGCAAGCGCTGAAAGGCGGCGTCACGAGCCACGTGGATGATGCGCAGGGCGAGCGGGATCTGCTCCCCGTTGAGCCGAGCCGGTTGGCCTTTCCCGTCCCACCGCTCGGTGAGGTGGACGAACAGGCCCCGCACCGCCGGGGGCACGCCCAGCCGGGCGCTCAACATCTGCGCGACCTCGCACAACGCGGCGAGGTGACGCTGATGCCCTCGAACCGCCTTCGGCAGCCTGCTGGCGAGCTGGAGTGCGCGCACGGGCGGCGCGCTGCCCGGGCTGCCCAACGCGCGCATGATGCCGGCCATCGTCTGGGCCCGCGTCCCGAACATCACCGGGGTGAAGTGCCTCAGCAGCGCACCCTCATCGAAGAGCTCAGCCACGACCTCGGCATCGGCCGTGCAGCCGACGTAGAAGAGCAGGCACCCGTAGTAGGTCTGCGACGCGGTCTCGGCGTCGACCCCCAGACGCTCGGCCAGACGCATGGCGAACAACGTGCTGTGCAAGCCATGCTCGAAGGGCAACCCCATGCCGAGATCCGTCGCCAGGCACAGCGCCGCGATGACCTCGGCAGCACGGACCGAATCCCCTCCCGATGATGACTCGCCCGACACGAACCGACGGTACCCCGACCCTCGCTGTACGGCTGTAGCCGCCCGTCATGGGTCAATGATCCACTGCTCCATCTGCCAGCGCTGCATGCAGCGCCAACACTCCCACGGCACCGCCCACTACCGATGCCGCTTCCACCAGGAGTACGCGCTGGCCAACCACATCGACCCTCCAGCCCGGCGAGGATCTGCTCTCCGGTGTGCAGGCCCTCCCCTGCGGCCCAGGACCGCAGATACTCCTCGGCCGTGGTGCCGGCGATGCCGACGGAGCCCCGGTCGACTGAGGCCAGGTACGGCACGGCGCCCGTCGCGCGGGAACGCCGCAGCCGATGCCCATGACGTGCCGCCGGGGCGAAGTCGGCGAACCCGACCAGTCGTGGGTGGCGCGGCTGCCCGGTGTCCACATCCCGGGGGGAGCCTCACCGGGTACCTCCCCCATCTGCCTGGTCGGAGGACAACGGCGCGGCCGGCCTTGATTGTCAGAGGGCTCGGACGTTGGCCGCTTGGGGACCCTTCTGCCCTTGGGTGACCTCGAACTCGACCTTCTGACCCTCGGTGAGCTCGCGGTAGCCACCACTGGCGATGGCCGAGTAGTGCACGAACACGTCAGGGCCTCCCCCATCCTGCTGGATGAAGCCGAAACCCTTTTCCGAGTTGAACCATTTCACGGTACCGGTCGCCACGGATGCCTCCTGGATAGTGATGGGCCTTACCCATCGTCGGTACGGGGGAGTGCTACCCATCCCCGGTGCAATCATGTTGATCCCACCGGTGACGACAGTAGTCTGCGGACTCCCGCCGGGCTGGCGTGACCGGGCGCGGCAACCGGGGGAAATCCAACCCGGCGCGGTTCGGTCGGTCATGCTTGATCTGTGACCGACCAGGTGAGCCAAGCATTGGCCGACCTTGCGCGCGAGCTGACCACGCCGGGTGCTGGCCTGGACCGGCTTCGTCTCGTCGAGGTGCCGTTCGTACCCGAGGTGCGGCTGCACCTTGCCCAGGACGCCACCGTGTGGTGGGCCCGGATGGAGGCGCGGGCCGGCGTGAGACTACCTCCACCGTTCTGGGCCTCCGCGTGGGCCGGGGGCCGGGCGATCGCCCGGTACGTCCTGGACCATCCCGCGGCGGTGGCCGGCCGACGGGTCCTCGACCTTGCCGCCGGTTCCGGGCTGGTCGCCATCGCCGCCGGAAAGGCCGGCGCGGCCGCCGTGACCGCCAACGACATCGACCCGTACGCTGTGGCCGCGATCACGCTCAACGCCAGAGCCAACGCCGTGACCGTCACGCAAAGTCACACAGACCTGCTCGACGGGGACGGCGGAGACGCCGACACAGTTCTGGCCGGTGACGCCTTCTACACCGGGCCCCTGACCCGGCGCGTCCAGGCCTTCCTGGAACGCGCTGCAGCACGCGGCGCCCGGGTACTCGTCGGTGACCCCGCCCGCGGTCACCTACCCACCGACCGCTGGCAAACCGTCACCAGCTACCAGATACCACCCGCCGACGCCTACGCAGACGCCCAACTCACCCGGACAAACGTGCTCCGGCCAGTGCAATAGCCCCGCACCGATCGTGGTGCCCTTCGTGTGGCATTGCGAGGCGGCGGCAGGCACACCGCCGCCTACCTCTGCCGGCGCGACGCCTCACGGCCGACCGGACCAGGACCCTTCCGCTCCTTGCCGCCTCTCGTTCATGATCACTCCGACTTTGCTTTCACCCTGCTCCCGGGATGTGATCGATCACGCTTGGCGGCTACAGGCGCGGGGGTCTGGCGCAACCTTATCGCCTACGCAATTATTGAACTATCAATGATGTCGCTCATCGATCCATAGGGCGACGAGGAGGTCGAGATGAGTGTTCTCGTACTGATCGGCCGGATTCTCTTCTCCGCGCTCTTCCTGAGCGCCGTACTCCCGCACCTCACCAGGACCGGCATGATGGCCGGCTACGCCAAGAGCAAGGGCGTCCCGCTGGCCTGGGCGGCCACCTTCGTCGGCGGGCTCCTCCTGCTGGCGGGCGGCCTGTCCGTCCTCCTCGGGATCTGGGCGGACCTCGGCGCGCTGTTGCTTGTCGTCTTCCTGGTACCGACCGCGCTGTTCATGCACGCGTTCTGGCGGGAGAGCGGCGAGGCCCGCATGGCGGAGCAGACCCACTTCTCCAAGGACCTCGCGCTTGCCGGCGCCGCGCTCATGCTGGTCGGTCTCATCTCCTACGCCGGTCACGGCCTCGGTCTGACCCTCACCGGTCCGCTGTTCCATCTGCGCTGAGGCGAGCTCGACCGGGCCCACCTCGGTGAGCACCGTCTTGCCGCGCACACCGTTGCGGGAGTTCCCGCCGTCCTTCCCGCCCGGATCGCCCTGTCATAGCCCAGATGGCCGGTGATCTCACCGTCCAGCGCCGACTCCAAGACCCACTTGGCCAGCTGCTGTAGCAGCCCACCCTCGCCGGTCAGCCGCAGGCCAGCCGACCGGGCCCGCTCCACCAGCTGGGCCACCAGTTCGGCACCGACCCCGCTGTCCTTCAGCTGCACCGGCTTCCGCTTCGCCACCGCGTCAGTATCCGCGCCGGCGATCACTGCATCCGTCATCAGGTGCTGCTCCTTGATCAGGAGTTACATCGTTCGTTCTACAGTCCCGCAACCGCCGCCGTGCGCGTGGCGGCGCTCGGGTTGCTCGCGCCGTACTCCGCCGCGGTGCGTATTCGGCCGCGCTCTTCACGCGGCCGGATCTCAGTTGGCGCGGATCGCAAGGGGTCTGGTCTTTCCAGGGTCCTGCAGGCGGTGGGTCAGCGCGGTGTGGCGGCGGCCGGTGCCTGCTGTGCGTACCGCGATCGCGAGGGCTTTGCGGCTGCCAGTGAGGACGACGAGTCGTTTGGCGCGGGTGACGGCGGTGTACAGCAGGTTGCGCTGCAGCAGCGTGTAGGAGCTGATGGTCAGGGGGATGACGACGGCAGGGTACTCGCTGCCTTGGGAGCGGTGCACGGTGATGGCGTAGGCGTGCTGGAGTTCGTCGAGCTCGTCGAAGTCGTAGTCGATGTCCTCGTCCTCGTCGGTGCGCACGGTCAGCTGCCGGTCGGCGATGGACAGGGCGGTGACGGTGCCGACGGTGCCGTTGAAGACCCCGGCGGCGCCCTTGTCGTAGTTGTTGCGGATCTGGATGACCTTGTCGCCCACCCGAAACACGCGGGCGCCGTGCCGCCGTTCCGGTGTCCCGTCGCGGTAGGGGGCGAGGGCCTGCTGCAGCACGGTGTTGAGGTTGGCGGCGCCGGCGGGGCCGCGGTGCGTCGGGGTCAGGACCTGGATGTCGCGGGGGTGGATACCGAATCGGCGGGAGATGCGCCGGGCCACGATGTCCACGACGAGGTCGGCGGTGGCGTCCGGCTCGTCGGCCGGGAAGAGGAAGAAGTCGGGGTGTTCGCCGAACAC
>WNFZ01003748.1_pt1 | contig 14195 bp, 11 predicted proteins | sample 5400081 | NCBI WGS metagenome assembly WNFZ01 (sample SAMN13153365, study PRJNA577476) | soil metagenome | isolation source: 80 cm soil or saprolite under grassland replicate 1 | place: USA:California | collected 2016-06-15
CCCTATGAGCCAGTACGCCAACAATCCACAGCCATACACGAAGAAGTTCATCATGTAGGTGTGGTTCGCGTTCTTGACGCGGCAGAGACCCGCCTCGACCATGGCGAACCCGGCCTGCATGAACATGACCAGGAAGCCGGTGATCAGGGTCCAGGTGAAGTTGATTGCAATCTTGTTCTGGCCAACCTGATTGGCCACGTCGCCGGCGGTGAGTCCGGTCTTGGTGTCGCCGACCGGTACGTCGTTGATCGTTCCGGTGACTGAACCGCCCGGATCGCCAGCTTTTAGCTGGTCGGTAGTAGGCGCTTTTGCAGCCGCATCTTTAAGTTCGGCGGCTGAAGGCGGCGGTGCGGCCGCGGCTGGCGCTGCAGCTGGGGCGGCAGCCTGGCCGTACGCGACGGCGCTGATCATCAGGCCGAGCGCGAGAAGACTGAGCAGAAAACAACAGCGTCGGATCAATTTCATCGTGTTTAGGCTCCTCGAATATTTTTGTAGCGTCGGGCTATGCCTTCCAGATTGCGTTTTTGTTGAAAGCCGCCGGCAGGACAAAAATCATGCCGATGAGGCTCACTCCGATTCCCACCAGTGCCAGCACGATTCGTCCTGTGGTGCCGTCGGTAACGTGCATGCCGAACAATGTGATCACCCAACCAAAGGCTGCGAGGAAGGCGCCCAGCGCCTTCACCACTGTCGGGGATGCGTTCATCGCGGGCTTGCCCTCAAGCGGCTTGAGTTTCAAGAACCCGAATAAACTGACAACGAAAATTACCAAGCCTATAGCGAAGACCGGCTTGCCGAAGCCTGACGAGAAATACGCGATCCCCACGCAGGCCAAAGTGAGTCCGACAAGAAACGTGGTAAAACTACGTCCCTGTCCTGTGTTTGCTGCCATGTACACTCCTTTTCCGCTCCCGCTGGAGCACCGACCGATTGATCAACTGCATGCTGCTTCCGCACTCAGACTTTCAAGAACCCCATCGGACAAACTGAACCGCAGACCACAAAGCTTTGCCCTCATTACCAGCGAACTCAGGCGTGGCGGCGGCTCATCTTCGCGGCTGATAACACCGCTGATGATCAACTCTTGCGCCCGTTCTTCGTTCCTGCGATAGACCTTCACGGTCGCGCAGCGAATTTCCGGAAGCGAATCGAACAAGGCTTCCCGCACGCTCAACGCATCCCGCAGCGCTTGAAAAAGTTCGTTCTGCGATCGCAATTCGATCGGCAGATCGGCATCCCATGGAATCGTTGGCTCGAGCCAACCACTCGCACTCGGCGAATTCCTCCCTCACCTCCAACCGCAGCAGACGAAGCGGCGCGCGCGAGCGTTCTCCGAAGCGCATCTGCGATCGGATCCTCCGAACGAACTCCGACGCGCTCCACAGCCATTTCATCGGCTCACTCTCGCGAGTTGCCGGACGGGACACACAAGAAAGATCAAGAACATGAGACCCACCATGAGCTCGATTGCTGCAGGCAATTGGTGTTGAACGCGTAATACCAGCATTACCGCCACGATCGAGAACCACTGCCAGCGGGAGCGCCGCAAACGTTCGATACGTCCGGAAAGCCGGAGGAGGTTGCTGAAACTTGGCTTCTCGCCTGACCGCAGCGGCGAACGGGCGCGAAAGCACGCAATGGCGAAGAAGCCTGCCAGCAGAAGCTCAAGTAAAGTGAGTTTGTCCATCAATGCCACGCTCCAAGTCGAGAATGTCGGACGAGTTCGTGCTGGGGCCACGAAAGCTGTTCCGGATACACCTCCGCCGGCGCTGGCTGAGCACAAACTGCCCACAGTCCATGGCTGGAACCAGTTTTCGTGTATCTACAGAACGGCTAGACCGGCACGGCAGAGTGCCGACAAAAAGCTCTCAGCAACGAGGGGAGAGCCGATAATCGTTACTTGAGGGTGGATTTTCTGTTCTGGAACCTGGAAAGTCAAATTCAAACTTTTTATCAAGAATATTACCGAAGGCGAGACGGCCCGCATCCCGTCGCCGGTCAATGCCGGGCGAACAGGAGTAAGAGCGCGAAAATCACGATGGGAACCAGTGCCAGGCCGGCATAGATAAACATCCTTTTGGACCGTAAATTTGAGCCTGCCGACTGCCCTCTCTTTTTGACCTGCACTCGATCCAGGTGCTTCAGATCATGCGCCAACTGATGAGCATTGGCATAACGTTCGCTGGGCTTGGTTTCAAGGCAACGATAGATGACTTCCTGTAACTGCGGAGAAACCGTTGGGGCGAGCTGGCTTGGCGGCTCAGGTTTCTTGCCCGGCCGGTCGAAGGGATCGATGCCCTGAAATGGCGTTCGTCCGGTGAGCATTTCATAGAGGACGACCCCTACGGCGTAAATGTCGCTTCGTGCATCGGCACGCTTGCCGCCCAACTCCTCGGGAGCGATGTAGTCCGAAATACCGACCGCTTGCGCAAGATTAGTGAATGTTATCCGCCGCGCCCCAATCATTGCAGCCGTTCCAAAATTGATCAGCTTAATAGTATCGTTTGCGCCGACCATGATGTTCTCTGGCCTAAGGTCGCGATGGAAGACGCCATGATTCTCGACATAATCAAGCACATCACATATGTTCAGAGCTATTTTCACCGCGCGTTCCGGCGTCAGTTTTTGGTTGGCCGCCAGCACTTGCCGCAATAGCTGTCCATCAAACCACTCGCTGACAATGTACGGGCGGCTATGGCCATCGTGGTCGACCACTTTGAGTAATCCGGGGTGGCTCAAAGAGCTGCCGATTTCCTCTTCCCGCTTAAAACGATCGGACAAAACCGGGTCGGTTTCGATGTCGGGATTCGGAAATTTAATGAGAACGACCTGCTCTCTGCGCAGATCAATTGCCCGGAAAATAGAAGCGACGGGCGTGCTGGTCACAAGTTCTTCAACCTGAAACTGGTCCACCCGCTCACCCGCGATGACATGAGGTCTCATTTGTTTTAGGAGCCTAATGATTTTTGGATGCACATTGTAGCATCCTGCCCATCCAGTTCCGACGAGAAACTATTCTGGAAAAAATAAAGGCCAGGACGAAAGGTCCTGGCCGGAGCGCAATTTGGTTTCAGCTCACTTCGCGGTGTTCTGTGCCGTGGCCGTGTCGGCTCCCAGGCGTGAAAGCCGCGGGAAGAATGGCGTCAGTTCGAACGGCATTTTGTCGCGTGCAGAGGTGATCGCTACCGGCGCCGCCTTGATCATTTCCACCCGGTCCTGCCACGGATCAAGCTTGATTCTGCCGCCCAGTGGAAGCGCCGCTACCTGGTCCAACTTGGTGTCATCGAGTGCGGGAGCCGAAGTCATGATTGCGCTGAGGCGAATCACTTCACCCTTTGCATCGGTGAAACCATTTCCGAGATGTGCAGTGAGCAGCGCCGAGAGCTGTGGCCCGCGAGCCTGCAATTGTTTTAGGTACAACCCGGCCGTCCCAAGCTTTTGGGCATACGGCGAATTCTTCAACAGTTCGATCGCTTTGGCATCAGCCGCTGTTTCTTCTTCTGGATTGTGGCGGAAGCCGAAGTTCTGATACGTCGATTCATCCGAGAACAGCATGCGATCGGTAAACGCAAATTTGCTGCCCAAGTTGTGTCCCAACACGATGTGCGCGAGCTCATGCGAAAGCACGGCGGCGAGACTGGCTTCGTCGGGAAGCGTGTCAATCAACCCGCGGCTAATCACGATCGTATTGCCGACGCTGAAGGTCTCGAGCGGATAAGTCACCATCACGCGGGCGCGAACCGGACGCGGCAAGTCGATGTTGTTCGTGATCTGAATATTGTTGACGACGGTCTGAAGGACCTTGTCCACATCTCCAGGAGGCGCCAGCAAGCCGGCTTTCTGCAGGCGCTCGACAACATTGTCCTCGGCCTGCTGCTGCCATGCACGCTGTGCTTCGAGCGGCGACAAATCCTGCGCAACGGGGCTCTCGTCCTTCACGTCCTCAACTTTCAGGTCGGTAAGCTCGTCGTCGCGGCTGTTCTTCATTACGTCGTAGCCCCAGATGCGGGACTGCGCTTTGAATGCCAGTTTGTCATGCGAGCCGTAGCTGAAGTCGCCTTCTTCGCTGTAGATATATGCCGGAATCCAGTAGCCGGCGACCAGGTTTAGTCGCCAGCTATCCATGTGGAAATAGAATGCGTTCTTTGGCCGTGGAACATAGGTTCCGTTCAAACGGACAATGTTGTAGTCTTGATCTTCCACCCAAATTTGTCCCTGAAAGAGACCCGTGCCCGCGTTCTTTTTGGGGGTCACCTCGAACACCAGGCAGCGCACTTCGCCAAGGAACTCGCGATGCACGTAGTGGAAATCGTAGTGGCTGCGATCAAAATTTTGCCGGTCGGCGAAGATCATCCAGGAGAAGCCCATAGGCTGGTACTGAATGCGAAACAACTTGGTGACTCCGCCCATCAATGTGCGCTGGAAGCTGGTTTCTTTCGCCAGATAGTCGCGCCGGTCAACGTCGCCCATATCGAGGCGGCCCAGGAAATAATGATCTTCTTTGGGGACGGCGCCGAGCTTCGTATCCGGCGTGAGGTTCTGCAGATAAGTTTCGACCAGTGGCGTACGGTTCTTCAGGAACTGAATCAGCGCGTGCTCACGCTCGATGATCTGGTCCACGACCTGGTCAATGCTGACGGGGGCCCTGGGCGCTTGCGCTGCCAGAGCGAGACCGGGAGTGGTAGAAACTGGCTTCACCGCCGCAGGCTGAGATGCCGCCGACGGAGTTGGAGCAGCCGGATCAGCGGCCTGTTGCGCGCTCGCGCCGATGGCGAGCAAGAACACGGCGGGAAACATCCAACCCCAGCGTTTCATATTCTCCCCTAACCTTCTTTCGACAAACTTAGGACGCTAGCTGAAATGTGACATGCACGATCGCAGTCGAACTCACAGCCGAACCATTACGCTGTGCCGGTTTGAACTTTATTTTATTAGCGGCACTCACCGCGGCTTCATCCAGTCCGTGCCCCAGTCCACGAACCACCCGATTAACATGCAGGTCCCCGTTTGCGCCGAACGAAACTTCTAACAGAACTTCACCTTCGAGGTTCAACTTGCGCGCTTCCTCGGTGTAAACCGGCCTGGGCTTGAAAACAATTTCAACCGGGAACGTGTTCGCCGAGTTGTCGTCAAGAGTGTGATGTCCGGTGTTTGTCGCGACCTGTTGCGCAGTGAAGCCAGACGCCTGAACTCCCTGCCCATTCCTGCGTCCATCACCCTGACCGGGCTGCGCGATTCCGTTACCAAACCCGGCACTCGCAATTGTGCCTTTGATTCCTTTTGCCCCACCAGTGCCATTGCCGGTTCCAGCGCCTTCCGGCAGATCAAACGATCCCAATTTGGCGGCGGTCAGCTTTGCCCCCTGCTTGCCTTCGCCGGGCAGTCCGTTCGGATCTCCGAAGCCGCCGGTTTGTACTTTTTCAATCGGCGCGTTTACCGTCGGCGTTGCCGAGCTGCCAAAAGTGCCTGTGTATACGACTCTGGCAGGCATGGCGCCGGACACAGGCTGAATCTTTGGAGCGTCAAAATTCACCGGCTTGATCTTCGGCGCTTCGATCTTGGCTTCCTCAACTCTTGGCTTCGGCATGTCGCGCGGAACAATCAGCTTGGGAGTCTCAAACTTGACGGCAGGCAGCAACTTCGTCATTTTCGGCTGCGGCTTCACTATCGGTTTCTCGGGAACGAGGTCCGGACGAGGGACGAGTTCGGTGATCCGGTAATTGGACCAAAGGCTCATGCTGTCGGGCCAAATCAGCCGCGAAATCAGCATTACCAGCAGCAGAAACACAACGATGCCGTAGGCGAGCACAAACTTGCGCCAGTCGAGCTTTTTCTCGGGCAACAGACCGAGCGTCAAGGTTTCATTTGACCGCATTTTCTTGCTCCAAAGAGACACCCGCACATGGGGAGAGGGAAACCGGGCGCATCTCTAAGCTAAGGGAAAACAGTACCAGGGAAAACGTCCCTGCCGCCGGTGTACTTCGGTAATCGAGGTCACACTGAGAGAGGAACCTTCCCGAAATGAACTGCAGACTGCTCATACTCGACGACGAAGGGCGAATGCGAAGTAAACTGGGATCCCGGCCAAAATGACCAGGCTTCCCACGATTGAATAACGTAAGTTGCTGCTGAAAGTGTAGTAGAGGAGCGCCGCCGACGCCACAATAAAAAGTGCCGGCGGCACTAGATATCGCCCGGTTTGGGCACGGTTTTCTAGGGTGTAAGTCTTAGAACGGAAGACAATTAATGCGCTGCTCGCGGCGACATAGGAGAGCCACTCGGCAAACAAAGCAAGTGTGAAGAGCTGGCGAAAGTTGCCCCCGAGGAGAAGAAATCCTAACGAAAGAAACGCCTGAAAAATGATGGCAACGAACGGCGTGTGGAACCTCGGATGCACCTTCGCCAAAGGTGCAAAGAAATTTCCGTCCCGGGCCACGGCAAAGCTCATCCTTGCGCCACTCATTGCGGTCCCATTCAAGGTGGCGGTGAGCGAAAGTACGATACCGGCGGAAACAATGACCGCAGCGGAGACACCCAACGCCGAATTTCTTACCGCGTCGGACATTGGCGAGCCCGACTGCCCGAGCGCCATAGCGGGCAGAGCATATTGCACGGCGAGACTGACCAACAAATAGAGTGCCGCAACAATCCCGAATCCGCCGAGCAAAGCTAATGGTATGTTCTTCTCCGGTGAGCTGACTTCCTCCGCAACCATGTTGAGGTCACAACATCCATCGAAGGCCCACAGTGCAGCGGTAACCGCGAGGACAAAACCCATTGTGCCGCCGGTTGCTCCGCTGAAGTGCTCGGCAAAGTGCGACCAGTTCCCATGAGCGGTAAAAGCCAGCGCGGCGATGATCACGATCACAACGATTTTTAGGAACGTGAATGCACGTTGAAAATTTCCGGCGCGGCGAATGCCAGTGTAGTTGAGGATCGAAACAAACGCGACGAATCCTACGGCAACCGACTTGCCCGAAGCGGTGAGATGGCCGTCGGGCAAGATCAGGAACGACAACACAGAGAAATTTCCCAGGACGCGGACCACTCCAGTGGACATCGCTGCGAGCGACGAAGGCTTGACGATAATTGTCCAGATCCACGCACAGAGAAATCCTGGGAGCGGTCCGAAAGCGTCGCGGATGTAAACATAGTCGCCGCCCGCTTGGGGCTTCATCGCGCCGAGTTGCGCGTAGGTAAGCGCACCACAAAAAGAGAACAGTCCACCAACAACCCAAGCGAGAAACACCACCCACGCAGAGCCCGCAGCCTGCATCATGTCGGCAGGGACGAGAAAGATTCCGCTGCCGATTATGATCCCTATCACTACCGACGCGGCATGCGTGACGCCGAGGTCGCGGACGAGGCCGGGTTGGGTTGGGATGGGCTGCTCTAGAGCAGGCATTCAGGCGAGTATAGCGGAGGCGGGCCCCAAAATCGTCGTCGGCTCTCGGTCGTCGGCCAGAGTCGCGCGTCGCGCGTCGTGCGCCTTGCACGGTGATCGGTTATCTCGATTGAGCAAGAAAATTCCTGCAAGGCTTTCAAATCTGATTTATCCAGGAGGCTCTTCCTACGGTGCCCCTTAACGCTCGCGAATCTTGTTCGATAGTGCCGACGGCCGACGACCGAGAGCCGACGACTCCCTACAACTTCGGCAGCACGATCCCCTTCTGTGACTGGTACTTGCCTTTCCTGTCGGCGTAGCTGGTCTCGCACACCTCGTCCGACTGGAAGAAGATGATCTGGCACAGTCCTTCGTTGGCGTAGATCTTCGCCGGAAGCGGCGTGGTGTTGGAAATCTCGAGTGTCACGAAGCCTTCCCACTCCGGCTCGAATGGCGTCACGTTTACAATGATTCCGCAACGCGCGTAGGTCGATTTCCCGACGCAGATCGTCAGCACGTCGCGGGGAATCTTGAAGTACTCGACCGAGCGTGCCAGTGCGAACGAATTCGGCGGCACAATGCAAACGTCCGAGCGCACTGTGACGAACGAGCGCTCATCGAAATTCTTGGGATCCACCACCGTGCAATTCACGTTGGTAAAGATCTTGAACTCGTCGGCGACGCGCAGGTCGTAGCCGTACGAAGACAGGCCATACGAGATCACGCCCTCCCGAACCTGCTTTTCCGAAAAGGGATTGATGACATCGTGCTCGATGGCCATCTTGCGAATCCAGCGGTCACTCTTTAGCATGCTGCTCCTTAGATTTTGGCTGTTGAGGAAATTGAATCATTGAATCATTGAATCATTGAAGACCTTGCTTTGAGGTCCGCAGCGAGGCTCCGAAGACCGCCAGCAATTCGTTTGCTTCTTTCAACAAGTCTTGCGTTCGCTCCTGACTCAGAACTCCGGTTTCGGTTAGAAGTTCGAGCCAGAAAACAGTCTCATCGGCTTCTTCAAGAACGACGCCCAGTTTCGAGATGAACTCGGCTTTGGAACGAGCGCGACAGACAGCTCGGTAGTTCGCTGCAACAGAAGTCCCTGAACGGAGAACCTGTTTCCCTAAGGTCTGCGCATCCGGCCTTATGAGGCAATGATCGAAAGAGCTTCACGATGCGAACTGCGAAAGTCTTCGTCCGCTGCTTTAGTTCAGCCGCCTTCTGCAGGGAATTCAGGGCGCGGTGGGCTTCCAATGATTCAATGCCTCAATGATTCAATGACTCAATTCTTTACAGGGGCTGGAACCAGCATCTTACGGGATACTGGCCGCCATTGACAATCTCCCTTATGTTCCTTAGCATCAAGCACTTGGGGGAAGCCCTAAACTCCCGGCAAAAGAGGCGCACGTGATCAAGCTCGACATCATCAACGAAGTTGTCAACCGGACCGGTATCACCAAGACCAAGGCGGAAATGGCGGTCGAGACTGTGTTCGAGAGCATGAAGCGTTCGCTGTCGAAGGGCGATCGCATTGAATTGCGCGGCTTTGGAGTGTTCAATGTGCGTCCGCGCAAGACCGGCATCGGACGCAATCCGCGCACTGGCGCCGAAGTTTCAATTCCTCCGGGGAAGGCCGTGCGTTTCAAGCCCGGCAAAGAGCTGCAGTCGATCGAGTAAAGCACTTAGCAGTCAGCACTCAGACAGTCACAGGCTTGTACTGGCAGCTGATTCTCGATGTTCATCCCTAACCCAAGATGGTCCAGGTACAGCCTAACTCCGGCGTATGCGGTCAGCGGCCCTGGTTGGCTGAATGCTGACGGCTGAGTGCTGATTGCTCGTGACTCGCCACTCGCCACTCGTCGCGCACTGCTCCTCGCTTTCTCCATTACAATCGAACCACCCCCATGCCCGACCAGCATCCCCCGGAAATCCTGACCCCCAGCGAAATCTATCCGCCGGATGCTGAGCATGTGGTCTATTATTCACGCCCGCGGCACAGATATTGGCTGAACCTTCTTCTCTTGTTTCTCACGTTCATTACCACGCTGGTGATCGGCGCGCGGATGCAGTGGAATTTTCAAAACGGGCTTCCACTGTTCCCCTTGGACGAAAGTCTTTTGCCGCCATTTATCTGGGCAATTCGGGGGCACTATTTGCTCCTCGGTCTCCCTTTTTCCCTTACGCTCATGCTGATTCTGCTGGCACATGAGATGGGCCACTATCTCTATTGCGTGAAGTATCGCGTGGACGCGACGCTGCCGTTCTTCATTCCATTTCCCAGTTTGATCGGCACGCTCGGTGCCTTCATTCGCATTCGTTCGCCGCTGCGTTCGCGCAAGATTCTCTTTGATATCGGAATCGCAGGTCCGATTGCGGGGTTTGTGGTTGCACTTCCAGTTTTGATTTTTTCGTTGGGCAGGTCTCACGTCGTTCCGTTTGGGCTGGCAATTCCGCGCATTGATCTCGGATACCCACTCATTTTTCATCTCGTTAGAAAGCTGCTGGTCGCAGTTGGCGGCGCGGGATCGATCGCAACCGTTCCGTTGAGCCGCGTCTCGCTTCATCCGGTCGCAGTCGCGGCTTGGGTGGGAATGTTTGCGACGTCGCTAAACCTGTTGCCCGGCGGACAACTCGACGGCGGGCACATCATTTTTGCGGTCTCGCCGCGCGCGCATCGCAGCATTTCACGGCTCACGATTCTGGCGCTCATTCCTCTCGCGCTGTTTTGCTGGACGGGATGGATTGTGTGGGCAATTCTGCTGCGTATCAGCGGCATGCGACACCCGGCGGTGGCGGAGTGGCCTGACGTCGGGACCGGCCGACGCTGGCTGGCGCTGGTCGCACTGCTGATGCTTATAGTCACGTTCTGCTATACACCGATTTCACCCTCCGACGGCGGTCAATCGCTCCTCGAAGTTATCAAATCGCTCGCGAGTAGCTGGCGGCACTAGCTTCCAAATCCCTTCCGGGACCCCCTTCCGGTTCGGCCCGGGATCCTGCAGCTCTGTCCCGCAGCCATTCACGCTTCGCAATCGCGAATCCAGCTCTGAATTCGCGAAGCCAGCAGCTCTCTTTGTGAGTTTAACTTTCACGTAAGTGCGTTATTTTCAGTGCCATCTACTCAGTTTGTGGTTGTGGCAAGCGGTTTGCATTTCTCGGAGGGGGAAAATTCAGAGCTTCGAGGATGCACTATGAAAGTCAGTCGCACAATGTTTTCTATCCTGATTGTCTTGCTCGCAGGACTTCTCAGCATTTCTGCCGCGGGACAATCGCTCGTGTCCGGCGACGTCACCGGAATCATTACGGACCCTTCGGACGCAGTCGTTCCCAATGCCACAGTGACTCTGCGAAACAGCGGAACCGGGCAAACACAAACGGCTACTACCAATGCATCCGGCGCGTACCGTTTTTCGTTGCTTCCTCCAGGACAATACACAGTCACTGCGAGCGCATCAGGATTCCAAAACGTGGAGAAGCCAGTCACCGTGGCCGTGGGACAAGCTACAACCTTCAATCTGAAGCTCGCGGTTGGCGGCAGTAGTCAGACGGTGGAAGTTACGGCGGAGGCTGGCGTCCTTCAGGCACAGAATGGGAACATTTCAACCACGTTCACTCCGGAGCAGGTGCAACTGGTGCCGAATCCCGGAAATGATCTCAGCTACATCGTGCAAACGGCGCCCGGCGCAGTGATGAATACGCAGGCGGGTTATGGAAATAGCGCAACGTTCGGACTTCCCGCCACCTCGAATCTGTTCACTGTAAATGGAATGAACGAGAACGATCCGTTCCTGAACCTGAACAACTCCGGCGCGACCAACCTGCTGCTCGGACAAAACGATGTTCAGGAAGTAAGCGTGGTGAATAACGGCTACTCGGCGCAATACGGGGGTTTGGCTGGAGCCAATGTGAACTATGTCACTCGCTCTGGGACCAACAAATGGCACGGTAATGTGAACTACTTCTGGAACGGCCGCGCGCTGAACGCGAATAGCTGGTTCAACAAGCAGGCGCAATTGACTGCAGGAGAACCCAACCGTCCCGCTTTCGACAATGCCAACCAGTGGTCAGCCGCGGTAGGTGGCCCCGTCGTCCACGACAAAACCTTCTTTTTCGTGGATTACGAGGGTCTGAGAGTATTGTTGCCGACCAGCACGCTGGTCCAGATTCCGAGCCCGCAATTCCAGGCGGCAACGCTAGCCAACATCGGCGCGGCGCAGCCAGCCCAGCTTCCGTTTTATCAGCAGATGTTCAACCTCTGGAATAGTGCGCCAGGAGCGAGCAGCGCCGGACCGATACCCGGAGGCAGCGACGGTTGCGACGGAACGGTCAGCGTGGGCGGCCCCTGCGCGGTGGCATTCCGCTCCACAGCCGGCAATTTCACGCATGAATGGCTGCTCACCGGCCGCTTGGACCAGAACATTGGCAGCAATGACCGCGCGTATGTTCACTTCCGCAGTGACCATGGATTGCAGGCCACTTCTACCGATCCGATTAACAAAGTCTTCAATGCTCAGAGCAACCAACCGCAGTACGAAGGTCAGTTGAATGAGACTCATACGTTCAGCGGCAACGCCGTGAACCAGTTCATTCTTTCCGGCTCGTGGTATAGCGCGATCTTCAAGCCGGCGGATCTGACAGCCGCGACAACCCTAATGCCCTTCGAGCTTCGATTCTCGGGAGGGACATTCGCCCGGCTTGGCAACCTCTTGCATGACTGGCCCCAGGGTCGCAATGTTACGCAGTATCAGATCGTGGATGATTTCTCCAAAGTCTATGGCAAGCACAATTTAAAGCTTGGGGTTAATTTCCGTCGCAACGACATCACCGATTACTCGCCCGGGTTCTTTACTACCGGCGAAGTGATTGGCGAGAGTCAGGCCAGCTTTGTCGCCGGCCAGGCAGACCTGTTTACCCAAGCCTTTAATCAGCGCTCGACGCAGCCGATCGCGCTCTACTCGCTGGGACTGTATGCGCAGGATGAGTGGGCTGTGCGGCCGACGTTCAAGCTGACGCTTGGTTTGCGCGCGGAGCACGATTCGAATCCCATATGCCAGACCAACTGCTTTGCCCGTCTGGGTGGAGACTTCTTGTCCGTTTCGCACGATGTGAACCAGCCCTACAACCAGGCCATTCGCACAGGACAGCATCAGGCGCTTCCATCCTACACCGGCGTCGGTTGGGAACCGAGAATGGGTTTCGCCTGGACTCCGAGAGGTGTCGGCACTAACACAGTCGTGCGCGGTGGGATCGGCATCTTCCATGATTTCTTCCCAGCCACGGTGGCGGACAGCTTCCTCAACAATGCCCCGCTGTATAACCAATTCTTTGTTTCAGGAGCCATGACGCCGACGGCTCCCGGAAGTGCAACCAGCATTGCGGCTGGTGCAAACCAATCGTTCGTGAACGGATTCAACAGTGGCGCGACCTACAACCAGCTGCTTTCAGACCCGAACTTCTTCGCTCCCTCTCTTTTCAACTCCGCACGTTCCATTCACGCTCCGCAATATCAGGAGTGGAACCTTGAGTTGCAGCAAGGGATTGGGCAGAAGACCTCGTTCAGCATCAACTACGTGGGCAACCATCAAATCTTCGGGCCACTCCAGAACGGCGGGTTAAACGCTTATTGCGATGCAACTTGCCTGGCTGAGCTCAGTGATCCGAATCCGCCGACAGTTGCGCAGTTCTCGAACCTGCCGACAGTCACGGGTGGCACCGATCCTCGCTTCGGAACGGTGACCCAGATCGCTAGTGCGAATGTGGGCAATTACAACGGTGTCACATTCTCGCTGCAAAGGCGCTTTTCGTCTTTGCAGTTCCAGGCGAACTACACTTATAGCCATGCATTGGATATCGTTTCCAATGCTGGACTGCTTCCATACAACTTCAACACCAATGAGAGCACTTTGAATCCGCAGGACCCGTTTAATATCCGGCGGTACAACTACGGCAATGCGGATTACGACGTTCGCCACTACGCCAGTTTGAACTACGTCTGGACGACTCCGAAAATGAGCGGCTGGCGCGGTGCTGTCGCCAGTTGGACGGTTTCGGGTACAGTGTTCACCCGGTCGGGACTTCCGGTGACCGCTTATGACGACAACGCCACGAGTGTTCTAAGTGGCTTCAACCTCGGCGTCAGCGCGGGGGATCCCGTCTTCGCCAACCAACTCACGAGTGGCCCAGTGACCTGCACGCGCGACGCTGTGAACACCCCGTGCCTGACCAGCGCCCAGTTCAGCCCCGCCGTCAACGGATGGGGAAACCAGCGCAGAAACCAGGTCTGGGGCCCGCATTTCTTCGATACTGATTTAACGCTGATGAAGAACTTCCACCTGCCCATTAATGAGTCGAGCAATCTGGGCATTGGTTTGCAGTTCTTCAATATCCTGAACCATCCCAACTTCGACCAGCCGGACGCGAACGTTTCCAGTTCGACGTTTGGGCAAATCATCAACACAGTGAGCGTGCCGACCAGCATCCTAGGCTCGTTCCTAGGTGGAGATGCCTCTCCCAGACTGATTCAGGTGAAAGGAACGTTGACGTTCTAGGTCGTGAGTTCTAATTCTCCTAAGGAAGCCCCGGACCATAGGGGCTTCTTTTTTGGACCTACTATGACTGTCTTGGAGCGCTAGTCCTCGACCGCACGCACGGTCATCTCCTGCGCGGGTTCGCCGCCGACCATGGCTTGCGCAACGATCAGGCGGCGGGCTTCAACACGAAGTCTCGGAAGGCGCACGCCAAAGATCGCGGCTCCGCCAACGGCGGCGACCGCGCCCATGCTGACCGCGACGGGGGCCGAGATGCGATCGGCTAA
>WNFZ01005201.1_pt1 | contig 14191 bp, 12 predicted proteins | sample 5400081 | NCBI WGS metagenome assembly WNFZ01 (sample SAMN13153365, study PRJNA577476) | soil metagenome | isolation source: 80 cm soil or saprolite under grassland replicate 1 | place: USA:California | collected 2016-06-15
CGGCATGAAGACCGCGCCCGACGCGCGCCCGGAGCGCGCGGTCACGGTCAGCGACGGCTACGTGGGACTGAACATCAATCCGCGCAAGGCGGGCCGCCCGGCCGGGCTCGATCACTTCGGACTGGAAGTGGAAGACGCGCAAGCGGTCTGCGCGCGGCTGCGCGAGCGCCATCCCGGCATCCACGTCCTGAAGCGCCCGAGCACGCGCCCCTTCGCCGGCATCAGCACGCACGACCCCGCGGGCAACGTCTTCGATCTTTCGCAAAAGGACATGCAGAACCGGACCTCCGTCTACGTCGAGGCGCAGCGCGAGCAGGCGCGCTCCATCAGCCATCTCGCCCTACGCACCCTGAATGTCGACCAGGTGGCCGAGTTCTACGTGGACGCGTTCGAGCTCGAGCCGCTGGAGAAAAAATCGGGCGACCCCAACCATTACCTGAGCGACGGCCGCGTCACGCTGATGCTCATGCCCTGGAACATTCTCGATTATCACGGCGGCGGCGTCGCGCGCCCCGGGCCGGACCACATCGGATTCAAGGTGGAGAGCCTGCAGGCGGTAAAGGAGCATGTGAAGACCGTGGGCGACAACAATCCGCATCTGCGCCCCTTGCCCGTGGGCGCGGGGCCGGAAGGCGAGGCGCGGCTGAAGCTCTTCGCCGGCTGCCCCTGCGGCGCCTATCACCTCGCCGATCCCGACGGCGTGCTCATCGACATCGCGGAGAAGTGAGCGGAGATGGCGAAGGAGAACTTTGTCCGGGTGGACGGGCTGCGCGTCCGTTATTTCGAGCAAGGCAGCGGCCCTGCGGTCCTGCTGCTGCACGGCGCCTCGCTCGGCTCATCCGCCGATGTGTGGGCCGATAACCTGCCCGCTCTTGCCGCGCATGGATTGCGAGTGATCGCCTTCGATCAGCCCGGATTCGGCCTGAGCGACGATCCGGAAGATCACTCCGTCGCGTATCGCACCCGCTTTGTCCTCGCACTCATGGACGCGATGAGGATAGAGCAGGCGCATCTCGTCGGCCACTCGCAATCCGGCCGCATCGCGGTCAACCTCGCTTTCGATCAGCCGCGGCGCGTCTTGAAAATCGTCGTGGTGGGAACGGGAAGCCTGCTTCCCCCGCTGCCGCCCGGAGGGACGAAGTCGGACTCGGGAGAGGGCGAAGAAGGCGGGACAAGGGAACCGACGCTGGAAGAAACCCGCAGGTCCCTCGAGGACAACCTGTTCAATCACGCGCTGATCACGCCCGCCGTGCTCCAGACGCGTCATCGCATGAGCACCGGCACGAACTTCAGGGCGTTTCTCGCGCGCCGGCAGGCGCGCGGAGGAGAGAAGAAAAAGGAGCCCGCTCCGCTATGGCAGCGGCTCGCGGAAGTCCCAGCGCCGTTGCGGATGATCTACGGAAGGCAGGACCGCGGCGCGGCTGCCGAGCGGGCGGCGCTGGCGAGAGGGCTCTACCCTGCCATCGACCTTCATCTGATCGACCGATGCAAGCATCTGGTGCAGTGGGACGCTGCCGCGGAGTTCGCGGCCCTGAGCGGATCTTTTTGCGCAGCTGCCGTCGCCGGTTAATCGGTTGCAATCGGGAATCCGGAAAATTCTCCGGCGGGAGCGGACCGCTTATTCGATTTTGGCGCCGGACGCCTTTACCACCTTGCCCCACTTCACGACTTCGCCGTGGATGAACGCTCCCAGTTGCTCGGGCGTCCAAGGTGCTGCCTCGGCACCTTGCTGCATGAGCTTTTCCTGCACGTCGGGGAGCGCGAGCGCCTTGTTGACTTCTCCGTTGAGGCGCAAGACGATTTCCCTCGGGGTCGCCCTGGGCGCCATGATTCCGAACCAACCCGCGGCGTCATAGCCGGCGACGCCCGCCTCCTGCATGGTCGGCACCTCGGGCAGCCCGGGGAACCGCTTCGCCGTGGTCACGGCAAGCGCGCGCAGCCTGCCGCTCCTGATATGAGGCATCGATGAAGGAAGGTTGTCCCACATCACGGAAACCTGTCCTCCGATCAAATCGACGAGCGCCGGACCGCTGCCCTTGTAGAGAATGTGGACGATGTCCACCCCGGTAAGCATCTTGAACATCTCGGCCGACATGTGTATCGAAGTGCCGTGACCCGAGGATGCGAAGTTGATCTGGCCCGGCTTGCTCTTCGCCAGCGCGATGAACTCGGCGACCGATTTGGCGGGCACTTGAGGGTTCACGACCATGACGTTCGGCACCTGCGCGATCATCGCAACCGGCGCAAGGTCGTGCTCGAAGCTGAAATTGAGCTTGGTGTAGAGCGTCTCGCTGATCGGTTGCGCCGCCGTCGCCTGAAGAATGGTGTACCCGTCGGGCGCCGACTTCACGACCGCTTCGGTGCCCAGGTTGCCCGCCACCCCGGGCCGATTCTCCACCACGACCGGTTGCCCGAGAGGTCCGCTGATCCGCTCCGCCATGATGCGCGCCGTGATGTCCCCGAGAAAACGCAGAGAGCTACAGCGAGAAAGACGACGCGAGCGAACATTCTGCCTCCTCTCGACATTGAGCGGACCTATTCTATAGCGGGTGCGGTTCAGCGAGCGTCGAGACGGACCGCGCCGCCTCACTGCGGAGGGACGAGGATGGGCAGGATGCTCGCTATCCGCCACCCCTCCGGCTTCTTGACCATCACCAGATTGATGTAGAGGCGGATCTTGGAAGGTTCGGTGCCGGGCTCTCCGACGGTGATTTGCGTCGTAGCGTAGACCTGCGCCACGCGCCTGCTGACCGAAATGACCCGGAATTCCTTTCGATCGGGCTCGATGTGCCAAGTGCCCTTGTAGCGCTCCTCGAAGCCCTTCAGCGCCGCCTCCCGTCCCCAGATCGGCTTGCCGCGCGTAATCCAGAGAAAATCCGGCGAGTCGATCAGCAGTGTGCGCATCGACTTCAAGTCGTGGTTATTTTGCGCCGAGATATATTTGTCGAATACGGCGCGTACTTCGTCCTCCATCGTCGCGGCGTGGACGAGCGTCACGAGCAACGCTCCCACGGCGAAAGCCATGAAACGCTTTACCATTCCCTCCTCCAAACTCCAGACATTGTAAGTGGGCCCGCCTGGATTCGAACCAGGGACCAAAGGATTATGAGTCCTCTGCTCTGACCGGCTGAGCTACAGGCCCGCTGAACCACCCTGCCCGTTCTCTGCGGGCCTAATTATTATCGATCCGAGCGTTCAGCGGCGCGCAGCGTCCGCTGCAACGCGAGCGGATATTGCGGCAGCTTTGCTGTCCGCAATATCAATTGTTGTCCAGGAAACTCTTCAGCCGCTCGGAACGCGACGGGTGGCGGAGCTTGCGCAAGGCCTTCGCCTCGATCTGCCGGATGCGCTCGCGCGTGACGTCGAACTGCTTGCCGACCTCTTCCAGCGTGTGGTCGGTGTTCATTTCGATGCCGAAACGCATGCGCAATACCTTCGCCTCGCGCGGGGTGAGCGAGTCCAGCACGTCCTTGGTCACCTCGCGCAGGCTCGCGTACATCGCCGCGTCGTTCGGGGCGAGGGTCGCCTGGTCCTCGATGAAATCCCCCAGGTGCGAGTCGTCGTCGTCGCCGATCGGGGTTTCCATCGAGATCGGCTCCTTGGAGATCTTGAGGATCTTGCGGATCTTGTCCTCGGGCATCTCCATTTTCTGCGCGAGCGTCGCCGGGTCGGGTTCCTGCCCGGTCTCCTGAAGGATCTGGCGCGAGATCCGGTTCATCTTGTTGATCGTCTCGATCATGTGCACCGGGATGCGGATGGTGCGGGCCTGGTCGGCGATCGAGCGGGTGATCGCCTGCCGGATCCACCAGGTCGCGTAAGTCGAGAACTTGTAGCCGCGGCGGTATTCGAACTTGTCCACCGCCTTCATCAGGCCGATGTTCCCCTCCTGGATGAGGTCGAGGAACTGCAGACCGCGGTTCGTATACTTCTTCGCGATCGAGATCACCAGCCGCAGGTTCGCCTCGGTCATCTCGCGCTTGGCGCGGCGGGCCTTCGCCTCGCCCGTGGACATCTGCTTGTTGATCTCCTTCAAGTCCTTCAGCGGGATGCCGATCCGCTTCTGGATCGCGAGCAGCTTCTGCTGCTGCTCGAGGATGTTGGGCTCGTAGCGCGAGAGCTGGCCGCTCCAGGGCCTGGCCGCGGCGATCTCGTTCTTGACCCAGCGCATGTTGGTCTCGCTGCCGGGGAACTCCCTGATGAACTGCGGGCGCGGCATGCCGCCCTTGTTCACGCACAGGTTCATGATCTCGCGCTCGTGGCTGCGCACCTCTTCCACCATGCCGCGCAAGGAATCGCACAGCTTTTCGATGATGCGCGCGGTGAAGCGGATGTTCATGAGCTCGCCGCCGATCTGATCGCGCACCCGGATGTATTCCTTGCTGCGATGTCCGTACTCGGCGAGCGCCTTCTTCATCTTCTCGTAGAGCCGGTGGATCTTGGCGAAGCGCGCGAGCGCATCCTCCTTCAGCTGCAGCAGGCTCGCCGAGAGCGCGGCGCTGTCGTCCTCGCCCTCGGTCTCCTCCTCTTCCTCGGGCTCGAGGTCCTCCGGCAGCTCCTGGATCGGCTCGTCCTTGGCGTTCGGGTCGACCAGGCCGTCGACCAGCTCGTCGATGCGCATCTCGTCGCGGGCGACCTTGCCGGCGAGATCGAGAATTTCGGCGATGGTCGTCGGGCAGGCGGAGATCGCCTGGATCATGTGCTTCAAGCCGTCCTCGATCCGCTTGGCGATCTCGATCTCGCCTTCGCGCGTGAGGAGCTCGACCGAGCCCATCTCGCGCATGTACATGCGAACCGGGTCGGTCGTGCGGCCGAACTCGGGGTCGACCGTCGAGAGCGCGGCTTCGGCTTCCTCCTCGGCATCCTCGTCGGGCACCGCCGCAGGCGTGGTCTCCGAAATCAGCAGCGTGTCGGCGTCCGGGGCCTCGTCGTAGACCTGGATGCCCATGTCGTTGAACGTCGTGATGATCGACTCGATCTGCTCGGCGTCCACCATGTCGTCGGGCAGATGGTCGTTGATCTCGGCGTAAGTGAGGAAGCCCCGCTCTTTCCCCAGCTTGATGAGGTTCTTCAGCCGCGTCCGGCGCGCTTCGGCGTCCTCGGGCTTCAGTTCCGCGCGGCGCAAGAGTTCCCGCTCGGCGTCGCCGTTGCGGCGCGAGCGCCCGGCACGGCGCAGTTTCATGAGCTCCTGCGCCTGGAGCTTGAGCTGCGCCTTGAGCTCCTTTTCCTTCTGCTTGGCAAAGAGCGCCGCCTCCTTCGCCTTCGCCTTTTCCAGCGCGGCGAGCTCTCTCGCTTTCGCCTTCTCGCGGGCGGCAAGTTCCCGCGCCTTCGCTTTTTCGCGCGCGATGCGCTCGCGCTCCCGCTGTTTTTCTTTCGCAGCCTTCAGGCGCACCTTCTCCTTGGCGGCGCGCTCGCGCGCCTTCTGCAGCTCCGCCGCCTTGCGCGAGCGTTCCTTCTCCCTGGCGGCCTTGAGTCGGGCGCGCTCCTTCTCTCTTGCGGCTTTCGCGCGGGCCGCGTCCTTCGCCCTGCGGGCTTTTTCCTTTTCCCTTTCGCGCGCGACCCGGGCACGGGCGGCTTCATTCGCCTTGAGCCTGCGGATCCTCTCTCTTTCCCTTTCCCTCGCCGCCCTGGCACGCGCCGCTTCGCGGGCCTTGCGCGCCTTCTCGCGCTCCTTCTGGGCGCGCAAGCTCGCGGCGGCCTTCGCCCTCTGCGCCTTGAGCTTCGCCATCAGCAAGCGTTTCTTCCGGGCGAGCGCGAGCTTGGCCGCGGCGCCGGGCCTGGCCAAAACGCGCGTTTTCGACTTAACTTTCTGTTTCGCCATGATTTTGCCGTCTCTCACGAAATCCCCAGGGAACCGGAAATTATAGCATTGCTTGAAGCACTTGCCCGTTTGCGTTCCCGGAGTAAACGAAGCATCTCCGCTTCTTCTTCCGGCGTACGGCCCGGTTTCAACCTCAGGGCCTCGAACCGCTGCTGCCGTTGTTTATCCTGCAAGCACTCGAGCGCCCCGCGGAAATCCACCTCCATGTCTTCGGCTCCCAGCTTCTTGTCGAGCAGGGCCGCCTGATTCGACTCAAGAAGGCTGCGGAATTCGGTTCCTTGGAAATGATCGACGATGATGTTTCCGTCCGTATCCGGGTTCTCGCGGCAGAATTCGGCAACTGCAGCGAGTGCACGCGCCTCCGGCGAGCTTTGGTCCAGCAACCCGGCAGAAAGTTCCTTCGCGAGCACCGGCTTGGAAATCAGGCATTGCAGCAGGTCGCGGACCAGCCTCAGCTCCGGGGCCTGCGCTCCGCGGTCCACCCCGCGAGCCGGAGCGGGCCTTGCGCCGTAACCGCTTGCCGCGCGGATTTCGGTGATCCGCGCGGTCTCCTCCTGCGTCATGCCCGCCGCGTCGGCCAGCATCTTCAGGAGCTGGAGCTGGAGCGCCGGCGCCGATATTTTCTGCAGCAGGGGTTTTGCGTCGTGCGCCAGGCGCGAGCGGCCCTCGGGCGTTTTGATATCAGCGCGCGCCTTCAGCTCCTCCAGGAGGAATCCGGACAAACGCTGTGCTCCGCTGAGCTCCTTCTCGAAAACCGCTTTCCCGTGCTCGCGCACAAAGCTGTCCGGATCGTCCTCGGGCGGGAGAAAGAGAAATCGCACCGACTTGTTGTCGGCGAGATACGGCAGGCTCACTTCGAGCGCGTGCCACGCCGCCTTGCGTCCGGCCGCGTCGCCATCGAAGCAGAACACGACCTCGTCGGTCTGGCGCAGCAGCTTCTGCACATGAGTCGCCGAGGTCGCCGTGCCGAGCGTCGCTACCGCGTACTCGATACCGTGCTGCGCGAGCGCCGTCACGTCCATATAACCCTCGACGACGATGACGCGGCCCGCGGTCCGGATCGCGGGCCTCGCCTGCGTGAGCCCGTAGAGCTCCCGCCCTTTCTCGAAGAGCGCGGTCTCAGGAGAGTTGAGGTATTTGGGGCCAGGGGATTCCTTCCCTTCCCCTTCGGCGGGCTCGGCGTCTCCCAAAATGCGGCCGCCGAAGGCGATCACCGACCCGCGTTGATTGAGGATCGGGAACATGATGCGGTCGCGAAACCGGTCGTAGCGCCGTCCGCCTTCGCCTTCGATCACCAAGCCAGCGTCCTTCAGGGCTTTGTCGGCGTAGTCCGGGAATACGCTTTCCAGGTTCTGCCAGCCCTCGGGCGCGTAACCGATGCCGAAGCGCCCGGCGATTTTTCCGGTGAGCCCGCGACCCTTCAGGTATTCGATCGCGCGCGGCGCGGCTTTCAGCTGATCGCGGTAGTAGTCGCAAGCGCGCTCCATGATGGCGTAAAGGTCGGCGCCGGCCTCGGGTTTATTTTCGCGCGGCTCGAACTCGGGCATCTTCATGCCGACCGATTCGGCGAGGTCTTTCACCGCGTCGACGTAGCCGAGGCCCTGGTACTCCATGAGGAAGGAGATGGCGTTGCCGTGCGCACCGCAGCCGAAGCAGTGGTAGAACTGCTTGGCCGGGCTTACGGTGAACGAGGGCGTCTTCTCGCTGTGGAACGGGCAGCAGGCGAGATGGTTGGCGCCGCTCTTTTTCAGCGGCACGTAGCGCCCGATCACGTCGACGATGTCGACCCGATGGAGCAGTTCTTGCTTGAACGAATCGGGGATCACGGCCGAAACGCGCTGCAACGGAGCGTCGCGCCGGCAAGCGCGCCGCGATGAATGGGCTCACCGGGCCCGTCCCTCCTCACCATCTTACCTTTATAGGCGAAAATTCCGGGAGCGCAAGTCGCAAGGCGATTTATCCGGAAAGCTTCGCTTTCACCAGCGCCGACACCCTGCCCATGTCCGCGCGTCCCGAGAGCTTGCCCTTCAGCAACCCCATCACCTTGCCCATGTCGGCGGCGCCTTTCGCGCCCGTTTGCACGATCGCCGCGGCGATTTCGCTCCCGATTTCCGCGTCGGTCAATTGCTTAGGCAGATAGCCCGAAAGGAGGTTCAACTCGAAGGTCTCCTTCTCCGCGAGGTCCTGCCGGCCGGCCGCCTGGAACTGCGCGATCGAGTCGCGCCGCTGCTTGATCATTTTTTCGATGACGGAGGCGACCTCCGCGTCGGACAGTTCCTTGCGCTCGTCGACCTCGCGTTGCTGGATCGCCGCGAGCAGCAGCCGGATCGCCGACAGGCGCTGGGTCTCTCGCGCCTTCATCGCGGCCTTCATATCATCGGTGATCTTGGCTTTGACGGACATGGCGGGAATCAGGACCTGGGATCTGGAATTGAAAACCGGAGAATCAGAAAACGCAAGGCCGGACAGACTCGAGCCTGCCCGGCCCTCGATCCCGAATCCCCGGCCTCGGATCCTTAATAGAGCTTTGGGGGCAATGTCTGGTTGCGCAGGCGCTTGTAATGCCGCTTGACGGCCGCGGCGAGCTTCCTCTTGCGGTAGGCGGTCGGCTTTTCGTAGAACTCGCGGGCGCGCAGTTCGGTGAGAAGCCCCGTTTTTTCCACGGTCCGCTTGAAGCGGCGCAACGCCACCTCGAAGGGCTCGTTTTCCTTGACGCGCACGGTCGGCATGCAGGCTCGTTTCCAGATGCAAAGGCGCGGATTCTAGCAGAGAATCCCCCCTCGGGCCACCTGCCTCGCGCGGCGCGGCCCAAATCGCGGACCGCTCGGGCGCCGGGGCGCGCAAATCGATCAAAGGGCCGACGAATCATGCTCGTGCTGGGCATAGAGACTTCCTGCGACGAAACCGGAGTCGCCGTCTACGACAGCGACCGCGGCCTGCTCGCTCACGCGCTGCATTCGCAGGTGGCGCTGCACGACCCGTACGGCGGCGTGGTGCCCGAGCTCGCTTCGCGGGACCACGTTCGGCGGCTCCTCCCCCTCGCCCGCCAGGTGCTGCGCGGGGCCGGCGTCCAGGAGTCGGATTTGGACGCGATCGCATTCACGCAAGGCCCCGGCCTCGCGGGAGCGCTGCTCGTGGGCGCCGCCGTCGCGAACGGCCTCGCTTTCGGCCTCGGAATCGCGGCGATCGGCGTGCACCACCTCGAAGGGCATCTGCTTTCGCCATTGCTCGAGAAAAACGCCCCGGTCTTTCCGTTCGTCGCGCTGCTCGTTTCCGGAGGCCACACCCAGCTTATGCGTGTCTCCGGGGTCGGCGACTACCGGATGCTGGGCGAAACGCTGGACGACGCCGCGGGGGAAGCTTTCGACAAGACCGCCAAGCTGCTCGGCTTGAGCTATCCGGGCGGACCGGCGCTTGCCAAGCTCGCGCAGCGCGGCAAGCCCGATCGCTTCGAGTTTCCGCGCCCGATGCTCGAGCAGCTCGGAAAACACGGCGATCTCAATTTCAGCTTCAGCGGCCTGAAGACCGCGGTCGTGACGCTGCTGCGCCAGCGCACGGTCGACGAGCAAACGCGCGCCGACGTCGCCGCGGCGTTTCAGGAGGCGGTAGTCGACGTGCTTGTCGCGAAGTCGCTCGCGGCGATGAGGCGCACAGGCCTAGAGCGGCTGGTCGTGGCGGGAGGCGTCGGCGCCAACCTGCGCCTGCGCGCGCTGCTCGACGCCAGAGCCGCGCGCGACGGATTCAGCGTGTTCTACCCTGCCATGGAATTCTGCACCGACAACGGCGCGATGATCGCTCTGGCGGGCGCCCTGCGTCTGGATCGAGGATCGAGGATTGAGGACTTGGGCAAGCCTCGTGGATTTACAGTCCGGCCTCGCTGGGACTTGGCCACGCTCTAGCCAGGACGATGAAGTCTGCTCCTCAGTCCCGCTTTTCGCCGATCCTGCCCTCTCTTCCCGCGACCAGATTGAGGATATTGCTCTTGTGGCGCCAGACAAGCAGCGCCGACGTGAGGACCACGGCGGGCAACATCGAGCCCAGGTCGAATCCGAGCAGCGACATGAAAAACGCGTAAGCCGGCGCAAACACCGCCGAGACGACGGCTGCAAGCGATGAATAGCGGAAGAAGAGCGCGACGATGATCCAGGTCGCAATCGCGGCAAGACCGAGCCACGGATGGATCGCGAGCAGGATCCCGCCCGCGGTGGATACGCCTTTGCCGCCCTTGAAGCGGAAGAACACCGGGAACAGGTGGCCGAAAAACACCGCGACCGCGCAAGCTGCAACCCCGGTCGCATCCACGCCGTAGGCTGCCGCGAAGCGCTGCGCCAGGTACACCGCGAGCCACCCCTTGCCTGCGTCGCCTGCGAGCGTAAGCAGCGCCGCGAGCATTCTGCCGGTGCGAAGCACATTGGTCGCTCCCGGGTTGCCCGAACCGTAGGTGCGCGGGTCGGGAAGCCCGAAGGCGCGGCTCACCATGACGGCGAACGAGAGCGACCCGATCAGGTATGCGATCAAAATAAATACGGCGGCGGGCATGGGGTTCCACTAAAATTCGCGGCAAGAGTTTAAACCCAAAAACGCCCCGCCTTGGACGCCGTCTTCATCCGCCAGCTCCGCCTGCAAGCCTGGATCGGGCTTTACCGCCACGAGAAAATCGCCCCGCAGACCGTCGAGATCGATCTGGAAATCGCTCTCCCGCGCGACGCCGTCTTCAGGACCGGGAAGGTCGCCGACACGATCGACTACGGCGTCGTCGTTCAACACCTCCGCGCCATGCTGGAAAAAGAGCGCTTCGGCCTCGTGGAAAACCTCGCCGAGCGCATCGCCGATCTCATCCTCAAGGACTTCAAGTCGCCGCGCGCCAAGGTGAGCGTTACGAAGCTCGGCGTGCTGCGCGACGCGAAGCACGTGGGCGTGACGATCGAACGAAGCCGGGCGTGACACCCTCACCCTAGCCCTCTCCCGCAAGCGGGAGAGGGCATATACGATTACCCGCGAGGGTGATGCTTTTGATGCAGTGCCTTCAAGCGCTCGCGCGCAACGTGCGTGTAGATCTGCGTCGTCGAGATGTCGGCGTGGCCGAGCAAGAGCTGCACCACGCGCAGGTCCGCGCCGTGATTGAGCAGGTGCGTCGCAAAAGCGTGCCGCAGCGTGTGCGGCGACAGCGACTTTCCTGGGATCGCGCTCGCGGAGCGCCGCTTGAGCAGTTGCCAGAAAGCCTGCCGCGTCATCGGCCCCCCGCGCCCGGTCACGAAGACGAAGTCGCTCGGGCGCTTCTTCAGCAGCGCGGGACGCGCTTCCTTCGAGTAGCGCGAAAGCCACGCGAGCGCCTCCTCCCCGAGCGGGACCAGGCGCTCCTTCGAGCCCTTGCCGAAGATGCGCACCACGCCCATGTCGAGGCTCACTTCGGCGAGCTTCAGGCGCGTCAACTCCGAGACGCGCAGCCCGCTCGCGTAGAGCACTTCTAGCATCGCCCGGTCGCGAAGCCCAAGCGGCGTCTCCGGATCCGGCTGCGCGAGCAGCGCCTCGACGTCGGCCTCGGAGAGCGTCCTGGGAAAGCGCGGCGGCTTCTTCGGCGGATCGAGCTTGAGCGTCGGGTCGATCTCGACGCGCCGGCCGCGCACGAGGAACCGGTAGAAACGCTTGAGGCTGGAGTGCAGCCGCGCCTGCGTGCTCGATCGAATGCGCCGCTTCGTGCCCCGCAAGTAACGCCAGGCGAAATAGCCGGAAAGATCGGCCTCGGTCGCGGCGAGGAGCGAGGCGCGGCCCTGCTTCTCCAGCCATTCGGCAAAGAGGCGCAGGTCGCGGCGGTAGGACTCCAGCGTGTTTTTCGCGAGGCCGTCCTCGAGCCAGACCGCGTCGCAGAACTCATCGAGCAGGAAGGCGTTCTCCGGGTTCATCGCGCGAGAAAGGCGCCCTCGTGTACGAGCAGCCAGCGCTTCACCGAGAGATGGAATCCGCCGGCGCGGTGAGCGAAGCCGCCGATGCCGCCTGCCGCAAGCACCCGGTGGCAAGGTATCACCAGCGGGAAGCGGTTCTCGCCGCAGGCCTGGCCCACGGCGCGCGGGGCCGAGCCGAGCTCGCGCGCGATGCTGCCGTAGCTGCGCGTCCGCCCCGGCCCGATGGCGGCGATCTTCGCCCACACGCGGCGCTGGAACGGCGTTCCCAAGGGGCGAAGCGGCACATCGAAGCGGAATTCCGGATCGTCGAGGTAACGCCCGATCTGGCGGCAAACGCGCTCGCCGAGGCGGTCCCGGGGCGCAAGCGCCTTGCCCGCCTTCGGCAGGAACACGATCTCGGCTAGGAAGTCGCCTTCGGTGCGGATTCCAAGGAGCGCAAACGGCGTCGGCAGCCTCGCCTGGTAGATTCCGCTCGCGGTTCGCATGGGCGCCACCGCGATATGATAAATCAGGCCTTGGCGGCTGCCGTATCCCGGCGCAGGAACTGCATCGCTAGGACGAGCGCGACGAGGGCGATGCCGACGGCGTCGGCGAGCGCCTTGGGATAGACCAGAGCGAGCCCGGCGACGATCAGCATCCCCTGCTCGATCCAGGTCGCGCGCTTGAGCGCCCAGCCCTGGACGCCGCCGGCGAGCGCCGCGATGCCGAGCGCGGCGGTGCCGGTCACCAGCGCGATCGAGCCCCAGTCGGCGTCGCCGAGCGTCTTGATCGAGCCGGTGAGGAGCAGCCCGATTCCCGAAGGATCGAGCACGAACATGAACGGCACCAGGAACGCGGGCATGGTGTACTTCCAGGACTGCAGCGTGGTCCGGTACGGATCGCCGCCGGTGATCGCGGCGGCGGCGAAAGGCGAGAGCGCGGTCGGCGGCGACACTTCCGAGAGCACCGCGTAGTAGAAGATGAACATATGCGCCGCAAAATCCGGGACCCCCAGCTTGATCAAGGCCGGCGCCGCGATCACCGCGCAGATGATGTAGGACGCGGTCACCGGCACCGCCAATCCGACTATCCAGACGATAAGCGAGGTATAGATCGCGGTGAGCAGCAGCGAGCCCCCGGCGTAATCGATGATGATCGCGCTGAACTTGAGGCCCAGGCCGGTGAGCGTCACCACGCCGACGATGATCCCGGCGCCGGCGCAGATCGTGGCGACGTTGAGCACGCTGACCGAGCCCGCCTCGAGCGCCTTGAAGAATTTCGACTGGAAGATTCCCTTCAGCAGGGGCTCGCGTCCGCGAAATAGACCGTAGGAGAACATCGCGCAATCGCGGTGCAGGAAGCTCGTCGCGAACGCCGCGACCGTGGCCCAGAACACCGACAGCACGGGCGAATAACCCATGAGCATGAAGCCGATGATGGACACGAGCGACAGGAAATGGAACCAGTACTGCTTGGTCAGGCTCCACAACGATTCCACCTGCTCGTACCTGACTGCGCTCATGCCGAACTTGCGCGCGTCGATCTCGACCATGAGAAACAGCGCGAAGTAGTACAGCAAGGTCGGGATCGTCGCCATCAGCAGCACGTCGAGATAGGAGATCTTCAGAAATTCGGCGATGAGAAACGCCGCCGCGCCGAGGACGGGCGGCGAGATGATCGCCCCGAGCCCCCCCGCCGCGAGCAGCCCGCCCGCCGCGTTCCTGCCGTAGCCCGCCTTGACCAGCATCGGGTAGGCCACCGCGCCGAGCGTCACCGTGGTCGCGACGCCGCTCCCCGAGGGACCGCCCAGGAGAAACGAGGCGAGCACCACCGTTCGGCCGGCGCTGGTGGACTTGCCACCCATCGCCGAGAAGGAAAAATCGATAAAGAACTTGCCCGCTCCGGAGAACTGCAGGAACGCGCCGTAGATCGTGAACAGGATAATGAGAGAGGAAGAGACGTCGACGGCGACGCCGAAGATGCCTTCGAGCGTCATGTACAAATGTCCCACGAGCCGGTCGACTTCGTAGCTGCGATGCGCCCAGGAGCCGGGAAGCGATTCGCCGGTGAGCGCGTAGAGGACGAAGAAGGCGACCACGATCGGCATCACCCAGCCGGAGGCGCGGCGCATGCCCTCCAGGATCAGCAGGACGAATACCACGCCGAAGAACAGGTCCCGGTTGCCCGGCGAGGTGTTGCGGTCCCAGAAGTCGTCGCCGCCGTGGAGAACGTAGGCGATCACCGCGACCGCGGCGAGCGCGCAGGCCCAGTCCCACCACATGACGCGGTGGCGGTAGCGCTTCGCGGCGGGAAAGAGCAGATAGACGAGAAACAGCACGAAGCCCACGTGCACCGGGCGCAGCGTCTGCGTCGGAACGATCGCGTACGCCGTGTACAGGTGGAACACCGACATCACGACCGCGACCGCGGCGACGAAGACGCCGAGCGCGCCGCGCAGCTTGTTGGTCGCGCCCTCCTCGGCCTCGATGTA
>WNFZ01004450.1_pt1 | contig 14186 bp, 8 predicted proteins | sample 5400081 | NCBI WGS metagenome assembly WNFZ01 (sample SAMN13153365, study PRJNA577476) | soil metagenome | isolation source: 80 cm soil or saprolite under grassland replicate 1 | place: USA:California | collected 2016-06-15
TTGCGGCGCTTTTGGCTTGTGGCTTCGTTGCTCGTCGGGTCACAGAGCGCTGCGGCTCTGCTCCCCTCCTCGCGCCTCGCCACAAGCCAAAATCGCCAGCAACAAACTGTATTCTATCCCACGGTCTGGGGAGTAATTCAACGGCAGTGCACACCGGCCGGACGCCAAACTTGCCTTTTTCCGAGCCGCGCGACATGCTCTTGCTGTGACCCCGGATCAGCGAGCTTGGTTACGGCCGCTTTCGCGGCGGGAATTCCTGCTCAGGTCATCGGCGCTCACCGCTTCCCTCGCCGCGACCGGCCCTGCATTGAACGCGGCCAATGCGCCTGCCGGCGCCGGCGCCGAACCCCCGCTATTTCTTCCGCCGCTGCTGTCGCGCCCCACTCAAACATCCATGCGCATCACGGCGCTGAACGGCGACCAGGCGGTGGAAGCGGCGGTTGAACTGCGCCGGGACGGCGCCAAAGACTGGCAACGGCACCGACTGGCGTCCAAGGTCCCCGCGCACGAACTTTTGGACTGGGACGTGAAGGAGCTTTCGCCCGCGACGAAGTACGATTATCGGGTTGTCCTCAAACAAGGTTCCGATGAGAAGTTTGGTGAAGCAGCCGCGGGCAGCTTCCGGACGCAACGGAAAGGCCCGGCCACCTATACCGCCGTTCTAATCACGGATCCGCACACCGGTTATTTCGCGCCGAACAGCAGCCCTGCTCGCACGCTCGACCGGGTGGTGCAGAATGCCGCGCGCACCCAGGCGGAGTTCGTTCTGGACATCGGAGATAACGTCGCCTGGGCCGGTTCCCGCGAATATCCGCAGACCGATCCCGCCGGCGCGTTCGCTGCCTATGCGCGCTACCGGCGGCAAATCGGCCCGCTCTCGCGGCATTCACCGCATTTCGCGGTGATTGGAAACTGGTCGGGCGAAAGCGGCAAATTTCCGGCAACGAGCATTCAGATTGCCGCCGGCGTTCGTCGGTTGCTGCTGCCGGGGCCCAACCACCTGACGTATCCCCAAGGCGGCAGCGAACAGGAAGACTATTACGCCTTCTCCTGGGGGGACGTGCTCTACGTGATCCTGAATATCCAGGCCTATTCCAAACCCTCCAATCCGGGAAAACTCCATAGCCTGATGTCGGACGTGAACCGGATCGAAGAATGGACCCTCGGCCAAAAGCAGATGGCGTGGTTTGAATCGACGTTGCAAAAGGCGACCGAGCGTTTCCGTTTCGTCTGCATGCATCATCCCAGGCCCGGATTCACGCCCTGATGAAAAAGCACAAGGTCCAGATTTTCTTCTACGGGCACGACCACGTGTTCGTGGATGACGTCGTGGACGGGATCCACTACGCCCTGCCGGGAAGCTGTGGTGCTCCGTGGAAATTTACCAAGGCGGAGACGGGCTACGAGCGTTTCTGGCCCGACTCAGGCCACGCGCAATTGGACGTCACCCCCGAGAAGGCGACCGTGACGTTCATCAACCTCGAAGGCAAAGTGCTGCACCGCTTTTCCGTTGTCCCCGCCTGACGGCCTGTTGATCACGCCTACCCAGGGTAGGCCCGCTGGGCGGGCCAACCCTGGGCTGGAGGAGACAGCCCCGTTGGGGCAGGGCCCATGGGCCATGTCGCGCACGGTCCGGCAGGGCCCGGATCACGATCACAGTCGGCCTCCAGCGGCGGCGATCCCAACCCCCATCACACGCTGCTGTTGTTGAATGTTCAGATGCGGCCGCGATTTGCGCAGCACTCTGCGAATCGAAAGCTTCCCAGAGCTGCTTGACTTGCTTCCCGCAGGCGTCGCCACCTTCCAGCCCCAACGGGGCTGCGGCCCAAAGCCCAAGGCTGCCGCGCAGCGGCTACCTTGGGTATCCTGGCCATAGAACATTCAACCCCAAAGGGGTTGAGCCAAGGAAAGGTCACACGATGCCACAATCACTCTCTGCCGTTTACATCCACCTGGTCTTCTCAACAAAAGAACGACGTCCGTTTCTGCGCGACAAGGGGCGACGCGAATCTCTTCACGGCTACCTGGGCGGCACCTCAAAAACCCTCGATTGCCCGCCGATCATGGTCGGTGGAGTCGAAGACCACGTTCATCTCCTCGCGCGGTTTGGGCGGTCGATCACGCAGGCCGAGTGGGTCAAGGAACTCAAGCGAGTAACGAATCTCTGGCTCAAGGAGCAATCGCCTGAGTATGCTGATTTTGCATGGCAGGGCGGCTATGCGGATTTTTCAGTCAGTCCTTCTGGCCTCGAGGGTGTGCGCCGTTACATCGCGGAACAGGAAATGCACCATCAAAAGATCAGCTTCCAGGACGAGTTGCGTGCGCTTCTGCGTAAGCACCAGCTCGAATGGGATGAACGTTATGTGTGGGACTGAGGAGGGAGGGCGGGCTTGAGACCCATCGCCGACCCCAAGGGAGCCGCCGCAGGCTAGGGGCGCGGAGGCCACAACCCCGTTGGGGTTGTTCATCCCTCGCCGCGCCTACCCAGGGTAGGCCCGCTGGGCGGGCCAACCCTGGGCTAGACGACGCAGCCCCGTTGGGGCAGAGGCGTGAAGAGCATCGCCAAAACTCGCTTTACTTCGAGGCCGCGGCTGGCTGGGGTTCGATGGGGCGCAGCGTGCGGCCGGCCAGCGACGGGTGCTGCGGTGGGATCTTGGCGGCACGGAACACCGCGTAGGTGTTCTTGCCCACCGGCTGTGGTTGCCCCCCGTCCGCAGCCCGAACCTTTCCTGAATATGGGTCCCAGTATTCCCAGACAATCTCGCCCTCCGCCTTCACCTCGAAGATTCTTCCGTCCGCCCCCGCACAGATGAGCGTGTGGCCGCCAGGCAATCGCCGCGCGCCCGCGATAAAACCGCTATGGAAGGACTTTTTGTCGGGTGCTTCGTATTTCCACACTGGTTCAGCGGGGCCGAACGGACCTTTCTCCGGAACCACATACGATCCATCGCGGTTGGTCGGTGGCACCAGCTCCAATACGGCTGAATACGCTCCGGCAGGGCCTTTCGCATTGTTGTTAAACACCATGAGATCGCCGGCCCCGGGAAGGCCTCGTTCGATCCAACGAACGTCGTGCTGGCCAAAGAGTGTCTGGTCCTCCTTCGTTCCGCGCGCATACACTCGCGGATTGCCCCAGCGATAGAGCAGGTCCCCGCCTTTCTTCCAGCGCCCACCGCTGTGGCCGGCCGCCTCCGCCGTCGTGGTGCTGTGGTCGATGATCCATATTTCGTTAAACTTCGGAGTGCTGAGAACGATCTGATCCAGCTCGGCGTTGTACGCGACCGCGTTGATGTGCAACAGATCCGATCCAATGTCGCTTTGCTTCGTGCCGGCGGGGACGTAGCCCAGCGCCTTGAGGCGCGCCAGCTCCGCCGGGTCAACCTTTGGCGGTTCGCCCTCGCCATTGATATCAATGAGCTCCGGATGCCGGGCCGGATCTCCGTGATTTGCCTTCTCCGCATCGTGGTTCTGGATGAGATGATCCCACATGTGCCACTCCCACACGATGCGGGCATCGTTGGGCCGGCGCGGCTCGATCTCGATGATCTTGTCCGGCCAGAGCCCGGCCTGCGGCGTCAAATCCGGCCGCCGACCGACGCGGTTGACTTCTTTCACGCTCTTGGCCTCCCAGGCGATGGCGAGAATGTTCCCGTTCGGCAATGGCTCAATGTCGTGGTGGAGCAAATAATTGGTCGTGGCATATTGCCAATCCCAGAGAAGTTTTCCGTCCCACGAAAACTCCTGAATTCGACCGCCCTGTCCGCCGCCCTTGAAAACCTCGATCTTCGGTTCCCGCGCGCCGCGCAGCAAGTTGCCGTTGTCGAGCAGGTAGATCGTGCCGGACGGAGCAAAATCGCTCTTCCACGTGTGGACGACGACCCCTTGGGCGTCGATCAGATAGGTCATGTCCGATAAGAGCGGGGTGTAGAGCACATATCCTGGTTCGGCCTCATTTGAGCTCAGCCGGAGTCCCCGGGGTTCGCTTGGTTTCTCGGGTTCTTCGGGTTTCTTGGCGACGGCCGGCGGCGGTGGCTCCTTGGGCTTCGCCGGCTCAAATCGGGTGACGATGGCTGTCGCGGCGGTATCCGTGATCGCCACGCCAGGCGCGGGCAGAAGCGCCGTGGGAACGGCCATGATGTTCCAGGTTAGCCGGCTCAGTTTGTCGTCGTACTTCAGCAGCACTTCATGACGCCAGCCTTTTGGCGTCCAATCGTAACGACGCACTTCCTTCTGGTGATCACTGGCCACGTAGAGCTCGTCCCGCTTGTCGCCGTCCAGGTCGAGCAGGATTGAGGCATGCTCGAAGCCGCCGGATCCGGAGTCGATCAACTCTTTGTCCCAAGGTCCGTGGTTGTGCGGGTGGAAGAGCCAGAGGCCGCTCTTGTTCGCCGCCGCAACCATTTCCTTCTTCCCGTCGCCATCGACGTCGCCCACCGTCAGGAAACGACAGAGAGTATCCGCGAGGGTGACGACCAACTCCCCTTCCGTCGGAGGCGTGTTGGCCAGGTAGCGCCGGATCTCGACCCTCCCGCCGGAAACCGCTTCGACCGACACGTAAAGTTCGTCGCGTCCGTCGCCGTCCAGGTCGGCGAGGAGGATTTCCTTGGCGTGGCGGTCGCCCAGGTCGGCCACGACCGTCCGGCCCTGGCCTCGGGCTGGAACATATCGCACCACCTTGCCCGGCTGCGCCGTTCCGTCGACCTTGTTGGGCGCGGTCGGAGTCGCGTAAATCTCCACTACTCCGTCCCCGTCCATGTCGCCCAATTCGATCTCATGCACCACCGTTTCCGGTTGGCGATCGAGTTCCTCGACTTTGAAGCCGCCGGAGGCTTGCGGGCGCAGGACGGCGACGACGCCCTGGTCATGAGTGGCAATCGCGATGGACGCCTTCCCATCCCCGTAAATGTTTCCCACCTCGGCATCACGCATCCGGCTGACCGGCCCGCCGAAATCAGCTTCCCAAAGCAGCTCCCGCGTCCCGTTCGTGCGCCATAATTTGACGACGGCCTTCGAGCCGCCGAAGGTCAACAACCCTTCCGAGCCGTAGGCCATCGCCTTGTGGAAAACATTGTTGTCCGCGTCCTGCAGCGTCCGATGAAGCCATTTCCCATCTTTGCGGGTCAGGATTCCCAAAGTTCCCGGGAGAGTCTTGGGAGTTCCATCGTCGTTCTCGCCCAAAACGGCAAGGGCCAGGACGAGCGAACGATCCACGGTCGGCGAGGCTTTGGTGGCGGGGCCGCGCCAACAACCGGTCAGCCCCAGAGCGCATCCGGTGAGGATGAAGCCAGTCATGAAGCAGGATTTCGCAGTCATAGCCGTGTGGAATAGCCAGCAACGAACAAATAACATTCGCGCAGCCTAGCGAGCGCCAGCAGGGGCGCCAGATTCAAATTTCCACCCGTTTCGTTGTGATGCTGCTGCCGACGACCTGTTCCGGCGGGAGGCCATCAACTTTCTCCAACCATGGGCGCATGAACTCGATGCCGCCGCCCGACACGAGGAAAGTCTTGAAACCGTTCGCGCGCAGGTAGGCGAGCAGTTCTACGCAATAGACATGGACGTGACACCGACCTTCGTGAGAGAATCATCGAAACCACCCAACAAATGGGCTCGAGTTCGCCGGGGAACCAGCGGTCGAAGCGATGGGCCAGACGCTGGGTCGCTAAAAACTGCTGTGAAACCATGAGCTACTTTCCTTTCCACAATTCGGTGCAGGTCGCAGGTCTTGTCGTTCTGACTTTCGCGACGCCACTTCAATGTTTGCCTGCAACTTCTGGAAACACTGTGCCTTTGCCGAACAGACGCGGCAACACGCCGCTTCATTGGGCCGCGCTGGCCGGCAATGCGCGCGAGGTCGAACGCCTCCTCGCCGCCGGCGCTTCGGCGCGGGCCACAAACGAGGCGGGCGCGACGCCACTGCATTACGGCGTGGGTAACGACCGGGTCGTGAAGTTGTTGTTGCAAGCCGGGGCCGATCCGAATGCCCGTTCCCTCGCGGGCAACACGCCTCTGCATTCCGCCGCCGCCCGGCCCGGGTCTTTTGCGCAAGTGAAACTGCTCCTGCAAGCCGGCGCCCTGCCGGATGCGGTCCGGCAACCGGCCGGTCCGTTCGAAGCGAAAGACACCCCGTTGAGCCTGGCCGCGTTTGCCGGTGATGAACGCACCGTGAGATTTCTTCTCGACCGCGGCGCCGCGCCGGGCAGCACCAATGGCACGCCTTCTCCGGTGGCGAGCGCGGCGTTTGCGGGCCGTGAGCGAATCCTGAAGTTGCTGATCGCGCACGGCGGTTCGGTAAACTGTGACGATGAATTCGCCGGGCACGCGCTCAACCTCGCCGCCTACGCGCGCCACCGGCATCTGATTCCCTATTTGCTCGAACAGAACATCGACCTGCACAAGAAATCCTCCTTCGGTGAACGTGTTCCTCCCATGGTATGGGCAGCCTATGATGAAACGGGCGACCCGGCCTTCGCGCGCGCCTTGCTCGATCGCGGGCTGGAGGTGAACGAGGCCAGCAGCGCCGGGAGCACCGCACTAAGTTGGGCGCTCAAGCGGGGCGAAACGCCGCTCGTCGAGTTTTTACGATCGCGCGGAGCGACCGAGATCCCCACCAAACGCAAGCTCATTCCTAACAACTCGGTGCCGCACAATGCTCCGGAACGTGAACGCATGCTCCGCCGGGGCGTGCAGGGCGCCCTGAATCTGTTGCAACGTTCCTCGGATGGCTTTCTGGACAACGGATTCGTCAGAAAAGGCGGTTGCGTTTCATGTCACCAACAGACCTTGCCTGCAGTCACGTTTGCCCTGGCGCGCGATCGCGGCTTCCAACTGAACGAGGCTTCAGTGGCACGCCAACTCACGGTCCAGCAAACCGGTTGGTCGAAGACGCGCGATCGTGCTTATGAAATGCACGCCCCGCAGCCCGCACCCGCCGCGGTGATCGGCTACGGTTTGCATGGTCTCCACGCCTTGCGCTACCAACCGGACGAACTCACCGACGCGATGGCATGGTATCTGGCCGAGACGCAGATGCCGGATGGATCTTGGCCGGACTTTGATTTCCGACCACCGATGGAAGGAGGGCCGATCGTCGGAACCGCGCTCACGCTCAAGGCGCTGCAATATTTTCCGCCACCCGTGGGGACTCAGCCGTTGAAAAAAAGAATCGAGCAGGCGCGGGCCTGGCTGGAACGCAGCAAGCCTGCCGATTTGAACCAGCGGATATTTCGCTATCACGGCTTGAGCTGGGCCGGTGTGTCGGCATCCGAACTGCGGCGCGAGACGAAAGAATTGTTGTCGCTGCAACGTCCGGACGGAGGTTGGACGCCGTTACCGACGCTCGAAAGTGATTCCTGGACGACCGGGCACATGCTCGTGGCGTTGCACGAGGCGGGCGCTCTGACGACTTCACATCCGGCGTATCAACATGGCGTCGAGTTTCTGCTGCGCACGCAATTCGATGATGGCTCGTGGTGGGTGAAGAGCCGCACGTGGCCATTTCAACCGCACTTCGACAGCGGATTCCCACACGGCAAAGACCAGTGGATTTCCGCGGGTGGAACGGCGTGGGCGGCGATGGCATTGCTGCTGACGCTCGAACCCGGTTCTCCTCCAGGCACCGTGCCGACCGCACAGCAACTCATCGCCACTGCCGCTTCGATACCCGCTGTTCCAGTCAACCGTTCCAACGATTCCAAACCGGGTTCGGCCTCCGCATCCGTCGATTTCAATCTCGATATCCGTCCGATCCTCCAACGCTCGTGCGTCAGTTGTCACCGCGGTGAAAAGCCTAAAGGCAGTTTTGACTTGACCACGCGCGACATGGCCCTGAAGGGAGGTCAAAGCGGCGAACCGGCCATCCTTTCCGGCAAACCCGACGCCAGCCCGTTGATCCGCTACGTGCAGGATCAGGTGGAAGACCTCGAAATGCCGCCCGTGGCGAAGCGCGGAAAATTCCCCGCCTTGACGAAGGACGAAGTCGCGAAACTCAGCGACTGGATCGCGCAAGGCGCAATCTGGCCCGAAGGCGCAACTCTGCTCGTGCCTGAAAAATAAAACCTTCCGCCCTCCGTCGCTTAACCGGAAACGTGGAATGCGTAGAATGAAATGGAAAGCTCCGTTCTGTAAAGTCGCCTTGGTAGTGGCTCTTTTCATCCTCGCTGAGTTCGGCGTCGCGATGGCGGCGGAGGTCGAAGAGAAAAGCGTCGTCGTCCGGCACCCCAATCTCCTCCTGAACCGGCCAGAGATTGACGAGATCAAGGTCAAGGCACGCGATCACCCCTGGGTCGCGCGGCTCCTTGAACGCGTCAAAGCCAAAGCGGAAAAGGAGGACGCGATAGCCGACTGCGCGCTCAGCTACGCGCTGACAGGCGAAGCCAGGTATGCGATCCACGTGCGTAATCGACTCGTGAGAGAGGTCCGCGAGCAGATGCCGCATTACGATAAACTCGACATCAAAGCCGAACCCGAGTGGGCCAGATGGAACTGGTGGGGAGCAACGGCGTGGGCCTATGACCTCGCCTATGACGCCTTCAGCAATGACGAACGCGTGGAAATAGAGCGCTGGCTCCGGACGGCCGGGAGGACGATCATGGCCCAGGAAAACATTCAGAGCACAACGCCCAACCTGGTTTTCGACGAGCATTGGCGTGTCGGTCTGATTGGCTATTGCCTCGGAGACCGTGAGTTGATCGATTGGGCTCTCAGTGATCCGGGACACCATGGGCCTTCGCAGGGAGGCTTCTATCGCGTCATGGAGACGATGATTCGGGACGAGCACTTCTGGGCCGAAGCGCCGATCTACGCGCTGCATTACGATATCCATGGGATGTTCGCACTGGCCGAAGCGGCCCTCCATTATGACGGCACGGACCTGTACAAGTACATCTCGCCGAAGAGTGGCGCTTCGTTGAAAAAGATCGTGGACGGGTACCTGCGCATGGCCTTCCCCCTGGAGCGCAACGGGACGGAAGGCGGAAAGATTCGGCTGGCGACCTTCGGCGATGGATCCACCGGCGCCTTAATCAATGGCAGGCTGAGCGATACATTCCTTGACGAAAGTTTCATGGCTGTCCTCGAACTGGCTTATAAACGATTCCGCGACGAGGGATACGCCTGGTTACTCTCGCTCGATCCCAATCGCGAAGCTTACATTCGCAACGGGCGGCCCGCCTTTAGCTACGTCGCGCTGACTCACGGCGAATCACTGCCTGCGCAACTCAAGCCTCCCGCGGCGCCGAGCGGGCTTTATCCAAGCATGGGATTCGCCGTGATCCGCTCGGATGAATCGCCGCGATATTGGACGGCTGGGGGTCTCGCCGCTGTCCTGCGCCTCGGCACGTCGGTGGGGCACGGGCACAATGATTACTTCAGCCTGATCCTTCATGGCAAAGGCCACCTTCTCTATCCGGACATGAACGTGATCCAATATGAACCGAGATGGCTCAATTGGACGGCGGAAGGGATCGGCCATAGCACCCTTCTGATCGACCACGATTCTCCTGCGCCCGGCCAGCAGTCCACGCGGCACGACTTCGCGCCGGAGGTCAAATTCTTCGCCGTCGAAGGCTCGGCCTATGATCAATCCGTCCAGGAGCGAGCACTCCTTATGACGGACAACTACCTCGTGGATTTTTTCCGCGCCGCCGACACTTCGGGGCGGGAGCGGACCTTCGATTGGGTGGTGCATGGCCTGGGGCGCCTCTACCCGGGAAATCCCGCCGCCTATCGGCCCAGCACGGATCTGGTGCCCTATTATGGATGGATTGACCACGAGCGAAGCCGGGCCTTGGACGGATCCTGGCAAGCGGATTGGGTGCAGAGCCGCGAGGGAACCCGCGAACGGGAGGGTAAGACGCCCCTGACCGAGACGGGCGTCCGCGTCACCATGCTCGGCGCTCCCGGAACTCGCGTTTACGTGGGAGAAGGTCCGCTGGTCGACGGTCCGCCGCATCATCGGCTCGACGGCCACCCCGAACCGAGTTGTCCGCTCCTGCTCGTCCGGCGAAAGACCAAGGCCACGACCTACGCTGCGGTCCACGAACCTTATTCCGATCGACCGTCCGTCCGGAGCGTCTCCCTGCTTCAGGAATCCGCGGAGGGGATGGGGATGAAAGTGGAAACGGATGAATTTTCCGATCGCCTGCTGGTCGGGTTCGGATCTTCTTCAAACACGATTCTCCTTCGCTGCCCGGACGGAGAAGCCTTTCGGTTCGCCGGATATGGGTTCCTGCGCATGGCAGGCCAAACGATCCTGGCACGGGGAAAAATCGAGGCGTTCCGCGTCCGTGCGAATCGCCGCGGCATATCGCTGACCGTGAACGGCCAGAATGAGGCCGCCGTGTTGCGAGACGGATTCTCTCTCTATGGGAACGTGTCCGGCGAAGGCGCAACTGCTTCCTCTCCCGTGTCTCCGGAAATTGCGGAGATAAAGGCCTCCGTCCACTCCTACTTTCTCCCGGAAGAAGTTCGCCTGAAGGCCGGCGTCGAGCGCGAGGTCAGTCTGACGTTGAGGTGCGTTGGACGGGGCGAAGCGTCAGGAGCGCTTCGCTTCATCGCGCCGGAAGGGATCTCCGTCGAACCCGGAACAGTGGAGCTTTCGCCCCCGCTGGCGGAGGGCGCTACGCGCACAGTCACCCGGCGGATCAAGGCCCGCGCCGGGCTTGCGAATGGTCTTTTCGAGGTCCTCTTGGAGCCCATGGGCGAGACTCCGGCCACCGCCGAAACTCTCCCGGTTTCCGTCGGCGTGGTGCTCAAAAAAGACCGGCGCGTGCCCCGGTTAGCCCAGTGGGTCGTGCGGGCTCCAGGTTATACCATGAAGGTGGATGAATTCAGCGGTGTGGGCACTTACCTGTTGGACGCAGACGGGCACCGCCGTTTCGGCCGCTTTGCCACGGGCAATTTCATTTATGGCTTCGGGGCCGTCCAGCGGGGAGACGACTGGATCTTCCGCGCGCAACAAGCCTCCCAGCAAGTCTGGAGTTCTGCGGACTCGCTCACATTCCTGAGCGACGGCCGGCTGCACTACGACTTTCGCGAGGACCGGATTGTCATCAAGTACCTTAATCCCCCGCGCGCGGATCAGGAGCAAACCGTGTGGCTGGGGAACTTTGACACGCTGGAAGCCCCCATTCACAACGGCACTCAACGCGTGCCGCACGAGCCCGTCGTGGCGGAATGGCTTTTCTTTCCTCACCCTCTTTATCGTCAAGGGGTGCTCCTTCGCTTCTCGAAGAAGACGCCGGTGACCCTGCACCTCCCGACAATTTTGCCGGCGAGCATCGGCCAGGCGGCGGTCAACTTTCCGATGCGGTCGGGCGATGAGGTATCTTTGAGCTTTACGACGAGGGAGGAACTGCCCCGATGAACGGCCAACCGGCCATCGTCACGCTAGATTTCGGGGGCGCCCAGGCCGGGTCCGCTTACCTCCTGAGTCCGCAGCGAAGATAAAACGGCCGACCGCATCATCCGCTCGGTTGGGTCTCGCCGGGTGATTCGAGCCGGAAGCCTCTTCTGAGTTGAAATGTGTTCAGCGCATCCCGCGCCGCCACCGGTGGGAATTTCGGCAGCTCCTTGGCATCCGCGACCCGTTGCTCCGCCGCGCGCAACGCTGACGACCAACGTGGGAGTATGAGCGGCGCCAACAAAAGCAGCAACTGGGATCGCCAGCGGAGTCGTTACTCCTCTTTCTCGCCGTCCTTCCAGAACGTCTGCTCGGCGGGCTTCCCATCCCGCAAGGTGACACGCGCCTTGAGATAACCGCTCGGAAACCAGGCGGTCGACGTTCCCTCCGGTCGGTCCGCGATAAACTCCGCCTGCTCGGACAGCACGCCGTTCGTGTGCCATTTCCGATAAGCTCCGCTCAGCTTTCCCTCGACGATGCTGGCTTCCGATTGCTTGCTGCCATCGGCGTACCACTTGGTCCGCAGGCCGTGGGAGACGCCATCCTTGAAGCCCTCCGAAACCTGCATCTGCCCGTTGGTGTACCAACCTTGCGAAAGGCCGTGCAACCGTCCGTTTGAGACCGACGACCGGGAACGCAGCGAACCGTCCGGGTAATGTTCTACCATCAAACCGGTGAACGCATTCGTCCTGCCGGGCAGACGAAGGTGTCCGTTCTCCAGCACCAGGTTGGTCCGCTCTATTAACGGCGGCGCGATCGATGTTTCCGCCGCCCCACGTTTTCCGGCCGAACGCTGGAAAACATAAACCGCCAGCACCATCCCGGCGGCCAATAGCGCCACGACTGGCAGCGCCCGCCCTTGGACGGCGCCGGCACTGACTGAGACAGATGTTTGCATCACCCGACTCTTGCTGAATGCAGTTGGCATTCAACCCCAATTCTGCTGGGACGAACAGACCAAATCGGGAATTCGTCGTGGAGGCTCGGGATGGGATCGAACCTCTTGAACTTTGCTGACCCTGATTGCGACCGTCGGCACGTGTGGAGGGGCCTCAATCAGAATCGTTGGAAGATTTGTGTAACAGCAGCCTCCGCTGGTGACTTTAATTCCGCTTACTCGTCCGTCGATCAGCACTGCCGTGGCCGTCGCTCCGTTGCCACCTCCGCCCTGAATCGAGACCAGTGGAACATTCGTGTAGCCGCAACCGTGATCCGCGATCGTTGCACCGACAAAGATGCCGTTGAACAATTGAGCCACCGCCCGGGCTTTGTGGGGCGTGCAGATAAGTTCCTCACTGAGCAGCTGCACATTGTCAAACCATACCTGGCTGTCCGGGGTGGGGGCATTGATTTCAATTCGGAAGGGTTGGCCGAGCATGGGTCCCGCTGGAGGCGACGTATAGGAAAGGGAAAATGGGATGAAGGTGCCTGAGGGCGGATTTGGAAATCCCTCCGCCAACAGGTTTGTTCCCGCCCACAGCAGGACGGTGCCGTTCCCAAAAGACACACCAGCGCGTTGGCCGGCAAGCAGCGTCAGTCCAAAAGCTACGTTTGCTTGCGCGACCTGGGTTGGGTCTTCATAGGCCATTTGTCCCCCGTAGTTAATAAATGCCGCGTTCAGTCCGTCGATGGGGCTGGAACCAGGGAGTGAATCTGTGGTTCCCGGGAAGTAGGCATCGGCTGGATTCATTATGCCAATGGTGCCGCTCCCGGTCCAGCCGGTGGGCGGGCCCAGCGCGTAGTTGTCTTCAGCCACAATAGGGATTTCAAAACTTCGATTGGTGATCGCCATTTCTATGGCGGAACAGTTCATGAGAAGTGAAGAAAGCGTAGCGGCAGCGCACAGCAGTAGATGGAAACTCGAGTTGAGCATCGTGCGAACCTTCATACCACCTTTCTCGATCCATTCAGCTCGCCCGCTCTGAGGCACACGAAGTCCAACAGGAAAACTATCTTGGTCACGCAAGCCCTTTTATCACAAGCAAGGAACACCTGTCGAGATCCAATAAACACAGGTGGTTCCGAGGGGTGCAGGACGCGAATCTTCATGAGCCGAGAATTCGGGAAATTTTCAGCCAAATGTAGAGAAGGGACACATCTACAGACGGCTCAGAAGAGGGGCTTGACCGCAGATGGACGGATGGACGCAGATGGTTTGCGGCGGCGAGGCCGCCACTTTGCAGATGAAGTGCAAAGGGAGCTGCCCGTCGGCCTGATGCCGGCAAGCGACTCCGCTTGGTATCTGCGTCCATCCGCATCATTCCAGGAAACCATTTCCACCGGATGCCGCGACTCGTTAGTGATCGTGTCCCCGGTGCCGCCGGAATTCGTTCCGTCCGTTCCATTGCGGAAATAGCTCGGATTGCTCCCGATCACCGCCAGATAGTCGCCTTGCGTCAGCGGATACTTCCGCATGAAGAATCCACTCGTCAAGGTCACCACCGTCTGCGGTCCTTCCGCAGCCTGTCGCTCGATTTCATTAGACGGGCTCCCCATCGTGAAGGTCCCCGGCGGGATCCACCCCAGATTGGTTGGACCTTCCACCGCGCGGTAAAAGCGCTGACCCGCCACCGGCGCTGCCGTATCGACCCACAAGTAAGGACTGCTCGGCAACTGCACGATCCCCGCCCCTTGCCAGCCATCAGGCTGTGTGAGGTTCGTGTTGTACTGCACGGTGTAAACCGTCCCCACCGACCCCGTGATGGTGAGACCGGCGTAAGTTCCGATGCTCAGGCCGGGCGGAGCCTGGGCCTGGCACTGCGGAGGCACGGAGCAGAGCAGGGCG
>WNFZ01003752.1_pt1 | contig 14185 bp, 15 predicted proteins | sample 5400081 | NCBI WGS metagenome assembly WNFZ01 (sample SAMN13153365, study PRJNA577476) | soil metagenome | isolation source: 80 cm soil or saprolite under grassland replicate 1 | place: USA:California | collected 2016-06-15
CAAACAGATAGTCACCGCGTACTTGCGGCTCAAAGGGGCCTGTCTCCCACAACTCCAACGGATCGGCAGGCTGAACATCGTAATGCCCGTAGACCAAAACTGTCGGAGTTCCCGGCTTCTTGAGATAGTCACCATATACAACGGGGTGCCCACCCTCCGCAGTGGGCATAACTTCCACATTCTCGATACCGAGAGCTTTGAGGTGATTCGCCATCCATTCCGCGGCCTGGGAAACATCATTGTTGTATTCTGCATCTGTCGAGATGGAGGGAATCTTCAAGACTTCCATCAATTCATTCAGAAACCGATCACGGTTCTGGTGTGCATATTCAAGCGCTTGTTGAAGGTTGCTCATTGTTTCTCTCTTGAAAATGATTTGGGATCAACCTTGCGAAAAAGATTCTTCACAAGATTGTTTTCATTTGATTATAGATGAAAAATTTTAAAAATGTCCCGCAAGTTGTTTTCTGATTTCCAGAAACTTGCGGGATGGCATTCGTAATTATGGCGACGACGTTGGAACTTCGGTCTGCTCCAGTGCCCTGCGGGTTAGTAGATACCAGCTCGTGAATGTGGCAAGCCTATCGGATGGATCATATAGCGCGCCAACTTGAACGCCCTGTACCTGCGCGTCCACACCGTAAGAGTAGACCGGCACAAAGAGCGGTAAGGCGGGCAACTCCTTAGCAAAGATCACTTGGAAATTGCGATAGAGTTTTCCGCGTAATGTGTAATCTGCAGTGACGCGTGCCTGCTCAAGATATTCACTCGCGGCGCGGCTGTCCCATTGCGAGTAGTTCTGTCCACCTGTCGCTTCGGCTTGATGCCAGAAGGGATAGGGGTCAGGGTCTGGAGTGCGCGAAAGGTTGAGATCGACAAGAGCGGCTTGATAGGCGCGAGATGCAAGAGAGTCCAACACGAGCGAGTCATAGGAAACAGCTTTTAGATCCACGTGGACACCAATCGCCGCCCATTCATCGCGAATCGTCTCGGCGATTTTTGTATGGGTCGCGTCATCAGGATGCATCAGCGTGAAACTGAGTGAAGTACCTTCCTTGGCACGAACATCACCCCCGGTAGCCGGGATAACATACCCTTCCCCTTTCAATAAATTGACTGCCGTTTCAGGGTCATATTGAAAGTGTTCTGTTCCGTCATAATAGGCCCACGTGTTCGGCAGGATCGGTCCATCCGCGATAATCGCTTGTCCCTGCAAAAAGGAATTGATAATGTACGGGCGATTGATGCCGAGCATGAGAGCCCGTCGCACTTTTGCACTTTGCAGGAAAGGAACTTCCGTATTGTTGAGATTGAGCAACACAAAGCTCATCTGCGGCATGCGACTCGTGTAAATCGATAGATTCTGTTCCTCCAGCGCTGCGCCCAATACATCGGCTGTGACCTGACTCACAGATAACACATCACCCTGACGGTAAGCATCCAGCGCCTCCGCAGATGTTGGATAGTAGCGAAACACCACCTGCTCGATGAACGGCGCCTTTCCGTAGTAGGTAGATGACACAGTCAACACCACGCCTATAATCTGACCATTATCCACAAGCAGGTGATCAAACTTATACGGTCCGCTGCCAACAGGATTGATGTTGAACTCTGCGGTCGACATTTGATCGGGCGGCACAGATTCAAGCAGGTGCTTTGGCAGCACACCAAATGTCAAATAATCCATGAACGGAACAAACGGTTCCGGTAGCTTGAACTTAAGAGTCTTATCGTTCAGCTTTGTAACTTCGATCTTGCTCCACAAGTCTTTCACATCCTGTGGATACAATGACCCCGCGCTTTTCATTTGATCGACGGTGAAGACTATATCGTCACTGGTAACGGGTTGTCCATCATGCCAGACGGCGTTCGGTCGAAGGGAAAAGTTATATTCTGTGCCATCCTGTGCGACACCCCAAGCCGCAGCAAGATCTGCCTGCGGTAATCCGTGTTCATCAAACTTAACCAGCCCGCTAAAGAGCAGCCGATCCACATCACGGTCAGCAGAATTGTTCCAGTCGAGTAATGGGTTGAGTCGTCCGAGAGAACCGACGAGTCCTTCCGTGTAAACACCTCCCTGCTCGGGCTGTGGAAGGATCGGTCCTGTAATCGAAGGAGTTTGCTGGCTGAACAGCAATACAGCCACGATCCCCAGCGCAACCAGGACGACTACGATTTGCCAGCGTAATTGTTTCATATAGAAAAAAAGAAAGGCACGTCCACCCCGCAGACCCAGCCGTGGGGAAGGAACGGGCCCTTCAAAAGTGATCCCAAGATCAGGATATGATGAGGAGAGTCAAGACCAGCGCAAAGAACAGGGCACTCAAAACAATCGTGGTCCAGAACAATGTGCGCTCGACGCCGCGACGGGCAGTGAACACACTTCCCGCGTCAGCGCCTGTCAGCCCGCCCAAACCTGCACCCTTGCTTTGAAGGATTACACTCAGGATGAGCAGCACCGAGATTATAATCAGCGCGATATCTAGATAATTTACCATTTACAACGAGCCTCCGTTTACAGAGTACCGCATAATTTGCTAAACTGCTATTGAATTCCAGCGTGGAATTCACATAATAAGTTTATTTCTTGATGAGCTAGGCGGTAAGCGGGAACATTATACCCGCTCGGAGGAAGAAACGTCAACTTGAAACAGTTAAGCCTTGCGAAGGTTTCCTCGAAATTGTCTGTTCTTCTTTATAAAACCTTCGCAAGGCTAATTTCTTGAGGCTTCATGCACGAAATCGTAGTCAATCTGCACATGCACACCTGCTACTCGGATGGGACAGGAACTCATAAGGATATCGCTCACGCCGCCATTAAATCAGGCTTGGATGCGGTGATCGTTACGGATCACAATGTTCTGGTTCAGGGTGTGGAGGGATACTACCGGGTCGCGCGCAACCGCGTCCTGCTCCTGGTTGGACAGGAAGTGCACGACCAGGACCGTGATCCCCAAAAGAATCACCTGTTAGTATTCAACGCTAACCGGGATCTATCCCATCTCGCAGACAACCCGCAGACGCTCATCAATGGAGTCAACGACGCAGGTGGACTCTCCTTCATCGCACATCCGCGTGACCCTGAAGCGCCCGCATTCCACGAAACGGACATTTCATGGGAAGCCTGGGATGTCCGCAATTACACCGGTATCGAACTCTGGAATGGATTGAGCGAACTCAAGACGGTCGTCCCAACCAAGCTGCATGGCGCATTTTATGCATTCTTTCCGCAATTCATCGGTCATCACCCGATCTTGGAAATACTCCAACGCTGGGATGATTTGCTCGCCGAAGGACGACGTGTGGTCGCCATCGGCGGCTCAGATGCTCACGCGCTGCATATGCACATGGGACCGCTCCAGCGCGTTATCTTCCCGTATGACTTTCACTTCCGCACGGTGAACACGCATATCTTCATCCCGGAACCGCTGAGCGGTGATATTCCCTCCGACAAGAAAATGATCTATGAAGCTCTCGCGGCGGGACGATGTTTCGTTGGATACGACCTACCCGCCCCCACGCGTGGATTCATCTTCAAGGCGCAGGGACTGGAACGATCTGTAATTATGGGCGAAGAACTCCCCATGAAAGGCGGTGTGACATTACAAGCACATCTGCCGAAGCCGGCGGAGATTCGCTTAATTAAGGATGGAAGGGTTATCCGAATCTGGAGGAATTCTTATGCCTGCGCATACAGTGCTACCGAGAAGGGCGTCTACCGCGTGGAGGTCTGGAAGAATTATCTCGGCCTCAAACGTGGCTGGATCTTCAGCAACCCAATCTACGTACGATAATTAGCCACACAGGCTCAGAATCACTGAGAAGAATTTAAAATCTCCGCATCTCGGTGACTCTGTGGCGGAAAACCTATGTTATCACTCCTCTACAAACGCATCGTTGTCATCGGCGTGACCAGTTCAGGCAAATCCACGCTGGCAGAGAATCTCGCTCAGCGCTTCGACCTGTACTTTATCGAACTGGATGGATTGCATTGGGAACCCAATTGGCAGGAAGCCCCATTGGATGTCTTCCGCGCCCGCGTGGAGAAAGCAATCGAAACCGAAAAATGGGTTGTTGCAGGGAATTATCACATTGTGCGTGATCTGATCTGGCCGCAAGCGGAAGTCATCCTCTGGCTTGATTATCCATTCTTGACAGTTTTGTGGCAACTCACGCGTCGCACGTTCACCCGCTGGTGGACTCAGGAATTGCTCTGGGGCACAAACTATGAACCGCTGTTAACTCACTTCAAACTTTGGTCACAGGATTCACTCTTTCACTGGTTGTTCAAAACATATTGGCGAAGGAAACGTGAAATCCCGATATTGTTGTCCCAGCCAGAGAATCAACATTTGAAAGTGATTCGGTTCAAGAATCCGAATGAAACAAAGAAATGGCTGCAAGGACTGCGAATTGTCTTTTGACTTGGAAAATCTTATAATGCTCTATGACTGATGGTTCAGCTGCTGCTAATACAAGGATCGCACAATGATTGACACTGGACTGAAAAACAAAGTGGCATTGATAACAGGCGTCAACAATCCGCATGGGATTGGTGCGGCAATTGCCAAAGCGTTCACAACAGAAGGCGCTGCGACTTTTGTAACCTATCTGCGTCTATCAGCCAAAGGAAGTGAGACCGACGTTCCTGGGGAAGCATTCTATCGAGCTCAAAACGCCAAAACTGTTGATGAAGTCGTCAACGGAATTCGCGAACATGGAGGCAAGATTGAAGCTTGCGAAGCCGACCTTTCTGAACCTACTATTATTCCTCAATTGTTCGATCACGCGGAAAAAGCATTCGGACCTGTGGATATACTTGTTAACAACGCAGCACATTGCGATCCAGATACATTCATACCGCAAAGTCAATTAGGTACAGAAAGCCGCGCTGTCGATGAATCCCCCTTAACCACAATTACGGGGGAAAAACATGATAAGCACTTTGCCGTGAACAGTCGTGCCGTCGCTCTGCTGATGGCTGAATATGCACGTCGTTATATCCAACGAGGTGGAATGTGGGGGCGTATTATCAACGTCAGCACGGATGGGGCATCTGGTTTTTATAGTGAAGTTTCCTATGGCGCAAGCAAGCACGCCCTCGAATCTTATAGTCGCGCTGCCGCTAGCGAGTTAGGTAAGTATGGCATTACAGTAAACATTGTGTCATTGGGACCAGTTCAGACAGGTTGGATCCCACCCGAGTTAGAAAAAGAAATATCAAGTCGAATTCCTTTACAGCGGATAGGTCAACCGAAAGATGTTGCTGATGTTGTTGTCTTCTTGACGTCAGAGCAAGCAAACTGGGTCACTGGACAACTGCTTTATGTAGGCGGTGGAAATGTTATGTCGCTGTAGGTGAGACAAGAACAGCCCAACACAGCGAGCAGCACTACTAACTAAAACAGACTCAAATGTCATCTTCTCCCACATTGCTAGATCTCCGAACAGTCATCGAAATTCCTCTCCGCCAGTTCGTGCCATGGCTGGCAATGGTCCTGCTTGTGACATGGTCAGGCTATCCGGGAGTGGTATGTGTCACGCCGATGGCATGGCTGCTCGCGTTGCGCGTGGGGAACATTTGTGTGATGCGTTCCAGGAGCGAAGCATCCTCGCGGCGATTATTGGAAGCCGCACTCGCCGGGGGATTTCTAGGCTTTCTGCAAGGGGTCTTGTTTACAATCATCATTCCCCTCATGGGTCCAATTCAAGCCAACGAGTGGACAAAAACAATCGTCCTGGTTTTGATCTTGTTAATTGTCGGTGTCCTAGCTGGAGCGGGTTTGTCCTTCTTTACTGCATTCTTGAATGAGCAGCGAAAAAATCGGACAACATAGTTCAGCTGATGCAAAAGACGTTATTTACGAAAGGATCATTTATTGTTATGCCTACCCCAAAATCAAACCAACCTGTTTTTGAATTGCGCGTCGCGTTGACAACCAGCGATTATGAACGTTTGACAAAATTTTACTCCGAAGGACTCGGACTTAAACCCGCTGCGCTTTGGAATAATGGTCAAGGGAAAGCACTGGTTCTCGATATGGGAAAAGCTACCCTGGAGCTTTTTGATGAAGCGCAGGCAGAGATAGTTGACCAGATCGAAGCAGAACAGCGCATCAGCGGACAGATTCGCTTTGCCCTCCAAGTGCCCGACCTGAAAGCCGCGCTGGAGCGATTACTTGACCACGGAGCGGTTTTGGTTCATCCGCCAATTATTACTCCTTGGGGAGACTATAACGTACGTCTGCAAGACCCCGACGGCATGCAAATAACCTTATTTCAGGTAGCTCAGAACCATAAACAAGACGAATAAAATTAGCCCACTAACATCAATACTTCCTCAACCCAATCACCAACCGCGTCAAGCCCAACGCGGCGAGCAGCAATAGCCCCACTGCAACCTCAAATGCCAACCTGTGAATACGGACGTATAAACTCAGGAGTGCCAGTCCAACGCCAAGCACCGCGACAATGCCCACGCGCTCTAAATGGCGGCGTTCCATGCTGTAGGTATCATCCATCGGCGCGGCATAGCTCAATCGTCGCGCGAAATCAGAAAGATCCCAGCCGAGTAAACCGCCCACCGCGCCGAGCAACATCCATACTGTAGGGAAATCGCGCCAGACCCCATAAGCCGCGGCAACCACAATCAGGAGCAAAGCAATCGATGAGAACCAATACCATTTACGGAAATGCATGAAGAACCAGATCGCTGCTAACACTAAAAACAAGCGCGAATACGCCGCTGCTCCTGCCTGCCCATATCCTATAGCAAGTGAAGCTGTTCCTAAAAGAATGCTCAATAGTAGTGCGATGATTGTCATAAAACTCCAGCCATCCGTTGGTCGAGTAGGGCTGAACGCTTTTCTCAACCCGTATCGAGACCAACAAGCAATATTATAATTCCCGCAACATGACGGTCTCGATAGGCCCTCGGTTTCGATACGAGCGAGAAGAACGCTCGCTGTACTCAATCAGAGGGGCTACTCGACCATCGGAGTAGTTATCTCCCAATTGCCCGCAACCAGACAGGCGAGCGGCCCAATCTTCTCTTGACTAGTGAATCAAACGGTTCAGTCACATCCCAGTCCAAGACATGGATATTCGCACGTTGTAATCTCTGCAAGAGCATAAGTCTTTCCATATGAATGACGCGTCCTGCCAAATCGACACTTGCGTTGGAAGACGGCAAATACGATAGTTCAAACTTGACGGGGTTGGGACTCACCACAAGTACATCATAGCCCTCGGCACGCAGCTGGATCAATGGCTTCAAATCGTCCTCCACGAGAGGAGAGACAAACACAATCTGTGATTCGGGTGGGAATAAACGCGTTGGCATATGTTCCAAATCAGAAAATACCTGACTATCACCCGTCTTCGCATTTGCAAGGGCGTGCAGAATGCGTTCGCGTTGGATCTTGCCATAACCGGGAAGCGTCCAACCCAAATAGGTCGAATATAGCAAAAGCCCAACACGGTTCCCCTGATTCAATAATGCATCTGCGATCGAAGCCGCGGCTTGCACGGAATATTCAAACAATGAATGACCCCGCGCAAACTCATTGGTTTTCAAGCGACCATCAAGCACGATGCCCACATCCGCCACGCGCTCTTGTTGGTATTCATTGGCATACAATGTATCTGTATAACGCGCACTGGCGCGCCAGTTGATGGAATGCGGGGAATCACCAGGTTGATATTCGCGCACGCCGAAGAACTCTGTTCCGCTGCCGCCTGCACGTGCGGGAATTGTCCCAGCGTAGACACGTGTGCGACGCGGACGAATCACGATGTTGCGGATGCGCACTACTGGCGGAAGGACGAACAAGCGTCCTTTCGCTTCCACGCGGACCTTTGAACTGCTAACCGCTAAATGATCGTTCACCAGCGCCTCGAGCCCATCAAAGCTATATCCGCCACGTGGACCTGAAACGGTATACGCCATCCTGTAGGACTCACCTCTCGCAAGCCTCAACATGTGTCGGCTGAGTCCGGAACGGACAATCAATCCAGCTGGGATCATGTCCGAAAGGAGAACCTCTTCCAGAGTTGAACCGCGATTGGTCACGGTTACCGTCACATTCACATCTTGCTTCGGAGAGGCGCGCTCAACGCTCAAATCACGCGTCGCTTGTAACTTGATTTCTTCGGGCGTTTGCAAATAGCCGATCAACAAATATGTCACAAGCGGCAACGCCAGCGTGAGAAAGCCGCCGTGTACAGTTGCAACACCCGCCAGGAGCAACGAATACGTGAGAAGACTAAGAAAGAGTGAGCGATTCATTCAATGGAGAAAGGATAGAGATAAGAGTTATTTTACGACTGGCACGGCCGTTTTTTCCAACGTGTCGCGAATTACATCATCCACAACTTGACGCGCCATCCAATATTCAGGCTGAAGAATCACGCGATGACCAAGCACGGGAATCGCATAGCGCTTGATGTCATCGGGCGTGATGAAGTCACGTCCGTCGATGGCGGCATTGGCGCGAGAAATCTTGAGGAATGCTAACGACCCGCGCGGACTCGAACCGACGGCGACTCTTCGATCCACGCGTGTGGCATGGACAAGGGTAGCAATGTAGTTCTCGAGATCAGCATTGACATGTACGGACTCTACTTCATTGCTCATTTCCAGGACCGTTGCCGCGGTGGCGATATCGCGCAGAACGACTTCATCCTGTTTGCGCTCACGCCTGCGCTTCAAAATCAATTTTTCTTCTTCAATGCTTGGATAGCCCACGGCCAGCTTCAACATAAAACGATCCAGCTGCGCTTCGGGCAAGGGAAACGTGCCTTCGTATTCAATCGGGTTTTGTGTGGCGAGGACAAGGAAAGGTTCAGGCAAAGGAAGCGATTCGCCTTCAATGGTCACCTGCCCCTCTTGCATTGCTTCTAATAATGCGGACTGAGTTTTCGGTGAAGCGCGGTTGATCTCATCTGCAAGAATGATATTTGCAAAGATCGGACCCTTGCGAAGCTCGAATTGATTCGTTGTGCGATTGAATATGTATCCGCCCGTGATGTCGCCCGGAAGAAGATCGGGCGTGAACTGGATTCGCTTGAATTCCAGCCCAAGCACCTTTGCGAAACTGCGTGCCACGAGGGTTTTCCCAAGACCAGGAAAATCTTCCAAGAGGATGTGTCCACCGGCCAGCACAGACGCCATCATCATCTCAAGGAGTCCGCGCTTTCCAACCACAGCGCGCTCCACTTCAGCGATCACTTGCCTGCTCAAGGTTGAAACAGTTGAAACATTAGAAATGTCAGTCACGATTTACTCCCATGCTAAAGGTATTAAGTACAGGTAACAATCACCTAACGTTTGAACTATCCACCTGTGATTCAAGAAATTCGACTGCATCATTTACTTCATAATCCAGCGGCGTCTTTGGAGGTGCAACCAGTGAACGCCTTGACGTTGGAAAATCCGAGAATGATCCATGCAGACCGACCTCGAGATAGGTTTGCAATTCTTTTGATGGTTCCCAATCAGTTCCTAAAAGCGGAGCAAACACCGAGCGCGGACGCCCGCTTTCGCGATGAAGCAGAATCTGATAGGCGAGTTTCCCGAGTCGGTTCGCGATCAACCACTTGAAATAGGTACCACTTTTAGCACGTCCCAGCCAAATCGCGAGATCTTCCACTTGTCCATGCTTCGGCTTGGATTTTTCTTCTTCTTTGTGAGTTGGCTTAAACTTTGGCAGCAAACTGAATATCACCATGAAAAACACAATTGCAAAAATCAACCACCACCAAACCGCCTGCGAAAGTGAGCGATACAACAATCCTAGTTCCCATCCAATAAAAGCCATGGGAACTACAACCATCTCGAAAATAGTTGTCCGCAGAGGGAATGCCAAGAGGGCGGCAATGATTACAACGCCAAGGATCAATAGCCAGCGTCGAGTCCGTGTCATATGGTCTCTCCACAATACTGCAAAATCGTGTTGAGACAACTCACTGCTTCACTCACATCTTTCGGCGCGGACTTGCGGTCACCATAGCGCACCATTTCAAACAGACGAGTCAATCTGCGCACCGCGTCGCCGGGCAAGCCTGCCCGTTCGAGGCGCAATGCAAACTCCTGTGGCGTCACTGCAATTTCGCGCTGCATTTTACGTTTATCGGCAACGACGTCGCTCATGCGCAGATAGCAGTTGATAATCACATCACTGGAGTCCCTTCCAGACGAAAGATCATGTAGTGAGGAACGGGCGATGCGTGCAATGTCATCCAATGGTTTTTTTGTGTTTAACGCATTATATTTTTTCCAACCTTGATAAAGCCCCCACAGCACCGCGATCCATAAAAGCGCAAACCCAAAACTCACCAGATAGGAAAACACGGGTGAGACTTGCGGCGGCTGAAACGTTGGCATGGGCTGTGCATTGGCAGGTGGATCTTGCTGTCCGAGCGTAGCTGCCATCTGTTGTAGGGCTAAGAGTTGGGGTCCGTAATATCGCATTAAAAAGAAAATTGCAAGCACGGTGGCTACGAATCTTAGCAATAGTTTGAATAATTTCTTGCGCAATTCAGCGGAAAGCAACAGCCCCACCAGGAGCACCATCAACGAGATCAATCCCCACACGACGACCTGCTTCCAAAGTGCAACCCCTGACCAGGCATTCGTCACATCTTGGGCAGTAACTGGTGGAAAGTCCCCAGCCTCATTGTTAACAAAGTGTTGTGCTTCGTTGAATGGAATCGTATCCATGCTGAAGGAAAGTACCGTTAAAGCTCCCAGAGCCAGCACCGCCAGCAGCGCGATCCACAATTTCCTCTGAAAAAAAGATCTCATAGTTGGGATGAAATTTTACCATCACGGCTATAATTACTAACACCCTCGCTATGACTGATTCCATAAATGACCCCTGTAACGCTCCTCTCCATCCGCAAGCTGCGGAGGGTATTCGCCTGTTTAACGCCGGGGAATTCTTCGAGGCCCATGAAGCGCTCGAAACTGCATGGAATGATGAGCGCGGAAAAGTCCGCGACTTATATAAGGGAATTTTGCAGATCGCCGTGGTCTATCTCCATATCATGCGCGGGAACTATGAAGGCGCGGTCAAGGTCTATGACCGAAGTCAAAAATGGATCAAGGATTGGCCAGCCCTTTGTAGAGGAATTCGGGTGGAGGAATTGCGCATAAATGCAGGCAGGGTCATGGAAGAAATACGTAGACTTGGCAAAGAGAACATCAGCCAATTCGATCTGACTCTGCTAAAGCCTGTAGCGTGGAACCAAAAACATGTTTATATTTGTGACCGCTGCGGACATGAGATGTTCGAAAAGAACTGCAAAGTAACCTGTCCCAACTGCGGCAATCGCTTCGATTGTTCTGACTTGAATATTTATTTCGATTAATTTCCCTCGCGCTTAGCGGAAGGAGGATGTGTACTTCGCCTGCATGTAGACGAAGCGCACATTGCAAACTCACCACTTGTCTGCGCTTGACACTCAACGCAGGGCGGATCACCTAACAATTCGAAAAGTTTTAATGCTCTGCTCAAAAATTGGCAACATCTCATAAAAGTCAGTAATCTCAGCCGAATATTCGACGTACCAAACAACGCTTCCATCCTGAAAGACAAACATTAGACCATTCGTGTCCACATTGTTGGTGTGCCGTTCAAACATCAGACGATACGCGTTTACGGAATTAATAGATACTTTCCGATGTTCCGTTAAGTTGGCTTCTGTTGAGATACTGGAGATTCTTGCATTAAGAAAATTTTCCAAAGTATCCGATGTCAGCGGCTCATAGGAGATGGATACCGATGTTTTGTAAAGGGAGGATTGGGAGGAGGAAATCAGTGCTTCTTCCAGGATCGCAGAATTTCCTGAAACGCCAGAGACAGCACCAGACCCGGCAGCTTTGAAGTTTGCTGGTAACCAAAGTTCGATCAACGCGGTTTTGTGTTGAATCCAGCCAGCAGGAATTAATTGATCGTAGGGAATGGGCGTTGATGTTCCAGTGGGAGTTATTGTTGGGATTGCAAACGGTGTAGCGGTAAGCTGTACTGTGGGCGTAGTTTGTGGCGCTCGAGACGACAACCCGTTCAAACCCCTGCGTAGGGCAAAGACGCCCACCACGCCGAATAACACACAGGCAAATACTCCCAAACCAACAAGGATTGCCAATTGCCGAATCGTCATCCCAAAATATTTACGGTCTTGCGACATTGTGCCTCCTCCCCTCTTTATCGGAAATGTTTTGAGTATCTTACCCCCTGAAATTTCCTGTGACCGTTATAACATCATGACTGAATCAGGATTGCTCTGGCAGGCGCACCATCTGCGCCAGCGATCTTGAGCGGTAGACAATACAAATCATAAAAGCCGCGCACCACGTTGGAGAGATTCAAACCTTCGACAATGACGACCCCCGCTTGGAGAAGAACTTTATGTGTTGGTTCCGAATCCCCATATGGTGCAACGGATAGGTAATCCACGCCAATAAGTTGAACGCCATGTTCGACGAGCCATTCCGCTCCATCTTCTGTGATGGCAACAAAATCTTCCTGAAATTTTGATGCACCCTTCACCCACTCATGGGAGTTGCTTGTACCGAACAGGATGCGTTTCATATCCGAACTGACTTCAGTTCGGGCCAAGACTTCGGCGGTGATTGCATCGATCCCATCAGGAAGCTGCACTACGTAACAGGGCCCGGTTAGCACATCGAGAGGCAGACTCTCCACGGTCCGACCATCGTTGAGGAAATGATGAGGCGCGTCGACATGCGTACCCAGATGAAGACTCGAACTGATGCTTGTGACATTCGCATGCGCACCTTTGTCCATTGACTCAAATTGTTCGAGGACAAGTCCCGGGTCGCCGGGCCACGTGGGAAGAGACGGCGAAATGGTCAGAGAAATATCGTAGATGGTCATGGCAAACTCCTTGTTTACTCCGCGCTGCGCGCGAAAGGTTTAGGGTGTAGGCGTCCCTGTTGATAACGCGGACCGAACCGAGTTCCCCGCGAGAGGCGGGATGGACATTGGAGTCAATGTTGGAGTAATGGTAGCAGTCGGCGTGGGATTTAATGGTGTCCAGCCGCTGTAATAGAAATATTCCCGCAAGAAGCCCACGCGCTCTGCATCTGTCATTAAGCGCGGTCGTGAATAATCTTCGAGCATCGCCGTGATTAGTTCGATGCTGATTAACTTTCCATCATAGATCACGTAACGATCAAGAAACTCGCGGCGAATCCCTTTCGGCATCCAACTCTGATCGCCCATCTGATCGAAAAACAAATTGCCTTGTCCATAATGGATGAATATATTGTTATAAAATTCCATCGTCTGTGCGTAATGTGCCTGACTACCCAAAACGAGCGATGCGCCCGAATCGGCCAGGAAACGAAAGTCTTTGATCTGTTGGGGCGCGGGCTGATAACCATAACTCTGATTCCAGTGCATTGTGGCGATGACCAGATAACCTTCCGCCCTCAATTGACTGATTTTCCCCTTCAAATACGGATAATCGCACGGCGCCGCGCCGGGGCGATCATCGGTGGCAGTTGGCAGTCCGCCTGTATCCAGTCGATTACAACCGATGAAGGCGATCTTGTTACTGTGGTCCTCGAAGAGTGCAGGCTTGATTGCCTCCTCTTTATCTGCACCACCGCCAAAATATACAATGTTATGCGCTTTGTAAATCGCAAGCGTTTCCAGTGTTGCCTTGGGACCGTAATCTTCAAAATGATGGCCCGTCAATTCGACAAGATCAACTCCAATGTCAGTAAACAAATCTATATACTTGGGGTCACTGCAAAACACAAGCCTGCCTTGATCAGGTTTGGGAAAAGCACAGCCCGTGGAGAATGGAACATGATTGGCCACGTGAGCAATATCCGCCTCGCGCAGTAGTTCACGAATCTTTTCACCCGGATAGGTAACACTCTTCAATTCCATCGTGTACGCGGTGGCACGAACAAGAGCGGTGATGCCTGTCATGATGACCGTTGTCAGCTTGGACGGATCATAATTTGATGTGAGCTGTGATCCACCATTCGATTGAACATCGAAATTCACAACCAACGGATATTTGGAAATATCAAAATTCTTGCGGATCGGGGATTGACCGTTAACAGTTAACACTTTCCATTTTGGCTCGAGCGCCTCAAATGGAACAATCGCCCACGAACCAAAATCTGACCACGCAGTATCGAGCAACC
>WNFZ01008212.1_pt1 | contig 14185 bp, 11 predicted proteins | sample 5400081 | NCBI WGS metagenome assembly WNFZ01 (sample SAMN13153365, study PRJNA577476) | soil metagenome | isolation source: 80 cm soil or saprolite under grassland replicate 1 | place: USA:California | collected 2016-06-15
GGTCGGAGATTTCGCACAAGCGTCGTGCGCTCCATGCCTAGCCAATCACTCAATTCCGCCATGTTCCAACTGTCCTTGGTTTTCAATGACTCCAAGATCGGCCCCTGCGTGGGACGGATTCCATGCCGCCGCATTTCCGCGTCATAAAACTGCGTCACCGCCCGCGTCACCCAACGCAAGTTGAAGCACACGCAGTTTTCCGCCGCCGACAGATCCAGTTCTTTGGGCATGGTGTGTATATGCACTACTGGGAGTAAATTGTCAAGTAATTTTTTAAGAAACATTTTCCAGCGCTCGCGTCCCGGGCAAAAACACCTGAAGAGTATGCCTTCGCGTAAAGCTCGCTGCTGCCCTTCCCGTGAACTCACAGGACTTTCTATATTCCCTTTTCAGCGGTGCCGCCGGTAATCGCTCGGCGTAAGGCCGGTTTCCCGTCTGAAGACCTGCGCGAAATGGCTTGGACAAAGATCTACCTCACGGCATGATCACGACGCAAGCCGAGATCATCAACGCCGACCTGCTCGCATTCATAAAGAGCTGACTTACCGTAAACCTGACCGGAGGCTGCAACGACAGGATGAATTGCTTCAACGCATTCCACTCGTCGGATCGAACCCCGCTCTGCGGCATTAGCAATTAACAATGGAAGGAATAACGCGATGACTATTCTGGTCACTGGCAGCACGGGCACAGTGGGATCGCATGTTTTGGAAGAGCTTCGCAAGCGCGATGCCCATGCCCGCGTTCTCGTGCGCAAACAGCCTGCAACGCCACCCGAAGATGTGGAAGTAGCCGTTGGTGATTTGCTTGACCCGGTGTCGGTCGAGAAAGCAATCCGCGGCGTCGACAAGCTTTATCTACTCAACGCGGTCGTCCCTGATGAACTTACTCAGGGACTTATCGCCTATGGTCTCGCCAAGAAGCACCGCCTAAAGCAAGTCGTCTATCATTCCGTATTCCGCGCCGACGAGTTCAAGGATGTCCCACATTTTGCCTCCAAATCTACCATTGAAGCAGCGCTGAAGGCTTACGATGTGCCTTACACAATCATCCGGCCTAACTACTTTCACCAAAATGATGAGGCGTTGAAGGAAGCGTTATTAGGGCCGGGTATTTATCCGACACCACTGGGACCTATCGGCGTCGCTTCGGTTGACGTGCGAGATATTGCCGAAGCTGCGGCGATCGCACTGATCAGTGATGGTCACTTGGGCAAAACTTACAACCTGAACGGTCCACATGCGCTGAATGGCCCTAAGGCAGCATCGATCTGGAGCAAGCTTCTCGAAAAGGAGATCAGATACGCCGGGCATGATATGGAGGCGTTCGAACAACAGATGCGACAACGTGCACCATCCTGGTCGGCCTTTGACATTCGAATGATGTTCCAGGCTTACGTGGAGCACGGATTCCTCGCTGAAGACGGCGATCTCCAGACGCTAACTGCCTTACTTGGACACCCACCACGCAGTTATGAAGACTTTGCGTGCGAAACAACACAAAAGTGGCACGCGGAAGAGTTGGCCAATAAGAAATAACAAGGTAATTAAAAAAGAAATCCTTCGAGTAACAGACGCACATGAATAACAAAATGAAGATCGTAGTCATTGGGGGCAGCGGCCTCATCGGAACAAAGCTGGTGAACAACCTTCGCCAGCGTGGCCATGAGGTAGTGGCGGCATCACCTTCCTCCGGCGTCAACAGCTTTACCGGTGAAGGACTGGCTGAAGCGCTAACGGGAGCTCAGGTCGTTGTTGACGTCGCGAATGCGCCATCGTGGGAGGACAAGGCCGTGCTGGAGTTTTTTGAAACGGCAGGGCGCAACTTGCTTGCTGCGGAAGCGGCCGCCGGCGTACGTCACCACGTCGCGCTGTCAGTCGTCGGCGCCGATCGTCTTCCTGCGAGTGGTTATTTGCGTGCAAAGGTGGCTCAAGAAAACGTCATCAAGGCCTCAAAGGTTCCGTTTACGATCGTTCGCTCGACCCAGTTCTTCGAGTTTGCAAAAGGCATCGCGCAATCCGCCACTGAAGGGCAAACGGTTCGGTTGTCGCCTGGACTCATGCAGCCCATCGCGGCGGATGATGTCGCCGCCGCTCTGACTGACGTCGCAGTCGCCGAGCCATTAAACGGTACGGTCGAGGTGGCCGGTCCCGAACCGATCCGAATGGATGAATTCGCCCGGCGTTTCTTGAAGGAAACGCGAGACCCACGCAAGGTGATCACCGACGTCCACGCCCTCTACTTCGGCACAGAGCTGAACGATCAAAGCCTTACCCCAGGCGATAACGCGCGCCTCGGCCCGACGCATTTCGAGGAGTGGCTCAGCCGCTCCACATCCTAGAAAGAACACAGGAAGGACCTCTTCCCGAACACGACAAGAACAACCAAACAACGAGAAAGGACATCACAATGAAACGAATCCGAACTTTAAAACCAGTCGGGCTGTCGCGCCTCATCTACTCACTTATTGTTTGCGCACTCATCGTCTCCGCTCTCGGCGTGGGCTCAGCGATAGCCGCTGACAAAAGTCCGAAGGCCACGCTCGTCTACGAGCACGCTCTACCCAATGTGCCTGGCAAAAGTATCAAGGGTGTGCTGGTCGAATATGGTCCCGGGGATGTGTCGTCGGCCCACACGCATCCCAAGTCTGCTTTCATCTACGCAACGGTTCTCGAAGGAGCGATCCGAACTTCGGTCAATAATGGGCCGGTCGTCACATATCGCGCCGGACAGAACTTCTCCGAGATGCCGGGTGATCGGCACACTGTTGATGAGAATGCGAGCAAGACCGAACCCGCTAAGCTGCTGGCCGTGTTCGTGGTCGATACGGACGAAAAGGAACTGTTAACGCCGCTCGAAAAATGAGACGCCGCGGGAGTTCGTCGAAATCCTGATCGCCAATACTGATCGGCATTTGCGCGACAGCGAGAAAAAGAACAGTCCTGGGGGTCTGCGCTCGACAGTTCAGTTCACGATCAGCGATAATAAATTGATGAAACGGCTTTGTGTTTTCGCCGCGCTCCTGATCGTGGTGGCGGTTTCTTGCAGCTGTTCGCGCAAGAAAACTCAGGTCCCTGCAAATGCGCCGGAAGTCCTTGTGACAACGGTCACGCCGAAAGATGTGCCTCGGATCCTGGAACGGGTCGCCACGCTGGACGGTTTCATTAACGCCAACATTAACGCCCAGGTGCAGGGCTACATCGTCTCGCGCGATTACCAGGAAGGGAGCCTGGTGAAAAAAGGCGATCTGCTTTTTCAGATTGATCCACGCCCCTTTGAAGCCGCATTGGCACAAGCCAAGGCAACTCTGGCCAAAGACCAGGCCAATCTGGCAAAGGCCGACGCGGATGAAAAACGCGCGCGCGATTTGTTCGACAAAAAAGTCATTAGCGATCAGGAGCGGGACACTGCGGTGGCGGCGGCTGGATCGAGTAGGGCAAACGTCCAAGCGGACGAAGCGGCGGTGGAACAGGCAGAGCTGAATCTTGGTTACACTAAAATCACCGCGCCGATCGATGGAATAGCCGGATTCGCGAATGCTCAGGTGGGCGATCTCGTTAGTCCGACGAGCGGTTTACTGACAACCGTTTCGCAGATCGACCCAATCAAAGCTTTGGTTACCGCCGGTGAAGGACCGTTCACAGATTTTATTTCGCGCCATCCCGATCCGAAGGAGCGCGACGCCTATGTGCGCAGCCTGGAGTTCCAATTGATTCTCGGCAATGGCACGGTGTATCCGCACAAAGGAACATTTTACGCGCTCGATCGTAACCTCGATCTAAGGACGGGGTCTATTCGCTACCAAGTGATATTTCCAAATCCGGGCAACAACTTGCGGCCGGGACAATTCGGTAAAGTGCGCTTTGTCGCCGACACCAAAAAGAATGCGCTGATTGTGCCGCAGGAGGCGGTTTCAGAGTTGCAGGGCAGTTATCAAGTCGTGGTTGTCGACCAAGACAACAAGGCGCACATCCGTCCGGTAAAAATGGGCGAACGAATCGGTGCGATGTGGGAAGTGACCGAGGGGCTGAAACCGGGCGAACGAGTGGTGGTGCAGGGCCTCCAAAAGGCCCGCGAAGGTGCGCAAGTCACGGTGAATGATTGGACGCCGCCTGCCGACGCCTTGGTTTCAAAATCGGATCCGGCAAAGAAAGACTGATCAATGTCGGAGTTCTTCGTCAGGCGGCCGATCGTCGCGATCGTCATCGCAATTTTGATGACGCTCATCGGCGGTGTCTGCATTCTTGCGCTGCCAATCGCGCAATACCCGCAGATCGCGCCACCGGAAATTCAGGTGCGCACGCACTACACCGGAGCGGATGCGCTGACGATTGAGCAGTCGGTGGCAGCGCCGATCGAGCAGCAAATGAGTGGCGTCGACAACATGAACTACATGTATTCGATCAACGCCAACACCGGCGACATGCGAATGATTATCAATTTCGATGTCGGTACGGACCCGAATATCGATCAAGTCCTGGCGCAGCTGCGGGTTTCGCAGGCGCAGTCGCAGTTGCCGGCGGACGTGAACAACTACGGCGTCACGGTGCAAAAATCGACAACTGCGCCGCTGATGCTGATCTCGCTGTATTCGCCCAAGGGAACCTACGACGGAATTTTTCTGGCGAACTACGGCTACATCAATTTGGTTGATCAACTGACGCGCGTCCCGGGAATTTCCAACGTGCAGGTATTCGGTGCCGGCCAGTATGCCATGCGTCTATGGGTGAAACCGGACCAGCTGGCGAAGCTAGGAGTAACTGTGCCCGACATCATCAACGCGGTGCAGAAACAGAACAACGTGAATCCGGCCGGCCAGGTCGGCAGCGAACCGATTCCAAGCGGACAAAAGTTCACCTACTCGGTTCGCGCGCAAGGCCGGCTGCAAACGCCGGAAGAATTTGGCAACATCGTCATTCGCGCGAATCCGGACGGCTCGCTGCTGCGAGTGAAAGACATCGCGCGCATCGATCTCGGCGCACAAACCTACAATCTGCGCGGCCGTTTGAACGGACAACCGGCGGCGATTCTCGCGTGCTACCAGTTGCCTGGGACCAACGCGGTCAAAGCCGCGCAGGGCGTGCGAAAATTAATGGAGGAAGCAAAGGGGCGTTTTCCAACCGACATGGATTACGCCGTGTCGCTCGATCAGACGCTGGCCGTGACCGAGGGCATGCACGAAATCGTGAAGACGTTGTTCGAAGCGCTCGCACTGGTGGTCCTCGTTGTCTTTATTTTCCTGCAAGGCTGGCGCGCCACACTCATTCCGCTCTGTGCTGTTCCAGTCTCATTGATTGGCGTCTTCGTGTTGTTTCCGCTGTTCGGATTTTCGATCAACACACTTTCACTCTTTGGGCTTGTGCTGGCGATTGGGCTCGTAGTGGACGATGCGATCGTGGTCGTTGAAGCAGTCGAACGCCATATCGAGGAAGGAATGTCGCCGCGCGATGCGACGCTCCAAGCGATGCGCGAAGTCTCCGGGCCGGTGATCGGGATCGCGCTCGTTCTTTCGGCTGTGTTCATTCCAACCGCGTTCCTGCCGGGCATCACCGGCAGACTGTATCAGCAGTTTGCCCTAACGATTGCGATCTCGGTCATTTTATCGGCATTCAACGCGCTCTCCCTCAGTCCCGCGCTCTCGGCGCTCTTGCTGCGTCCGCGAAAGAAAGCACGCGGTCCGCTTGGATGGTTTTATGATCGGTTCAATCGCGTCTTCGGCAGTGCGACCCACGGCTACGTGAACTGGTCACGCATCGCCATTCGAAAGAGTTTCCTTAGCTTTGGCCTGCTCGGAATCCTCGCCGTCGGCGCGGGTCTGTTCGGATCGCGATTGCCGAGCGGCTTTTTACCTGAAGAAGACCAGGGCTACGTTTTTCTTGCGTTGCAATTGCCGGACGCGTCTTCGCTTGAGCGCACCGATCAGGCTTGCCGCAAAATTGAAGATTTCCTGAGCAAAACTCCAGGCGTGCAATACACGACAAGCGTCATCGGCTTCAGTTTGCTCAGTCTCGCGCAAAACACTTACAGCGCCTTTTTCTTCGTCACATTCAAGCCTTGGAGTGAGCGAACGAAACCCGAGGAACAATATCAGGCGATCAAGGCGCGATTGAACAAATACCTCGCGGGTCTGAGCGAAGGTCTCGCGTTCGCGTTTCCGCCACCGGCGATTCCCGGCGTCGGCACGTCTGGCGGATTCACGTTCGTGCTCGAGGATCGGGCGGGCAAAGACGTCAGTTTCCTTTCCCAAAATCTGAAGACGTTTCTCGACGCCGCGCGCAAGCGGCCCGAGCTCACCGGGCTGATCACCACCTTTTTGCCAAATGTTCCGCAAATCTTCGTCAACGTCGATCGCGACAAAGTGCTGAAACAGGGGATCGACCTGACCCAGGTTTACCAGACGCTGCAAACATTCATGGGTGGATTTTTCGTCAACTACTTCAATCGGTTCGGGCGAACATGGCAGGTATATATAGAGGCGGAAGGCGATTACCGGACCGACGTGAAAAATGTCGGCCAATTTTTTGTCCGAAATTCAAATGGCGATCCTGTTCCGCTCGACGCTATCTCGACCATTGAGCAGATCTCCGGCCCTGAATTCACGTTGCGCTACAACGAATATCGATCGGCACAGATCAATGGCTCCGCCGCGCCCGGTTACAGCTCCGCACAGGCAATGAGCGCGCTCGAGGAAACGTTTCGGCAAACGATGCCTAACGAGATGGGCTATGACTACCTCGGAATATCGTTTCAGGAAAAGAAAGCGCAGGAAGGTGTTTCGCCAGCCGTGGTTTTCGGAATGTCACTCCTTTTTGTTTTCCTGATACTCGCTGCGCTTTACGAAAGCTGGTCGCTACCGTTCAGCGTGCTGCTCGGCACGCCGGTGGCGGTGTTCGGCGCTTTCGCGACGCTTTGGCTGCGCGGAATGCAAAATAATATTTACGCGCAAATCGGCTTGATCATGCTCATCGGTTTGGCTGCGAAGAACGCAATCCTGATTGTGGAATTCGCCAAGGACGAATATGAGAAAGGCAAGCCGCTTATCGATGCCGCGCTCGAAGGCGCCCGCTTGCGTCTTCGACCGATCCTGATGACTTCGTTCGCGTTCATCTTCGGTTGTTTGCCGCTTTGGTTTGCCAACGGTTCGGGCGCCGTCGCCCGGCGCATACTCGGTTCGACTGTGATTGGCGGCATGATCGCCGCTTCCGCCATCGCGATTTTTCTTATCCCAGTAACGTTTTATGTCATCGAGCGACTCTTTGCCGGTCGAAAAGAAAAAACACCGGCGCCGCAAGTCTCTAAACCGCAACCTGAGACTGCGTTTAAGGCATAGGTAAGGGACGCCGCGGTGCGCACCGCTGCGTCGTGGTGTTAAAGCGGAGGGATTTCAGCCGTTCCGCCTAACCGCCAATGTCATTCAATTCTTTAAGCGCGTCGTCAGGCAAGTGCAGGCCAGCGGCGGCTACATTCTCTCTTAAGTGCTCAACAGATGATGTTCCGGGTATGAGCAGAATGTTAGGTGAGCGTTGCAGCAGCCACGCTATTGCCACCGCCATTGGGCTAGCCTCTAAACGGGAAGCAACGCGGGACAGCGTGTCGGATTGCAGCGGCGAAAAACCACCGAGCGGAAAGAACGGCACATAAGCAATTCCTTGTTCGGCGAGGGAGTCGATGAGCGAATCATCCTGCCGGTGAGCGATATTGTAGAAGTTCTGTACGCAGACAACCGCCGCGATCGATTGCACCTCGGCGACTTGCTCCGCGCGGACGTTACTTAACCCGAGGTGTTTTATAAGACCCTCTCGCTCCATTTCGGCGAGCACACCGAACGGCTCCGCTATCGAACCTGGCTCCGGTGCATCGAGGCCACCGACTCGCAGATTGACCGCATCGAGTGCGTCGAGACCGAGATTCGTGAGGTTGTCATGAATGGCTTGGCGGAGCTCGTCTGGAGCGAGCGCTTTCGGCCAGTTTCCCTTCGCGTCCCGTCGCGCGCCGACCTTGGTGACGATCCGTAACTGCTCCGGATAGGGATGCAGCGCTTCTTTTATAAGTTGATTGGTTATGTGCGGCCCATAGAAGTCGCTGGTGTCGATGTGGTTGATGCCGAGCCTAACAACTTCGCGCAGGACGGCGAGCGCACTGTCGTGGTCTGCGGGCGGCCCGAATACATGCGGCCCAGCGAGCTGCAGGGCACCGTACCCCATACGAGTCACGACCAAATCATCGGCGAGCTTGAATGCGCCTCCGGGTAGCGCTGTGGACTTCACATTCTGCCTCCTGGTTTTCATATCTGACTGCTGTGATTTAAGCTCCTAGGCCGACGCGCTGCAATGCACGTTCGTCGTAACATTTGCTTAATCAGTGCGAGCCCGAATTACTGAACAAATAATTAAACGGGCGACCGATGCAATCCAAAGGAGATGAGTAAAAAAGTTCAGTTGATTCTCAACGGCAAAGCGGCCGGCAATGACGCGCTCCAGACAGCGGTCGCTCGGCAACGAGCGATCGGACATACCATCGAAGTAAGAGTGACTTCGGAAAAGGGAGACGCGCGACGATTTGTGGCGGAAACGGGCGAAGTGGATTTGCTGATTGCGGCCGGGGGCGATGGTACACTGAACGAGGTGGTTCACGGTTTGATGGATCTTTCTGAGGTCGCGCGGCCTGTTTTGGGAGTCGTGCCGCTAGGGACCGCTAATGATTTCGCTACCGGGTGCGGCATTCCGCATGACCCCGAGCAGGCGCTGGCGCTCTGCATGGAAGGGACAGAGGTACCAGTCGACGTCGGCAAAGCTAATGAGCACTGGTTTCTGAACGCAGCGAGCATTGGCTTCGGCGCCGAGATCACAGCGACCACTCGCCCGGAGCTCAAACATCTGCTTGGCCCTGCCGCGTACGCTGTGATGGGTGCGATTCTGGCAATGAATGTTCATCATTATCGAGGGAGGGTGACCTTGCCAGATCGCGAAATCGCCGGGAGTGGCCCGGTGGCGATCGTCGGCAACGGGTGTCAAGCGGGAGGCGGTGTACAAGTCGCTCCCCGTGCACGTATCGACGACGGTTTACTGGACGTTCTCTCCGTTCGCGATATCCCGCCGCTGGCGTTGCTCACCGCCGCGCGCGAGTTACAAGAGCTTTCACCGGATGGCGAGTATATCTCCTATTGGCAAACGCCCTGGGCCGAGGTCCACACCGAAGAAGCGATTCCGGTCAACCTCATTGTTCCGCCGAATTGTCCATTATTATCGGCGCAACCCTAAAGGGCAAATATGCGAGAAATCGATCAACAACCGGACGGGGATCTTTGATCGGGGAAGCGAGACTCGTTATCCCCACCTAATAAATTATGAAAACAAAAGAGATCATTGAAATAGCTCGGGGCTTAGCCAAGCCATTCCGAGTCAGCAAAGGCAAAAATTTCCGTCTTAAAGACGTCGATCCTAGTGACACGCTTGAATTCACGAAGGAGGCAGACAAGCCACGGGCAAAGCAAGCGCTAGCCACCGGTCTCCTAGCTCTGACTGAGCTGCAAGACAAACTTTACGCGCAAGACAAATGGGCACTGCTTTTGATCTTTCAGGCGATGGACGCCGCAGGCAAAGACGGCGCCATCAAGCACGTAATGTCGGGCATCAATCCGCAAGGTTGTCAGGTTTATTCATTCAAATCGCCTTCGGCCGAAGATCTCGATCACGACTATCTCTGGCGCTGCATGAAATCCCTGCCCAATCGTGGACACATCGGAATCTTTAATCGCAGTTACTACGAAGAAGTGTTGGTCGTTCGCGTACATCCCGAATTTCTGAACAAACAAAGAGTGCCGCCGGAACTCGTCGGCAAGGGGATATGGGACGAACGCTTCGAAGACATCCGGAATTTCGAACAATATCTGGCGCGGAATGGCGTGGTCGTGCGGAAATTCTTTCTGCACGTTTCGAAGAAGGAACAAAAACGCCGGTTCCTGGAGCGAATCGACGACCCACAGAAGAATTGGAAGTTTTCTTCAAACGACGCAGCCGAGCGAGATTTCTGGGATGATTACATGGAGGCGTACGAACAGATGATTCAGGAAACCGCGACAAAGGAGGCGCCGTGGTATGTGGTGCCCGCGGACAACAAATGGTTCACGCGCGTCGTAGTCGCAACCGCGGTAATCGAGGCCCTTGCCGACCTCGATTTGGAATATCCCGAAGTGGGCAAAGACAAATTGAAGGAACTCGCGACTGCGAAAGACAAATTGTTGAAGAAGTAGCCGATCGGGATCAAGCGATGCGCACAATCACCAATGACTACAAGGACGCGCAGATTTTGAATCTCGGATCCGAGGGCGAACGTGGACCTTATCTGGTAACTCAAACCGGCATCGCGCCGAGCGATCCGTTGCTAAAGACACGCATGTTTGTGCTACGTCCGGATGGATACTGGGTGGACTTCAACGCCTACGCCTCCCAGGGGAAGCCGGAAGCGATGGACGAGATCGTTTTTCCCAGCACGGTGAAAGTGATGGAAACATTCGGCAAGCTATTTGGCCGGCCTCGGGTTCTCGACCTTCCAATTAATGAAGCGGGATTAAACGCTTGGATAGAACGCCACAGCAGCGATCCATTACAAGCAGTTCGCGGGTGGGTCGCACAATATAAAGCGCGCCATCGCAAAGACACTGCAGGTTAAGGCTCCGTTCAAGAGCGCCTGTGATGAAATTGCCACGATGAGTTCTGCGTCCCTCGCCCGATGGATTCCGGCTCTTACTTGGCTACGCGTTTATATTCGGAGCTGGCTGCGCACAGATGTTCTCGCTGGCGTCACGCTTGCCGCATATCTGCTTCCGGCAGCTTTGGGCGACGCGTCGCTCGCGAACTTACCGCCGGAAGCGGGTCTTTATGCCTGTCTGTTTGGAGGGCTTATCTTTTGGATCTTTTGCGGTTCGCGCTACACGACCGTTTCAGTGACTTCCGCCATTTCGCTCGTCATTGGCTCGTCTCTTGGGGAGATTACAGGCGGGAACACGATGCGCTTTGGCGCCCTCGCGGCAGGCACGGCCCTGCTGGTAGCGCTCATCGCCTTCATTGCCTGGCTCGTGAAAGCCGGAGTCATGGTCCACTTCATCTCAGAGAGTGTCATGACCGGGTTCAAATGCGGCGTGGCGCTTTTTCTAGCCAGCACACAATTGCCGAAGCTTTTCGGATTTCATGGCGCACATGGAAGCTTTTGGGGAAACACAGGCTTCTTCTTCAAACACCTCAACGAAACGAACACGACGTCATTGTTAGTCGGAGGAATTGCGCTCGCACTGCTTATCCTTGGGAAAATTTCTCTCAAACACAAACCGGTCGCGCTCTTCGTTGTCATCGGAGGCATTATTGCTGCATCGACGCTTTCTTTGGAGACGCGCGGCGTGAAATTAATTGGCGCCGTACCGCAGGGGATTCCGCCGCTTAGGCTGCCTGCTCTTTACTGGCGTGACCTGAACGAATTGCTTCCACTAGCCCTGGCTTGCTTTCTTCTCGGCGCGGTCGAAACGGCGGCGATCGGCCGAATGTTCGCCGCGAAGCACGGCGGACGATTCGATGCTAACCAGGAAAATCTAGCCCTCGCTGCGTCGAACCTGTTCGCTGGACTCGGTGGCGGCTTTCCAGTGAGCGGCGGCACATCGCAGTCGCTCGTCAATGAAGAGGGAGGTGCGAAGACACCGCTCTCCACGGCTCTCGCTGCGGTTTTTATCCTGGTGGTCGTGCTCTTTTTCTCCCATCTATTGAGCGCGTTGCCTCAACCGGTCCTCGCCGCCGTGGTTTTGGCGGCGATCGCGGGTTTGCTCAATCTTTCAACGTTGAAAGAACTTTGGCTTAACGATCGTTCTGAGTTTGTGGTGGCGATTGCAGCGTTCGGCGGCGTGCTCACCTTTGGTTTGCTCCGTGGTGTAATGCTCGGCGCTTTGATTTCACTTGTGCAATTGGTGCGCCTTTCGTCTCGTCCCCACGTTGCTCTTCTCGGACGAATTCCGGGCACGCGCCGTTTCTCGGATTGCGACCGGCATGCAGACAACGAACGGATTCCGAACGTCATGATTTTCCGGCCTGAATCGGCCCTCATTTACTTTAACGTGGACAATGTATGCGAGGCGATCCTGAGCCGTGTTCGTGTCGAGGCGATACCGCCAAAACTGGTAGTACTCGATCTCTCAGCTGCACCGATTGTGGACATGCAGAGTGCCTACGCACTAGCCAGCATGGCTGACGAACTCACTACCGAAGGTATCGAATTCCATGCGGTCGAGCCGCGCTCATCCGTGCGCGACCGGCTCCGTCACGAGGGTGTCGACAGCAAGTTGGGTGGCATAAATCGCTTCACGAGCGTGGCCGATCTAATCGATCACTTTCTAAGCGAATCTGCGCCTTCAACACCCTAGATCCAGCGAATGTTCCGCAATGAAAAAAATGCGGTTACGCGATTATCAAGGAAACCGTTGTTCAGGCAGTATTCAATGGCCTGCCGCGATCGCGTCCCTCATCAGTTGCCGACCGCCCTCCGACAATGGCCCTATGCCGCTTCCGGGCAGATACCATAAGCCTTTGTCTCCGTCGCGAGAGTAAAGAAAGACGACGCCGTCGCCTACGGAAGCGTGGTGAAACGTGGCGCCCGGATGTTCTGCGATAAATTGAAGGAACGTTTGCCGCCAGGGTCGATCAGGCTCATCAAACATCTCTTCGCCAAGCTTCTTAAGTTCTTCGATGCTGATGATCCGGATCGATTTGGTGATCGCTTTACGCCGCTGCTTGTCGATGGTTTCGACGTCGACGAATTTATCGAATGGCATACGAGTCGTCTATCTGGTTAGATTCAGCCAGTCGGACTGAATGGATTATATTCGAGGCAGTGGAATAGGGCAAAGAAGAAGACAGACGGCGAGCTACTGACCCAGCGTTTTTCAGCCGTGCAATTGTGCGCGACCACACCTGCACGCGTCGTGCAAATGCAATGGCAGCGACCCGGGCGTTGATGTAGCTTTGATATCAAGTTAGGCACGCATTAGCAACAACGCGTATGAAGGCGAGTAAGTCCCTTCAGAACAATCAGTCGACTGCGACCGAAAACGAGCTTCGCCGCGCCGTTGATACGACTCCCGCGTTTATTCACACTGCTCGGCCCGATGGATACTTGGATTACTTTAATCGGGGATGGTTGGATTTTCTTGGTAAGTCACTCGAAGACGTTTGTGGGTGGCGCTGGACCGAATCAATTCATCCGGAAGACGTAGCTGCGATAGTTCAAAAATGGCACGCGGCTTTGGCTAGCGGCGAACCATTCGAAATAGAAGCGCGCGTGCGGCGCGCTGACGGATCATATCGTGCGTTTCTACATCGGAAGCTGCCGCTTCGTGATGACCACGGGAACATCGTGAAGTGGTTCGGATCGAGCGTCGATATCGAAGACCGAAAATGTGCTGAGCAAAAGATTGCAGAGAAGGCGAGCGAATTAGAACGAAGCGAATTTTACCTGCGCGAAGGAGAACGGCTCGCGCACATGGGGAGTTGGTCGCTCCGGCCGGACGGAATATTTGATTATTGGTCGCCGGAAACATTCGTGATTTTCGGTTTCGATCCCAAAGAAGGCATCCCTACCCTCAGTCAGTGGCTCGACGTTCTTTACCCAGACGACCGGAGAGTGTTGGCTGACCTGATCCAAAGAATGTTTTCAGAAGGCGTGAACGGCGATGTCCAGTATCGTGTCCGCCATCCTAAATATGGCCAACGAACGATGCATAGCACCGGCGAGCCGGTGTTTGAGCATGACAAAGTCACGCGTTTAATCGGCAATACGCTTGATATTACTGAGCGTAAATGGGCGGAGGAGGAGCTGCGCGCCAGCGAGCGTAAGTATCGCGACCTGGTAGATACAACTCCGGCGTTTGTTCACACCACTTTGCCGAATGGTGATGTCGACTTCTACAACCGCGGCTGGCTGGAATATGTCGGCCTCCCTTTAACAGATTTGCTGGGGTGGGGTTGGACGCGCATGATCCATCCTGAAGATGTAGAAACAATTGTGCCCAAATGGCGCGCGGCGCTTGAAGCCGGAGAGCCTTTCGTTGGCGAGTCGCGAGTGCGGCGGGCTGACGGGGAATATCGCTGGTTCCTTCATCGTGAGGAACCACTGCGCAACGAAACGGGAGAGATCGTCAAACGGT
>WNFZ01015358.1_pt1 | contig 14182 bp, 11 predicted proteins | sample 5400081 | NCBI WGS metagenome assembly WNFZ01 (sample SAMN13153365, study PRJNA577476) | soil metagenome | isolation source: 80 cm soil or saprolite under grassland replicate 1 | place: USA:California | collected 2016-06-15
CTCCATGCCGAAGCGTGCCATATCGTAACGGGCCGTTTGCGCGACGATCATTTCGATGGCGCAGCAGGCGAGGCCAAACATGAGCGGCCACACCGAGGAACGCCGACCCCAGTTATAGAGGCGGTCAAGCGTTGTAATGGTTACGGCATTCTGGATATCTTCTGGAATGTCGTATTGGGGCAAACTAAGTCTTTCATTATCCATGGATGTTCTCCTCGAACCAGTCTTGATAGATTGCGTAAAGGATGTCGTCATTTGCAAGCGACGGATCATCCTCGAATTCCGATAGTTGCAACGTCCATTTGTAAATCTGTCCAAGGGTTACATTATCAAGACTTACATCAGGATGCTGTCTTCGTAACTCTAAAGCGATGGCGTAGGTGCCTTCCCAGTTCAATGTCATGTTGCTCCCAATTTGCGTTCTCTAAAATAGAGAAAGAGCGGTAAGGCAAAGGAGAGCCCTATAAGCAAGGATGCCAATAAATAAAGCCATGAATTCTTCATTTGTAATTTGCTCGCCTCTATAAACATAAAGCTCCAAAAAACGAGGATCGAAATGACAAGGTCAACTGCAAAGAAAGTTGATATGTTATTGGCGAACAGTTGTTGAACCAGTAACGAGATATTCAATCCATTTGAACCGAGAAATCTAAAAAGAAAATAATAGGGGATTAGTAAGCCAAGCGTAGTAAGAACAAGATAAATGTTTTTCTTCACTTCTTATACTTCTTCTTCACGGTTGTCAATCTGGGCGCGCTGTAGCTTACCTGAATAATCCACGTAAATCGATTTCCATTCCGTGAACACCTCGAGCGCAGCCTGACCGGCTTCGCGGTGTCCGTTGCCGGTGCCGCGCACGCCTCCAAACGGGAACTGGATCTCTGCACCGGTCGTGCCATGGTTGATGTAAACCAGTCCACTGAAAATATCGCGCATTGCCGTAAAGGCGCGGTTTACATCCTGTGTAAAAATGGAGGTGGATAATCCATACTGAGAGCGATTGTTAACTTCGATAGCTTCTTCGAGCGAGTCGACTTCGATGATCGAAAGCACGGGACCAAAGATCTCTTCCGCTTCGAGCGTGGACCCAGGTCTGACACCGTCAAACAAAGTGGGACTATAGAAAAAGCCCTTTCCGTTTATGTCTGCCACCGAGGCACCTGTCAGCGCTCGCGCGCCTTCTTTCTGTCCAATCTGCACATAGTTATGGATTCGTTCCAATGCAGACTTGTTAATCACAGGGCCAACATCCACTTTTGGATCAAGCCCATCGCCGAGGCGTAATTTTTTTGTCCTTTCAACTAACGATTCTTTCACCTTGCTCGCAATCCCTTTTTGAACGATCAAGCGACTTGCAGCTGTACAGCGCTGACCACTTGTTCCAAAAGCAGCCCAAAGTGTCGCGTCAGTAACGAGTTCAACATTGGCATCCTCCAGCACGAGGATGGCATTCTTGCCACCCATCTCGAGAGATAACTTTTTATTGAGTCGCGCGGCGGATTCTGCGATGGCGCGCCCGGTGGAGGTTGAGCCGGTAAACGAGAGCACGCGCACGTCAGGGTGACTGACCAGTGCTTTTGCAACTTCTGCACCAGGGGCTAGCAGAAGATTGAATACGCCTGCGGGGACACCTGCTTCTTCAAAGACTTTGACGAACGCGGCAGAGATGGCGGGCGTCTCTGGCGATGGCTTCCAAATGACGGTGTTCCCTGCAACTAGGGCTGGAAAAATTTTCCAGGAGGGGACAGCAATGGGGAAATTCCAGGGTGTGATCAATCCAACAATACCGGCCGGGTCGCGCACCGCCATGCCAAATTTATTAGGCATTTCAACAGGGGCAGTGTAACCCAGTAAGCGGCGTCCCTCGCCGCCCATGAAGTAGGCCATATCGATGGCTTCCTGCACATCGCCGCGCGCTTCGCTGATTACTTTACCCATATCCTGTGTGAGCAGACGCGCTAATTCCTCCTTTTTCTGCTTGAGAATAGCTCCGATGTTAAAGAGCAACTCACCACGAATGGGGGCAGGCGTCAGCCGCCAGGATTTAAAGGCTTCGGTCGCAGCGTTCACCGCAAAATCTACATCAGAGTTTTCAGCTTGTGCGATCTCAGCTAGCAATTCTTCATTGGCTGGATTGATCGTCTGAAACTTGTTTTTTCCTTTGACCCACTTGCCATTGATGTAGTTTTGGAATTCCATTAATTTCCTCTATCGCTTGGCTTATAAATTTTTAAATTTTTGAAAGAGCTTTTAAAAGCAAAATTGATCTATTTTGGTGCCATCTATCACAATTGATTATACCCTTTCAATTTCTAAAGTCAACGTACTTTTATAAAAATATTTTTACAATATTAAGAAAGTGAGTATAATCATTCTGTATTTTATGACAAAACTTATTTATTCCTGCCCAAGACGTCGGCTGGACCATTGCAAATGACAACCGCTCGCCAAAAAGTTCTCACTTATTTTAGTAAGACCACCACCTGAGGGTTTTAGCCTCGGACGGTCGTTTGGAGATGGCATCCGCGCGGGGACGAGACGGGAAAGGCAGGCCCGAGAAAGTCTATTCACTGCCACGTTCCGCCTTGGGAGATAATCTGGCAGCGTTGAGCGATGTGCTTTTGGCGGAAGCCGGTTCCGGGGTCAGAATGGAGGCACTTGCGAAGCGGTTGATTGGTGAATCCAATTTTGCTGGCCAGCCTCTTGTGAAGCGACTAAATCTCACCGTTGAAAAATTGAATCAAATGAATTATCACCCACGCTGGGAAGCAGGTTCTGAAGGTCCGCGTATCATCTTCAGTCATTGCCCATATGCAAGTATTATTGAAAAGCACCCTGAACTATGCAGAATGGATGAAACGATGCTCAAAGAATGGATGGGTCAGCCTGTCGCTCAAATTTCCAAGGCAGGGACTGATGGAAGTTCGGTGTGTGTGTTTGCGATAGGAAAATAGTTTTGGAGTCAAAAGTCTTTGCGGAGCACCCCTGTGGGGCCAGACTTTTGGATTTCAACGAATGGAGTCGTTGACTCCATTGTCCCTAATTAACTATCAAAACCCAAGCCCAACAAATTCATAGCGCGCAGCCACAGATTCTCGCGGCCCTGGTTACGATCGGCTTGATCTATAGACCAACGCGAAAGATTGATGCCCAGAGAACGAAAAGGTTCGGGGGGAAAGGGGAGTGGTTTGGTTCGGACCATTTCTAGTTCCGTGCGCCCTGTTTTACAACCATCAAGAATATCCAAAATGACGCGCCCACCAAACCGAGAGGCGCCCACGCCAAGACCAGTGTATCCCATCGCGTAGGATGTCTTGCTATGATGCGCCGTTCCCCAAAACGGACTAAAGCGCGAGCAGGTATCGATCGCGCCACCCCAGGCATGCGTAAAGTGAATTCCTTCCAGTTGCGGAAATGCCTGGAGGAAGTGTTCAGCCAGGCGCGCGAACGAAGCGGAGTCTTTTTCAAGGTGAGGACCAAACCCATTATTCCAATAATAGATCGCGTCATACCCACCCCAAAGGATGCGACCATCGGCTGTGGTGCGCGCGTAATGGAATTGTCGACTCGCGTCGCTGATCCCTTCCCGTCCGAACCATCCAATGGACGCGCGTTGTGCAGACGTCAGAGGTTCAGTCACAAGAACATAATCGTACACAGGAACGACATAATACGAGAGTCGTTTGAGCAATGGCGGGAAAGCATTGGTTGCCAGTGCAACCCGTGAAGCACGTACTTGTCCATGGGCCGTAGATGCGATCACATGATTATTTTCTTCGATCAATTTTGTGACAGGAGAATGCTCGTATATTTGCACACCGAGATCGAGACAAGCCTTACGCAATCCCCAGGCAAGTTGTGCAGGATTGATGAGTGCAGCCTGATTAGGGTAATTCAACCCGGCGATAAATAACGGCGATTTGACAATTCCTTGAACTTGGTCCCGGTCATAGAATTCAGAGTAGAGATTGTACCGTGTGCTGATTTCCACTTCAGCCTTCAATTCTTCCACCTGATAAGATTCAGACGCCATGCTTACATCGCCGGTACGCTGGTAGTCACATTCGATACCAAATTTCTTGATCGTGGCTTCAATTTCGTCAAGATTTGTTATTCCCATGGAGAGCAGGGCTGGAAACTCTTTCGGCCAACGTGCCAGTCCATTCTGAAGTCCATGGGTAATGGACGCATCCACAAACCCGCCGTTTCGCCCGCTTGCGCCACTAGCGACTTCGCCAGCTTCCAAAATTCCAACGTCGCGTGAGGGATTTTCTTCTTTTGCAAGCAGCGCGGTCCATAAGCCTGTAAAGCCTCCGCCAATAATCAGTAAATCAGTTGAACTGTTCATAGCGAGTTCAGGTTCGGGCGCAGGGCGAGTTGGATCGTCAAGCCAGAAGGGAATATGGTTTACATCGGCGATCGATTTAAGAGCTTCTTTTCCAGAAATGTTTGAATAAGCCATGAGGATATTTTACCTTTCTGTTCGGAAGGTTTGAAAAATCTCTGCTACTTTTCTGAAAAGCCTGCGTAGATAGTATTGAAATTAATGATAAATAGGAGTTTGAAAATGACTACACATCAAAAACAAAGTTTGCGTCGTTCACGCAGAAATCGTATGTTGGCAGGTGTTTGTGGTGGCCTCGCCGAATTCTTTGGGATCAGCGCGTTCTGGTTCCGTCTGGCAATGATCATTGCGTTCATTCCAGGCGGTGTACCGGGCTTACTTATCTATTTCCTGTTGTGGATCATCATGCCGAGTGAGTAAAGTCTGATGCGCTCTTTATACAAAAAGCCGTGCTCACCGGGCACGGCTTTTATATTTATGTGTTGTAGATATTCTAAGCCAATGCTGTAAACTCTTTTTGAGCAGTTTCGATACCAGCTGCCTTTAGAAAATTCATGGCATTTTCGTCTATTCGATAGGCAATGCTGTACACAATTCGAGAAATACCGGCGTTGATCAGAACTTTTGTGCAATTGATACATGGCAGGTGAGTGACATAACAGGTCGCACCTTTGGTTGAGATGCCATGGAGTGCGGCCTGAATAATGGCATTCGTCTCTGCATGGATGGTTCGGACACAATGTCCATCCACAATCAAGTGACCGATTTCATCACAATGCTCCTGTCCCGCAGGAGAACCATTGAAGCCTGTGGTCAGGATCCGTTTTTCAACCACTAGCACACAGCCCACAAAGGCACGATCACAAGTGCTTCGTTCTGAAACCGCATAAGCGATTTTCATGAAATAGGAGTCCCAGTCAGGACGCATAGAGCTTGGCCTCAATCCGCTTGCAAATGATTATGGAGTCGGCGTCTCTGACGGTTTGTCCGGAGCCGCTGGGACAACGGTCAGCCCAAGGAGCCGGGCCAACTCGAGGGTATATTGATCATGTTGTTGTCGGGCAAGAGAAATGCCCTGGTCAAGGCTCTTCTGGTCAGCGCCGCCCATGAATGAAATTAAGGTGCTGATCACTGAATTCATATGTTGAACTTGATAAGCTTTTAAATTGGTCAGGCAGCCCGGTATCGTTTCATCCTCAGCTTCCCTTCGGATTCGCTGCAGGTCAGCGATAGAGCCGCTCAGTTGCTCGCGCGGTGTACTGGATGCCAATATGGACGCGTCGTCAAATTCACGCATATGCTTGTGAACTTTTTGAACCTCTGCTTCGATCTGTCCTGATGAACAAGGATCAAGCGTAACTGTAACCGTGGGAGGCGCAGACTCTGTCTCGGTTGCCGGAGCGGCGGCAGGTGTTTGCGGCGTTGAGGGCGCAGTTCCGCAACTGCCCAAAGCTATGGTCAAGACAAGGGTTGAAATAATCAGCAAGAGTTCTTTTTTCATGTTCTATTTCCCTTTAATAAATTGAGGAACGGCTCATCGCCGTTCCTCAATTGTAGCAGAGATTATTAAGAACTTATCTTGCAATCAAGTTAAAGTCCTGGCTGACTCCTGCGTTGTGTATTCATTCAAGTCTAGTGTGGTCCAACCATGGCAATACCATTCAGGGAATTGGGAAGGAACACAATAATCTGCATCCCATTCAGGGAATAAATGTAGGCATACTTTCCCATGAAGATGCTGAGGTGGAAATCATTAGCTAAATTCGTGTTGGCCAGGAAGCTGTTAAGAGTTACCTTTGCCAGGTTGCTTGAAATATTGTTTGAGGTTTTGAAATTCAGGCCAGTATTGAAAGCATTGGCGCCCGAGAGAGTGTTATTTATTGAACTGGTAAGAACGTTGCTACTCTGCTGGGATGTGACCGGAGTAATCGGCGTACTGGGCGTGGTTGTTGAGCCTCCACTCAGCGGGAAAACACATGTACCTGGATCCTGGAAAATATCACCCGCGCCATTGGCCGCAAAGATAGGCGAACCGCTCTGATTCAGCGCGGCGTTGGTAACGCTCAAACCGTATTGACCGTTGTTTGAATAGGTTCCATTGATCAGGAAGAGAGTTGTGCAGCTGCCCTGTACCTCGACACCATTCGTCCCATTGTTGGTCGCCGTGACAGTATCCAGGAAAATATCTCCGCCTGCCTGGATATTTGCGCCAAAGGTCTGGTTGTTGTCCAAAGTTACACTTTGCAGGAGGACATTTCCATCACTGACGATTTCCAGGCCCCTGCCGGTTGGGTCAGTGGCAGACCCGGAAGTCTGGTTGCTAAAGGTGCTGTTGGAAACCGATACAATTGCGCCATCCAAACGTGCACCATACAAGGTATTATCTGATGCCGTCACAGTATCGAGGAAGATGTTTCCCAATGTGACAACCTGCAACCCGTAGCCATCGAATACCTGCTTCCCTGTACTGTCGAGTGTGACACCATTGTTGCTCGAGAAGGTACTATTTTTGATCGATACATCGGCGACGGCATTGATGGTTGCACCCAGCAGGCGGTTATCATTGGCCTGGGAATTAATGATGGAAACATTACCGCCACTGGTGACGAGCAAACCCGTATCGTCAATGAAACGAGGCGATGCCGTGGTGTTTGCATTGAAGAAACTATTAGCAATGGCTACATCTCCGCCAGCATTCAACTTCGCACCCCAAAGGAAGTTATTGTTTGCGGTGACCGACTCAAGATCGATTGCGTCTGGCGTTACAATCTGCAAGCCATATCCGAGGAAGTTTGAGCCTTGCATGGCCATGGTATCTGAGAAGAAACTCCTGGCAATGCTAACCCGTCCACCTGCATTAATAGTGGCACCGGCCGCGCGATTTGAATTCGCCAAAACATCTACCAGCGCTACAGCGCCATCATTCACAATATCTAAACCGGTGACCTGACGTCTTCCGTTGACTGGATTACTGAAACTGCTGCGGGCGATGGCAACATCTCGGCCGGCCCTGATGATGGCGCCCGCCGTCTTATTACGGTCGAATTTCGAGTCTTTTATGTTGACATCAATGCCGGCATTAAGTTCAGCGCCCGCGCCGGTTGCGGAATTCATGACACTGACATTCGAGATGTTGATGTTGTTCTGCGCATAAAGCGTGATCCCCGTTCCGCTCTGACCGGTTGGATTGAAGTTAAGCGTGAGGTTATTGAGGGTGAGCGAACCAGCCCACGGGTTTGTGCTTGAGCCAATGACAATGGCAGTATTACTGAAGGTGCTAGTGGTTGTGGGGTCAACCGCATTGGTGGAAGTATTCAATCCACCGGTAATCGTCAGATCAGCACCGCTGATATTGCTCAAGTTATAGTTGTTAAAATCTACAGTTGATTCACCGCCCTGATAGGCTCCCTGTTGCACATAAATCGTGCCCGCTCCCGAATAGCTCGCGTTGCCAGACAGGAATGTAAGCAAAGCAGTGAAACTAGTGAAAGATTGTGTACAACCATTTGCCCCAGGTATTGGTGCCTGTCCTGCGGGGCACCAGATTGGGTCACTGGTGGTAGCAATTGCCTCAGCGGCGGCCTGCGTTGCCAGCGGTTCCGATTGGCCATCCGCATTTACAACTTGAACCGTTGTATTCTCGGGCACCTCGTTCAAGACGGTCGTGTCCTCAGTGGGAGCAGCTTCCGGAGAAGCTGCAGCCTCCTCAGTTGAAGGTGCCGCCTCCGTTGGAGCGGTAGCTTCTTCTGTAGCCGGAACTGCTTCCTCCGTCACTGGAACAGCGGTAGCTTCTGCACTTGGCTCACTTGTATCAGCAGCGGGTTCTTCCGTTGCCGTGGGTTCGGTGCTGGCATCCGCGGCGATCTCTGTTGCAACGGCTTCCGGTGTGGCCGCCGTGTCTACAACCGCGGTCTCTGAAGGACATTCGCTGGATGTTCCATCAGAAGCACAGTCATTGGTAGTGGTTTCGGTAGGTGGTGTGTCTGTGGCTGTGCCCCCATCCGCGTATACGATTGTTGGACCGATTGCGCTAAAAATCAAAACTGCGATGATGACCAATGAAAGAAGAGATGAACGTACTTTAATTGACATAGATCCTCCTTCAAAAACAAATATTGATAAATAGGGTCTTCCCTAAATTATACAGACGAGACTTCTCAGAGTCAACTAAGAAAAGGTTACAGGTGTTCGCCGCAACGAGAAAATATATAATGAAAAAACAGAAAGGCTTAGGAATCGCCGAGTTAAACACTCGGCTAGGTAGCAGCCTAAGCCATTGAATAAGTTCTGAATAGAGGAGACCGGGTTTTTACGCCCCGGTCTCCTTAATTGTTGAGATATCCTTATTTCGTCAACTTGATCGCACTCGGATCTATCTGTACATATCGAGCCTGTCAACTCATTGGTTGAATTGCCGTTAATCTTGATCGCTTCGCTGTTGGGGTATGGCATGTAAAGCAGCACACCTTTATAATCCCCACCCTTCGGTGCAAACATCCTGTTTTCTATGGCACCATTCCAAGTTACCCCTCCTGTGGAAGCAATGAAGGTCGCACTGTTGCAGAAGATATTACTCGTCCCGCTAAAATCGATTCCACTGCCACCATTAATATGGACCAGGACATCGTTACACGTTAATTGGCTCCCACTGATCTGAAAGTCCCCACCAGTAAACAGGAACCTGACACTGTTGGCGATGACCTTTGGGCCAAGTAAACTCAGGCCACCCGAAAAGCAATATGTGCCCGGACTAAAATTTACTGGTTTTGTAGAGTTGATGACAACCTTGCCAAAGCTGCCTGGATGATATGTGGTTGTCGGTATTCCGTTGACAATGTCTTCAGATGTAGAACCAGCTCCTCCGCAGGAAAAGTTTGGAATCGGAATGGTGATCGTAGGAGGATAATCAATTGGGCTCGTTTTTTCTACACCTCCAATAACTGTCGAAACGCCACCCTGGCAGAAGCTGCCGGCTACCTGGATTGGTGTCGAAACTTGATAGGTACCGGTTCCCGAGGTCCTCATTGAGCCGTGCATGCACCCGGCATCCTCGTAGGTTGAGTTACTGAAAATGCCGCTGTTATTAACCGTCAGGCTCATCGTTCCACCACCGAAAATAGCGTCCTTTTCGAAACGTGACATGGCTGCTAAAGCATTGCCATTCGCCAGAGGTTGCGGCTTCACCGGCCCGGCATACGCAATAGAAGTCAAAATACTGGTGAATATATTCCGACCGACAATCCGTCCAAAAGTGGCCGGGATGGTTGAGGTGATCTTGACCTGGATGTAGTTGGCCGGATCCATTTGATTCGGATCTCCAGTGGTAGGGATGCCTTGGCAGGCAGTGGTAATCGCTGGGTCGCTGCAGAGATTAACCTCAACCGTGCTATCTGCGTCCGTCACGTAGCCATTACTTTTCGCACGGTCCTCCGCAGCCACCGTATAACTATCTCCTCTGATTTTTGCCAGCGCAGCCGCGAGCGCGGCTGTGTCAGCCGTGTTCTGGGCATGACGTCGATCGGAAAAAACTCTGCTACCATCAATTGCAAGCGCGCTAAAGCCAAACAAGCCCACCGCAGCCAGCGCAATCAAAATTAAAGCTTGGCCCCGTTCCTGTAATCTTGGTTTCATAAGACAACTCCTTGCATCTTTCAAAAGCAAATAATTAACAATTAACCATATTTTATTCATCCTACATTAATATACGGTTACAATTTTACTACCCAAAAGTACTAGGAAAAAGAGGAGAGATCCTATCGTTTTTGCAAACCTCCGGGAGTCCATCTATGCCATGAAAATATAAGATTGACACTTGAGACAAAAAAGCGACGCGCAGCGCGCGTCACTTTCAGTTTATGGTGCAATTGGGGCGAGAAGAGTAGGCAGAAACCAGAGTAGAATAGAATAACTCATAGGCAAACTAAAGGACGATTTGGAAGGCATTGATTATACTTTCCGTCGATCGTCATATATATTTTTTATTGCTGCATGTTATGTCTCTCGTTGATTAAAGGAAGAGATATTGATCATGGAACCAATCAGTAAAATTCAACCTACCAGTCTGTCTGAGCCTGAAAATTATCAGCAGGAAATGCTCGAGGCATGGCAGAAATTTATTACGAATCAAGAATTGCATCCCATCGTTCCTCCATTGATTGCATCATCCTGGCACCGTTCCTGGGGGAGAGTGAATCCAAATAATAAATTGGAATTCACCCGTATGGGTTCGGAATACATGCTCGCCTCTCAAACAGCCAGTTTTGACCTGATAGCCATTGCTCGACCGGTGATGGAGGATGTTTACCAGTGTATTCAAAAATCAGGAACGGCCATCCTTTTAACGAATAGCATTGGGTGTGTACTTGACCTGGTCGGAGATGAAGAGATCCTCAAAATCATGCATGAGTGGGGATGCGGAGTTGGAAGTATTCTTTCTGAGGAATTGATCGGAACCTCCTCTTTTGGATTGGCACTGACCGAACGCATGCCCGTGCAGGTGGCGGGAAGGGAACATTTCGTCCGGCAGTTTCATGTCGCAACCGGTGCGGCCGCTCCTATGTTCGATATCAGTGGTCGTTTGCTGGGTGTGTTGGGAATTGTCATGCCGATAGAACGTTATCACATCCATTCGCTTGGATTGGTGGCAGCTGCGGCTCGAGCGATTGAGAACCAGCGACAGTCCGACGTATTGTTTGCTGAGCAGAACAGTCAGCTGGGTCAGTTGAATACGATCCTGTCGACGATTTCAGATGGGATCCTGGTATTAAACGCCAACGATATATTGGTTCATGCGAATAACGCTGCCAGTCAGATGTTAGGGATCCCATCGAAATCAATGATGGGGAAACAGGCAGGATCATTACTCTCTATGCCACCCTTTTTAAGCAAGGCTGTTTCACAGCGAACTCCATTGATTGATGTCGAAGGCATCATCAAGGTTGATCAGCGAGAGATCAATTGTTTAATTAGCCTCGATTTCGTATTCAAAAGTCACAACGAACTTCAATGGATCATTGTGACCTTGCGTTCTGGAAAAAAAGTCCGCAAGCTGGTGCAGAGCCAGGTGGGCGCAAATGCTACTCTGACACTGGATGATATTCCCGGTGATTCGCCGCAATTGCATAGAATACGTAATTTTGTGAACTCAGCAGCCGGAGCACAGGCCAGCATATTGATCCGTGGGGAAGTGGGAACAGGCAAGAATGCTCTTGCCAGTGCGATCCATAATGCTGCTTATCGCAGGGAGGGACCTTTTGTTGTCTTTTCCTGCTCTTCGATCCCCAATGAACTGGTGATCAGCGAACTGCTGGGTCATGAAGAGGGAGATGAAAACAGGCCTCTCAGTGGACGACCCAGCAAATTTGAACTGGCAGATGGGGGTACATTATTCTTTCAGGATGTGGATGTGCTTCCATTGGAAGCACAGTCAGTTTTGCTGAATGCCCTGGAGTTGGGAGTGATCCAACGTTTGGGAAGCCAGCGTGCTGTGGAGATCAATACACGCGTGATAGCCTCCACTTCAGCGAGTATGGAAGCCTTGATTGCCCAGGGCGCATTCCGCCCGGATCTATACTACCGCTTGAGTACATTTACGGTTACGCTGCCTCCTTTAAGAGAACGTCCACGCGACATTCCACTCGTGGTAAATCGAATCCTGACCCGATTTGAAAAACAACTGGGTTATCAGGTTGTACTTGCGCCGGAAGTGATGGATGTATTCAAGAAATATCCGTGGCCGGGCAATATTCGGGAAGTAGAGGCAGTTTTGGGACGCGCGGCCACCCAGGGAGCAGGTCAGGGTGTGATCGGGCTGGCAGATATCCCTGCCAATGTGCGCAGGCTGGAAGCAGTTTCTCTGAGTGTACGGCCGCTTTTACAGGTGAGCTCTCTCGATGAAATGGAGCATGAGACAATTCTTTTGACCGCGCAGATGCAACGAGGGAATGTTTCCCGAATGGCGCATGCGTTGGGGGTTAGTCGCACTACTTTGTGGCGTAAACTCAAATTGTATGGGATTGACCCGGAAGAATATCGTCGACAGAATTAAAACAAGCACTTTGTAGACTCTGGGGGATTAAGGATTCGATAAGGAACATTGCAAATTCATTGTCGTGCTGTTTCATTATGAAACAGCATCTTCTTAAGAAGTGTTTCATTTAAGAACGCTTTTCCCCCATTTGTTTGACTTTCCCCTCTACTCTTAATAGAATGAATTTTAAAGCATTTTTCACAAATCCTTTGTGGAGTAAATCTGTTGCCAAACACGCGGTTTCTCCTTGATGAAAAACCAATAGTCTACTGTCAGAATGTAGCTTTCTACCTGTTTGCCTTTTTATCGTTGTTCTCCGCCGAAAAGTTCCCGTCTTTCGGCGGTTTTGTTTTCCCTCAAGAAATGGATTCGTATTACGCACTTGAAACAAGAGGAGGTTCAAAAACAAGATATTTGCAAAAGATCTTTTCAGTAGTCCCGTAAACCTATTCACTAATCAAAATTCGGAGGCTTAAAATGCATATATTCCTTGGCGAAGTCATCGGCACGATGTTCCTGATCCTGATGGGTGATGGCGTCGTCGCCAACGTATTGCTCTCAAAGTCGAAGGGTCAGAACTCAGGCTGGATTGTGATCACCACTGCTTGGGCCATGGCGGTTTTCGTCGGCGTGTACACGTCGGTGGCTGTAGGAGGCAATGCGCATCTAAACCCAGCTGTGACAATTGGCTTGGCCATTTCTGGTGCTGTTCCGTGGACCGCTGTCCCGGTTTACCTTGCCGGCGAGTTCATAGGCGCGGCCCTCGGTGCGATATTGGTGTGGCTGGCTTACTTGCCCCACTGGGGTGAAACTCAGGATCAAGGCCTCAAGCTGGCTGTGTTCTCCACTGGCCCGGCGATCCGAAACACGACCGCCAACCTAATTTGTGAGATCATCGGCACCTTTGCCTTGATGTTCGGTGTATTTCTGATCAAGGGCGCACAAATGGTGAGCGGCGGTGCCGTTAGCACTATAAGCCTTGGCGCACTGGGAGCACTGCCAGTTGCATTGCTAGTATGGGTGATCGGTCTATCTCTGGGTGGCCCGACAGGTTACGCTATTAACCCAGCCCGCGACCTCGGCCCGCGCATCATGCATGCTCTCCTGCCAATTGCCGGCAAAGGTGGCAGCGACTGGGATTATTCCTGGATCCCTGTTGTGGGCCCCATTATCGGCGCGGCCATTGCCGCCCTCCTTTACCTTGTAATCCCGCACTAAAACGATCCTCTGGATTAGGAGATGCTGATGAAAAAATTAATCAATAAACCTGAAAATGTGGTCCGTGAAGCATTGGAAGGCATGGCTTATGCCCACTCAGACCTGATCAAAGTGCATTACGACCCCAATTTCATCGTGCGCGCTGACGCGCCCGTTATGGGCAAAGTAGGTGTCATCTCGGGAGGAGGCTCAGGTCACGAACCCATGCACGGTGGATTCGTCGGAATGGGCATGTTGGATGCGGCCTGTCCTGGAGCGGTTTTCACCTCGCCTACACCGGATCAAATGTTAGAAGCCACTAAAGCCGTAAATGGCGGCGCTGGTGTTCTTCATATCGTCAAGAACTATACCGGCGATATCATGAACTTCGAAATGGCTGCAGAGCTTGGGCGCGCGGAAGGGATTGAGGTTGAAGCCGTTGTGACCGATGATGATGTGGCTGTGAAAGACAGCCTCTACACAGCGGGTCGCCGCGGTGTCGGTGTTACGGTGCTCGCCGAGAAACTTTGTGGTGCTGCTGCGGAACAAAAACGCTCACTCAAAGATGTGGCTGATGTTTGCCGCAAAGCCAAGGAACTCGGGCGTACGAT
>WNFZ01003766.1_pt1 | contig 14166 bp, 14 predicted proteins | sample 5400081 | NCBI WGS metagenome assembly WNFZ01 (sample SAMN13153365, study PRJNA577476) | soil metagenome | isolation source: 80 cm soil or saprolite under grassland replicate 1 | place: USA:California | collected 2016-06-15
TGTCCTGGCTTCGTCCGCATCTGCTCAGGCAGACACGGAAGTTACTGTGGGCAGCAACGACTTCATCTTCTCCCAGAACAAGCAGAACGAGCCCGCTGTCGCCATCAACCCTATCCAGCCGAACATCGTGGCGGCCGGTGCCAACGACAACATCGACATGGAGGCCTGTAACGCGGCTGAGGACAACACCTGCCCGTTCACGCCGGATGTGGGAGGCTCCGGCGTCCAGTTCTCGGTGAATGGCGGGGCGAGCTGGATCCAACCCGAGTACACCGGACTCACCGCGCGACACTGTTTGGGAGTGCCCGGCGACGACGACCCACCGTGCCAGCCCGAGCAGGGCCCTATCGGAACCCTTCCTCGCTACGACGAGGTGGGCGTGGTGTCGGATGGGGACCCAGCTGTGGCATGGGGACCGCAGCCGAGCCAGAACGGCTTCTCCTGGGACAACGGAGCGCGGCTGTACTACGCCAACCTGACCAGCAATCTCAGCGCGGGTGGTTCGGAGTCCTTCAAGGGATTCGAGGCCATCTTCGTTTCGCGGACCGACGACATCGCCGGCGCCGTTGCCGGCGAGAACAACGCCTGGATGAGGCCTGTTCGGGTCTCCAAGCAGAGCTCGGCCACGTTTGCCGACAAGGAACAGATCCGAGTCGACAACGCCGCGAGCAGCCCCTTCTTCGGCAGGGCCTACGTCTGCTGGGCCAACTTCACCGGCAACGGGGCCGCGCCGGTCAGGGTTGCCCGGTCCACCGATGGCGGGGACACGTGGAGCCAGAAGCAAGTGAGTCCGGCCAGCAACGTGGCTCCCAGGCATTGGGGACGCACCGGATGCACGATCCGCACCGACAGCAACGGGGTTGTGTACGTCTTCTGGGAGCTGTTCCAGTCGCCGTTCTTCTTCCAGCCGCCCAAGGGCAAGCTCCAGATGGTGAGGTCCTTCGACGGTGGCGTGAGCTGGACCCGGCCTCGGACCATCCAAGAGACCGTGGATCCGTGCTACTTCGTGGACCCGGTCATCCTTCGGTGCGTGATGGACGGGGTGGCCGGCGCGCGCAACGACCTGTCCGGCGGTCCCAGCGTAGACATCGCGAATGGAGCTCCCACGGGTGAAGGCGCCACCGATGACATCCTGCTTACGTGGGTGGACGGTCGGCGTGGCCTCAACAACGAGGACGTGATGGTGTCGTTCTCCGGTGACAGGGGCGAGTCTTGGTCCGCCCCCACTCCGATCCAGACAGGAGGGGATCGCGGGTACTACTCGGCAGCGGCGCTGTCTCCCGACGGATCCGATGCGTGGATCGTCTACAACGCATTCACCACGCCCTTCCGGGACACCACCTTTACACCGAGGGCCCTGGTTGGGGTGGTGAAGCACGCGGACGTCACGCCGCACGTGGGCCCCGGGGGGTTCACCGAGGTGCACCGGGGCGCGGAAGGTGACCCACGGGGGTCGTCGCAGAACAACTTGCAGGCCGAGTTCCTGGGCGACTACGTCTACGCTGACGCGACGAACGACTACGCCACGTTTGTGTGGAACGACGCCCGGAACGCGGCGGATTGTCCTGCCATGGACGCATACCGGATGTCGCTACGGACCGACGGTTCGGAGGATGACCTACCTGCTCCCGCGGTTCAGCAGGAGTGTCCGGCAACCTTCGGAAACACGGACATCTTCGGGACGTCGGTGAACGACCCGACGTAGCGCCGTAGCCGCGGCCGGCGAGGAGGGGCGCCGATACAGGCGCCCCTCCTTTCTTGCGGTCCGTCCCCACGTGATCGTGGTGGGTGATCTCGGTCACTGGTGCAGTCTCGGGGTGAATCTGGGCGGAAGGCGGCCCACTCTGCCCGTCCTGCAAACGCCCTGGTCAGAAGCGGTAGGGGTGGGATTTGAACCCACGAGGGGCTTGCACCCCTAGCGGTTTTCGAGACCGCCGCCCTAGGCCAGACTAGGCGACCCTACCGCCGACGATTCTACAAAGGTCACGGCGGGCTCTCGGCGTCGGCTTCGTCACACGGGCGCACTTCCCGGCGCCCGGCGGCCACCGAAGAACTCTCGGAGCAGAGCGCCGGCTTCCTCCGCCCTCACCCCGCTTTGCACCTCCAGCCTGTGATTAAGGCGGGGATCCCGGACCAGGTCCCCGAGCGACCCCGCGAATCCCGCCTTCGGATCGGGTGCTCCGAACACCAACCGATCGACTCGCGCCAGCACCAGCGCACCGGCGCACATCGCGCACGGCTCGAGCGTGACGTAGAGCGTGCAGCCCTGCAGGTGCCACGTTCCCAGTCCCTTCGAGGCCTCGCGAAGCACCAGGATCTCGGCGTGCGCGGTCGGATCGGCCAGCCTCTCACGCTGGTTCCCCGCGGCAGCGAGCGCCTCCACGCCCCTTGCAACCACGGCGCCCACGGGCACGTCACCCCATTCCATACAGCTTCTGGCTTCGGCCAGCGCTAGATCCATCATGCGGTCGTCGACGGTAGACACGTCGGGAACGACCCTAGGCGATTCAGAATCCAACAGGAGCAAACGCGGCGCCGGTATGCCTTCGCCTCGCGGCCGGCCTTCTATTCCTGGTAGGACTCCCCCGGGACCTGGCGTCGCCGGGTGATCCTTCGGGCGACGAGGAATGACATCGCGAACAACCCCACAAGGCTGCCCAGAAGCGTGAGGCCGATCTTCGGCCACAGGTACACTGCGTAGGCCAGGCCACCCAGGCCACACAGCACGATGATGCCGAAGAAGAAGACGACGGCTGTGGTCTCCCAGAGCTCGGAGTCGGTCGACCCGACGGCCCCACGAAGCCGCCGAATGACCCGGTGCCTGTGGGACAGGTGCTGCCGCACCATCTTGCGGGCCTCGCGCCCGTAGCGGGCGAGCAGCTCCTCGGGAACGCGGTCGGGCGGAGTGTCGGGTCCGGCGTAGTCAGGCTGCACCGCGCGCCACACCCTTCGCCGCCAGCTTGGACCGGAGGGATCCAAAACATCTCATCGCCAACGTCCTCCCCTCCTCGTCCGGCGAAGGGCGTCACCGTCGCGAGCGCATCCCGCTTCTTCCGGCCGGCACGAGCCTTATGCCCTCGAGCGGACCGGGACAAACGTGAAGGTACCATGGACCCGATCCCGGGGGAAGGGTCGGGTTCCAGGCGATAGTCTCGGTCTTGACTTAAGGCGAAAGTCCGCGTCCGCAGTTCCGAGAGCGGAGGTTCATCGCCCCATACTCAGGGGAAGCTGATACTCGATGGATGCGGCGGGGGAGCCACTGCCATGGTGAGGCGGGCGGAGGACAGTGCCGCCTGGGAGCTCATCCCCGAGAAGCCCAACCTTCGATCGGTGACCGACGCCGCGCAGGGCTGCCAGGCCTGTCCGCTGTGGAAGGACGCGACCCAGACCGTCTTCGGTGAGGGATCCGCCGGCGCCGAGATCATGTTGGTCGGAGAGCAGCCGGGCGACCGCGAGGACATCGAAGGGCATCCCTTCGTGGGACCGGCTGGAGGGCTCCTCGATCGGGCGCTCGAAGAGGCGGGGATCGACCGCCGCAAGGTTTACGTGACGAATGTGGTCAAGCACTTCAAGTTCATGCGGCGAGGCAAGCGCCGCATCCACAAGAAGCCAGGAGCCCTGGAGATCGCGGCGTGCCACCCATGGCTCCGGACCGAAGTAGAACTGGTCAAGCCGAAGGTGATCGTGGCCCTTGGCGCCACCGCCGCCCAGGCACTCATCGGCCGGACGTTTCGAGTGAGCACGCAGCGAGGGCAGTTCGTCCAGTCCGACCTGGCTCCGCTGGTCACCGCCACAGTGCATCCCTCCTCCATCCTGCGGGCTCCGGACGAGGAAACGCGCCACGATGAGCTGGGCCGGTTCGTCGCCGATCTGAAGAAGGTGGCCGGACGACTGAGCCGATGACGGAACAGGACGGGCGGTCGTTTCACTGATGGGGAATAGAGACGGCCCGGCTGGAAACAAATGGTGTATGAGACAGGCGATCCTGGGGGTGTCGATCTTCTTGGGGCTCCAGATCGTGTATGTCCTCGTGCTGTTCGGACTGACCTTGTGGGAGAGGCGGCAACTGAGCAGGCCGATCGGTCGCCCCCTCCCGATTCCCAAGGCGGGTCGCGCCCCCAGGCCTGTTCCGGTGCCGTCCAACGAAGAGGATCCTCCGCTGGGCGCGTGAGCGCCCCCGCTATGCTCGACTGGACCGAGGCAACGAGAGGACCGAGCTAGGCGCTGGCTCGCAGGCCGGCTTGCTCCATGGCGAGCGTCATGTCGTGCGGGTTGGATGCTGCTTCCATCGCGTCCTCGCGTGTTACGAGCCCCTGTCGCACCAGCGAGATGAGCGACGCATCGAAGGTCTGCATACCGTAGTAGCTGCTCTCGGCGATGATCTCACGAATCTCTGCGGTGGTATTGGAGTCGACGATCCGGTCGGCCACGCGCCCGTTGTTCACCAACACCTCCAGGACGGGGACGCGTCCACCCCCCACCCGTGCGACCAGGCGCTGGCACATTACCCCTCGCAGTACGCTGGCCAGGGTGACCCTGACCTGATGCTGCTGGAACGGGGGGAAGAAGTCCACGATCCGGTTCACCGTTTCCACGGCGTCGATGGTGTGCAGGGTCGACAGGACCAGATGCCCCGTTTCCGCAGCAGCCAACGCGGCTGCGACCGTGTCGGTGTCCCGCATCTCGCCGATCAAGATGACGTCCGGATCCTGCCGCATGGCCGCCCGCATGGCGTCCACGTAGCTGTCCACGTCCACCCCGAGCTCTCTCTGGTTGACGCTGGCTTTGCGGTGGGGATGCAGGACTTCGATCGGATCCTCGATCGTCAGGATGTGGACGGCCTTGGTCTTGTTGATGTGCTCGATCATGGCGGCCAATGTGGTTGTCTTCCCGGCTCCGGTCGGCCCGGTCACCAGGACCAGCCCGCGGGGGGCCTCCGCCAATGCTCGCACCACCGGAGGAAGGCCCAACTCGTTGAACGAAGCGCCTCCAAGCCGAACGCGCCGCATGACCACGCTGATCGACCCCCGCTGGCGGAACACGTTCACTCTGAACCGACCACCGCCCGGGATGGAGTGGGCGAAGTCCACTTCCTTCTGGATCTCCAACAGATGCTGGCGATCGGACGGGGTGATCGCCATCGCGGCCGCCGCGGTATCAGTGGCCTTGAGGGGCGGTGCATCAATGCGGACCAGTTGCCCATCGATCCGCATCATGGGAGGCGCGCCAACGATTAGATGGAGGTCCGAAGCTCCTTGATCGGCAACCGCCTGCAACAGTGACTTTAGGTCCAGCATCTTCCTCACGCACGGCGTAATTGGAGTGTTCCGATCGTACCTTGATTCGGGCATGGTCCTCTGTCTCTTGACCCGGACTTTTGTCCTAGGCTCGCCCGGAGGGCTCCTTGATCACCTGCCGCGGGGAAGCAACTTCAGCGGAAAGGTGAACAACCGAATGGGGAGACCCGGCGGCCCGCCTCCCGAAGGCGACTCCCCGACAGGGCAAAACTGGTAGCTCGCCGGCAGTGGCCCCGGACTACCGCACGCAGACCCCAAGGTCAGGCGGAGCTCTCCCATTCCGGACTCGAGAGCTCGAAAGCGAAAGGGCGGCGTGGGGGAACGCGAGATCAAGCTGATGAGATTCCTCGGGTAGCTGACAAGGTGCCAGCCCGCCCCTGCTGGCGAGGGGCTCGCGCCCGAAACCGAGAAGACCAGCGTGTCACCGACATACAGCGTGACCGTCCTCCCGGCGTCCTGGGGCCGGACGGTAACCGTGCCAGGGGACGGGCGGCTCGGTTCGGGACCGCTCGGACTCGTGGTCTCAGAGGAGGTGCCTGCCGCTCCGGCACAAGCCGGCAGGAGAAGGATCAAGCCAAAGACCAGCACCAAGCGCCGCCAGGATGTGAACATCTTCGCTCGCGGAGCCATCTGAACCAGGTTAGACCCTGAGGCCTGGGGCTAGGTTCCCGCGCGCTCCGCGCGCAATGACTTCTACGTCCGAGGCAGGAGCCGAGCTACGCTGAAAAGATGATGTTCTCGGCGAGCCCCGCGTGTTTCGTGGGGCCCCAAGCTGTGCTGCCCTGGAGCGATTCGCTCCGGCGCCCCCAGGAAGAAAGGAGCCAGTATGAGAAGGGCCTCACGACTGCTGGTGGCGGTCGCGGTCTTAGGCGCTACCGTCGCGCTTGCGGCGCCTCGCGGCTCGATCGCCACCGAGACAGCACCGTTGTGGATCAAGCACATCCAGAAGTATTCAGGTGGCATCTCGAACGGGGTTCGCCAGATGGTCAGCGTGGAGACGCAACGCGTTGGAAAGCCGAGCACTAGTTCCGCGGCGACCGCGCGGCAGCACGCCGGAAATCGTCATCTGCGCAACGTCCAGATGAACGACAACTCCTATCCGCCTCTGCCGCAGAACGAGACCGCGGTCGCCTACAGCACGGACAACCCAATGGTCGCCGTGGCAGCGTCCAACGATTATGTGAGCGGCGGCAACACCGTGATGCGAACCCGGGATGGTGGCCGCCACTGGGCTACCCTCCGGGTCAATCCCCAGTTCCGGGGAACGGGCGACTTCTGCACGGGGGGCGACCCCGCGGTCGCCTACAGCTCCCGCGACCACGCGTTCTACATGACGCAGCTGTGCTTCTTCCGGAGCCAGTCCTACTCCGAGATCCACCTCTTCAAGAGCGTCAACGGTGGAAAGACTTGGAATCCAGGGCGTCAGCGCGCCTTGGTGGCTTCGAACTTCGACTACGCCTCAGGCGAGGTCGACCCCACGGTCTTTCACGACAAGGAGTACCTGACCGTCGATAACTACGCGGCCAGCCCCCACTACGGCCGGATCTACATCAGCTGGACCAAGTTCCACTTCCTGCCGGACGGGTTCGGCGACTACTGCCCGATCCAACTCGCATACACCGACAACGTTCCCACCACGAACCCGGCACTGACGGTGTTTCAACACAGCCAGGTAGTCCCGGACAACCCGGGGGGTGACGGGCTGGGTGAGTCAGCGGACCAGTTCTCCGTCCCGGTGGTGGAGAAGAACGGCGACCTGGACATCTCCCACGTCCTGGAGGATTGCAACACCTCCCTTGACTTTGGGCTCCGGTTCCAGAAGTCGAGCGACGGCGGTGCCAGCTTCCTGCCGCAGCCGGTCACGGTGGATCACCCCGGCGAGTGGGCGGACAACCCGGACCCGACCGACCACCTGGCACCCAAGAAATTCCGGACCCCGGAGACCGAGTCCCTGGCCTATAACAGGAAGACGGGCACGCTGATCTACGTGGAGCAGAACTACATCGACGGGGCCACGTCCGGGATGAACATCTCGTACTGGCTGTCCCACGACGGAGGGCTCACCTGGTCCGCCGCGAAGACGCTCTCCGTGGACAACGCCGGGCAGCCGGCCCCGAACGATCAGTTCTTCGCGTGGGTCGCGGCCGCCCCCAACGGGACGTTTCACATCATCTGGCTGGACAACCCTCGATCCGGAGAACAGATGGATCGATACGTGGCAGGCAACGTCGAAGAACGACGGAAGCACGTGGAAGACCTTCCGGATCAGCACCGAGAGCTGGAACCCGGACTGGGGATTCTTCACCAGCGGTGCATTCATCGGTGACTACACGGGCCTAGCCGCGTCCAACCACATCGTCTATCCAGTGTGGCCGGATGGGCGGGACACCAAGTTCTTCGAGACGGGCATCGGCAACACCAACATCGAGACCAACGTCGAGATCGGGGAGGGATAACTCTCGGCGACACCGTCGAGGCGGGGCGGCCCTCAGGGGTCGCCCCGCCTTCCGACCCAGGCTCGAGTGTGAACGTACAGGTGCCCGGCACCGGATGGACGCCGACGGCCAGGAGCTCCTCGACGGTCACGGGGGAGAAGGTCGACTCGTCCGCCAGCAGCTCCCGGTAGCGGGCACAGGCCTCCGCGAAGTCCGCGTTGCCAGCAGGATGGACGACGACGAACCGATCCCAGCGCCACGCGCCGCTCGGGGTGTTGGAGCATCGATAGCACCAGCATGTGGTCGAGTCAGATCTGGCGCCGGGTCGAGACGGCCCGGCGAGTGCTCGAAGCGAACGTCGCACACTGTGCCGGGAACATCCGGCCACCAGGTGCGAACGGCCCGATCGGCGAGCCGGAAGTCGGCAGCGAGGTCGCCGAACAGGTGGAAGCACATCGTCGTCGACGACGGGAGATCGGCCCATAGTCGCTGCGCGTCCAGCATCTGGTGCGGCAACCGTCCGTGCCCGTTTGCGACATTCCGCAGCCCCACTGCAACGCCCTGGGGATCGACTTCACGACACCCGGCTCGCACGGCGACTTCGCCGTCAGCATCCACTTCCCTGGCATTGCCACTGGTCGGTTCAGCGCCTAGCCTCACCGCCCATGACCTACCTAAACGAGCAGGGTCGTCCGGAACCTCCTGTCTCGGGCGGCGATGAGACCGACACCCTCCTGGGCTCCCTGGAGCGCCAGCGCTCCTACCTGGCGTGGAAGTGCGGGGGACTGGACGCGGCCGGCCTGAGGGCGAGGCTCGCCCCCTCGACGATCACCCTGGGTGGGCTGCTCAAGCACCTGGCCAAGGTCGAGGATGACTACTTCTCCCAGGGGCTGCTCGCGCGAGACCGGCAGCCCCCCTGGGACACGGTGGACTGGAAGGCCGACCCCGAGTGGGACTGGCACTCGGCCGCCGAGGACTCCCCCGAGCAGCTCATGGCGCTCTGGCAGGACGCCGTGGCCCGCTCCCGCTCCGCGGTCTCGGAGGCGCTGGCTGACGGCGGCCTGGATCAGCTGGCCCGGGGCACCCGGTGGAGTGAGCCACCCAGCCTGCGGCGTCTTCTGATCGACTTGATCGAGGAGTACGCGCGGCACGTCGGCCATGCCGACCTCATCCGGGAGTCGGTGGACGGGCTCGTCGGGGAGGATCCGCCGGGCTGACGGCGGCCTTCCATCGTCGGGGTAGCCGTCTTCACACCCCCAGCGAGGGCATGACCGAGTGGATCACGCCCCGCGACAGTTCCACGAGGCAGACGGTTGCGCCAGGATGCGCTCTACCGCCGACCTGGCGAACAGGATCCTTCGCCCCATCCTGAGCACCGGGAAAGGGCAGGATCCAGCCCGCACGCTCCGGTATAAGGTGCGACGTGCTAATGCCCAGCGGTTCCGCCAATTCCTCTACTATCCACGTCTTGTCTCCCATCGTTCCTCCCTGTCTCTGAGGGGCCTGAATGGCCCGCTAGGGGCTACGTTCTCCCGGGGACACCGGGGGCGGAGGGAGAAAGGCTATCGGGGAGGCTGCGTTACGATAGAAAACGGGTTTGTAAAACGCCTGGTCGCACCTGCGGTTTCTCAGGCCGATTCCCGAATTTCGCGCTGTAAGCCTTCTGTGAGCTTCGCAGCGTGCTAGGTGGCCCGTCCGGGCCTACTTCTTCGCTTCGCGCTCCAGAAGCTCATCAATCAGCCAGGACATCGGCAGGCCACGCTCGCGGCCAGACGTTCCAGCCTCCGCTTGGTCACGGGCAGGAGCATGAGCTTGACCTGAACCCGTCTGGGTCCCTTCGGCTGACGCCACCTGACCACGCGCCCATCTAGGGCCGGGCCTCGCTTCCAATCACATGTTCGGCATGTCGTACCCGGATGGTTCAATCGGACTGTGGACAGAGTGCCGCCCATCAGGGTAGGGATCGACCAAGGGGCTAATCTCCGGGAGCTAAAGAAGCTTCAGCGCCGGGGTCTCATTGAACTGCGCCAGGCCAACGAGCTAGAGAAACGCAGGCCCCACGTCGTTCAACAGAAGAAGGGATTCACGCTTGGGTATTCACGACTCGGCGGCCCCGATGTGCTCGCGGATGACCTGGTCCATGAGGTGGAACGCATCATCGGCCTGGCCAACAGGCTGGACATCGGCCACATTTACGCGTGCTACCTCAACGGCTGTGCGTGTTTCGTCACTGAGGACGTTGCGGCGTTCATCGCTGATGGTCGCCGTGAGGCGCTTGAGTCACTCTTGGGACTGAAGATCCGCCGCAGTCGTGAATTCATTCACGAGATGGCTTCTTCCGCGTAACGCCCTTGGAAGGCCGCTGGTATCCTGCCCGTAGGCGCGCCAGTAGCTCAATCTGGATAGAGCGTCAGACTTCGGATCTGAAAGTTGGGGGTTCGAGTCCCTCCTGGCGCACTCAACGGACCTGGGGGCCGGAGCCTCGGCGAGGCTATGCCTTTGCTCTGGCGGACTCTGCCGGTCCAGTCCTTGGGGTCCTGCCGTGGCACCGTTTGAATTTCTTGCCGCTACCGCATGGGCAGGGCTTATTCCTGCCGACCTTAGATACCTGCGGTGCGGGGTTGCGGGTGTGTGCTCCTGCGACCTCGGCAGCTCCTTGATCACCTGATCGATGATCTGCTCAATGGGTGGATTTCTGTTGCTGGATGGTCACCCGCACGGCCGGGCGCTCAAGCATATTGACGAGCGTTAGGAGAAGGACCAGAAACCCAATCCAGTCGGAGAAGCTACGTCTCCTGATGAAGTCGGCCAATACGCGGAAGGCCGGTTGCTCTTGCTCGACCCGATTGGCCACTTCCACCGGGGAGGCCCTTTCTGCCCTTGCGCGTTGGAGGATCGCGGCCAGGTTGGAGAGCTGCTGCTGGGTCGCCCCAGAGGCAGAGAGGATGGAGATAGCTTCATCGAAGAACTGGAACATGCCATCTGGCACTCGCCCCCATGGGGCCCCGCAGTTTGGGCACGGCCCACTCCGATTCCCGACGAAGGTCAGGACTGCCCCACCTGATCCGGCGAACCCCGAAGGGAAAGCGGTTCCGCACTTCTCGCAGAAGGCGGGCAACTGAGGCATGTCTCGATAGTAAGGGTTGCATCCGACACTCTCAGCCCAAGCTGGTTGGGTCATGGGGGTTGACTAGCCTGCTCAACACTTGCTCAACGTCCCCGACGTGGGGCTTCGCTCCGAGCCCGATCCTGAGCACAGACCGGGACACTGGAAGCCTCGCCCTGCGTGCTCAGGCCTGCCTCTAGCGCGATCCGAAGTCAGAAGCTCTATCCATTGAGCTACAGGCGCCACGCTGGAACTTCCCCCAAAGCGTATCAACAGGCAGCAGGGCGAAGCCAAGACTCGGCCGTGCGCCAGGAGGGACTCGAACCCCCAACCTTCAGATCCGTAGTCTGACGCTCTATCCAGATTGAGCTACTGGCGCCTTGGTCGAGGATACCAGCGGCCCCTCGCTCGAGAGCGTGCCTCGCGGGCGGTTTGACCCTCCGCGGACCCGGGCAGGATGGCCACGTGGCTGGTCCGGGCGAATGGGGGAGCGCATCAACCGGCGACCTTCGGGTGGTAACGCTTAACCTGTGGGGCCGCCGGGCGACTGGGCAGCGCGTCGGTTGGTCCTCATCGGCGGCTTGCGCGCACTCCATCCAGATCTCGTCGCGTTCCAGGAGGCGATCAAGGACGAGCGTTACGACCAGGTGCTCGACCTGCTCGGGCCCGACTTCTTCGTCCGCCACCAGATGGATCGCGAGACAGACGGCCAGGGAGCCTCGATCGCCAGCCGTTGGCCCGTGGAGAGCTTCCATGAGGTGGACCTCCACGTGACTCCCCGGACTGCGGACTTCGCTCGACCTTCGTAGCCGAGGTCAGGGTCCCGGATCCTGTCGGACCGATCCTGTTCGTCAACCACGTTCCCAACTGGCAGCTCAACTTCGAGCGCGAGCGCGAGCTCCAGACCTGGCGGCGGCGCGGTTCTGGCGGTTCTGGCTTGACTTGCGGCAGGCGATTGGCGGAGAGGGGGGGATTCGAACCCCCGAGGGGCTATCCACCCCAACCGGTTTAGCAAACCGGCGCCATAGACCGGACTAGGCGACCTCTCCGCGGCCGAGTGTATCGAATCATCACTCACGGAGTCCGGTTCAACAAGAAGGTCGGTCGAGCCTCGGAGAACCCCAACCAAGAGATCATCGGCGGGGCCCAGCAGGTCAAGGGCAAGGCAAAGCAGGCCTGGGGGACCCTCAAGAACGCCCGGCCGAGACGCAAGAGCCGGTAAGCAGCGCGGGCAACTGACAGACCGACTCCTCTCGATCTCCCCCAATCGGTGGACCTCGTGGACGAGGTGGGCGGCGGCACTCGGGCCAGGGTGGGGCTCATGGTCCAGTACGCCGTCACTCGGGTGTTGGCCGAGTCGGCAACGCTCGCCCTGGCGACACCTCGACTCCTCGAAGCCATCTGCCGGTCCCTCGGCTGGCAGCTCGGCGAGATCTGGAGAGGGGACAGGCACCCAGGGGTGCTCCGGCTGGTCGATGCCTGGTCCACACAAGGCCTCGGAGTCCCCGACTTCGCCATCGCCAGCTCGGAGATGACGTTCCCTCCCGGCGAGGGTCTTCCGGTCGGGTCTGCCACCGGGGCCTCGGCCTGGGTCGCCGACTTCACCGACTTCACCCAAGGCTCCAACTTCCCTCGAGCGCAATTGGCCTCGGAGGCAGGGTTTCGCGCCGCGGTGGCCTTCCCCATCTTGCAGGGCGGAAGCATGGCGGGGGTCATGGAGTTCCTGAGCACGGGCATCAGACATCCAAACGAGGACCTCCTGAACCTGATGGCCGCGATCGGATCGCAGATCGGGCAGTTCATGGGGCAGTCGAGCTTCCAGGCCGCCAAGCCATGTTCACGGGATTCGTCCAAGATATCACCGACCGGAAGCGGGCTGAGGAGGCGAGCCGGCGGCTGGGCGACATCGTGGAGTCGTCGGACGACTCGATCATCAGCACGTCCCTGGACGGAACGATCCTCTCATGGAATCCGGGGGCCGCGCGCCTGTATGGGTTCAGGGCCGAGGAGATCGTCGGGCGAAACGCCTCGCTCCTGATGCCGCCCGACCGGCCCGACGAGCTTCCCGAAATCTTGCGCCGGCTGGCCCGCGGTGAACGCATCGAGCACTTCGAGACCGTTCGGTCGCGCAAGGACGGCAGCCTGGTCCACGTCTCGTTGACCATCTCACCGATCCTCGATCCGTCCGGCTCGGTGGTCGCGTGCTCGGCGATCGGCAGGGACATCAGCGAACGCAAGCGCATCGAGGAGCAGATCGCCTTCCTCGCGTACCACGACAGGCTCACCGGTCTGCCCAACCGGTCCATGTTCGAGGAGGTCGCCGAGATGGGGCTGGCCCGGGCCCGACGCCATGACCTCGCCATCGCCGGCCTGTACCTCGATCTGGACAACTTCAAGATGGTGAACGACAGTTTGGGCCACGCCGCCGGCGACGACCTCCTGCGGCAGGTGGCCGCCCGCCTCATGGAAGCTTCGCGGGAGACCGACCTGGTGGCTCGACTGGGAGGAGACGAGTTCCTGGTTCTCCTGGCCGATCTTCCTCCACTGGCCAACAAGAACTCGGAGGGCGCAGAGAACGCCCAGATGGCGGCGGAGACGGTGGCCTCGCGCATCCACGAAGCGCTCGAAAGGCCATTCGTCGTATCCGGCCGCGGAACTCTACGTCTCGACCAGCATCGGGATCAGCATCTTTGCGCTCGACGCCGAGGACTCACGGACGTTGCTCAAGAACGCCGACGCGGCCATGTACAGAGCAAGAAAGCGGGACCCGCCGGGTACGTGTTGTTCGGATCGGGCACGTCGGGAGGGGAGACCAAGCTCGCCCTGGTGACTCGGCTGCGCAAGGCCGTGGAGGACGGGCAGTGGGTCCTGCACTATCAGTCGGTGGTCGACCTGATTGACGGCAACGTTGCGGCGGTGGAGGCGCTCCTCAGGTGGAAGGATCCGACCCGAGGCCTGGTCCCGCCGGGGGAATTCATCGCCCTGGCCGAGGAGATGGGCCTGATCGAGGCTATCGGCGAGTGGCTCTACACGGAAATCTTCCGTCAGGCGGCGGAGTGGCGCTGCCGAGGGATCGAGGTCGGGATCAGTTTCAACCTGTCGCCGCGATGACCGACCCCGACCGGACCCTCCAGATCCTCACCAGCCTGAAGGCCAGCGGGCTTCGTTTCGCCATCGACGACTTCGCGACCGGCTTTTCCTCGCTCAGCCGACTCCGTGACCTTCCGGTGGACGTCCTCAGGATCGACGCCTCCCTCGTTCACGACGTCCCCCACGATCACAACGCCGCAACGCTCGTGCGAGCGATCGTCCAGCTCGCCCGAAGCCT
>WNFZ01011691.1_pt1 | contig 14165 bp, 24 predicted proteins | sample 5400081 | NCBI WGS metagenome assembly WNFZ01 (sample SAMN13153365, study PRJNA577476) | soil metagenome | isolation source: 80 cm soil or saprolite under grassland replicate 1 | place: USA:California | collected 2016-06-15
ACCGAGATGACCTTGAATCATTTAAACGATAGCCTACTCTCTAAGCGAATGACCGCCTAGTCCAAATCAGACCAGGGCGCATCTCCGTTATTTGCCTGAGAGCAGGGGAGCGGCGAGAGGGCGGCCTTCCGCCCTCTCGTAATGAGAAGCTGCGGTTTATTTTAAACTCCTTTAGCGGCGATCTTATGGAAGGTCGAATTGGCAACCTCAAAGATTTCTACCGTTGGAGTTCCCGCTACCGCTTTCGATAGGGTCTTCAGTACTTCTTGATACCCCGTGCGGTTGTAAGCCTCCACGTCCTCCTTCGTGTCCCAGAAGCTGTTTGCTACGGCTTCCGAGCGTTCGGGGGCGACAAAGGTGATCTCATCACGGAATCCCTTCTGCTTGCGGAGTAGTGGGATAATCTCGTTCTCGATAATGCGGGTGAACTCTGGGACGGAATTTGTCTTGAGTTTCATCGTGACATGACGTGTAAACATGGTTTGCTCCTTGGAAAGTGAGCTGTCTGTTTCAGATAGTCTGGATAATACCAGAGGAGCTGATGAAGGGAGTGAGCTATGCTCGGTTCTTAACCACCCTGCGCTTAGTTGGTGGCTTTGTCAAGCGAAGGTGGCTTCAAAGCAGGGAAAACGCATTTTAATTCCCTCACCTGTTTGGCCGTGTGAACTACGCGCAGAGGGCCGCCCATTTCTCGCTCCGAAATAGCCGCACATAACGCGTATACGGTCCGGTGAGGCTTGTGGATATAATCCAATCATCGAAGTCTTGCCTTAACTGCATTGTCAACTCGAAGGGCTGACGGTACCGCTCAGGCTGGCTTCAAATCACTCATTGAAAGGAGCGCAAATGGCAACCGATACGTTTCTTAAACTCGGTGACATCAAGGGCGAGTCTACCGATGACAAACACAGGGACGAGATCGAGGTCCTGGCATTCTCGTGAGGTATGAGCCAGCCTGGCTCAATGAGCGGAGGTGGCGGCAGCGCGGGGAAAGTGACTTTCCAGGGCCTCCACTGCGAAGAAGGTTTTAGGGACGCGAAATGGCATCTCGGATTCAAGCAGGCGCGTGTCAAAGACATCCGAGCCTGGTCACGATTGTTTGCGCTCTTCGTCCTGACGCTGCTGATCCTGACAACGCTCGGGACCTTTTGCCTGCTGCGAAGCGATCAAAGAACGAAAGAACTCTTGCGGCGCGTTGCTTCGCGACGACGCGGCCGCTGTGAGTTGAGCCTGGTGAGCGCAATGCTGAGTTTGTTGCAACAAGACCGCAGCTTGCTCGCGTGTTTGTTATCGTTCACCAAGTTCAAGCTGAATACGACTTTAGACAATGTGTCCTGACATCAGAATGCGAACAGATCGCGGCTGAGATGATCGCGGGAGAGGAAAGGCTCAAAGAGAAACCGGAGGGGGATTCCCAGCGATTATCGCGGATGCTGGGGCTGGCTGAGCGCGTGAGAAGCCATAAATCATCCAAGGACCCAACGGCGACGAAGAAGCCGGAAGATGTTGTGGATCTGAAGCCGCGAGTGAGGCGGCGGGTCGGACAACGAAAACCGAAGCGTGACGAAGTGCCCTGAATCGGAGTGGGCGAAATCGAGTCGGTATGAGGGTCTCAGCTTTTCTGTGTAAATGGCCTGTTGATGGTTTAGGGTAACGGCATTCTGCCTTCGAACACGATCGCGAATTGTTGCAGCGCTCGCTTCCATTCCCTGATCGGCATCGTCCATTTTTTCTCGATGTTTTTCAAGGAATTGAGCGACTCCACTGCGTTGGTCGTATAAATCACCCGCCGAATCTCTTCCGGGAATTGGAAGAACGGGATCACTCGCGCCCAGTTGTTGCGCCAACTCCGCCCGATCATCGGATAGCGAGAGCCCCACTGCGCCTCGAATTCGGCCAGCTCTTGTTCGGCTTGCTCCGCCGTCGCCGCCGTGTAGATCGGCTTAAGCGCGGCCGCCACCGCCTTGCGTTCCTTCCACGAGACGTAGCCGAGCGAATTCCGCAGCAGATGGCGGGACCTCGATCGGGATCTCACCCTGCTTGCCTTTGAGCGTCTTGCGCGACTTGCCGTTGCGGGAATTGCCGGAGTTCTTTCCTTCAGGAGAGTGCTTCTCGTAACCGAGATGATGAGTCATCTCTCCATCCAGAACCCGTTCGATGAGGGCTTTGGAGAGTTGCTGGAGCAGACCGCTTTGTCCAAGCAGGTCTTCGGGTTTTTGGTAGTCTTTCAGAAGTTCGTCGAGGATTTCTTTCGTGATAGCCATAATCGATCCTTTCCCCGGAAATTGTTCCGGGCATTATGGCCATTTACACATTTTTTATGAAACCCTCGTCCCTCCCGAAAACCTCATCCCGCGTTGAAATACTTGCATTTAGAGAGATCATCAGCCACTCTGCTCAATCGTCCGGCTCATCCTTATTCCGATGGTTTGCTTCACATTTATGGTCCTCATCTCCACTCTCTTTTTGCTCATCCGGAGCCTGATCCTGCCCCGGACAGCGCTCGCTGCAGAGAATCTCGCGCTGCGTCAGCAACTGGCCGTCCTCAACCGGAAGTTCACCGGCCGCAACTGCATCGGCGAGATCGCTTCTTCTGGGTGATTCTCTCGCAACTCTGGAAGAAGTGGCGGGAGGTCTTGATCATCGTCAAACCAGAGACCGTCATCAAATGGCACAGGCAAGGCTTCAAGCTCTACTGGCGATGGAAGTCCAAGGCTCCGGTCGGCCGTCCGAAGATCGACAAGGAGATTCGTGAGCTGATTAGGAAAATGTCGCGAGAGAATCCTCTGTGGGGCGTCCCTCGCATTCAGGCAGAACTTCGCCTTCTCGGTTTCGACCTTGCGGAATCGACTGTGGCGAAGTATCGAGTCAGGGGCAGCGCGTCTCCGTCACAAACTTGGAAGACATTTCTCGCCAATCATGCAAAGCAGATTGCCGCCATCGACTTTTTCACCGTTCCGACACTGACCTTCCGCAACTTGTACTGCTTCATAATCCTGCTGCATGACAGACGTCATGTCATCCACTTCAATGTTACAGCGCATCCTACGGCTGAATGGACCGCCCGACAGCTCATCGAAGCCTTCCCAGAAGACTCGGCGCCGCGCTATCTGCTCCGGGATCGAGATCAAATTTACGGGGCAGAATTTCGATTGCGAGTGAAGGGGATGCAGATTGAAGAGGTGACCACCGCACCGCAATCACCCTTCCAAAATCCATACGCCGAACGCGTAATAGGCTCGATTCGCCGAGAGTGTCTCGATCATCTGATCATCATCGGTGAAGATCACTTGCGCCGAATCTTGCGAGATTACATCGACTATTATCACAACTCCCGACCGCATCAGGCATTGGAGAGGAACTCGCCGACTCCTCGAAAGATCGAAGCGCCGGTGAAGGGAAAGGTCATCTCAATCCCTCAAGTCGGCGGGTTGCATCATCGCTATCGACGAGCCGCATAATGTCGGCGATCCGGTTAACTCCGGGGTGATATCGATCAAATCAATGGAGGGACTGCCGGCGCGGGCCGATATCGATGTGCGTTGTCGCAGAGCTACGCGCCGTCGATGTGAGATCGAGTCATCAATCGGATTCACGATGTCTCTGTTTATCGGCGCTCTCGCTTTCGGCGGCGGCCATCTGCTGCCGATCTCCAAGGTCAGCATTCTGGCCGCCTCACTGCTTTCAGGGCTGGCCGGATGGCTGCTGCTCAGAATCATCGGTAATGTGTCACACCGGTCAATGGCGCCGAACATTGCTGATTGAATATTCCGATCCCCTAGTACCTGGCACAAACCTTGCTGTCTTATTTCCAGCAAGCGCAAAAAACAAGTAGTCCTTTCCGAAATCGTCCAATATTGGACAGCGATTTATCCCAAGCTGGCTGATCATCAGTGTCGAACTTAAGAATTTACTGGACAGCTCAGTATTCAAGATAAACCCACTTTGTCTGTTTCGATGCTATTCACGATGAGCAACTTGCGCGCAAAGCGCCAGCAGTAAGCTGCGAAATCAGGCACGGCTTCAACGAGGAGATTAAATCATGGTGACACGGAATAGGTTTGCCGAAGAGTCTTCAGCGCTCGGCGAGCGCGCAAAGGGCGCAGGCAAGGACGCGGCGGGCGCGGTGACGGACAACAGGAGCCTGGAACGCGAAGGCGAGCGTGAGAATCGCGCAGGGCGGGAGCGTCAGGCGGTAACGAATGTCTCCGATGAAACTATTCTCCCAGGAGATGCTTGGGATGTTGGGGGCGAAGGATGAGACGCGCAAGCGGTATTTTTCCAATGAAACCGCGACTGATGAAACCGCGACTGATTCGGAATTGGGCAACAAGGCGATGGAGAGCGCAGGCGTTGGCGGCGCGATTGGCGTAACAGCGGGAGCGACCCTCGCGACGGTAGCGGCCATCGGAACGAGCATCGCGATCCCCGGACTCGGCGTCGTGATCGCCGGGCCGATTGCGGCGGCGCTCGCCGGGGCGGGCGCGGGCGGACTGACCGGCGGAATCATCGGTGCATTGATCGGCTGGGGCATTCCCGAAGAGCGAGCAAAGCTTTATGAATCCGACCTGAAATATGGCGACATCGTCCTGGGAGTTATCCCGCGCAACGATGACGCCGCCGCCTACTTCGAGGGCGAATGGCTGGGTTACAACGGTCGTAACATCTATCGTTAAATCGGCGTTGAATCGGACGCCCGACAATACTCAGTCCGGGGAGCGCGGACCGGTTCATTCTCCGGCCCTGCTTTCTGCTGAGTCACGGGTGATTGCACACGCAGGAACAGCTCTTTCAATCATCACACCACAATCTGAGAAAGCAACTCTATGGACGAGTCGCGGTGGGCATTGAAGCGCCGCGCGGAATGACCACGAAAGTGAAGGAGATCGTTATGTCAATCCTTGCATGGATCGTACTGGGACTGATCGTAGGATTTATCGCCAGTAAATTAGTCAACAAGACTGGCGAAGGCGTCCTCATTAACATGGCGTTCGGGAGCGCCGGCGCAATGTTCGGCGGCGAGCTGATCAATAAGTTCGGGATGGCCGGAATGCCGTGGCTGAACCTATGGAGCGTGCTCGTGTCTCTCGGCGGCGCGGCGCTTTTCCTGGTCGTTTATCACGCCCTGCTAGGCGCGCCCTCAAGACCGACTGCCTGATAATCAACACACATCAACGACTTGATAAACATCGCAACGCGATTGTCGTAACCGGCGCGGGCGCCGAGCTGTTGCGCGCTTCTTTTATCGGCGCCAATAGATGAAGGATCAAGTACCGGCTTGATTCAGCGGCGAGAACCTACGGCAGAGGTTACGGAGGATTTTTTTTGAAAATCCACCGTAACGCCAGTCCCTGCTGGAACGGTTTGTGTCGTAAGGCCGCGCGCGCAGGCATTAATTTGCTACTTCTCAAACACTCCTGCTCGTCTGCTTGACTACCTTTGAGCAGGCGCTATTACAGGCAGAACAATCCCACCATTATTCTTTCCGACCTTGTCCAATAATGGACGGCAATATATTCCGGCTTGGCCGAAGCTGCTGACACTCCCTTCGCTACGGCAAGCGGTGTATGAAAGTGGCGATCCATCGCCACACATCGAAAGCAAGCGAGCAGGGATACAAATTTTGAAAAAGGAAAATATGAAAGGTAAATCAATGATCAGAATGGGAGTGGCTTTCTGCCTGGCGCTGGCGCTCAGCACGGTAGCGCAATCGCAGGCTCAGAAGAGCCTCAGGGATGAGGTTAGCCAATCAGAAATGGCGGCGCGAGTCTTTCGCGAGATTATGGACACGCCTGACAAAGGGATTCCCCTGGAATTACTGGATGGCGCTGAATGTGTCGTGGTCTTCCCGTCGGTGCTTAAAGCCGGACTCATTGTTGGCGGACGTGGCGGGCGCGGCGTGGCCAGTTGCCGCACGGCAGTGGGCTGGAGCGCCCAGGCCTATTTCACTCTGGGCGGCGGCAGCTTCGGGTTGCAGATCGGCGCGAAGTCAACGGATTTCGTGATACTGTTTATGAACAAAGACGGGCTGAACAGTCTGCTATCAGATGAGTTCACGCTGGGCGCTGACGCTTCAGTGGCCGCCGGGCCGGTCGGTCGGCAAGCCGGGGCTTCGACGGATCTGAAGCTCGGCGCCCAGATCCTCTCCTACTCGCGCAGCAAGGGGCTGTTTGCCGGACTCGAACTCAAGGGCGTGGTCATCAAGCCGGACAAAGATGACATGCGCGATGTGTATGGCGAAGGCGTGACAGCGAAAGAAGTTTTGAAGGAGAACAAGGTCATCGCGCCCGTCGCGGTGCGTGCTTTTCCGACCACGCTCGGACGCTACTCTTTGCTCAGAGCTGTCGAGTAAAACTGTAGCAAGAGTGTGACAGATAAACCAACTGAGCTTGGCTGCGTCCTGCGTTATAAACCTCATTACCATATGGCGAGCGGCATTCACGCCTATGACCTGTCGAACATGCTCGCGACCTTCGATCCGGAGAAAACCTCCACATTCAAGTACGCGCTAAGCGCTTTTTTTCTGAAATTGTCCAATATTGGACAGTCATTTATTCCCGGCTGGCCAACCATGGGTGATAGCCTAAGAAATTACTGGATGGCTGAGTACTCAAGCGCTTACTTGGATTTACCGCTTTTGCAATTGGAGCTTCGAGATGCAACCCACACGTAATCGCATCCTTTACGTCGATGACGATGAGGATTCACGTTGGATGATGAAAGTCTTGCTGGAAATGTGGAACTATGAAGTAGTGGTGGCAGGCGCCGCCGATGATGGCTTTCACCTAGCCCAAAGCCAACACTTCGACGTGTACTTGCTCGATACCCATCTGCCGGCCGAATCAGGGTTTGAGCTATGCAAGCAAATTTGCGGAGTCCCTGGACATGCTCCCGTAGTTTTTATCTCCACAGCCCCTTATGAAACCGATAAGCAGCGCGGGCTCCAAGCTGGAGCAATCGCTTATCTCACGAAACCCTTGGATTTTGATGTCCTGGAAATAACATTGGCACGGCTGATTAATAAGGTCCCGGAGAAGGGGCTTGGAAAATACCGGAAAGATATTCGCGTGCTTTCCACTCAGGCGCGATTAACAATGGATTAGGCGAAATGAAGCGTCAAAACGAATGAACAAATGCCGAACGGTGATTACGTATCGTCTCCTGGTTGAACTCGTGAAGCTGCGCTTGATGCGGGGTCGTAAGCATACCCATCGGCATCTATCACGCTTGCGGTAGCGAAGCCAGGCGCCCGCGAATTCTGCCATGCAACGCATTTGACGGCGTAGCGCCAGGTGACGGTTACAAACCTGGGCGGGCGGTTTTGGCCAGCTTGCCCTAGTTGCGGCATTCCTTAAGCAGTCAGAATTCGCCGAGCCCGCAGCCATGAGGGCTGAGCTGAGCGTGGCGGCAATAACTACTGAGCAAGTCACAATCAGAAGGAGAAATAACAATGTTACGCAGTGTGAATGACCTGAAAGGCTTCGAGATCGTCGCAACGGACGGCGAGATCGGAGATATCGAAGAATTCTATTTCGATGACGAGCGGTGGGCGGTGCGCTATATCGTCGTCAATACTGGCAACTGGCTGTCAGGCCGACAAGTGATGGTCTCACCATTCTCGGTGGTGAAGGTGGACCGCGAGACCAGCAAACTCCATGTTGATCTGACCAAAAGTCAGGTGGAGAAAAGCCCAGACATTGACACACACCAGCCGGTGTCGCGTCTGATGGAAGCGGCTCATTCGGACTACTATGGCTATCCCTACTATTGGGGCAGTCCGTTTTTATGGGGAACAGAGGAATACCCTGCTCCGGTGGCGCAGCAATCCACCTTAATAGCCGCCACCGCGACGACCCCGGCTGTGACTGGCGCTCCGGCGCCCGGAGCCTCGGGAGACGTTCATTTGCGTAGTATGGGAGAGGTCTCCAACTACCACGTTGCGGCGACTACCGGCGATATCGGCCGCGTCGAAGAATTCATTGTGGAAGATAACAGTTGGCTGATTCGCTACCTGGCGATTGACACGCGCTACTGGTTGCCCGGCAGGACAGTCTTGGTCTCACCGCAATGGATCGCTGCGATAGATTGGGCGCAAGCTAAAGTCCATGTCAATCTCTCACGCCACGGGGTTAAGCAAAGCCCCGAATACGACAGCTCCAAGCTGATTTCGCGCAAGTACGAGACGCAGCTTTACCGGCATTATAGTCAACCTGGCTACTGGGCGAACTAGAGCTGTAGCCTTGAATCAGGGATCATCAAGAGTGCTCGGCTGGCCGATAGGAAAACTTGTTAGCAGGGCATGCCGTCGGAGTCAAACGCCGCGGAGTTTGATTAAGGGACTTGATTGACAGCGTATCGGTAAGAAGCAGTAACAGGGAGATACAAATATGATTCAAGAAACGCCCCAAGCCGACCTGTTCAAACAACAAATGCGTGAGTCACTGCGACAGGAGACTCTCAATTCACGCGCCGTTACTATTGCGAAACACGATAACGTTTATACGTGTGGAGATAATGATGAGTTGGTCTACTTTATCGAGAGTGGGCAGGTCAAACTGCTCATGCTATCGCCTGAAGGGAGAGAGTGCCTGCTGGCCATCCACACGGCGGGAGATATTTTCGGTGAGTTGTGTCTGTCCGGGTTAGGCGCTCGACTGGAGACAGCGACCGCGATGGAAGAAACGATCTTAAAACAAATTCCTTGTCCCGAGTTCTTTGCGCGTTTAGGCATCGACGCGCTGTTTGAGGGCTTCGCGCAGTACCTGGCGGCGCGGATCGCTGACCAACAGCAGGTCATCGCCAATCTGATGACGGTTGACAGCGAACAGCGACTGGGTAAGACGCTGTTGCAATTGGCGCGCACCTTCGGCAAGAAAGACCCACGGAGCATACGCATCGAACTGAAGATTTCGCATGAAGAGTTGTCGGATATGGTCGGCGCCACAGGGCCGCGGATCAGCGTGTTCATGGAGAGATTTCGGAACCTTGGACTAACCGAGATGAACGAAGATCACTTCCTCATTATCAAAGAACAGAAGCTCACTACTTACCTCGCGCAAATCGCCTAGACCAGTTACCTGCGCTCCCTGCCCAACCAATAACTCTTTTTAAAGTTGTCCTGTATTGAACAGCGCGGGAATTGCCGTGAAAGCCCCCAACATCTGGTAGTCCATTCAATCTCTCGGAGAAACCACGGATTTAACGGATTAAGACGGATCAGGACGGATCAAGATCCGTGAAAATCCGTTTTGATCCGTCAAATCCGCGGTTTCTTCTTCTTTTTCTAAACCGCAAGATGTTGGGGTGTCTCACGGCAATTCCCAAAGACCCATAATTTTGGCCAGGAATTTGTCTATCCGAAGAGAAGGGCCGTCGAGTTGGCGAAGATAACCAATTTGCCCATTCTCGCCATGCCAACCGAACTGGAATCAGACATCACCAAGCCGGCAAAATCTGTGAACGACGAGCCTGTCGTGGCGTTGAAGCAGGCTCCGCTCACTGCCGTTAAACCTACAGGAGAAGAGGTTGAAATAGCTCAGGTCGTTACGCCCCCGCCTGCGCAACAGAAAGCAACTGCGGACGCCCCGGAGCGATTGCCCCAAACGGCCAGTCTATTGCCGCTTTTGGGATTGATTGGGTTGCTGTCGCTGGGCGCAGGACTTGCTCTTATGGGTATCTCGAAGCGAACTGCTTGAGCCAAGTGAGCGCGCGCTTGCATGGACCGGGAAGGCAGGTTGGGCTTCCCGGTTGTGATAGGGGGTGGGTGAGTAGGCGCTGCCCACCTGGGCGGTAGAGTTCGTGATCAGTCGGGAGCGCGCTCCCGACTACCGCTCAGATTCTGCGAAAGGACTTGACTGATGAGAGAGCCGTCAAAATCGCGACAGCCTGCGAGAACAGCCCCGGCTTTAAGCCAAGTCAGCGCGGCTTTGCTTTTTTTCCTGATTGTTCTACCAGGCTTTTCCCAACCTCAAGAATCCTGGCAGTCGCCGCCCCGTCCGAATAACCAGGGCGATAACCAGGACACGATCAAGATAAATGTTGACCTGGTGGTCTTGCACGCGACCGTGCAGAACAGCAACCATAATCCCGTTTCCGGACTCGGCAAAGAAGCCTTTCAGGTTTACGAGGACGGAGTCCTCCAAGAAATCGAATCGTTTAGCCACGAAGATATTCCGGTCACAGTCGGCCTGGTGATTGACAACAGTGGAAGCATGCGACCGAAGCGCACGGAAGTTATTACCGCCGCCCTGGCGTTTGCCCGCGCCAGCAACACGAAGGATCAGATTTTCGTGGTCAACTTCAACGAGCATGTTTCGTTTGGTCTTCCGGCAAACACGCCGTTTACGGGCAAAACGGCTCAATTGGAGTTTGCCCTGTCCAAAGTCGTCGCGGATGGCATGACGGCGCTCTACGACGCTGTCGCCGCCGCGCTCGAACACCTGAAGAAGGGTGATCGTGACAAGCAATCGCTGATCGTGATCAGTGACGGGACCGACAACGCGAGCCGACACAACCTGGCGCGGATCATGCTTCTGGCGAGGCAGTCCGAGGCAATCATCTACACCATAGGCATCTATGACAGGGACGATCCCGACCGCAACCCTGGTTCGCTTAAACAGCTTGCAAAGGCCACGGGGGGAGAGGCTTTCCTGCCAGGCTCAGTAAAAAACATTGTCCAAATTTGTGAGCGAATCGCTCGTGATATTCGCAACCAGTACACCATCACCTATGTGCCCAAGGATATAAAGTACGACGGGAAATATCGGGTCATACAGGTGAAGGCCGGGGCGCCGGGGCGTGGACGCCTGATGGTACGCGCCCGCGCCGGTTACTACGCTCCCTTGAGGCCTTAACCGCCGCCGGTAGCCGGAGCAACCTATCATGGATCCCAGAATTAGATGGCGGATATTTTTGCCGGCGCGAACCAATCCGGTTCTCCGTTGGAGCCGAAACGTCTTTTTGATCATCGGCCTTCTGGCGCTGAGCTACGTCGGCTTCGCGCTGCTCGACGCGCGGCTCTATCAGGCTGAACAAGCCCGGCGCTTTGAACGAGCATTGAAGGAAACGAACCTTGCGCGAGCCGAAAGCCCTGCCATCGCTGTCAGTGAAGGTTCTACGCTGGGGCGTATCGAGATCAGCTCCGTCGGCCTGACAGCAATGATTCTAGAAGGTACAGATGAAGGGACTTTGCGACGGGCGGTCGGGCATATTCGGGGCACTCCGCTGCCGGGTCAGCAAGGTAACGTCGCGCTTGCAGGACACCGGGACACGTTTTTCAGAGGGCTGCGCAAGATCCTAGTAAATGATGAAATCACATTGACGACGTTAAGTGGATCCTATCGCTATCGCGTGGACTCCACCAAAGTGGTCAAGCCCGAGGAGACTGAAGTGCTGGAGGATGACGGCGACGACATTCTCACTCTGGTTACCTGTTACCCCTTCAATTTTGTGGGCTCCGCGCCCAGGAGATTTATTGTCCGCGCGCGCAGAGTTCTTGAATGAAGCAACACTTATACCACTTGTTGGGCTTCAAGGAAGCTTGAAGATGCCTAAATAGACGAGTCGTCCCCGGGAGGCGACTACTATCCAATAACCAAGGGTAACCAAGAGGGTAATTTTATCAGAGCTTCCCTCGTGTAATGCCAAGTAAACAAGAAAGCTGATTAAGAAAGGAGTTCTGACATGAAAGTTCGAGATCTAATGACCACCGATGTGAAATCTTGCAATTCTGATACCAACCTAGCCGCAGCGGCGAGTCGCATGTGGGAGGGGGACTGCGGCGCGCTCCCAGTGGTAGATGACGATGGAAAATTCATTGGCATGATCACTGATCGTGACATCTGTATGGCTGTCGCCACGAGACCCCGGCTTGCTTCGGATATTCTGGTGGGTGAGGTCACCTCAGGGGCAATCTACGTCTGCCATCCAACTGATGAGGTCCAATTCGCGCTCAAGACCATGGGCCGCAGTTGGAGCGAGCGTAATACACAGACAGTACAACCCAGGCGCCTTTCTTTCCGAGATGGTCCAATTTTGGACAGCAAATTATCTCAGGGTGGCCAATCATCAGCGTGGAACTCAAGAATTTACTGGACGGCTCAGCGCTCAGGAGCTTATTAGCCATGCGTCTGAAGCCTAACAGCTTTGTGGGGTTTACCCAGACACTTGAGAAGAAAATCATTCTCCTGTTTCGAAAACAGAAAGGCTTCTAGGGCGAAATCATGTTGTGTTATGCGATTTTTGATCTATACCCGACGCGTTTCTCTTTGCTGATGCAAGACTTCGGGCTGGTGGTGGCTGGCGCGATGGCCGTCGTGTTGCTGAACGTTTTTGCGGTGGGGCTGATTACAACTGTATTGTCGATCATCCTCCTGCAAACTTACTTGCTCGGCGTCCTGCGTCCTGCAATTCAGAAGATTGCGCTGCGCTTGCAAAAGGGAGTCTTGAAGGAGAGCAAGGCCCCGGCGCCAGCCGCCGTGCGCTTTCCCGACCGCGCTTCGGCGCCACTCTTCGCGCCAAGCTGAGGAACTCATCCAGACCCAAATCTTTTGAAATAAACAACAACCAACAAGAAGAGAACGATGATGAAAGTGGAAAGCATCGCCACTTGAGGAGAGCCAAATGTTCAGCTTCCGTAACCTCGCAGTCTCAATTTTTGGGTCTGAGCTTTCAGCGCCTCTGCCTTATTCACAAGACCTTTCCAGGTACCGGAAGTTCCAATTTGGAACAAGCTTGCTCGCGGTAGCGAAACAGGCGCATATGAAACCGTCTGAAGCGACGGTGGTCCACCAATGCCCGGCGTTGATTCAGGAACTGAATTGGCATGCTCGAACCTATTCTGCCCCTCCGTCGCAGACAGACTCGGCTAGGGACATCCTTTTCAGCTTTTACAACGGAGAGCTTTTTCGCATCGTGGTTACTTATGACAAGGATCGCACCGAAGGGATGACGGCCGAGGACATCGTCGAAGCTGTTTCGGCGATCTACGGGACTGCCACCAGGCCCGCCGTCGAGATCAATCTCTCTTCGAACCACCTTTATAGCAACGGCGAAAAGAGCATTTCAGATCGGAGCGAAAAGGTCATTGCGCGTTGGGAAGATTCACAGTACTCGCTCAACCTCTTTCACTCACGTTTCCAGTCCACATTTGGCCTGGTCATGCACTCGAAACGGCTGGATGCCCTGGCCCTGGCCGCAATCATTGAATCCATCCGGCTAGATAAGCAAGAAGCTCCGCACAGAGAGGTCGAGCGTCAAAAGAAGAAGGATGAGGAGACCCGCTCCAGGCAGGAGGCGGCCAGGCTCGTGAACAAGGCGCCTTTTCGCCCTTAAGCAGGCCGCAGGCGACCTTAGTTTATTGCGCTCCTCACTACCAGCTTTGTTATCACTCAATGGAGGAATGTAAAGATGAACATCGTCGAGCGCAAGCTAAACGACGTCACAGTTCTGGATCTTGAAGGCAACCTCGCTCTGGAAAGCAATGCGCAGTTCAGAAAGCATGTCGCTGGCGCCATTGACGCCGGAGCCCGTAAGCTGATCGTTAACATGGCGAGAGTCAAATACATGGACAGCAGTGGGCTTGGTGAGCTTATCTTGGTGAGCTTATCTCCTGCTATACAACCCTGCAACGGATGGGCGGGCGCATCAAGCTACTCCATCTCAGCGATCGTCTGCAACATCTGCCGGTCATCACGAAGCTCACCAGTGTGTTTGAGACCTTCGATTCCGAGCCGGCGGCGGTTGCTAGCTTCGCCCGCGACCTGAAAGAAAGGAGCCAACTATGTGGCGACAAGCAAGAGGTCGAAGCCCAACTTTAGTTGAAGGGCAAACTGATGGTACGCCCCCCAAGGCGAACGAGCGGCCCTGGACAAGGCCCTGGTGGCAGCCTTCTGAGGGAAACGGCGCAACCTTATTTTACATTGTGATGATTCACGCCCTGGCGCTGGTCGGGCTGGTTTTATTCCCCTTACCGGGCTGGCGCGTGCTCGCCGTGGCCCTGGCGGTCGCTGCAATCGGTGGAGTCGGAACCTCGGTCTGCTATCACCGCTGCCTGGCTCACCGCTCATTGCGGTTGAATCCGGTGGTTGAAAACGTCTTGATCTTTTTCACCATCTTCAACGCCTCGGGAGCGCCGCTGACGTGGGTGGCGCAACACCGCAATCACC
>WNFZ01003770.1_pt1 | contig 14163 bp, 15 predicted proteins | sample 5400081 | NCBI WGS metagenome assembly WNFZ01 (sample SAMN13153365, study PRJNA577476) | soil metagenome | isolation source: 80 cm soil or saprolite under grassland replicate 1 | place: USA:California | collected 2016-06-15
TGCCAGTTGACCGAGAACGTCTCCCACGTCTGCTGCTGCAGCGGACGCATGTGCGGGCTTGCGCCGGCCACCAGAATGATGGCCTCCGGCTCATAGCGGTCGAGGAGGCTGGCTGCCACCGTGGCGTCCCCGGCATCGGCGACCTCCGGTTGGATGGTGCCGGCGCCGTTGGCCAGCTCAGCAAACGCCGCCGCGGTGCGGGACACGGCGACCACCGGGGCGCCGGCCTCGGCGAAGGCCGTGGCGATCCCGCGGCCCAGGCCGCGGCTCGCACCGACGACGATGGTGGTCTTGCCGGACAGGTCACCCATAATCGCCGTCTTCCTTTGCGTGCCAATGCTTCCTGTCACTGGCTGTCGTACTCGTCGTGGCGGCGCCACCAGAAGCCGGTCTCGTTGCGACCGAGTGGCGCGCGGTCGAGCCACTGGTACATGCCCCAGAGGCCGTCCAGCCCGCGCTCATACGCCGAGTAGGTGTGATAGACGACGCCATCCTCGAGCGCGAACGCGCTCACGCCGGGCCCTTCTCGCCTGTACGTCTCCCAGTCCGTTCCAACGCTCGACGCGAACTCGGCGAGCACTGGAATCTCCTGGCCGGCCGGCGGCCGAAAGTCCATCTCGCGGAAGTTGTACTCGACGGCTCCCGACTCCCACTGCTCCTTGGTGATCGCCGCCTGGAAGTCGTAGTTGAAGTCGCTGTCGAACGAAGACGCCCAGGGGAAGCTCCAGCCCATGCGCCGCTTGTACCCCTGCAGCTTCTCGAGCGGAGCCCGCGACACCGCCCAGAGCCTGACGTCGTGATTCGCGAGGTGGACGACGGAGCCGTCGAAGCCGTCCGCGATCGCCGAGCAGGACGGACACCCTGCCGTGTACTCGGGCCCGAACATGAAGTGATAGATGAGGAGCTGCGAGTGTCCTCTGAAGAGATCGGCGAGGGACGCTGTGCCCTCGTCGGTCTCGAAGCGGTACTCCTTGTCGATTCGAACCCAGGGCAACTCCTGCCGCCACCGCGCCAGTTCGTCGCTACGCCGCGTCAGCGCCTTCTCCGCCTCGAGCAGCTCCAGCCGGGCCGCAAGCCACTCTTCACGTGTTCCGGTCTTGTGATCGGTCATGGTTCTCTCCTTTGCTTGTCGTTACAACCGTTTGGCGTGGCCCGCGCCACCGGTGACGTCTCACATCGGTGGCATCAGTCCGGGAACCGACGAGGGCGCGATGACGATCAGGATTCCAACTCCGACGATCGCCAGCGCCAGCGGCACGTCGATGGCGGCGTTGGCGGGCAGGAGCTTTTGGGCCAGGACGAGCACGGCGATCAGCGACATCCAGGTGACGCTCATGACCCCCACCGCCACCAGCAGCAGCATCAGGCCGATACTCGAGCCGACGCAGCAGCGCCCCAACTGCCATCCCGAGCGGACACGGGCCGCACCGCGAAGCTCAGGACGTAGTCGTTGACGGTGCCACTCGAGCTGGCTGATCGAGGCGCCCAGATCGGTCCGGATCGTGCTGAGCGCGGTGGAGACGACCAGCGTGTCCAGCGCGACCATGAACGAGGCCACGCCGGTTACCGCCAGCACCATCGCTGTGCCGACCTGGAGCTCATCGTCCTCCCGCTGCTGTCGATGTGCTCTCCTGTTGGTCGTTTGGCAACTGTCGCTGGTTGGGACACCGCCGGCGGCGGGAACGGACCGGCCGATTCGTTTCGAGCGTGGATGGTGTCCTCAGAGGTGATGGGTGCGAAAGGAAGAGGCGATGCGAGATGCGAGGATGCCGTGCTGAGCGAGGAGACCCTCGCCCGCGCCCGGGCAGGCGACGGGGAGGCGTTCCGCGAGCTGACCGAGCCGTATCGACGCGAGCTGCAGCTGCACTGCTATCGGATCCTCGGCTCGGTGCAGGACGCCGAGGACCTGCTCCAGGAGACGCTGTTGGCCGCCTGGCGTGGGCTTGAGCGCTTCGAGGGGCGGTCCTCGCTGCGGGCGTGGCTGTACCGCATCGCGACCAACCGCTGCCTGAACATGCTTCGCGACAGCGGTCGCCGACCGCAACAGCTGCGCGGCCGGTCGGTCGCGCTGCCCGAGCCGACCCGCTTGGCCGAGCCGGTCTGGCTGGAACCCTACCCGGACGTCCTGCTCGAGGACCTCCCCGACCGCGCCCCGGGGCCGGAGGCGCGTTACCAGGCCAAGGAGGCGACCGGGCTGGCGTTCATCACCGCGCTGCAGCACCTGCCGCCGCGTCAGCGCGCGGTGCTGGTGCTGCGCGACGTGTTGGGCTTTGGCACCGCGGAGGTCGCCGGCATGCTCGGCAGCAGCCAGCCGTCGGTCAAAGCCGCCTTGCAGCGCGCCCGGGCGACGCTCCAGGCGCAACTTTCAGCCGGCGACCGCGAGCCCTCGCCGCTGCCCAACTCGCCACGCGAGCGCGACCTTGTGGGCCGGTTCGCCGACGCCGTCGAGGCCGGCGATGTTGACGGCGTCGTCGCGCTGCTGACCGATGACGCCTGGCTTGCGATGCCGCCCGAGCCGCACCAGTACCAGGGTCACGCGGCCATCGCCGCCTTCCTGCGCGACCGGGCGACGGCGCGCGGCACCCCCCTGCGTGTGGTGGCCACCCGCGCCAACACCCAGCCAGCTTTCGGCTGCTACCTGCCCTTGCCGCACGCAGCGATCGCACGCGCGTACGGGCTGCTCGTGCTCACGCTGGACAGAGACCAGATCGCCGCCATCACCTGGTTCTTCGACACCAGCATCTTCGCCTACTTCGGGCTACCAAGAACGTTGCACGCATAGATAGCGGCGCGGACGCGCGCCAACTCCTCGCGACTCCACACGCGCGGCGCAGAAGCCCTCACCACGCGAGGCCTCCGAGCCTTCGCACGTGGCACGTGGCGAGATGCGGATCGGAACGGTCCGCATCTTGGCGGCCCGGGCGCACGAGGCGGCTCGGGAGATCGGCGACCCGGCCGCAGTCGCCGCGGCCCGGGCCGCGGGTCAGGCGGCGAGCGTGGCCCACATGGCGGCCCATGCGCGTGGCGTGGCCTACGCCGCGAAGGCCCGCCGGGCTGGCCGCGCCCCATGATCCGACCGCCGTCGCCCGCGAGGCCCGGTGGCAGCTGAGCCACGCCTCGCCGACCGTTCAGGATGTCCTGCGGCGATTACCGCCCCCAACCCGCCCCACGGGCATGCTCGGGGCGCTGATCAACGACCGCACACGAAGCTCACAGCGGGCAACCAAGGATCCGGCCAGCACATCCTGCGGCGCTGAGCGCTCACACCATTACACCCCATAGCGGACCAGCTATCGTGCAAAATCGAGGCCAACTCGCTTGCACAACACCGCGGCTACCTGCCTTTCAAGGCCACCAAGAGGCCAACTGGCCTGCGAAGTCGCAGGTGGACCCAGCGGATGGGCCGACGACTCCCTCGGGATCAAGGCCCGGGGGCAGCCGGAACAGGGGCATCGAAGGCCGTGTTGCCGCTGATGGTCGCCGCGACCGGCGCGGCCACGCGTATGAGGAGAGGCACATGGCAAAGCTCACGCTGGGCCCTATCGGCGTGGTGGTGGGGCGTCCTGGAGACGGCGACGTCTTCCTGGACGCGGCAACCGTGCTGGAGGAGCTGGGCTATGCGACGATCTGGCTGGCCGGCCCATCCATCAACGGCTTCGAGCAGGTCCGAAACCTCGTTGCCGCCACGCGTGACGTGCAGATCGCCGGCGGGGTCATCTCGGTCGACCAGTTCGACGCTGCGGAGGTGGCCGCCTGGTCTGCCGAGATCGAGGCGACGCATCCGGGTCGGTTCATCGTGGGACTGGGCGGCGCGCACGGCCCCAGGCCGCTGCAGACGCTGACCGCCTACCTGGACGCGCTCGACACCGTGCCTCCCACCGTGCCGGCGGCCGCACGGGTCTTGGCGGCGCTTGGGCCCCGCATGCTGCAACTGGCCCGTGAGCGCGCGGCCGGTGCGTACCCGCTGCTGGTCACGCCGGACTACACCGCGCGGGCGCGTTCGCTGCTGGGCGAGGATGCGGCGCTGGTTGTGGGGCAGTTCGTCGTCCTCGACGCGGATCCGGAGCGGGCCAGAGCGCTTGCGCGTGGGCCGCTTGGCTTCATGACCGCGGGGGCTGGCTCTGGCTACGCGGCCAATCTGCGCCGCATGGGGTTCGCCGAGGAGGAGCTCGCAGGACTGTCCGATCGGCTGGTGGACGCCGTGGTGGCCTGGGGCGATCTGGACGCGGTCGCCGCGCGGGTCGTGGCGCATCTGCGCGCCGGGGCCGACCAGGTCGCGCTGAGCGTGTTGAGTGCGGATCCGCCGGGTGCCCTCCCGGTCCAGCAGTGGCGGCAGCTGGCCAAGACGCTCATCTCCTAGCCCGAGGCCAGCGGCGAGCAGATCACACGGCCAAGACGAGCACCACGACGGCAAGTTCGGCCGAGCAGCCGAGGCCGTGCCGGAATCCGGCGTACCTGACAGACGCGCGGGACACATAGCCACAGAATTTCGCCTCCGGTGGCTTCGCCCGATGGCGGATGCTAGAACTGCTCCGGAGGCCGAGATCAGCTCGGGATCAGCCTCGGACAAGAGGCTCGCGCAGGTATTCGAGGAAGTCGTGGTCGTGATAGTAGCGGGGCAGTCGGGCGACTTGAGCGAAGCCGAGCCGCTCGTAGAAGCGGCGATGCGGCTCGGTGGCCGGGCATCGCAGGTAGCAGCGGGCCGCGCCGAGAGCGGCGGCGCGTTCGCAGAACGCCTCGACCAGGCGGCCGCCGATCCCTCGGCCCTGCCGGCCTTCGACCACCAGGAGATCGTGGAGACGCGCCATGCCCGCGATCACCTCGCCCAGGACCGCGCCGACCAGCTCCTCGTCGGCTCGGGCCTCGACCACCACCGGTCGGCTGGTCCAGTCACAGTCCTCGCCGAAGATGGCCCGATCGGCCGCGGGCCATTCGCGCGCCAGGAAGCGGCGCACCTCACGGGTCTCCTCATTGGCGATCCGGAAGGTGACCTCGCTGGAGGGTTGTCTGGCCAGTGGAGGACCTCCCTCGATGACCGCCGGTGCGTCGATGCCCCCCGACGCGTGGCGAACTATGGAACGGACCGTACGCCGAAGGCGGCGGGCAAACTTCTCTATGATCGTGCAACACCGGGCAGCCGCGACAGCGCGGGACCGGGGCCAAAACGGGTGCCGTGCGGTGCCTCCGGTCCGCGACGGAGGATCGAGGGCTCGAGCGGTGCGGCAGGAGCCCCGAATGCGAAAGGAGCTCGATGGACGTCCGTCTGACCGACGTGCTGGTTGCCGATGCCAAATTGCTCGCCGACGGGCTCCTGCAGCCCGAGGACGACATGGCGGTGTTCGTCGGCCGTGGAGGCAAGGGCAGGGTTGCGCCGTTCACGGTGCGTCGCTCCTACACAGGAGCGGGCGGCTGGTACGTGGAGTCGATGGCTCTGCTCGCCCCGAACGGCGATGTGGCATGGCGAGGCAACGAGCAGCCGATCACGCTCCGGGGATCGAGCAAGATCGACCTGTTCAGCGACGACCTGCATGGCGTGATCGTCGACTCGGCCGACGACCACGAGCTGGTCTTCCTCATGGGGGGCGATGAGGTGGGCCGCGTCCCCATCGCGATCCTGGACGAGGACCCGCCGTATGCGACCACCTCCCCGACCGACCTGCTGGGCGAGGCGCTGAAGAAGAGCACGGTGGTCTGGATCGAGGTGCCGGGGCCGGGCGGAACCGGCGGCAAGGCGGTGCCGGTCTGGTACGGCAGTCTCGACGGCCGCGTGTACGTGCTCACGGGCGGGTCGGAGCAGCGCATCCGTGGTCTCGACGAGAGCAGCCAGGTCCTGCTGTCCGCCAGATCCAAGGACCTCCAGTCGCTCGTCACCACGGTCGAAGCCAGCGCAAGGGTGATCCCGCCCTCCGATCCCCTGTTCAACCGGCTGGTGCCGATCCTGTTGCCCCGCCGGCTGAACCTGCGCGACGGCGAGGAGGCGGCCGATCGCTGGCGCAAAGAATGCACGCTCGTCGAGCTTACGCCGTCGGCGATTCCTGCCGAAGCATGATCGGTGCCCGTTTTTCTCCGTTGGAGAAGGGCAACAAAGGGTAAGCAGGGCACCGAGCCAGGAGCGACCGGCGCAGTTCAGTCAGGAGGCCCCATGTTTCGGCGAAGGAGCAGGACCAACCAGGCCAAGCGGGCGGTCACCGGCCGCCTGCCAACTACCGACGAAGTCCGGGACCAGGTCGCGGAGGTGGCCGACGAGCTTGGCGTGGCCCTGGAGGTCGCCAAGGACGCCATCGCCAAGGCGATGTCGTCGGCCAGTCGGCGCGGCACCGAGGCTGGGGCCGAGGCGACCCGCAAGACCGCCGCGCTCGGCAAAGAGGCCGGCCGCAAAGGCGTGGCGGCTGGCAGGAAGGCGAGCCGTCGCGCTCGCGGCGCCACCCTCGACGCGGTGGAACGCCGGCTCCCCGAGCCCGAGCAGGTCGCGGAACTGACCCGGCGGGCCACCGAGAAGGTGTTCCCGGAGCGCGCAAAGCAGCACCGCAAGACCGTCAGGAAGCGGCGGCGGCGCCTGCTCTACGGGGGAGCTGGGCTGACCGGCCTTGGCATGCTCATGGGGTGGCTCACCGCTCCGACGAAGGGCCACGAGGCACGCGAGGCGCTCAAGCAGCGCGCCAGCGCGGCCAGCGAAAGGGTTGCCGAGATGCGGGCGAGCGCTGGGCCCCAGCGGCAGACCGGCACCCCGACGACCCCGGGGATGGTCGCCGACAGTGGCCTGGGCTCCGGAAGCATGGCCGGCAGCGGCACAGGAGCCGGGACGGCTGGCTCCGGTGAGCCGGGGACCGGCTCGGCGCAGGACCAGCCGGCCGAGCAGGGTGCCGACGTGACCCCCATCCATCAGGGCGACGGCGCCACCAGCAGCAAGCGGCGGTAGGCGGCGGTCGGGTCAGTCGCTGTCGCTAGGTACCGTCGGGCAGGCGGTAGACCCCGGTGCTCTGCTTGACCACGCGGCCCTCCTTGGCGAGGGCCGCGAGGCTCTTCACGACCGTGCCGCGCACATCGCGGATGGTGAAGGGGTCGAGCAGGCGGTCCCTGAGGGCGCGGTCGAGCACGACCGTCCAGTGCAGCGGCTCGGGCGCCGCGTCGGCGAGGACCTTCAGGCAGACGTCTTGTGGTTCCATGACGACTGCCAGGCTACCGGGGTCTTCACCCGTCGCCAAACGCCCTCGGAGGTGCGCCATCTCCGCGCCGACGCCGCCCCGTCGCAGCTCCATCGCCTTCGACCGCGCCGCCGGGTACTACGACCAGACGCGAGGCTTCCCCGCCGAGGTGGGCGAGCGGATCGCCGACCGGATCGAGCGCGCCGCCGGCCTCGCGTCCGGGGCTCAGGGCGGCGTTGGGACTCGAGGTGCGTGCGGTAGGGGACGGATCCTGGAGATTGGCGTTGGGACGGGGCGGATCTCGATGCCGCTGCACCGACGGGGCCGGCGCGTCATCGGGATCGACCTGTCGGTGGCAATGCTGGACCGCTACCGGGCCAAGGCGGCCGCGGAGAGCTTGGAGGCGCCGGCGGTGCTGCGCGGGGACGCGACCCGGCTGCCATTTCGGGCGGGGTCGTTCGATGCGGTGATCGAGGTCCACGTCCTCCACCTCATTCCGAGCTGGCGCGCGGCGGTCGCGGAGGCGCGGCGAGTCCTCCTTTCCGGCGGCGTGCTGCTGGTCTCGCGGCGTCTCTGGGACCGGTCGGAGGGCCAGGGACCGCGCGCACTGGCGCGCAAGCGCCACGCGACGATCCTTGCCGGATGGGGTCTCAGACCGGAGCGGGTCGGCGTCCGCGGCGACGAGGAGATGATCGCGGGTCTCATCGAGCTCGGCGGGAGGGTCGAGGAGCTGGAGCCGGTGAGCTGGCGCGAACGCGAGACGTGGGCGGAGCATCTCGGAATCCTGGAGCGGCGGGTCTGGTCGGATGCCTGGCAGGTCCCGGAGGGTCCCTGGCGGGACGCGATCCGGCGGCTGCGCGCCGAGCTCGACGCCGAGGGCGTGGACGTTCACACGCCCGTCACGGTCGAGCGGCACGTCGACCTCGCCGCGATCCACTTCTGACGGCGAGGAGTCAGGGGAGGCTGCGCATGCTCAGGCCAGCCGAGGCAGAACCAGCTCTCCGAACAGGTCGAGCTGCTCGTTCTCGAAGATCGAGAAGGGCACGTTCGAGAACGAGCACACGACCTGCTCGACGCCGCGTTCCTGCCACCCTCTCAGCTGCTCGACGATCTGATCGGGGGTGCCGACCAGCCGGGAGGCGGCCCACTCCGCCAGCTCCACCTTGTCGAGCGCGCCGCCGGGCGCCCACGCGCGCAGCCGGCGCCAGCGATCGGCGAGATCGTCGGGGTCGCGGCCGATCAGCGTGGCGAGGCCGAGCGAGCGGCGCACCTGGCCAAAGGGCCGGTCGGCGCGGGCGCAGGCCGCCCGGAGGACCTGGAGCCGCTGCTCGTACCGCTCCGGCGTGATGGCCCAGCAGACGTTCCAGCCGTCGGCGGCGCGGGCGATCACGCCGAGCATGCGGTCCCCGGAGCCGCCGACCCACAGCGGCGGCCGCGGCCGCTGTGCCGGGGCGGGGATCGCCGGGGCGTTGTCGATGCGGTAGTGGCGCCCCTGGTAGGAGGCCGGCGCCTCCGAGTCGGTGAGCATTCTGCGCAGGATCTCGAGGCACTCCTCGAGCATGGCGAGCCGCTCGCCCGGGGAGGGGAAGGGCAGATCGTTGGCCCGGAACTCGTCCTCGTTCCAGCCGGCGCCGAGCCCGAGGTCCAGCCGCCCGCCGGAGAGCAGGTCGAGGGTGGCGGCCATCTTGGCGAGCAGCGCCGGGGGGCGGAACCCCGCCGCCAGCACCAGGCTGCCGAGCCGGACGCCACGGGTGCGCATGGCCAGTGCGGACAGCGTCGTCCAGCACTCGAGCGCGCCCTGGCGGCCGGAGGGGCCGCCGTAGCGCGACAGGTCGGACCAGAAGTGGTCGGAGACCCACAGCTCGGCGAACCCGGCGGCCTCGGCCCGTTCGGCGTAGCCGGCCGCCCGCTCGAAGGTGACCGGGCCGGCCTCGGGCCCTCCGGCGCCGGCGATCCCCGAGTCAGGGAATGAGTAGTCGTAGACGGGCAGCGCGAACCCAAGCTCCACAAGCGGCTCCTCCCTCGACGCCTCACTGGAGTGTTCCGGCCGAGGTGTGCGTCGTCAACGCCGCCGGGTGTTGACACTGGCAGGCGCGGGCGCCTAGCTTCCCGGTATGCGCACGTCATCGGTACTCCGCTGGTGGTCGCCCTCCTAGGCGGCCAGCAGCCAACGCGCGCGTTTCGCAAAGGACCGGCCGCCTCGGGAAGAGGCGGCGCCTTCGTCTCCGGACCAGCCCGGCAGCCTCCTTGTTCTCGCGGCGGACCGTCGAGATCGAGAAGGAGCAACCCGTGCAGGCAAGCTCAGCCCCAGCTCCGGCACCGGCTCGCACGCCGGAGACGCAGCGACCGGTGGCGGTCACCGGCATCCAGTCGAGCGGCCGGCCGCATCTCGGCAACCACCTTGGCATGATCAGGCCGGCGCTGGCCCTGGCCGGCCGCCACGAAGTCTTCTACTTCATCGCCGACGCGCACGCACTGACCACGCAGCGTGACGGCGAGGCGATGCGGCGCCACACCCACGAGTTGGCCGCGACCTGGCTGGCGCTTGGGGTCGACCCGCGGCGCATGACCCTGTACCGCCAGTCCGACGTTCCCGAGGTGTTCGAGCTGACCTGGGTGCTGGCCTGCCACACCGGCAAGGGGCTGCTCAACCGCGCGCACGCCTACAAGGCGGCGTCCAGTGCCAACCATGCTGCCGGCAGGCCGGCCGACCACGGCATCAACGCGGGAGCGTTCGCCTACCCGCTGCTCATGGCCGCCGACATCCTGGCGCTCGGGGCCGAGGTCGTGCCGGTCGGGCGCGACCAGAAGCAGCACGTGGAGATCGCGCGCGAGGTCGCGGCCGCGTTCAACGCCGTGCACGGCCCGCTGCTGGTCTCCCCGAAGGTGCTGATCGACCAGCGGGTGGCCATCATCCCGGGGCTCGACGGCCGCAAGATGTCCAAGAGCCACGGCAACACCCTGCCGGTCTTCGCGGAGGTCGACGAGTTGCGCACGCTGGTGGCCCGGATCGTCACGGACTCGCGCCCGCCCGAGGCGCCCAAGGACCCGGACACCTGCCGGCTGTTCGCCCTCTACCGGCACCTGGCGCAGCCCGCGGCGGTGAGCGCGATGCGCGCCCGCTACCTCGAGGGCGGCGTCTCCTATCGCGAGGTCAAGGAGGAGCTGGTCGGCCTGCTCGAAGCCGGCTTCGGCCCGGCCAGGATCGCCTACCGGGCGCTGCTGGCCGATCCCGCTGAGCTTGACCGGGTGCTGGCGGCCGGGGCCGAACGCGCCCGCGGGCGCGCCGCCCCGCTGATCGAGCGGATCCGCGACGCCGTCGGACTGGGCGCGGGGAAGACCGGCGCCGCGGGAGGCCTCCACGGCGGGGGCAGGGGGGCGCATCCTGGGATGGGAACAGCCGGCACCTGAAAGGCAGGCTCCATGGCGATCCGGTACCTGCCAGCGCCGCCGCGCATGGCCGAGCTGGTGGTCATCGGTGGCGGCATCGTGGGCGCCGCTACGGCCTTCCACGCGTCGCGCGCGGGGTTGCGTCCGCTGGTGCTGGAGCGGCGCCCGGCGCTGTGCTCGCTCACCACGGCGGTGGCCGCCGGCGGCTTCCGGCTCCAGCTGGAGACCCGGGAGCAGCTCGGGCTGGTGCGCGAGTCGACCGAGCTGTTCCTGAACTTCGCTGAGGTGACCGGCCAGCCGGGCTACGACGCCGGCGTCCGCCAGCAGGGCTACCTATGGCTGACCACCAGCGAGGAGGGCGCCGGGCGGCAGCGGCGGCTGGTCGAGCGCCAGCGCGCCTGGGGCGTGGGCGACGTGGACCTGCTGGACGGCTCGGAGGCGCGGCGGGCGTTCCCCTTCCTGGCGCCGGAGGTGGTGCAGGCCCGCTTCCGCGCGGCCGACGGACTGCTCGACCCCAAGGGGGTCACGATGGGGCTGGCTGCGGCCTCAGGCGCGGAGGTGGTTCTCGGCTGTGCGGTGGTGGGCTTCCGGCTGCGCGGCGGCAGGGTGGTCGAGGTGGAGACCACGCTCGGTACGGTCGCGGCCGGGGCGGTCGTGGTGGCGGCCGGCCCGTTCTCCGGCGAGGTGGCCGGTCTGGCGGGGGTCGAGCTGCCGGTGGCGGCCGTGCGGCGGCAGAAGCTGGTCATGCCCGAGGTCCCGCAGGTGCCCCCCACCGCGCCCATGACCATCGACGACGACACCGGGGCGCACTGGCGACCCGCCTTCCGGGGCGCCTCGCTGCTGTTCGCCGACCCGAGCACGCCGCCGAGCAGGCCGAGCGAGGACGTCCCGCTCGATCACCGCTTCGCGTTCCAGCTCCTGGATCCGGCGAGCCCGGTCTCCGTGAGCCGGGTGGCACCGTTCTGGCGCGAGGTCTGGGCGGACTGGTCGGCCCCGTGGATGCTCCAGGCCGGCCACTACACGATGACGCCGGACCACCGACCGCTGATCGGCCCGACTGAGGTGGAGGGCCTGCTGGTCAATACCGGTTACAGCGGGCGCGGGGTGATGGCCGGACCGGCGGGGTCCAGGCGGCTGATCGACCTGCTCACCGGCAAGCTGGAACCCGAAGCCAACCTGCTGCGCCCCGATCGTCCCTTCGACGCCGAGCCCGCGGTCGACATCCTCTGAGCCCGCGGTCGTGCCCGCGGTCGACATCCTCTGAGCCCGCGGTCGAGCCCGCGGCGGCCTACGCGAAGCGGAGGTCGCCGGCCTCGTCGTCCTCGACGACCCGGGCGCAGGTCGGGCAGTACCAGCGGGTCTCGAGCTGGGTCCCGCACTGGAGGTGCTGGAGGACGTCACCGTCGCCCGAGCGCTCCGCGCCCCACTGGGCCAGCAGGCGCAGGGCGCCGGCCAGGTCCCGGCCGGCCTCGCTCAGCTGGTAGGCGAACCGGGGTGGCCGCTGGGAATAGGGCTTGCCGACCACCAGCCCCCAGCGCTCCAGCTCCTTGAGGCGCTGCGAGAGGATGTTGGAGGCGATCCCAGGCAATGTCCCGGTCAGGTCGTTGAAGCGCCGCGGGCCCTCCAGCAGCGCTTCCACGATCAGCAACGTCCAGCGGTCGCCGACGCGAACGACCGCCTCCTGCAGCGGCGAGCTCGGCGGTCCGTCGTGCACCCTGGTCTCGCGAGGCTCCGGCATGTCGTCATCGTACGCCGACAGCGGCTTGCGTCCCTCCGGGTCAGCTAGTAGCTTGCTACTTGCAAGTCAGTTCCCGGCGCGGAAGCCGCGCCGGGCGCCAAGGAGGGCAGCGATGAGCGCACTCGATGAGCTGGAGCAGGCGATCACCCAGGTCGCCGACCAGGTTGGCGGCGCCGTCGTCGGCATCGGCCGGGGATGGGGTCGGGGCTCGGGCGTGGTGGTGGCCGATGGTCGCGTGGTCACCAACGCGCACAATCTTCGCGGCGACCAGGTCACCGTGGTGTTTGCGGACGGCCGCGCGGTCACCGGTCAGGTGCAGGGCGTCGACGTCGACGGCGACCTGGCGGTGGTGGCGGTCGACACCGGGAACGCCACGCCGGTGAGCTGGGCGGACGAGGCCTCGTCCGTGGCTGTCGGGTCGGTGGTGTTCGCGCTGGCCAATCCGGGCGGGCGGCAGCGGATCACCACCGGGCTGGTGTCCGCGGTGGACCGGGCCTTCCGGGGCCCGCGCGGGCGGCGGATCGCCGGCTCGATCGAGCACACCGCGCCGCTGGCGCGCGGCTCCTCGGGCGGTCCGGTGGTCAACCGCGCCGGCCAGCTCGCGGGCCTCAACACCCACCGCCTCGGCGAGGGCTTCTACCTGGCCCTGCCGGCCGACGCGGAGCTGCACCGGCGGATCGACGCGCTCGCCAGGGGCGAGTCGCCCCCACGGCCGCGCCTGGGCGTCGGCATCGCGCCGGCGCGCGTGGCCACGAAGCTGCGGCGTGCGGTCGGCCTGCCCGAGCGCGAGGGCCTGCTGGTCCGGGTCGTCGAGGAGGGCAGCCCGGCGGACCGCGCGGGCGTCCAGGCCGGCGACCTGATCGTGACGGTCGACGGCGAGGCGGTGGCCGACGCCGACCAGCTCTACGCGGCGCTGGACCGGGTGAGCGGCCAGCGCCTGGCGCTCGGCATCGTCCGCGGGGTCGAGGAGCGCACCGTGACGGTCACCTTCGGGCAGGACCGGCCAGAGGACGTCGGCTCAGCCTGATGCGGCCAAGCCGGCTGAGAGTTTGAAAGGCGGCCAGCCGGCTCGGCCTGACAAGCCGGAGGAGCCCTACCCCAGACGCCTGCCCCGGAGGGGTCGGCGCGCGGAGGGCCCCTCGACGCGCCGCCGGTCCCGTCGGGGTGGGGTGGGCAGCGGTGGGAGGCGCCTCCCAATGCCTTCCACCAGCGGCCCGAGCGTCCCTGGGGCCTCGCGCCTGGCGGGACCGGCGGCCACCCTCGGGGCCACCCCTCAACGGGGGCGGAGGGCCCGGGTGACCAGCAGGCCCGCGCCGAGGGCGGCGCCGGCGAGCAGCACCGGACGGCGCCGGTCGGCCAGCGCCTGCGCGGCGGCGAGGTCGCCGCAGGCGCCGTGGACGCCCCCGCCAGGGGGGACGGCGGCGCTGGCCAGGTACAGGCCCTTGACCGGGCTCCCCCACCGCCACCAGGCGGGCCCGGGCCGGAAGACCATCTGCTGGTCGATCGCGAACGAGCCGTTGATGATGTCGCCGCCCAGCAGGTTCGGGTCCGACGCCTCCAGGTCCGCCGGCGTCCAGGCCCTGCGCGCCAGCACCAGCTCGCGGAACCCTGGTGCGTGCGCCTCGATGGCCAGCTCCACCCGCTCGAGGAACGGCTCGGCGGAACGAGACCACTCGCCCTTGGCCCGGGGCCGCAACGCGTCCCCGGTGGGGACGGCGGGAACGTGCGAGTACCCCCAGAGGATGTGCTTGCCGGCCGGCGCCCTGCTGGGATCGGCGAGCGTCGGCTGCCCGAGGATCAGAGTCGGCCTGGCCGGCAGCAGCCCGTTGGCGGCCTCCCAGGCGGCGCGGCTCATCGCCCGCACGGTGTCGCCGACGTGGACCACGCCGG
>WNFZ01003775.1_pt1 | contig 14153 bp, 13 predicted proteins | sample 5400081 | NCBI WGS metagenome assembly WNFZ01 (sample SAMN13153365, study PRJNA577476) | soil metagenome | isolation source: 80 cm soil or saprolite under grassland replicate 1 | place: USA:California | collected 2016-06-15
TTGCGGCCTTCCTGGTAGCCGAGTTCATGCAGGCCCTCGCGGAAAGGAGCGACGAGATTAGCTTCGAGCGCGGCGGTCGAATTGCCCATGAAGCCGACACGCGGAATTTTTCTCGCCTGCTGCGCGCGCGCCGCGAGTGGCCACGCGGCCGCCGCGCCGGCGAGAGCCAAGATGAACTCGCGGCGTTTCATTCGATCACCTCGTCGGCGCGGCCGAGCAGCGGCAGCGGGACGGTCAGACCCAGCGCCTTGGCGGTCTTGAGATTGATGATCAGCTCGACCTTGGTCGCCTGCTGCACGGGCAAGTCGCCCGGCTTCTCGCCCTTGAGAATGCGGCCGGTATAAACGCCGGACAGACGATATGAATCCGTCACGCTGCCGCCGTAGCTCATCAGCCCGCCGGCCTCGACAAACGCACGATACTGGAAGATCGCCGGCAGGGCGTGGCGCAGCGTCAGCGCCGCGAGCTGTTCGCTGTGGCTCACGAGGAATCCGTCGGTGCCGATCACCAGCCCGCCCGCTCGCAACTGCATCAAGGCGGCGAAGGCCGGCTCGAACCCGGCTTCGGTGCTCGCATGCAGGACGTGGAGCTTGAGCCCCAGCGTGCGCGCCGCTGCCTGCAGGTCTTTCGATTGAGTCTCGGCGACCGCGTTGGTCGGGTTGAGGATGAGGCCGATCGTGCTCGCCGCCGGCACAAGCTCGTGGATCAGCTCCAGCCGTTTCTGCCCGGTATCGATGTTGAGCGTGACCACGCCGGTCATGTTGCCGCCCGGCCGGTTGAGGCTCGCGACGAATCCGGCTTCGACCGGATCGACGCTGCCGTGAAAGACGATCGGAATTGTCCTGGTTGCCGCCTTTGCCGCCATGGCGGCGGCATTTCCGCCGATCGTCGCGATTACGGTCACCTGACGCCGAACGAGGTCGGCGGCCAGCTCCGGCAGCCGCTCGTATTGGTCTTCCGCCCAGCGATATTCGACGGCGACGTCGCGGCCTTCGACGAAGCCTGCTTCGTTGAGCCCGCGCCGGAACGCCGCGAGCTGCGCCGCGTATCCGTGCGCCGTTGTGGCACCAAGGACGCCGATCACCGGCATGCGCGCCTGCTGCGCGCGCGCCGCGAGCGGCCAAAGAAATGAAGACGACGCCGCGGCGCCGCCGAGCAGCGATATGAAGTCGCGGCGCCTCATTCGATTACCTCGTCGGCGCGCTGCTGGAGAATCCAAGGCACGTCGAGGCCGAGGGCTTTGGCGGTCTTCAGATTGATCACCAACTCGAACTTGACCGGGAACTGGACCGGAAGCTCGCTCGGCTTCTCGCCTTTCAAAATCCTATCAACGTAAGTCGCCGCACGCCGATAATTGTCTCTGACGTCGTTTCCGTAGGACAGCAGACCTCCGGCTTCGGCGAAGGAGCGAGCCGAATAGAGCGCGGGGAGACGGTAGCGTGCCATCGTCGCGGCGATCTCGACGGTATGCCCGCTCATGAAGGCACTCGGCATCGGAACGACACCGGTATTCGGTTCGCTCGCCTGTGCGGCGGCAAAGGTCTCGAACGCAGCCATGTCGGCAATCGATGCCGCTATGACTTGCACGCCGAAGGTTGGAGCAGTGGATTTGAAGTAGCTCAGATAGAAGTCCGCATAGGGAGACGTTGCGGGATTGAACGGGACGGCGACCCGCGCCAAACGCGGCATGACCTCCTTGAGCAGCTCGAGCCACTTGCCGGCCATTGAAGCTTCGAGATTGACGAGACCGGTGGCGTTGCCGCCGGGCCGCGACAGACTCGCGACAAAGCCCTGGCCGACCGGATCGACGATGTTCGTGAACACGATCGGGATGGTCCGCGTCTGCTGAAGCAATATCGCCGTGGTAGGAGAGCTCGACGATATAATCAGGTTGGGTTGCAACGAAACGAGCTCTTTGGCCCCCTGCTGAATGCGATTGGGGTCGTTCCCGGCCCAGCGAAACTCAAATTGGATATTCTGGCCCTCCGTCCAGCCGAGCTTCCCCAGTGCTTCCCGAAACGGGGCGAGCCAAGCATGAATTTCCGGGTTGCTTTCATTCCACGCCATCAGCATCCCGACGCGCCGCACGCCACCGACCGGCTGCTGCGCGCGCGCGGCGAGCGGCCAAAGAACTGAGGGCGCGGCCGCCGCGCCGCCGAGGAGCGATATGAAGGTGCGCCGGTTCACTCGATCACCTCGTCGGCGCGAGTGAGCAGCACCGGGGGCACGTCGAGGCCGATGGCTCTGACAGTTTTGAGGTTGATCAGGAACTCGAATTTGGTCGGTTGCTCGACCGGAAGCTCGCCGGGTTTGGTGCCCTTCAATATCTTGTCTACCTGAGCGGCCGCGCGTTGACAGATGGCGTTGTTATCGGCGCCATACGACATGAGCGCGCCGGCCATTAAGGTCTCCCGCGACCAGACGGATAAGGGTAAGCGGCGCTCGATCGCCAGCCGCGAGATGAGATTTCGGTGTGTGTACGCCGCACCGTCGGGGCAAGTGATCAGGCCCCGCATATCTGCTTGCTTCATTGCATCGAATGCAGGCACGAGTTCATCGGGCGAGCGCCATGGATACGTGCCACCGAACAGGCCGAGGTTCGCCGTCGCAGCCTTGAACACATCTATATAGACGGAAGAGATTTGCGCATTCGAATTGACGAGCAACGCTACGCGAGAGAGCCCGGGGACAATCTCTTTGAACAGCTCCAATCGTTTGCCGATGAGATCAGCCGCGTAGTTCGAAACTCCGGTCACATTGCCTTCGGGACGCGCCAGGCTCCTGACCAAGCCGCTTCCAATCGGGTCCGAGACCAGAACGAAAACGACCGGAATCGTCGTGCTCGCATTTTTTGCGTAAGGCGCCGCGTTTGCGCCCACGGCAATCAGGACATCGACCCCTGACGACACCAGTTCGGCGGACATGCTCCTGAACCGGTCCGGCACCTCGTTGGGAAAGCGATGTTCGAGGATGATTGTGCGTCCTTCGATGTAACCGAGATCGGTGAATCCTTTGACCAGCGCCTTGAAGTTCGATCCTTCTTCCTCGGCGCTGCCGGCGTGCCACAGCACCCCGATGCGCGGGACCTTTCTCGCCGGCTGCGCCCGCGCCGCAAGCGGCCATGCCGCCGCAGCGCCACCGAGCAGGGTGATGAACTCGCGCCGCTTCACTCGATCACCTCGTCGGCGCGGGCGAGCAGCATGGGCGGCACGTCGATGCCGAGCGCCTTTGCGGTCTGCAGGTTGATGACGAACTCGAACTTGGTCGACTGCAATACCGGAAGGTCGGCGGGCTTGGCGCCTTTGAGAATGGTGCCGGCATAAATGCCGACCTGACGGAACATGTCGGTGATGCTGGTCCCGTAGCTCATCAGCAGGCCGGCTTCGACCATCTCACGGCTGGCGCAACTCGTAGGCATCCGGTCGCGTGCCGCCAGCGTGGTAAATTGGCCGCGGCGGCTGTTGAAGAATCCATCGCCGGCGATCAACAGGGCATCGGCCCGCTCGCGCCCAACGGTAGCAAAGGCCGCATCGATCTCTCCCGTGGTGCTGGCGTTGACCACGTGGATTTGCAGCCCGAGCGCGCGCCCGGCTTCGCGCGCCTCCCTCAATGTGGCCTCGGTCGTCGGAGCGTTGGCTGGATTGATCAGCACGGCAATGCGAGCGGCCTTGGGCACGAGTTCGTGCAGGAGCGCGAGCCGCTTCGAGGTCACCTCCTGGACGAAAAAGTTGATCCCGGTCGCATTGCCGCCTGGCCGGGCGAGGCTCGTGACCAAGCCAAGTTTGACCGGGTCTTCCCCGACGCCGAAGACGATCGGGATCGTGTCAGTCGCAGCTTTGGCCGCGAGCGCCGCCGAGGGAGTGCCGGGCGTGGCAATCACGGCGACGCGACGGCGGGCCAGATCTGCGGTGAGCGCCGGCAGGCGATCATAACGACCCTCCAGCCAGTGGTACTCGACCAACACGTTTTGACCTTCGACATAGCCGACTTCGCTGAGGCCTTTGCGGAACGCGGCTGCATTCCGCGCCGCCGCATCGCCCACCCCCGCGTTGAGGAACCCAATCACCGGCATGGCCGGTTGCTGCGCGCGCGCCGCGATCGGCCACGCGGCGGCGCCGGCGAGGAGCGAGATGAACGCGCGGCGGTTCATGACACGTGTCCCGGATGCGGTGCAGCGCGGAACGAAGGGGAGCGGTGCACCGCTGATCCGGGACCGCCATAGGCTCCGAGCCTCTAACGGTCCCTGGTCTGCAGCGCACCACTGCGCTGTCGCTTCGTGCTGCGCTGCGCCCGGGACACGCGTTGTGCTGTCGCGGCGTCTCATTCGATGACCTCGTCGGCGAGTTGCTGCAGCTGCAGAGGTACGTCGAGGCCGAGCGCCTTGGCGGTCTTGAGGTTGATCAACAATTCGAACTTGGTCGGTTGCTCCACCGGAAGGTCACCGGGTTTTGCGCCTTTTAGGATTTTGTCGGCGTAAACAGCCGATCGGCGACACATTTCGACTTGGTCAGCTGCATAGGATACCAGCGCGCCGTGCTCAAACGTCTCCCGCGAATAAGCCAACATCGGTAGACGACGCGCGAGGGCCAATTTGGGAGTGAGCGTTCGCGCCTGAAAGAAGAGTCCTCCCTGCACGGGCGTAACCGCCTGCATACCGGCTCTCGCCATAGCATCGAACGCCGGCTCGATTTCCTCGAGCGAGCGCGCGTCGAATGTTTGAAGAACCAATCCGAGTTGGTCTGCGGCGGTTTGCATGACTTCGACAAAGACGTGCGTGGTCGCCTGCTGAGAGTTGATGAGAAGTGCGACGCGGGAGAGGCCGGGTACGATCTCTTTCAGCAGCTGCAGACGTTTGCCGGCAACATCGCGCCCGAAACTCGACAGCCCCGTGATGTTTTCGCCCGGCCGAGCAATGCTTTGCACGAATTTCATTCCGACCGGATCTGGAACGAACATAAACACGATCGGGATTTTCGTCGTAGCGTCCCGCAAGTACGTCGATGCAATAGCCCCGCCCATCAGGACATCGACGTTCAGCGATACAAGCTCAGCGGCCATGCTCTTGAAACGCTCGGGCGTTTCATTCGGGAAGCGATGTTCAAGCTTGATATTGCGCCCCTCGACGTAGCCGAGCTTCGCGAAGCCTTCGAGCAGCGCTTCGAAATAGGGCGTTTCCTCTTTGGCGTTGCCCGCGTGCCAGAGGTAGCCGACGGTAGGAATCTTGCCGGCAGGCTGCGCCCGAGCGACCCCTGGCACGGCAAGCATCGCGCCCCCGATGAACGAGAAGAAATCACGCCGTCTCATGAATTTCTCGCTCCTGTGACATTGCGTTGCCGCCGAGAACAGTGAGACCTCCCGATGGCTCATTCGATCACCTCGTCGGCGCGCTGCTGCAGAAACCATGGCAGCTCCAGCCCAAGTGCCTTCGCCGTCTTGAGGTTGACGACCAGCTCGAACTTGCTTGGCAGCATCACCGGAAGGTCAGCCGGTTTCTCGCCCTTGAGAATCCGCCCGGTATAGACGCCGACCTGCCGATACGCATCGGCACTGCTGGCCCCGTAGCTCATCAAGCCGCCGGCGGCGACGAACTCGCGCAGATTGTAGACAGCGGGCATTGCATGCCGCGCCGCAAGGCTGACCAGTCGGTCGCGCTGGCCGGTGAAAAACGCATCGCCCCCGAATATCAGCGCGTCGACTCGCTGTTGCACAAAGGCCGCAAAGGCCGCATCGACGTCGCGTTCATTGCCGGCAGGCAGAACATGAATCTTCACTCCGAGATTGCGCCCCGCCGCCTGCGCATTTTTAGTCTGCTCCTCGGCGGCCGGGCTGGTTGGGTTGGCGAGCATGCCGATGACCGCGGCTTTTGGCACCACCTCGCGCAGCAATTCCAGTTGCTTGGCCACCAGAGCACCGCCGAAGAAAGTCACCCCCGTGACATTGCCCGTCGGCCGACTGAGGCTGGTCACTAATCCGAGATTCACCGGGTCCTCCCCGGTCGCGAAGACAATCGGTATCGTCGAAGTCGCCGCCTTGGCCGCGAGCGTTGGCGCGTTACCGCCAGCGATGATCACGGCGCACTGGCGGCGAACCAGATCGGCCGCCAAGGGCGGTATCCGATCAGATCGATTCTCCGCCCAGCGGTATTCGATCACGATGTTCTGACCCTCGACATAGCCGGCCTCCTTTAGGCCTTGGCGCAGCGCTGTCACGAGGTACACGGAGTCTTCCTCCTTCGTATTCCTGAGGAAGCCAATCACCGGCATGCTCGATTGCTGCGCGCGCGCCGCAAGGGGCCACGCGGCTGCTGCGCTGGCGAGGAGCGTGAGGAACGCGCGGCGCCTCATGCCGTGTGTCCCGGATGCGGCGCAGCACGAGTGCGCAGCACGAGTGGTGCGCCGCTGATCCGGGACCTTTCCATACTCCGACTTCGTAACGATCCCGGGTCTGCAACGCACCACTTCGCTTCGCTCGTGCTGCGTTGCGCCCGGGACACGGGTGATGTCGGCGCGCCACCTCACTCGATCACCTCGTCGGCGAGTTGCTGAAGCTGCAGAGGCACGTCGAGGCCCAGCACCTTTGCCGTTCGCAGATTGATGACCAGTTCGAACCGGGTTGGTTGCTGAACCGGAAGATCGGCGGGCTTGGTGCCCTTCAGGATTCGGTCGATGTACGCGACGGCCCGGCGGGTCATGTCCTCGACGTTGGGTCCATAGGACAACAGCCCGTGCTGCTTGGCCCAAGCGCCAAAGCCGCCGGCCAGCGGCAGCCGGTTCTCGGCCACGAAATTCACGATCCTGCCGAGGTTTTGCAGGGTCAGCCGCGATGACACGACGTAAAGCGCGTCGATGCGTGCTTGCGTGGCTGCCATGAACGCCCCGTCGAAATCCGCGGGGCCGCGCACCGTGAGCGGTTTGAGTTCGACCCCCAAACTCGCAGCCGCCCGCTCGGCTTCAGGGAGTTCATTGTCGGCGTGATCCGGATTCCACAGGAATCCCACACGCGAAACGCGCGGGGCCGCCTGCTTGAGAAGCTCGAGCCGCTTGGACGCAAGTTCGTCCAACAAAAGTGTAATGCCAGTGGCATTGCCGCCCGGTCGGGCGAGACTGGCGACGAATCCCTGTCGCACCGGGTCCGCGCTCGAGGTGAAAACAATGGGAATCGTCTGCGTCGCCTTGACCGCGGCCGGGGTGACGTCCCCGCCGAGCGAGAACACCACATCGGGCTTCATGCGCACGAGGTCGGCGGCCAAATCGGGGAGACGCTCAGGCCGGCCCTCCGCATAACGGTACTCAATCGCGAGGTTTTGGCCTTCGACGTAGCCGAGATCACGCAGCGCGCGACGGGCTGTTTCCATCTGCGGATCGGCCTGCGGCGTGCTCAGCAGCAGAACGCCTAAACGCGGGACCCTTGCCGCCTGCTGCGCACGCGCCGCAAGCGGCCACGCCGCCGCCGCGCCGCCGAGCAGCGACAAGAACTCGCGCCGCCTCATGTCGAACATCGGGCTTCCTCCCGCCCGACCACCCAGGCCGCGGCCGTGGGTCGGTTTACCGCACGTTCAGGGTGCCACAGCCTGACCGACAACTCCTTGGGACTGACCTGAATTGTTCTGAATCGAGGTTTAAGCGGTCGGCCGCTAATGCACCCTTCAGCCTTGCGAAGACTAACACATCGCGGTGGGCTAACCGACCTCGGGGCGGCGGCCGCGGTCTATCCGTTAGTTCGACAGTCGCTCAGCCCGATTCAGAACAATTCAGATCTAGCCCAAGGACCTTAAGCCTACCCTGGAGGATAGTTCTTCAGCAGCCCAAGATAGGACATCAGCAGCCTGCGGAGGCGGGTGCGGACATGGAGGGGCAAAACAAACGATCGAAACTCCCGCTCAACGCTAGGTTCCAAACGTGAGGATAGAGCCATGTTAACCAGTGAAGGAGTACAAAAGCGAAATGCCTTCGCCACCTTTGCCGCATTTCGCCTCCAGGGCCTCGAAGCTTCTCTGAATCATGCTCGCGACATTGCCGTCCAGGACGAGCTGGACGCCGTCGGGCACTACATTGAAGAAGCGCAAGGGTACTTGGCTCAAATTCGGGTCTTGCATGAAGAAGCCCTGAATGAATTCAGCAGAGCGCAGGGAGAATAAACCTGCGGTCCGCGCATTGCTGTGCCTCCGCCACTAACACACATCAGGGCGCGAGCCCGGAATCCATAATCAGGCGGTGGTTATGGATTCCGGGCTCCCTCGCTGCGCTCGGACCCCGGAATGACGGCGGGAGGGATCGGCGCACTTTAATAGGAGTACGCACGGAGCGCGCTAATACCCGCGCGCGCGGTCGATGACGTGCTCGAGCGGCAGGCCTGCCTCGAAGCGCTCGATCTGGCGCATCACATTGGCGGCGAGCGCGTGCGGATCGGAGAAGGCGGCGTTGTGCGGTGTGATCGTCACTTTGGGATGCCACCACAGCGGGCTTGCCGGCGGCAGCGGCTCGCGCGCAAAGACGTCGAGCGTTGCGCCCGCGAGCGTGCCCTCGTCGAGCGCGGCGAGGATGTCGGCCTCGACCTGCAGCGCGCCACGCGCGGCGTTGATCAGGTAGGTGCCGCCGGCGGTGCCGTCGCGCTTGAGCTTACGCAGGAGCTTGAGATCGACAATTCCCTGCGTCGCCGGCGTCGCGGGCAGCAGGCAGACGAGAATCTCGGTACGGCGGAGAAAAGGATCGAGCCCGGGCTCGCCGTGAAAGCACTCGATGCCCGAAAGCGTCTTCGGCGTGCGGCTCCAGCCGGCGACGCGGAAGCCAAGCTGGGCGAGCGCCGCGGCCGCGTGGGCGCCGAGCACGCCGAGCCCCATCACGCCGACCGCGACCGCGCTCGCCGGGGGCTGCGCGTGCTCGCGCCAGACGCGCTCGCGCTGCTGCACATCGTAGAACCGGTAGCGCCGGTGCTGCAGCAACACATGCAACACGACATACTCGGTCATGCGCATGGTGAGATCGGGGTCGACGATGCGCACGACAGGCACGTCGGGCAGATCGGGATCGCCGAGGAGATGATCGACGCCGGCGCCGAGCGAGAAGATCGCCTTGAGCCGCGGCAGCCGCGCGAACAGCCCGCGCGGCGCGTTCCAGGCTCAGGCATAGACGATGTCGGCGGCATTGCCGAGGCGGTCCGGCCACAGCCGGATGTCGCGCTGCGGCGCCAGCGCGCGCAAGCGCGCTTCCCACGGCTGCGGATCAGTGCCGCTGACGGCGAGCAGGATCGCGGGCATTAGGGCTGTTCCGTCTGTGCTGATTGGCTCGGCCTCGCACTGCCCCCGTCGTCCCCGCGCAAGCGCATGGGCGCTAAACTAGCCAGGTGTCCCGGATGCGGTGCAGCGCGAAACGAAGTGGAGCGGTGCGCCGCTGATCCGGGACCGCCACGGACCGTGACGGTCCCGGGTCTGCAGCGCAGCACTTCGCCTCGCTTGTGCTGCGCTGCGCCCGGGACACGTTCCTTAACTTAGCGCCTATACGCACAAGCGGGGACCCATATTCCGGAGGCGGTGGTCATGGGTCCCCGCTTTCGCGGGGACGACAGTATCCATCTAACTTGAAATTGCGCTACGGGGCCGCGCCCGCGCGCACGATGTCGGAAAGGCGGGTGCGGTTGAGCGCGAGCCATTGCAGCGCGGCGACGAGGGGACCGTTGCGCACGCTGCCGGCGGCGAGCGCGGAGAGCGCCGCGTCGATGGGCACGCGCAGGAGCGCGCTCGCCTCGCGCTCGCCAGCAGCGGGTACCGCCGCGCGCGACGCATCGACGATGCCGAGAAAGACGGTGACCTCTTCGTCCGTGAGCCCCGGTGACGTCAGGTAAGTGAACAGCTCGACGAGCAGGCGCGGCGCGACGCCGATTTCCTCGACGCATTCGCGGCGCGCGGTTTCGCGATGCGCTTCGTTGGCTTCGACGTGGCCGGCGACGATCTCGACGAGATCGCCTTTGCCGTTGGCGAGCTGCGCCGCCAGGCGAAACTGCCGGATCAGCACGACCTCGTCGCGATCGAGATCGATCGGCAAGACGGCGACCGCCGCTCCTGCGCGCAGCAGGTCGCGCGTTTCGACAGCTCCATCCGCGCCGCGCGCCTGCACGCGCTCGTAGAGGCGAAATCCGCGCGCGAGAACCTCGCGCTCGACGCTCACCACGTCTGCCGGTTCATCGGCGATTGCAGCGTCCGTTGGTCTCTTCGAATCGGGCATCGTGCAGTGCTGTGCATGAACGTGCGGCAAACTCGCTGTGCTCCCTCTCCCCATTTGGGGAGAGGGTTGGGGTGAGGGGGTTACTGGAGGTACTGATGGATCCGAGCCCCCTCACCCACTCCTTCACGTTGCAAAAGCGAGCGGCCCTCTCCCACCGAACTCGGGCTTGCCCGAGTTCGGCACTTTAAGTCCGCCGAAGTCGGATAAATCCGACTTCGGCCGGGGAGAGGGCACAAGCGGCGAAAGCGTGCCCGGGGGGTGTGACGATATGGAACAACGTCAATGTCATCGGGCCTACTGCGCGACCACGTCTTCGGGCGCGGTCTCGAGCTTGAAGGCGGCGGCGAGCAAGGCGCGCGTGTAGGGACTCTTCGGATTGGCAAACACTTCGGCCGCGGGCCCCTCCTCCACCACCTTGCCGTAGCGCATGACGAGCAACCGGCAGGCGAGCGCGGCGACCACGCGCAGATCGTGGGAGATGAACATATAAGTGAGGTTGCGCCGCTTCTGCAGCGCGCGCAGAAGGTCGACGATCTGCGCCTGGATCAGCATGTCGAGGGCGCTCGTCGGCTCGTCGAGTACCACGAAGGTCGGCTCGAGCACGATGGCGCGGGCAACCGCGATGCGCTGGCGCTGGCCGCCGGAGAATTCGTGCGGATAGCGAAAGCGCGTGTCGGGATCGAGCCCGACGTCGCGCAGCGCGCGGATCACGCGCTGTTCGCGCTCGGCCTGGCTCAGCTTCGGATGATGCACCCACAAGCCTTCCTCGATGATGTCGGAAATCGACATGCGCGGGGAGAGCGAGCCGTACGGGTCCTGGAACACGATCTGCATGTGATGGCGGAACGGCCGCATCTTGCGGAAGGTCAGCCCGGCAATGGTGCTGCCGAAAAACACGATCGGTCCGTCCGACGACACGAGCCGCAGAATGGCCAGGCCGAGCGTGGTCTTGCCGGAGCCGGATTCGCCGACAACGCCGAGGGTCTCGCCTTGGCGCACCGCGATGCTCACCCCGTCCACCGCTTTGATGTAGCCGACCGCGCGCCGCATGACGCCGCGCTTGATCGGGAACCACACCTTCAAATCCTTGGTCTCGATCACCACCGGGGCGGTAGGGCAGACCGGCGCTGGATCGGGCTTGGGTTCGGCCGCAAGCAGCGCGCGGGTATAGGCGTGCTGCGGCGCGGTGAACACGCGCTCGACGGGTCCGTGCTCGACGATCTTGCCTTCCTTCATCACGCAGACCGTGTCGGCGAGCTTGCGCACGATGCCGAGGTCGTGGGTGATGAACAGCATGGCCATGCCGAGGCGCCGCTGCAGCTCCTTGAGCAGGTTCAAGATCTGCGCCTGCACGGTGACGTCGAGGGCGGTCGTCGGCTCGTCGGCGATGAGCAGATCCGGCTCGTTGGCGAGCGCCATGGCGATCATCACGCGCTGGCGCTGGCCGCCGGAGAGCTGATGGGGATAGCTCTTGAGCCGCATCTGCGGATCGGGAATGCCGACCTGGTCGAGCAGCTCGATGATGCGCTTGCGCGCCGGCTCGCCGGCGAGCCCCTGATGCAGCAGCAGGATTTCGCCGATCTGCTTCTCGATGGTGTGCAGCGGATTGAGCGAGGTCATCGGCTCCTGGAAGATGATGGTGATGTCGTTGCCGCGGACGCGGCGAATTTGCGCTTCCGGCAGGTGCAGCAGCTCCTGGCCCTTGAAGCGGATCGAGCCCGAGGGATGGCTCGCGGCCGGGTAAGGCAGGAGCTTCAGCACCGACAGCGCCGTCACCGATTTGCCGGAGCCCGACTCGCCGACCAGCGCGACGGTCTCGCCCCTCTTGATGTCGAAGGAGACGCGGTCCACCGCGAGCGTCTCGTGCCGCCCTTGGCGGAACTCGACGGAGAGCTCCTTGATCTCGAGCAGCTTGTCGTAGGGCGCTTCCATCGCGCTCACCCGAACGTCTTGCGCGGGTCAAAGGCGTCGCGCACCGCCTCGCCGATGAAGATCAAGAGCGAAAGCATGGTGGCGACCGTCATAAAGCCGGAGATGCCGAGCCACGGCGCCTGAATGTTGGCCTTGCCTTGCGAGAGCATCTCGCCGAGCGAGGGCGAGCCCGGCGGCAGGCCGAAGCCGAGGAAGTCGAGCGCGGTGAGCGTCATCACCGAGGAGGAGAGAATGAACGGCAGGAACGTCATGGTCGCGACCATGGCGTTGGGCAAGAGGTGGCGGAACATGATGGTGCGGTTCGAGACGCCCAGCGCCCGCGCAGCCTGGATGTATTCGAAGTTGCGCCCGCGCAGGAACTCGGCGCGCACCAGGCCGACCAGCGATACCCAGGAGAACAACAGCAAAATGCCGAGCAGCACGAAGAACCCGGGCACCAGCACCGAGGAGATGATCAGCAAGAGGTAGAGCGAAGGAATGGAGGTCCAGATCTCGATGAAGCGCTGGAATAAAAGATCGGTCCAGCCGCCGAAGTAGCCCTGCACGGCGCCGGCAGCAACGCCGAGGACCGAGGAAACGATGGTGAGCGCAAGCCCGAACAGCACGGACAGACGGAAGCCGTAGATGAGCCGCGCCGCCACGTCGCGGCCCTGGTCATCGGTACCGAGCCAGTTGTATTCCAGGTCGCTGCAGCCGCTGTGGCCTTTGCGCTCGACCACGTTCTTGCACTCCTGCTCGGTCAACATCCAGGTCGGTTTCGAGGGTGCCGGCGTCGGCAGGTCGAGATTGTGGGTGTTGTAGGAATAACGGATCGGCGGCCAGAGCATGTAGCCGCCCTTCTCGGCGATGAGCTTCTGCAGGTACGGATCGCGGTAGTCGGCCGCGGTCTCGAACTCTCCGCCGAAGGCGGTTTCCGGATAGGTCACGAGCACCGGAAAATACGACTTGCCGTCGTAGCTCACGTAGAGCGGCTTGTCGTTGGCGATGAATTCCGCAAACAGCGAAATGACGAACAGCACCAGGAAGAGCCAGAAGGCCCAGTAGCCGCGCCGATTGGCTTTAAAGCTCAGCCAGCGCCGCCGATTGAGCGGCGAGAGCGCCAACAGGTGCCGCTCGGGCGGAACGCCAAGCCCCATCGGCGTCTGCGCCGTCGTCTCGGGAACCTGGATGGCGGTGCGCTCGTCCAGCTCATACCTCCCGCGTCTCGAAATCGATGCGCGGATCAACCCAGGTGTAGGTGAGATCCGACAGGAGGTTCACCACGAGCCCGACCAGCGACATGATGTAAAGGGTGGCGAAGACCACCGCGTAATCGCGGTTGAGCACGCTCTCGAAGCCGAGCAGGCCGATGCCGTCAAGCGAGAAGATGGTCTCGATCAGCAGCGAGCCGGCAAAGAAGGCGTGCACGAAGGCGCCGGGGAAGCCCGCGATCACGATGAGCATGGCGTTGCGGAACACGTGCCCGTAGAGCACCTGCCGCTCGGCGCAGCCCTTGGCGCGCGCAGTGAGGACGTATTGCTTGCGAATCTCGTCGAGGAACGAGTTCTTGGTGAGCAAGGTCATGGTGGCGAACGCCGAGAGCCCCATCGCCGTAATGGGCAGCACGAGATGCCAGAAATAGTCGAGGATCTTGCCTCCGAGCGAGAGTTGCGACCAGTAATCGGAGGTCAGACCGCGGAGGGGGAAAATGTTGAAGAACGAGCCGCCGGCGAACAGAATGATGAGCAGGATCGCGAACAGGAATCCAGGGATGGCGTAGCCGATGATGATCGCGCCCGAGGTCCATACGTCGAACTGCGAGCCGTCCTGGACCGCCTTGCGGATGCCGAGCGGGATCGAGATCAGATAGGTCAAGAGCGTGAGCCAGATGCCAAGCGAGATGGAGACCGGCAGCTTCTCCTTGATGAGCTGGAGCACGGTGGTGTCGCGGAAATAGCTCTTGCCGAAATCGAAGCGCAGATAGTTCCACAACATGATGAAGAAGCGCTCGTAGGCCGGCTT
>WNFZ01003777.1_pt1 | contig 14150 bp, 13 predicted proteins | sample 5400081 | NCBI WGS metagenome assembly WNFZ01 (sample SAMN13153365, study PRJNA577476) | soil metagenome | isolation source: 80 cm soil or saprolite under grassland replicate 1 | place: USA:California | collected 2016-06-15
ATTTCGCGCGAGTTGGGTTTCTGATGAATCCGGCGTTTCCCGCGCGGCTCCCACTTAATATGCTTTACCGCATTTGTGACGTAAACCTGGCTTCGATCAATTCCGGCTTCTTCCAGCGCGCGATCCATGATCTTGCCAGCCGGTCCGACGAACGGTTTGCCGGCCACATCTTCGTAATCGCCGGGTTGTTCCCCAACTAGCATCATCGGTGCGTTCTTCGGACCTTCGCCAAACACGGTTTGGGTCGCGCGTTTATAAAGATGACACGCCGTGCATTTGCTCGCTGCGGCAAGCACTTCAGCCAAGCTTGATGTATCTGGTGGCCTTGCGGCACGTGCATATTCTCCATTCTCCGTTGGCATATTCGATTATGAATCGAAACTCGCTGGGTCTTCGTCTTCATTAACTAAATGCCGGTTCTCGAAACACCGCGCCTGGTTCTACGGCCGTTCCGCGAAGAAGATCTCGATCCTTTGGCGAAGCTGACGGCGAACGCGGATTTCATGCGGTTTTCGCTTGGTGTTTTTTTCCGGGAGCAAACCATTGCCTTTCTGGACAAAATCATCGGCTGGCAGCGCGGGGGGCTTCCATCGCAATTTGCGGTCATCCATCGCAAGTGTAATCAATTGATTGGCTATTGCGGTTTCTTTCATCAACTGGTCGATGGAACAGAAGAAATTGAAATTGGATATCGGCTCGATCCTGATTATTGGGGCGGGGACTCGCAACCGAAGCCGCACAAGCCGTGCGGGACTATGCGTTTCGAGATCTAAAATTGCGGCGCGTGATTTCGCTTATTCATCCAGATAATGCGCCTTCGCGCCGCGTCGCGGAGAAAATTGGAATGAAGATCGAGAAGGAAACAGTTTTTCGCGGATTTTCCACCCTTGTTTTTGCGATTACTCGGGAGCCACGAATGCTTTCGGAGGTGGAGGATGGCGCTGGATGAACTCGCGCGCGAGGGCGCGATAGGCGGTTGCAGCCGCGCCAGTGGGAGCGTATTCCAGGATCGATTTGCCGAAGCTCGGCGCTTCGCTCAAACGAACGCTGCGCGGAATGACAGTTTCATAAACACGCTCCCTGAAATGCTGGCGCACCTCCGCCACCACTTGCTCACTAAGATTTGTCCGACCGTCGAACATCGTCATGACAATGCCGCCGAGCTCGAGTCGCGCGTTGGCGCCCGAATCGCGCACCTGTTCAACCAGCCGAACAATCTTTACCAGACCTTCAAGCGCGAAATACTCGCATTGTATCGGGGTCAAAAGTTCATCAGCCGCAGCCAGCGCATTGCACATCAGAATTCCAAGCGAAGGCGGGCAATCCAATAGAACGAAATCGAAGGTCTCATCGGTATGCAACGGCTTGAGTGTCTCCGCCAAACGTGTGAGGTGGTCCGGCATTCGGGCGATCTCGACCTCGGCTCCGGCAAGATCAATATCGGCGGGCACGATAAAAAGGGCGTCACGCCGCGTGGGGAGGATTTTTTCGGTAATCGATGCGCCGCCGAGCAATGGCTCATAGAGACTGGTTTGCTCTGCTCCTTGCAGGCCAAACGAGCTGGTCGCATTTGCTTGTGGATCGAGGTCGATAAGCAAGATCCGTTGGCCCAGCTCCGCCAGGGCCGAGCCGAGATTGACAGCCGTAGTCGTTTTACCGACGCCGCCTTTCTGATTAGCGATTGCGACGATCTTCATTTACTCGGGAGCGCGCTGCCTGCCCGCCTGTGTGCGGGCGCCTCGCGTGCTAATGCCAGTCCGGCTCGGACCGATGGCGCCCTCGCCATCGTGAACTTTTCTTAAGTAACGACGGGCGCAAAACTTCTTTCGGCGAGGCGCCGAAAGCAGCACGCGAGGGCGCCCGCACACAGGCGGGCAAGCTGTGCGCTCCCGTTCGTAATCAGCAATCGCTACAATTCTCATGCTTGCGGAGCAGTCGCTTGCCAATGATGTTGCCCATCGCACCGGACGGAAACTAAAATTTTCGTGAAAGTGTTGAAGCGTTGAAACGTTAATGCGTTCCAGCCATGAAAGCCGCTCCAGTATCGATTGAACCTGCATCGATTCCGAAAGATTTCGGGGTTGAAGAACCAGTTGTGCTGCGCAGCCAGGATGGGCGCGGCGTGGTTACGCTGAGATTGAACCGGCCGCACGCTTTCAACGCCTTGTCGGAGGCGATGTTTGCGGCCTTGCAGCGCGAGTTCGACGCGATTGCCGCCGATGCATCCGTGCGCGTAGTAGTGCTGGGTGCCGAAGGCAAAGCATTTTGCGCCGGGCACGACTTGAAGGAAATGCGGGCGACGCCATCGCTCGATTACTACCAGCGGCTTTTCGCGCAATGCTCGAAAACGATGCTTTCCGTGCAACATCTGCCAGTGCCGGTGATTGCGCGCGTCCACGGCATCGCCACCGCGGCGGGTTGTCAGCTCGTGGCCATGTGCGATCTCGCCGTCGCGTCGAGCACGGCGAAATTCGCCGTCAGCGGCGTGAACCTTGGTCTCTTCTGCTCGGCGCCGGGGGTGGCGCTCTCGCGTAATGTTTTGCGTAAGGCAGCGTTCGAGATGCTCGTCACCGGTGAATTTATCAGTGCCGAAGAGGCGAAGGAACGCGGTCTGATCAACCGGGTTGCAGAGCCGGAACATCTCGACGCCGAGGTCGAGCGGCTCGTCGTCAGCATCGTTTCCAAGCCGCGCATCGCTGTTGCAATGGGGAAAGAACTTTTTTATCGCCAGGCCGAACTAAGTATCGCCGCCGCGTACGAAGCTGCTAAAGAAACGATGGCCTGCAACATGATGGACGAGGTCGCCCTCGAGGGCGTGCAGGCATTCATCGAAAAACGCCCGCCGCGGTGGAGCCAGGGCGAGCCGCGCTGACTGCCGCGGTTCAACGCTTCAAACGAATCCATGAGAACCAAGCAAGCTTGCGAGAAGGCAACACTCTGGGTAGCGCATGCGTCTCGCGTGCTGGTTTCGGCGTCGCGCCGAAACAATCTTTTTTTCTAAATGTCGCCCGCAGCCAGGAACCAGAAGTCAAAGGGAAAGTCCGCGACCGCAAGGACGCGGCCGCCAGCACGCGCGACGCGTGCGCTACCCTGACCTTCCGCTGTAATTTCTCCGTGACCTTTACGCTTCAAGAACTAGCTGCGATGTCGGGCGGCGAGTTGAGCGGCGATCCGGCGCTCAAAATCACGGGCGCTGCGTCGCTCGCGGAAGCGACTCCCGGAGAGATCAGCTTTTTTTCCAATCGAAAATACGTCGGACTCCTCCGCAAAACGCGCGCCTCTGCCATTTTCGTTCCGCCTGATTTTGCCGAGCCCATCTCCGCCGCTCAGATTCGCGTCTCAAATCCAGCCAAAGCCTTCGAGAAAGTCGTGCTTAGACTAGCGCCGAAACCGATCACCTTTGCGCCTGGAATTCATCCGAGCGCAGTTGTTGATCCGGATGCTCAGATTGGAGCGCGTGTGTCGATCCAGCCGTATGCCGTCATCGAAGCCGGGGCCAGGATCGGTGATGACACGATGATCGGAGCCGGAGCGTACATCGGTCACGAAGTGGGGATTGGAACGGCATGCCTTATTTATCCGCGAGTAACAATTCGCGAGTGGACCCGCATTGGCTCGCGCGTGATCGTTCATAGCGGCGCGGTCATTGGCGCCGACGGTTTTGGGTTTGAAGTAATAGATGGCCGGCAGGAAAAAATTCAGCAGCTAGGGATTGTTCAGATTGACGATGATGTCGAGATTGGTGCAAATACCACGATTGACCGCGCCCGGTTTGGCCGGACGTGGATTCAACAAGGTGTGAAGATCGACAATCTTGTGCAGATCGCGCACAACGTTGTCATTGGGAAGAATTCAGTAATCGTGGCGCAGACCGGCATCTCAGGCAGCACCCGCGTGGGGGAACGCGTGACCATGGCCGGGCAGGTAGGCATTGTCGGCCATGTTGAAATCGCCGACGGCACCGTCATTGCGGCGCAGAGCGGAGTCTCCAAGAGCATTCCGGGCGGCGTGTGGTTCGGCTATCCTGCGGGTCCGATCGATGAGGTGAAACAACAAATCGCCTGGATCCGATCACTGGGAAAACTCTTCGCGCGCGTCAAAGAGATCGAAAAGAAACTCGGATTGTAAGCATAGGTCAATCGTCCTATTCACGCGCGCGTTCCAAGAGCTCGCGCAGGCTGTCGGGAGAGATCCGTTGTGCCCCAGAAGCGTGCACTGTCTCCGCTTCCATGGAATCGGACGTGGCCACCATCAAATCGAATTGTTTCGCGTATTTGCTCGCGAGCCGCTCAATGATGGCATCGGCTGATTGTCCGCTGCGCGAATAAAAGATTTGGACGTCAGCAGGCTCAGAGGTTGCGGTGACTTTCGGGCCTTTCCCGTCAAAAACGATCACCACGCGCACACCAGTCCAATCTTGATACTGGCGCAGCCGCTTAATTAACTCTTCGCGGGCGAGCGAGGAACGTCGCCGATGGAGCTTGCGCAGCTCAGGCCAGGCGAAGATGATGCTGTGTCCATCGACGATTAAATAACGTGGGCGATGGGGCATTGGTAAAAATGCGCTGGCATTATTCCTCAGCCTCGGATTTCGTACGAACGCGGCTACCGCATTATTTGGCCGTGACCGCTTCCTTCTTTGCCCGCGGCTTGGTCGGTTCCCTGCGTGTCGAACGAAGTGACATCTTCTTGCGCTCCAGGTAGGCTTTTCGTCGCCTGCGTTTGGCTCGCGTCCGGAGTTGTTGACCCATGGAGGGTCTATCGGTTGAAACGCCGGGAAACGCAATCTGAATTCGAGCTTTAATCTGACCGAATCCTCCCATGAAACCGAATTGGAATCTACATCTGCGTACAGAAACGGCGCTTTGGAAAGACGCCGCTCCTTGGTGCCCGATGAAACGCAAATTGGAATTTGCATTTGGGCCTGCTTCGCTGTTACAAGAGGGCCTTCCATGGTCCATTCGAGTTCTGCGACTTCGGCGGTCACCCAAAAAAACGTGATTGGCCTTTCAATCCTGTTTCTGGCGCTGGCCGCCATTTTCGGGGCTCTTAACAGCCATAAAGTGAAAGTGCTCCGCACAAACGTGGCGAATGCCGAGGCGGCGAGGCTTGCACTTGCGAATCGGCGGGTAACTCAGCAACAAGGTCTCAAACCAAGAGAAATGACTGGAACCGGGGAAGGAGACAAGGTTGCGGAAGCCGAAAGCAAGGCGGCAAAGGCTGAAGCGGACCTCGCGCAATTGCAGAAAGAAAAAGCCGATCTGCAAACCCGATTGGACGCAAATCAGAGCGAGACCGCTTCGTTGCGAAAACGGGTTGAAGAAGCGGAGAAAGCGGCCAAGCCGTCGGAAACTCCCGCTGCTGCTGCCGCTGGCTCCGTCGCAGAGCTACAGGCGCAACTTGATGACGCTCGTCGTCAACTCGACAGCGCGGAAAAAGAAAAAGTTTTCTTGTCTGAAAAACTTCAGAGCGCCCAAGAGCGCTCCGCTCCGCCTCAGGAAGAGAGAAAACGCCGGGAAACAGGGACCCGCAGAACAGGTGTGCGCGGCACCGTCCTTGCAGTCAATCAGGCGTATAATTTTGTTGTGTTAAATCTTGGCGCTCGGCAGGGGGTCGAACCGAATTCGGAAATGCTTGTTTTGCGGGAAGGCACCCTGATCGGAAAAATTCGTATTTCTTCAGTTGAACCCGCGACCGCTATCGGCGATATCATCACCGGCAGTTTGGCGCGTGGCGTCCAAGTGCAACCTGGAGATATGGTGATTTATGCTGGCACAAGTTCATAAGATTTGGAAAAAGATCGCATCCGCACTGTTATGTGCGCTAGCGCTGACCATCGCCTCATGCGCGAGCACGAACCAACCACCTCGTCTGGTCGATGATCCAGACGATCACGGTGATTCGGCGATTCCTTGGAATAAACAGGAGAAGTGGGAGACGGCCGGTGGTCAGCTCACGGAGTTCACCGACCGGCGATAGCTATAACAGAACAGAGACGGTAACGTGCTGTAGGGTGCGCTCTCCTCACCGCATGGGGGAGCGGAGGGCTGCTTGTGCGCTGGATTGTCCGCTGAGGACAGCGGACGCTACAGCAAAATCAGATCCAAAAACTGGCTGGAATCACAGCGTTCTTTGGCACCACCACGATGCCGTCGCGGATGAAGTAATTGTCCCCGTCAAAATTCGGAGGCTTACCTTCCGGCGTAATTACGACCCCGTCGGCAATCCGTGCGTTCTTGTCAATGATTGCACGGTCGATCACGCAATTGCGCCCGATGCCGATCGGCGGTTGCGCTGATTCGGCGTGTCGATTGTGTTCAAAGTAATCAGCGCCCATTACGATGCTGTTACGTATGGTCGCGCCGCTCTGAATAATGCTACGTATCCCGACAACGCAGCGTTCCAGGTGCGCATCGGAAATGATGCATCCATCTGAAATGATCGCCTGCCGTAGAGTAGCCCCGTTGATTTTGCTGCCGGGCAGGAACCGCGGGTGCGTGTAGATCGGCGACTCCGGCTCGAAAAAACTGTACTCGGGGACGATGTCGGTCAGATCAAGATTCGCCTCATAAAAGGCCCGGATGGTTCCGATATCCTCCCAGTAACCTTTAAAAATAAATGCGCTTACGTGCCGGTCTTTGATCGACTGTGGAATGATATGTTTGCCGAAATCGACCAGATCATTCTCCAAACATTCGATCAGCACCCTGCGATTGAAGACGTAGATTCCCATCGACGCCTGAAATAATTCCTCGTCTTCGTTTGAATCGATGGCGCCGAGCAGCTCCCTCTCCATTTTCATTTCGTGCAGCACGGCCTCTTCAGTCGGCTTCTCGACGAAACGCGTAATCCGCCGCTCGACGCCGCTTTGCATGATGCCGAACTCGGGAACCTGATCTCGATTGACCGGTTTGGTGGCCAGCGTGATATCCGCGCCCGAACGAATGTGCTGATGCAGTAGCGCGCGGAAATCCATCCGGTAAAGCTGGTCGCCGCTGAGGATCAGGTAATAATCAAATGCGTGCTCTAGGAAATAGCGCAGGTTTTGCCGCACTGCGTCGGCGGTCCCTTGATACCATTGCGAGCCGGCGGGCGTTTGTTGAGCGGCGAGAATGTCCACAAAGCTGCGCGAGAAATTGTCAAATTTGTAGCTCGCCTGAATATGTCGATGTAACGACATGCTGTTAAACTGGGTCAGCACGTAGATCGAGCGCAGCCCGGAATTCAGGCAATTGCTGATGGAAATATCGACGATGCGATATTTCCCCCCGAGTGGCACCGCGGGTTTGGCACGGTCCTTCGTCAATGGGAATAAACGCGTACCGGCGCCGCCACCCATGATGATTGCAAGCGTTCGCTGGGTTGTGCCCGGCGGGAGCGCAGCTGCAACCGCAGTCCGGGTTGGGCTCTTTAAAAGCGAATCGCGCTCTGGCTGGTCTTGCATGGCTACCAATCAATAATCTAGCCTCAGCGCTTTGCGGCAACTTTTTTGAATCGCCAGAGACGAGTCTCTCACTTACAGACCTTTCGCGGAGCCGAGCCCGGGTTAGAATGACGCGAATTAATGAGCGAATTAACGCAACTGAACGAAATCAAAGTTGCTTTTTCGCGTCCATTCCCGTGATTGGCGTTGCACTCGCCTTCCTCTTTCCCTTAGACGCTGAAATTTTTCATCATGCAGGCTGAAATCTTCACACTTTGTGATGCGGCCACGATGGCCGGCGGAAAACTGAACATCTTGGGATCGTTTGACACGATCGGCGCGCATACTTTTCCCTGCAATCATCCGCTATGTGCCGTTGCGTGTAAGTTACGATTTGATGTGGGCGAGGAGGGCCGCCACTGGATCGAGATGCACTTCTGCGATCCGGATATGCGGCCCGTTCTCAAGCCGATACGCCAGGATTTTGAGATTCGGATTCCCGGTAACCAATCGCAGTCGCATATTCACATCTGGCAGCATCTCGGTTTTCATCTCGAGCGTCCTGGCGATTACTATTTCGAGCTCAAGGTCGACGGCGAGACCAAAAGCCGCATCCCTCTGTACGTAGTTCAGGCGCAGTCGCGCTGAGCGTGTAAAGCGGCGGAACTACTGTCGCAGTCCAAAACGTGACCGTGTATGCAAACAGCAGATCACGCGCTTGCGTTGTGGAGTGCGGCGGTGCTCTGCCGCTTTTCGAATGCCCACACGCTGCGAATCTTGCGGCTGAGAATAGCTGCAATTAGACTCCAACCATGTGTGGAATCGTTGGCTACGTGGGTCGTGCCGAAGCAGCGCCGATTTTACTCGATGGGCTGCGACGTCTTGAGTATCGAGGCTACGACTCCGCCGGCATTGCCGTTGTAGACCGCGGCCATCTCGAGACGCGAAAATGCGCCGGGCGCATCGCGGCGCTCGCCAACTTGATGACGAAGCAGCCCGTTACGGGGTCCTTCGGCGTCAGTCATACACGCTGGGCCACGCACGGAAAAGTGACTGATGAAAATGCGCACCCGCACTTCGACGCCAGCGGAAAACTCGCCCTCGTCCATAACGGAGTGATCGAAAATTATCAGGCGCTCAAGGAACAGTTGATTCAGGATGGCGATACCAATTTTCGCTCGGAAACTGACACCGAAGTGCTCGCCCATCTGATCGGGAAACTCTACGACGAATCGTGCGCGAGCACAGCGGACGCCCCCCAGAAAAAAGCGCGGCTCGTCACCGCCGTTCGCACGGCACTTCAACAAGTAATCGGCACATATGGCATCGCTCTCGTCCATGCGGATGTCCCGGATTTCATGATCGGCGCCCGGCGCGGAAGTCCGCTGGTTCTCGGGGTAGGCAAAAGCGAAAATTTTCTGGCCAGTGATGTGAGCGCGATTGTCGCTTACACGCGGGACGCTGTTTACTTAAACGACTTCGATGTGGTCGCACTGGAGCGAGACAAATTCGAGATTAGCTCGTTGGCCGGAGAGAGCGGCGACCATCGAGTCAGCAAAGTCGAATTCACGGCCGAGGACATCAAGAAGGGCGATTTCCAGCATTACATGCTCAAGGAAATCTTTGAGCAACCCAACACGGTGCGAGACGCGATGAGAGGCCGTCTCGGCTTGGAAGATTGCACCGCGAAGCTGGGCGGCTTAAACATGACGCCCGCGGAATTGCGCGACGTTGGGCGCATTGTTCTGACCGGTTGCGGCACCGCTCTGCATGCCGGCAGAGTGGGGGAATATTTAATCGAGCGGCTCGCAAATGTTCCCACCGAAGTCGAATTCGCGAGCGAGTTTCGTCACCGCAATACGCCGATGACGCCAGAGACACTCGTGTTCGCCATCAGCCAGAGCGGGGAAACTGCGGACACACTCGGCGCACTGCGTGAAAGCCGGCGCAAAGGTTTTCGCACCTTGGGAATTTGTAACAATGTCGCCAGCACGATCGCGCGCGAAAGCGACGGTGGCGTTTATATGCACGCCGGACCGGAAATCGGCGTGGCAGCCACGAAATCTTTTACTTCGCAACTTGTCATTCTCACGCTCATTGGTCTGCTCTTCGGCCGGATGCGAAATCTTTCCACTTCTGAAGGAAGCCGGATCATTGAGGCGCTAGAAGCTTTGCCCGAGCAAATCGAGACGGTTTTAAAGCTGAGCGATGAGATCAAAACCATCGCAAAAAAATATGCCGGTGTGAACGGGATGCTTTTCTTTGGCCGCCAATTCAATTTTCCGATCGCGCTCGAAGGCGCTCTCAAAATGAAGGAGATCACTTACCTTTTCGCCGAAGGCCATCCGAGTGCGGAGCTCAAGCACGGCATCATCGCGCTGGTGCGCCCGGATCTTCCCTCGGTCTTTATCGCGCCTGACGATGCGGTCTTTTCGAAGAACTTGAACAACATCGAGCAAGTCAAAGCTCGTAAGGGTCCCATCGTTGCGCTCAGCAGCGGGAACGGCACGAAGCAGCTCAGGAACGTTGCCGACGAAATTATCTCCGTGCCAGAAGCGCTCGATTGCGTAATGCCGATCCTGGCGGTCGTCCCGCTTCAGCTTCTTGCCTACCATCTTGCGGTCGAGCTTGGCCGCGACATCGATAAACCGCGCAATCTCGCCAAGAGTGTGACGGTGGAATGATCTGAGTCTGGGGAGCGCACGCGCCTCGCGTGCCGTTTGCGGCGCCCTCGCCGCAAATCCCCAGCGCAGGACGTCCCTTAATGGCTGGAGTGTTCCCGGCGATTGGCGAGGGCGCCAATCGCAGCACGCGAGGCGCGTGCGCTCCCCAGACCGGTTCGCCGGCGCTCGGAAACCAAGCGAATACCAAGGATTGCAGTAAATTGTTAGCTCAGGCATCATTGCACTCGTGCCGCAGAGCGAAGACTATGTGCTTGGAATCCTGCAAGAGGGGGGATTGGTCACACACCCCCAGATTGAAAGTGCGCGCTCGCGGCTGAACGGCGCAGCCGGCGTCGTCGATGTCTTGATCAATGACGGAATCGTTTCCGACTCGGATGTCTCGCGCACGCTCGCCGCGCAAGCGCACATGGATTGGATCGATATTTCCTCCATTGTGATTCCGCCGCAGATCATCAATCAAATCCGCGCGGAAGAAGCGCGCCGGTTCAAAGTAATCCCGGTGGCATTCGGTGAGACCGGCCTTGTCGTGGCAGTGGGCAACCCGCTCGACATCGATACGATCGACAGTCTGAGTTTTTTACTTCAACGCGAGTTGGAACTGGTTTGTACGAGCCCGCAGAAAATTCGCGAGGCGCTGATCAAATATTACGGCACGGCGGATGAAGCGGCCGATGTCCTCCAGGAGAGAATTGGAGAAGATATCGATCTGGGCTTGGAAATCGGTGATGGCACCGATGCCGCGGGCGTGGATGAAGCCGAAGCGCCGATTATTCGCCTGGTGTCGATGTTACTGATCGAGGCGCATCGCGCGGGCGCGAGCGACATTCATTTGGAGCCGCTCGATAAAAAATTCCGCGTCCGGTTTCGCATTGACGGCGTGTTGCAGGAAATGCAGGCGCCTCCCAAGCGCTTGCAATCGGCCATTATCAGCCGGCTCAAGATCATGACTGGCTCGATGAGCATCGCAGAAAAACGTTTGCCGCAAGACGGCCGCATCCAGGTCAAAATCAAGAAAAAGCCGATCGACCTTCGCGTCTCGACGATCCCAACCAATCATGGCGAGAGCGTGGTCATGCGCGTGCTGGATAAGTCCAGCTTGAAGCTTGGTCTGCCGGAGCTTGGATTTTTCTCTGACGATCAGGAAATTTTCGAGCGCCTGATCAAGTTGCCGGACGGAATTCTGCTTGTCACAGGCCCGACTGGCTCCGGGAAGACGACCACGCTTTATGCCTGTCTTCATTACGTCAACAAACCAGACCGCAAGATCATCACCGTAGAAGAGCCGATCGAATATCAGATGACCGGCATCAACCAGGTACCGGTGAATCCAGAGATTGGCATGACCTTTCCCGCCGCGTTGCGTTCTATTCTGCGCCAGGCGCCGAACATCATTATGATTGGCGAGATTCGCGACCTCGAAACCGCGAGTATCGCCACGAATGCCAGCCTGACCGGACACCTCGTTTTCAGCACACTGCACACCAACGACGCTCCTTCTGCCGTCGCTCGTTTGATCGATATCGGTGTTCAGCCGTTTCTTGTTGCTTCCTCGGTGCGCGCGATGATGGCGCAAAGGCTGGTCCGGCGCCTGTGCAACAACTGCAAACAACCGGGGGAACTTACCGAGACGGAATTGCGCGCACTCCGGATCGAGCCCGGACAACTCCAGGAAACGCAGGTAATGAAGCCGGTGGGCTGCGAGCAATGCCGTCAAATCGGTTACAAGGGACGCATGGGCATATTTGAAATTTTTGAGATCGACGATGAGGTGCGCCATATGATCAACAAACGCAGCTCGACTTTGATGTTGCGGCAGCGAGCCCGGGAACTGGGCATGCGGACACTGCGTGAAGATGGCGTCCGCAAGGTCCTGGCCGGCCTGACCTCTGCCGAAGAAGTCATTTCCATTACGATAGGGGACGTGAGCTGATCTGATGAAATTTGCGAAACATGTTGCACGAATGGATCTGGGTAGCGCACGCGTCTCGCGTGTTGGTTTCGGCGTCGCGCCGAAACGAACTTTTCTTTGGATCTTGCCAGCACTGGGCGCGGAGAAGCCAGAAGGAAAAGTTCGCGATCGCGAGGACGCAATCGCCAGCAGGCGAGACGCGTGCGCTACCCGTTTCCCGCTTCGACGCTTCAACGTCTAAACGAATCCATGAATAACAAGCAGCTTGCCGAGTTTTTCGTTGAGCAGCATGTCTTGCAGCCGTCGCAAGTAGAAGACGTGCTGAGCGAAGCCGAGTTGAATGGAAAATCGATTGAACAAGCGATGGTCGATGGCGGCTTCGTCGATGAGCTCGGCTTTTATCAAACAATTGCCAATGGGCTTGGCCTCGACTTTATCGATCTAACCGCGCGCGAAATCGCGCCGGAAACGTTGCGTTTTATCCCGAGTGGCCTGGCGCGGCTGCACGGCGCCCTTCCCGTTGAGATGAGCGGTAACGCATTGCGTGTCGCATTGGCGGATCCGCTCGATCACCGGGCCGCAGAGGATCTTCGCTTCGCGCTCGGCAAAGACATACAGGTGGTCGTTTCGCCGCCAGATCAAATCGAAGATCTGATCAAGCAGCATTACGGCACCGACACGACGAGCATGGAGGAAGTTCTCAAGCAGCTCGGCGAAGTTGGAGAGCTTCTGCAATTACGCGAGGGAGACGGCGAGGCCGCGGTTCAAGCCGAGGCGAATGCAACCCCGATCATTCGTTTTGTCGATCTCATCCTCTACCAGGCGATCCAGGACCGCGCGAGCGACATTCACTTTGAGCCGTTCGAAAACGAATTCAAAATCCGCTATCGCGTCGATGGCGCGCTCTACGAAATGGCGCCCCCGCCCCGCCATCTCGCCCTGCCGGTGATCTCGCGGGTGAAAGTGATGGCAAATATGAATATCGCAGAGAGACGATTACCCCAGGACGGCCGCATCCAAAAAAATATTGCCGGGCGCAGCGTCGACCTTCGAGTTTCAACTTTGCCGACGCAATTTGGCGAGAGCCTCGTGCTGCGGGTGCTCGATCGCAGCGTTGTGAATCTCGACCTCGGAGCGCTGGGAATGCCCGATTACATCTACAATTATCTCCTCGAGGTCATCCATCGGCCAAACGGCATCTTTATCGCCACCGGGCCGACCGGTTCTGGAAAGACGACCACGCTGTATTCGTGTCTGCGCAGGATCAATACCATCGATTCGAAGCTGCTGACTGCGGAAGAACCGGTCGAATACGATCTGGAAGGAATTGTGCAAGTGCCGGTGAACGAAGCCATCGGCCTGACGTTTGCGCGCATCTTGCGTTCGTTTCTGCGACAGGACCCGGACCGCATCATGGTGGGCGAGACCCGCGATCTGGAAACGGCGCAGATTGCCATTCAGGCATCGCTGACCGGGCATCTCGTCTTCACGACTTTGCACACCAACGACGCTCCCGGCGCGATTACGCGCTTGATCGACATGGGCGTGGAACCGTTTCTGATCTCATCCACGCTCGAGGCGGTTCTCGGTCAACGTTTGCTGCGCAGCATTTGCCGCCACTGTCGCACGGCCTATCAGCCTAATGACACGTTCCTTGAGGAACTTGGGATTTCGCGCCGCGACATTGGCGATAACCAGTTTTATTACGGCAAAGGATGTGACGCGTGTAACAACACCGGCTACAAAGGACGAAAAGGGATTTACGAGCTTCTGAAAGTCACCGATCCGATCCGCGAATTGATCAATGAGCGTGCCCCAACCGTCACCTTGAAAGAAAAGGCAATTGAACTGGGAATGGTTACCCTTCGCCAGGATGGTTTGCGCAGCATTTTTGCGGGCGATACTACGATTGAGGAAGTGCTGAAGTACACATAGAAGCGGTTTCAAAAATCGATTTGTAGGGTGTTTCTTTCAAAAGCCCGTCGACGTGCTCCAGGGCAGGCGTTCGCCGCGGCGAATGCCCTAGGGTCGGGCAAAAGGAATTTTGAAACCAGTTGTAGTCTTCCTCCGAAAAACTCGACAGCAGTCTTAAGGGAGCTATCATCTGCTGACCCAGGACTATTTATGCCGCGTT
>WNFZ01003962.1_pt1 | contig 14150 bp, 18 predicted proteins | sample 5400081 | NCBI WGS metagenome assembly WNFZ01 (sample SAMN13153365, study PRJNA577476) | soil metagenome | isolation source: 80 cm soil or saprolite under grassland replicate 1 | place: USA:California | collected 2016-06-15
CGGTGAATTCTGGTAATGAATCGACATCCTCCTCGCCGAGCAATCGAGGAAACGGGATCGTTGCCAGGCGCACCGTCTGTACTTCGTATCCCGCAGCTTCATAAGCGGATTTTGCTTGGGAGAGAAATTTCCCGGCTTCCTGCAGGACTTTCTCGTCCAATGGATATTGAGGATTGCAAAAGTATGTGATAGAACGGATTTTCATAATCTCTTTTTACCATGACAGACATAAAGGTCACGAAAGAACTCTTAAAGGTTTAATCCTTTGTGTTACTTTGTGTTACTTTGTGCTCTTTGTGGTTACCTCCTTTGTCTAACCACCTCAAACATCAATACAGACCCGGCGACTCCTGCATTCAATGACTCAACATTTCCAACCATTGGGATGGAGATATTTTGTGTTGCAATCTTTCGTGCTTCTTCACTGGCACCCTCGGCTTCACTGCCAACGATCAATGCCAATGGTTGGAGAAAACTCGTTTCCCAGCAGGAACTTCCATCCATATCTGCCAGATAAATTTGCAAGTCTTATGTGCGCCCATTCCAGAGCGGACGACTTTTGGTGCAAAAGCATCCGTTGTTTCGGGAGGCAAAAGTATAGCCTGAACCCCTGTCGCTGCGGCCGAACGGAGCAATGTACCAAGATTCCCGGGGTCACGAATTTGGTCAGGGATAAGGACGAAATTTAATGAATCAGGAATTGGTATGGTAGAGAAATGGAGAACTGCAAGAATTCCCTGCGGAGTTTCTGTTTCACTCAAGGATTTCATCAAACTGTCAGAAACCATCTCCACATCGACACCGCGCGACTTTAAACTTTCGACCTGTAACCCTCCTCTTTCATTTAGAGTTTCATCATACAGCACAAACCAAAATTCGCAATTACTATTTATCGCCTCTTCTACTATCCTTACGCCTTCCACAACAAACGCGCTGGCTTCACGGCGCTCTTTGGCGCGTCCCAATAATGCACGGACCAATTTAATTTTTGAATTTTGCGTGGATGTGATCATGGACAATGGTTAATGGATTGTAGTTGATAATGATGATGCATTAACCATGATCCATATTCCATTGGCTGATAAATGCATCCAGCGTTGATTGATCAAATAAAACCAGCTTTATCAATAGAAGCCCTGATCTTTGGCTGGCAAAATAATCTTCAATAGCTGTAAAAATGATTTTTGCAGCGCGTTCTTTTGGGAAACCGAAGATGCCAGTGGAAATGGCAGGCATGGCAATCGATGCACATGCTAATTCATCTGCCAGGTGCAGAGACCCTAAAACAGCCTCCCGTAATTTTTGATCCTCATCCCCGTCTCCCCAGACCGGACCCACAGCGTGAATCACGTACTTCGCAGGTAAATCTCCGCCCGAGGTCCAGGCGGGATGCGCGTGGGCGACGCGTCCATGTTGGCGAATCCATTCATCCGATTCTTTTTGAATCGCTGAACCACCCTTTTGGGAAATTGCCCACGCGACTCCGCCTCCGTGTTGCAAATGTTCGTTTGCCGCGTTGACAATCGCATCCACGTCTTCAATCGTGATGTCACCCTGGACGATTTGAATGGTTTGATTTGACGGAAGTTGTGTTTCTACAAGAACAGTGTTCATCAGAATTACGGTACGTTGGGTTTTTCTGGAACTGTGGGGTAGGGAAGGGGAATGTTATGCTTGTTGAGTGTTGACTCGTAGTGGGACATCAGCTTTTCGAGGCTCTCCGTAAGTTCGCGGGATGTGTTGATCAATTCCACATCGGTGGTATCTTGCGATTTCTCATGTACTGTTCTTGCAAGCTTGAGCAGGGATATTAATGTCTCTCCCTGAAGGATCAGACCAGGAAAACTTTGACTCGGCATACGGACGACTCCCCGATTGATCGACTGGGAATAAACTTCCAATTCCATGTATTCCATATTTCCAACTTTCCAGGATTTATTATGAAGTATGTTTCGAGAACTGCAAATATTATTTTACCCCGTTAAAAATTGTAGGGGCGACCAGTTGGTCGCCCCTACATAAATTATTTCGTCTTCGCAACCACCGCAGCGAATGTTTGTGGTTCGCGTACGGCGATATCTGCTAGCATCTTGCGATTAAGCTCGATACCTGTTTTCTTGAGCGCCGCAATCAACTTGCTGTAGGTGGTTCCATTTAAGCGTGCCGCGGCGTTGATGCGAGCGATCCACAACTTGCGAAGATCGCGCTTGCGCACACGGCGATCACGGGTTGCGTACCAGAGGCTTTTGAGCATTGCCTCATTTGCACGTTTGAACAGGCGATGCTTTGCGCCGCGCTGTCCCTTTGTGATCTTCAAAACTCGTTTGTGACGTAGATGCCCTTGCGGGCCTCCCTTAACACGCATTGTAGTGCCTCCTGCAAACTCGCGGGCGTCGATGGCTGCGTCAGCACATCAGTTGCATACACCCGAAAGCCGCAAATAAAATATTGGATACGATATGGAGCGATGAATCGCCTTAGTCCATGTTGGGTGCAAGACGCTTGACACGCTTGATGATCTTGCTGCCCTTTACTGTCTGCATCTCACTCAACTGCGCTTTAGCGCGCTTTGAAGTGTGTCGGCGCAAGTGACTCTTGCCGCCTTTGGTGCGAACCACTTTGCCAGAACCGGTCAGGCGAAAACGCTTGGACGTTGCCTTATGGGTCTTCAATTTGGTTTTGCCACCACCAGCCTTTGCTTTGCGAGGCATTGACGATGTACTCCTTTCAACAAATTTCAGACAAAGTAAAACCGCGGGACTTGCTCAAACCCGCGGACGATCAACATCGTTGGGACTTTCTGGGAGATTAAGACTGCGCTTCTTTCTCAGCCGGAGCCTGATCGCCCTTCTCTTTCTTTTTCGCTCCGCCTTTATTTGGAGCCATCACTACAAGCATAGTGCGGCCTTCCATTTGCGGCGGGACTTCGATCGCGGCGACATCAGAGAGAGCTGTCGCAATTTCCTTCAGGTCTTCGAGAGCGATCTCAGGATAATCCATTTCGCGGCCGCGGAACTTGATCGTCACGCGAACTTTGTGTCCCTGGAGCAGCCAGCGGCGGGCATCATCCACTTTGAAACCGCGGTGTGCTTCATTTGTCTTGGGACGCAGGCGGATTTCCTTGACTTCGATCTTGGTCTGTGCCCTTTTGGCTTCGCGCTCTTTTTTGGTGCGTTCGAAAATGAACTTTCCATAATCGACGACGCGGCAGACGGGCGGGTTTGCATTGGGCGAGACTTCGACCAGATCCAACTCGGCATCACGCGCAATCTGCAAGGCTTGTCTGATGGGGACGACACCAACATTGCTGCCATCCGGACCGATCAAGCGGACTTCCGCTACGCGGATGCCCTCATTTACTCGAAATTCTGAAGTGCTGATAAGTTTCTCCTATTTCAAAACAGTTGACCAGCCCGTGGCTGGTTTTTTAGCGGACAGATAATACCATGAGGAGGGGTGAATCGTCAACAAAATAGACCGTAAGCGATCTGTTTTCCTCCGTCACCCACGGTCTACTACCTATTTTACAACTCTGGTGCTCTTGTTGCAATTCGATCTTTCGCCCGCGCTATGAATTCACCGAGCGAAATATTATTCTGCTGGCTTCCATCGCGCACACGGAGCGAGACTTGATCAGCTTTCATCTCGTTTTCACCAATGACAAGCATATACGGCACTTTCATTAACTGTGCCTGGCGAATCTTAGCATTCATACGCTGGGCACTGATATCGGCGTGAGCGCGGATTCCGTTATCTCGCAGTTGCTTGACGATGCCCTGTGCATACTCATTCTGTCCATCCGTGATCGGGATGACGCGCACTTGCTCTGGGGAAAGCCAAACGGGGAAGTTGCCTCCGTAATGCTCAATGAGAAATCCGATCATACGCTCGTGCGTGGATAGTGGCGCGCGGTGGATGCAAAGAGGAACTTCCTCATTACCCTCGCGATTCGTAAACTTCAGATCGAAACGCTCCGGGACGGCAAAATCCACCTGATTCGTCATCAGAGAGAACTCTCTACCTATGGCACTCCAAACCTGCACATCAATTTTGGGACCGTAGAATGCAGCCTCATCTTCCGCTTCCACATAGGGAACGCCGCCGTGAATCATGGCGTTACGGACCATTTCTTCCGTCTTGATCCATAAGCGTTCATTGTCTACGTATTTCTTGCCAAGCCCAGCTTTGCCGTGCAGGGATAGACGCATTACATATTTCTCGATCCCGAATAGATCGAAATATTTGCGGTACATACCCACGACAGCCAGGAATTCTTCTTCAAACTGATCTTCTGAAACGTAGATGTGCGCATCATTCATCTGCATCGAGCGGACGCGCATCAAGCCAAATAACTCGCCTGATTTCTCATAGCGATAGCACGTCCCATATTCGGCGAGACGAATCGGCAGGTCACGATAGGAGCGACCTTTCGATCCGAAGATCTTGTGATGAAACGGACAGTTCATCGGTTTGACGTAATACTTCACGCCTTCCAGTTCCATTGGCGGATACATGCTCTCTGCGTAATAAGGCAGGTGACCGGAGCGCAGGAACAGGTCTTCCTTCGTCAGGTTCGGCGTACGGACGCGTAAGTAACCAGCCTGCTCTTCCATATCCTTGGCCAACTTTTCCAGTTCTTCGATCATCACGCCGCCGTTGGGTAACCACAGCGGCAAACCTGGTCCGACTTCGTCATCAAAGAAGAAGATTTCCAGTTCTTTGCCCAATTTGCGATGATCGCGCTTCTTGGCTTCTTCCAACTGCCAGAGATAATCCTTGAGTTGTTGCGCGTTTTCCCAGGCCGTGCCGTAAATGCGTTGCAGCATTTTGTTATTTTCATCGCCGCGCCAATACGCGCCTGCAATCGACATCAACTTGAACGCGTCCTGCTTGATCTCTTTCGTGCTTTCCACATGAGGTCCACGGCACAGATCCGTGAACGAATCATGCTGGTAGATCGAGATGTCTGGTTTCTCTTTTAGCGGATTACCGTATTCATCGAGGCCACCTTTTTCGAGACCTTCGATCAATTCCAATTTATATGGCTGGTCTTGAAAAATCTTCTTCGCCTCTTCTGCAGAGAGAACCGTCTTCTTAAATTCATGCTTACCCTGCACGATTTGGCGCATGCGCTTTTCGATAGCTTCCAAATCTTCGGGCGTGAGATTGCGCGGCAGGTCGAAGTCATAATAAAAACCATTTTCCACTGGGGGACCGATCGTATACTTGGCTTCCGGGAACAGTTCCAGAACAGCCTGTGCCATAACGTGCGCAGCAGAGTGACGGATTTTATAGAGATGAGACTCTTCGTATTTTTCCTGTGCTTGTTGTAACATTTTCGCTTCCTTTTCTTGATGGATAGTTGCTACCGCCAAATCAATGTGATGCGACTCGAAGAGGCGATTAGCAACAACCTCCGAGCCGCCGACGAGTGATGGTTGTGTCATCTGTAGTCATGGCGACCTCCATAATTAAAAAATTCTCGCCCGAACACGGGGCGAGAATTTGATTCACGCGGTTCCACCCGATTTACTCCGATGGTTGAGTGTGCGAAGCACGTATCGAAACCTGAGGAGTATCTCTTGAGCCGATAACGAAGCAATCCGTTCCACTTACTTGCATAGGCGGATCATGATCCGCCCCTGCGTTCTGTTTCACGCTCACGGGTGGTTTTCAGAAGTACTTCCTGGAACAGACTCTCAATCTCTGGTCTGTTCTCCCTGTCAGGAGCCGACGACTTACTCGTCCCGGTCGAGGCGTTTTATTTTGATTGCCAGCATTATACGCACTTTAAGGATAGACTGCAAGACCTAGGATAAGAGGTTGCGTTGCTGATAGATCAATATCGCCGCAGATATACCAAGGAATCCTGCGGGTCCGAGCAAACGCATGGAACTCCCCATTCCAGGCAATGCCAATCCGACAAACATCAAAACCGATAAAACCGCAAACATCCAGAATCCCCAACGCTTTTTTCTCAATGTAAAGATTATGGCGATGACGAAAAGGAGCACGATAAGAATTGTTCCAATTTCACTGACAATTGTTTGGGCAATGTCCCCACCGTTCTGAGCCAGCACATGTTTTAACCCTGTCCAGAGCGCCGCCAGCATAATCACCAGCGTTCCAAACATCAGGACAAAGATTAAAGGTGTGAATTTTTTCCTTTCCGTATCCACAAGACCACCTCGCCAAATTAGAATTTCACAACATATATTTTGACACCAAACATTTAAAAATACAACCGGGAAAGCATTGCTTTCCCGGCAAGGTTCGAATTCCTCAATCTCAATCCGATGTCTTAGCGGTGAATTATCCGCCTCCAAACATATGGATGAAGAAATCAAACACAGGTGGAACTGTTAGCAAGAAACCCACCACCAACAGGATTACGGCAGTCGTCGATGTGCTCTGGAAATCAACATCCCTGTCCTTCCACTGATTTCCTAGAATTCCCCAGATGACCAGCCAGATGATGACTGTCAAAGTGGTTTTTCCTGACAGGGGACCGGCTGGGTTGTACCAATTGAGTGCAGTCCCGATTGCGGGTACACCTTCTGACAGGATAATGATGATTCCATAGATAACAGCAGCGATTCCACCAGCTAGTAATGCGGCAGCTGCTGGACCATTTTTGGCTATAGGTTCATTTCTAGTAACCATATCGTAATCTCCTAACGTACTGGCGCGGCAACGAAGGCAATGACAAAGAACCACGCTGCGGCATTTCGAATCTTCGGCTCATTCGCCAACCTAGGTCCGTATTTGCTCACAATATAAGCAACAATTGTTGCAGCGATAGGAACTAACCAGGCAATGTGTTCCTTCCATTCCATACCAAAGTTATGCCACCCAGCAATTTTTGGATCAGCAAGCAGGAAAGAACGAGGAAAGCTCGTCAGATCAGATGTTCCCTGCGGAGGCTTTGCACGATACCAAGGATATACAACATAGGTTCCTGTCAGCACGGTCAACCAAGCAATCGCTGCCATGACCCAGGTCCATAGACTGAGTCTTGATGCTCTTTCCTTGAGTCCCGCTGGTGTAAGCCACTCGGACCGTAAACCATACAAGGAATACAGCCCTCCCGAAAAGGCAAGCAGAAATGCGGCGCCAAATATCAAGCCGTGGATGACGCCCCACGACTCACGAAACGTAACTGACATAAGAAGCTCCTTTTCTTAAATTGGCGATGATTAGCCAATTATTTTTAATACGACACACTTATCAACCTGGCGATTATTTGTATGAGAAGGAAATTAGAGAAGTGCCATTTTGTGATATGCTTTTTCGATGAATATTCGTCTTGCCGCTCCATCCGATTCATCACTACTTTCCAATCTAACCGTAGATGTACAAAGCCTTCACGCCGAACATTATCCGAATGTCTTTAAAATGCCTGAAAGCGATGATTTCGCGCGATCCTTCTTTGAAGAGATGCTAGCAGATCTCTCTGTAAGCATATTTATTGCTGAAGATGATGAGAAGCCGGTGGGTTGTATTCTTTGCAGGCTGATCGAACGACCCGAGAATCCATTTACTTTTGCGGCGCGCACCTTGCTCATTGATCAGATTTCTGTCCACCCATCCGCTGGTGGAAAAGGGGTCGGCGCGGCATTGATGCAACAGGCGGAAAGCCTGGCTAAAGAATTAAACGTGCAAAGGATTCAACTCGACTCGTGGGGTTTTAACCTGAACGCGCACGGGTTTTTCGAACACCTGGGATTTGAAAAGTTTAACTTCCGCTTTTGGAAATATTTATAGAAATAAAAAAGTCCCTCAATGAGGGACTTCTGTGTGGGCGAGACAGGGCTCGAACCTGCGACCTCTGCTATGTCAAAGCAGTGCTCTAACCAACTGAGCTACCCGCCCGAAGGATTGACATTATAACGAGGGCGGGCATTTTTGGCAATACAGCGAGTTTAGCGCACCATGCAGACAATCAAGGTAATATCATCCGCGAGCATAGTGCTTTGTGTGAAGTCGTACAGCGCCTGGCGAACTTTTTGTGTCAGCTCGTTGGCGGGCAGAGTTTCATTTTGATGTACGATTTCAGCGAGTCTCTCGTAGCCAAACTGTTCATTTCCTTGAGGGTTAAGTGCCTCGATAATGCCATCTGTATAGAGAACAAGAGTATCGCCTTCCTCCAGTTGCAGATTCTCGAGATGTACCTTGTAATCGTCCATTAACCCGATCGCTGCTCCGGTCGGTCTTAACCAACTAGTCTCGTGTGTAGATGGACGATGCAAAATGGGAGGGTTGTGCCCTGCGCTGGCATAGCTCAATGCTCGTGATCGAGGGTCAAGCTTGGCAAAGAAGACGGTCACAAAGGTTGTGAAGTTGATGTTACGGACATAAAGTCGGTTTATCTTCCGCAAGACATCTACAGGCGAATCGGTCTCAGGCGTCAGTGTGTGGAAGACCGTCTGCAGGCTGCCCATCAGCATCCCGGCTGAGACGCCATGTCCGCTTACATCCCCGACCACGAATCCATAGGTGCCATCCTCAAACTGTAGGAAGTCGAAGTAATCGCCGGTGACAATTTGAGCAGGGCGGCTGAATGCAGCAATGTCAAAGCCACCGATCGAAGGAACCCTTTGCGGCAGCAGTGCACGTTGGACAACTTGCGATAACTCCAACTCGCTTTCGAGTTGGCGCAACTCCTCTTCGGTGTAGTGACCCAAACATACTGTGGCTGAAAAGTCCATTTGCAGGAGTTCAGTGTCTACAGACTCATGACAGATTTCACAGATGCCGTACACACCTTCGTCCATTTTTTCCAAGGCAGTATCGATGACCTTCAATTCTGTGTCCACAGCGGATTCATCAGCGTAGCCAAGCTCCAGTTGCTTCTCGGATTCAGGAGTCGCCACTTGCCAATGCTCGAGATTTTCCCGCTTCTCAAGCAACCCTTCACGGATCAGATTAATTACGCTCGTTTGCATGTTTACTCTCTTCCTGTGCGATTGAATCTAGATAAAACGAATGTTCTAAATCTTACAGTTCCTTACATTAGAATTTTAGTTTAAGGCGGTATAATCGCTTCGCCATGCCGAGACGTAAAGCGCCGGAAGAACTATCTGTTGAGGAATTACGCCGTCTGCTGATCGAGAAGCGGCGCGGCGCACGACGTGAACGGCTGGAGCACTTTAAAAGAACAGGACGTGTGGTGGACGTGGCGCCAGACGTTTCCCCTCCGATTGTGGATACGCTCGAAGAAACCAGCGACCAGCCTCAAGTCCCGACTTCGAGGCGCCGGCGAGCGATGGATCGAGTCCTTTTGGTGGTAGAGGTCCTAGCGGTGATGGGACTCGTGGGAGTCCTCATCAGCGGATTAGGCATCCTGCGCGATCTCAATAAGGAAGTCGCCTCGGCTCTAATTCAGGAAACCCTGACGCCCACGCCACTGGTGATGGCGGTTATTCTCCCCTCGGGGCACACACCGCCAGATGCACAAGGGAATACACGCCCAAACGAGGCCGAAATCCCCGAACACCTGCGCCCGATGGTGCAGTCGCTGGCGAATATTCCGGTCCCAACTGCAGCGCCAGACCAGGCGATCCGTATTCAAATTCCGGCAATCAAGATCGATGCGCCGGTTGTGCAGGGTGATGGCTGGGAGCAACTGAAGAAAGGTGTTGCGCAGAACGTCCACTCGGTGAACCCCGGACAGGATGGGAATGTGATCCTTTCGGCTCATAACGATGTGTATGGCGAGTTGTTCCGTTTTCTCGATAAGTTGCAGCCAGGCGATCAGGTAGTTCTCTACACACAGCAACGGCAATATGTCTATGTAGTGGATCGCACAGCAATTGTAGAGCCGACCGCAGTAGAAGTGATGGCAAGCACGGGAAGTCCAACGGTAACGTTGATCTCGTGCTATCCATATCTTGTGGATAAACAGCGCATTGTGGTATTTGCTCGATTACAAAGTTAAATTATTGTCATTGCGAGGGCGTAGCCTGAAGCGATCTCCTCTTAAATGGTGAATTCAATGGATTGGATTATTCCGCTTAGAGGGAGATTGCTTCGTCAGGTCTCCGACCTTCCTCGCAACGACATCGAAAAAAAAGGAGTCAAGAAATGGCTAAGAAAACCAGACGAACAACTTCAGTGAGTATGGCGAGTTCCGCAGCTCGGCAGCCTGAGTTCAATCCTGATTACACTCATGTCAAACGTGACCTAAGCCGTATCGGCGTATTGGCGGGGTCGTTCTTCGCACTGCTCATTATCCTTTCGTTCTTCATCAAATAGTGTACCGGCGACCCGTCTGGATTGGTAAAAGTAATTAAACCATCTTGACGGGTCGCCTCTACAAACTAAAATTATAGGCGACCCGTGATTGGTCGTCTTTTGTTTTATGGAACACATTGTTACACTGACAACTTTCACCTATGGCGGTGACGCGATGGGGCGCCTCGAAGACGGACGGGCGGTCTTTGTGCCGTTCGGCGTACCGGGAGAGCGCGTCCGTGTGCGCTTGACGGAAGATAAGCGCAATTTCGCGCGTGGCGAATTAGTGGAAATCCTTGATCTATCTCTAAAGAGAATTGAAGCGCGCTGTGTTCACTTTGGCGTTTGCGGGGGATGTCATTACCAACACTTGCCGTACGAAGAACAATTGAAAGCAAAGACAGACATCCTGCGCGACCAATTGATGCGCATTGGCAAGATTGAAAATCCACCTGTGCAAGAGATGGTTCCCAGCCCAAGCCCGTGGAATTATCGCAATCATGTGCAGTTCCATCTTACCGAAGAGGGAAAACTTGGATACGTAATGGCACAAACACCAAACGTGTTTGCCGTTCGCGAGTGTCATCTCCCGGAAGGCTCCATCAATTCGTTCTGGCCCCAATTGGAATTTGAACCAGAGACAGATCTTGAACGCGTTTCGCTCCGTTCGGGAATCGATGAGGAGTTAATGTTAGTGCTTGAATCTGAATCTCCCGAACCGCCAGAACTGGAGATCGAAGCGGATGTTTCCGTCACGCATGTTTTTGAGCAGAATACCGTTGTCATTGCAGGGAATGACTATCTCACCATCCGCGTTTCAGATCGCGATTTTCGTGTCTCTGCTGCGTCATTCTTCCAGGTCAACACAGCGATGGTACCGAAAATGGTGGAGCACCTGCTTACCTATTTACCTGTTTCCCTGTCTACCACTGTACTTGATGTTTACTGTGGAGTAGGACTCTTTAGCGCGTTCCTGGCTCCGAAATGCAAGCAAGTGATCGGGATCGAATCGTCGCCATCAGCTTGTGAAGATTTCACTTTCAACCTGGACGAATTCGAAAATGTGGAACTTTACCAGGGGCTGGCTGAAGATGTGATTCCGCATCTCGAAGTGAAACCCGATATTGTCCTGGTTGATCCGCCGCGTGCTGGATTGGAAAAACGCGTTGTCGATGGAATTCTGAGGATGAATCCGAAAGTGCTTGCTTACGTTTCCTGTGATCCCTCCACGTTAGCCCGCGATGCAGCACGACTGATCCATGGTGGCTATAAAATAAAACAAGTCATCCCATTTGATTTATTTCCGCAGACGTTTCATATTGAGAGTATTAGCTTCTTCGAAAAATGAAGCCAAAGATCGTTCCACTCGGGGATTCGGCTTTGCTTGTTCAACTAGGGGATGAGATTGATCTCACGATCAATCAACGTGTCCATACGCTGGCAGCTCTTATTGATAAATCTCCAATCGAAGGCATTATTGAAACAGTCCCAGCGTATGGGACTTTGTTGATTCATTACGATCCGCTCACACTGGAATATTCAAAAGCGAATCAATGGGTGAAATCCAAGCTCGAACAGATACGGGATTCAGAATCAAGAAAACCGCGGCGCATTGAAGTCCCCGTAAAATATGGCAGCGAACATGGACCTGATCTTGAATCGGTCGCGGCGTATCACAACTTGCAAGTTGAAGATGTGATCCGAATTCACAGCGAACGCATCTACACGGTTTACATGATGGGCTTCACGCCTGGGTTTCCGTACATGGGAAAACTTGATGAAGCAATCATTACACCTCGACTCGAAGTGCCGCGTACCAATGTCCCAGCTGGGTCCGTGGCGATTGCTGGCGCACAAATCGGAATCTATCCCCTAACATCGCCTGGCGGTTGGCATCTAATTGGACATACGTCATTAATTCTTTTCGCCCCACAAAGCGAATCCCCATTTTTATTTGCACCGGGTGACAAAGTGAAATTTATTCCGGAGAATTGATGTCACTGAAAATCATTGAATCCAGTGGGTTTGCAACGATTCAAGACTCCGGTCGTAAAGGCTGGAAACGATTTGGTGTTCCAGCATCGGGTCCGATGGATGCTTTTGCTTTTCATGCTGCGAATAAACTTGCAGGTAATTCTGTTGATTGCGCGGTGATTGAAATGGGATTAGGTGATGTTATTTTTCAGGCATTGCAGGATTGCGTGATCGCGGTCACCGGGGTCGGATATTCACTTTCAATTTATGCATGGGACTTCCCGCTTTGGAGCTCCTTCTTTGTGCGTGCGGGATGGCAAATCCGGTTGAATAAAATCGAATCTGGCATGTGGGCATATCTTGCAGTCGCTGGTGGCGTTCAGACTCCTCCGATACTGGATTCGCGTTCGACGAATTTGCGCGGTCACTTTGGCGGACTGGATGGAAGGATGTTGCAAGCTGGCGATCTTCTGCGAACAATTCATTATGGCTCTTATCATGAATTTGTTCCCCGCTCATTATCTGTGGAAGCGCATCCGTTATACAATGATCATCCAATTCTCCATGTCATCCTGGGACCACAAATAAAAAACTTTACAGAGGAAAGTATTGCGACATTTATGTCGCAGCAATATATGGTTAGCACGACCTCTGATCGCATGGGTTACCGCCTGAAGGGTCCAGCTTTGACTCTTCGTAACACGAAAGAGCTTGTTTCCGAAGGGATGACATTTGGTTCCATCCAGGTTCCCGCCAGTGGACAGCCGATCGTGATGATGGCAGATTGCCCCACGACAGGCGGATATTCCAAGATTGGAAATGTGATCAGCGCAGATTTACCTTTGCTGGCACAATGTATTCCTAATAAAAGCAGGATTCGATTTCAGAAGACAACTGTCGCAAAAGCGCAGAAGAAATATCGTGAGCAAATGAGTAGATTGGATAAAAATATTCTTCAGTTGGAAGAGAATGAAGCATGGTTCATATAAAGGAAAACCTATGATCGATATTAACTGTGACATGGGCGAAAACATCGGCAACGATGAAGACATCCTGCCGTATATCACGTCTGCCAATATTGCCTGTGGATTTCACGCGGGCGATTCCAAACACATGCAAGTAACTGTCCAATTGGCGAAGAAATATGGAGTTGCTGTTGGCGCGCATCCCAGCTGGCTAGATGTGGAAGGATTCGGTCGCCATGAAATGTCATTGCCAGCGGATGAAGTGGAAGCGTTGATTCTCTATCAGCTTGGCGCGTTATATGCAATTGCAAAAGCAGAGGGAGTCGAACTGCATCACGTCAAGCCGCATGGTGCTCTTTATAATCAAGCCGCGAAAGACATGGTTCTCGCGAATGCCATTGCGCGTGCGGTGAAACGCTTCAGCGCAGATTTGATTCTCTTTGGGCTGGCAGGCTCGGGTCTGATCGAAGCGGGAGTCGAAGCTGGATTAAGAGTCGCAAATGAAGGATTCCCCGACCGTAATTACAATCCCGATGGGACGTTAGTCTCACGCAAGCAACTCAATGCGGTTATTGAGTCACCCGAGGAAGTCGCGCTTCATGCCGTGAAATTAGCGCAAGAGGGCATCGGTTTTAGCGGTCGACGAGTTCATGTAGATACACTTTGTTTGCATGGGGACAATGTACATGTTGTGCAAAATGCAAAACTCGTTCGCGAGGCTTTAGGGAAAGCGGGTATCGGAGTTGCCCGGTTAGAGCAATAAATTATCAACGCCAGCCGTGATAGCCGTTGGATATCAGTCCTTGAGAATAGCGAAATCAAGCTGCTGAAGGCGCTCTGATTCGGCAAGGATTTCAATTTCTAAAATCTTGCCGCACCTGATCGCAAAGGTCAATACTGTAAACAAGCGCCCACGCGGAGCGACGACAATTCCCACGGCTCCATTTACAATTGCTAGTTGTCCGAACTGTGCACGCT
>WNFZ01006675.1_pt1 | contig 14150 bp, 10 predicted proteins | sample 5400081 | NCBI WGS metagenome assembly WNFZ01 (sample SAMN13153365, study PRJNA577476) | soil metagenome | isolation source: 80 cm soil or saprolite under grassland replicate 1 | place: USA:California | collected 2016-06-15
TCTGGGTCTGTTGCTGATCGCGGCCATCGCTATCTTCACCAGGCGCATTACCCGCCCGATCACTGAACTCGGCCAGGTCGCGGAAAAAGTGGCGGAGGGCAATCTGGACTTCAGCGCGCCGGTTTCGGGGCCGAAGGAGATGAAGACGTTGTCGCAAACGTTCAACGAAATGCTTTCGGGGCTGCGCAGCAAACGCAATCTGGAAGAACTGTTGCAGCGGGCCGAACGTTCCGCCGTCGTCGGACGGCTGGCTTCGGGCATCGCGCACGAGATCCGTAACCCGCTCAACTTCATAAACCTCTCGATCGATCACCTGCGCGCGATGTTCGCGCCGAAGGAAGAACCGTCGCGCGCCCAATACATTCACATGCTGACGACGATCAAGGACGAGCTGGCAAGGCTCAACCGTCTGGTCAGCGATTTTTTGGGGTACGGCCGCCCGGCGAAACTGAAAATACGCGAGGTCGACGCGCGTTCTCTGATCGAAGAGGTCCGTGACCTGGTCAACACCCAGGCCGAACAGCAGGGAGTGACGGTGAGCATAGAACAGAACGGCCACGGCGACTCGAAACTTCAGGCGGACTCTGAGCTGATCAAAACATGTTTCTCGAACCTCATGATCAACGCGATTCAGGCGATGCCGAGCGGGGGCGCGCTGATCATCTCGCTGCGGCCCGACAACGGCTTCCTCGAAATCAAATTCGCCGACACCGGCGTCGGCGTCATGCCGGAAGACCTGGCCCAGATTTTCGAGCCTTACTATTCGACCAAAGAAACCGGCATCGGGCTGGGCTTGCCGCTGACCAAAAAGATCATCGAAGAACACGGCGGCAAGATCAACGTCGAAAGCGGGCTGGGCAGGGGCACAACGTTTACTGTTACACTGTTACGCGAACCATAACAACGTTTACTGTTACACTGTTACGCGAACCATAGACTTAAAGGCGCCCCAAGTCGTAATAGATAAAGATTGAGGCAAACCGCGAAGAACACGGAAGAGATCGGCTCAAAACCGTCCTTCGTGTTCTTCGTTTCTTCGTGGTTTGAACACCTCTGCCAGTATCGCGTAGTCTGATTCAGAGGGAGCGCACACCGGCTCCTATGATTTTCCTGAGGAAACTATGTCTGCAAAACAAATTCTCGTCGTTGATGATGAAAAGAATCAACGCGACATTCTGCAATTGATCCTTTCGGGCGAACTCGACGAGCAGGGCGACCAGCTTTACGAAGTGAAGACCGCGAGCTCCGGCCAGGAGGCGCTGCGCGCGTTCAGGCACGAAAATTTCGACCTGGTGTTGACCGACCTGAAAATGTCCGGGATGGACGGGATTCAACTGCTCAACGAGCTGTCGCAGCTCGACAGCTCCACCCCCGTGATCCTGATGACCGCGCACGGCTCGATCAACACTGTGCGGATGCGATGGAGCGGGTCAAGAAGATGATCGTCAAAGTCGCGCCGTCCAGCTCGACGGTGCTGATCCGCGGCGAATCGGGCACCGGCAAAGAGCGCATCGCCCGCGCCATCCACAAAGCCAGCCCGCGCGCCGGAGAAAGGTTCCAGGCCGTCAACTGCGCGGCGATCAACGAAAACCTGCTCGAATCGGAACTCTTCGGACACGAGAAAGGCTCGTTCACCGGGGCGCACGTCGAGAAGAAAGGGCTGTTCGAGATAGCCGACAAAGGCACGCTCTTCCTGGACGAGATAGGAGAGGTCAGCCCGAGCATGCAGGCCAAACTCCTGCGCGCCTTGCAGGAGAGAGAGGTCACGCGCGTCGGCGGCACGCGGCCGATCAAGGTCGACGTGCGCGTGCTGGGCGCCACCAACCGCGACCTCGAGGCGATGGTCAAAGACGGGCGCTTCCGCGAAGATCTCTATTACCGCCTGAACGTGATCCCGATCAGCGTGCCGCCGCTGCGCAACCGCCGCGACGACATTCATGTGTTGATGAACTATTTCCTGGCCAAACACGGGACGCCGGCGCGCCCGATGAAAATTTCGGCCGACGCGAAGAGTCTGATCATGAACTACGCCTGGCCCGGCAACGTGCGCCAACTCGAATCGGCCATCGAGCGCGCGCTGCTGCTGGCCGAAGGCGATGAGATCACCGCCGAAGACCTGCCCTTCGAATTCCGCACCAGCGCGCAATCGGAAGGCGCGGGCGGATTCAAACTTCCCCCCGAAGGCATCTCGTTCGAGGAACTCGAACGCTCGCTGCTGATCCAGGCGATGGAACAGACCGGATGGAACATCACGCGCGCGGCGCGGCTGCTCGGGTTGTCGTTCCGCACGATGCAATACCGGTTGGACAAATTCGGCATCAAGCGACCTGGCCGGGGCAAAGGATCATCTGAGGAGACGCCGGAAGAAGACGAAAACGACGCGCAGGAACAAGATCAATGAACTAGCTTGGATAGGTAATAAGCGACCGCGGCGATCAATCCGGCGGCGGGGATCGTGACCACCCAGGCCCAGACGATGCGCCCGGCGACTCCCCACCGGACGGCCGATAGCCGCCGCGTCGCGCCGACTCCGACTATGGCGCCGGTGATCGTGTGAGTGGTCGAGACCGGGACTTTCAAGAAAGTGGCCAGTAAGACCGCCGCCGCTCCGCCGGTCTCCGCGCAAAACCCGCCGACGGGCTTAAGCTTGGTGATCTTCGATCCCATCGTCTTCACAATCCGCCAGCCGCCCGACATCGTCCCCAGCCCGATGGCCATAAAGGACGCCAGCCCGACCCAGTAAGGGATTTCGGCATCGGGTGCGATGTATCCGCTGGTGATCAGCGTGAACATGATGACGCCCATCGTTTTCTGAGCGTCGTTGCTGCCGTGAGACAGGCTGAAGAGCGACGACGAGAGCAATTGCATGAAGCGGAAATATCTGTCCACCCGCGACGGCGCGACCCGGCGGAAAACCCAGAAGACTGCGGTCATCAGCGCCAAACCGGCGAACATCCCGACAGTCGGCGAGATGACGATGAATGAGAGCGTGCGCAACCATGCCCAGGGCCATTGCTTCGCGACGACCAGCGCCTGAAATCCGGCGTTTGATATTGCGGCCCCGGCCAATCCGCCGATCAACGCATGAGACGAACTGGTCGGCAATCCCAGATACCACGTGATCAGATTCCAGGTCACGGCCCCGATCAGCCCGGCGAGCGCGACCCATAAGTTGACCTGGTTCGGGTTGACCAGGCTGCTGGAGATGGTCTTGGCAACGCCATGCGCGCCCAGAAAGAATGCGACGAAATTGAAGAAGGCCGCCAGCGCCACCGCTCGCGCCGGAGAGAGCACGCGGGTGGAGACGACCGTGGCTATGGAATTGGCCGCGTCGTGAAATCCGTTGGTGAAGTCAAAAATCAGGGCGATGGCGACGATCACCCCGACAATCGCAAACGTTGAATCCATAAAGACCTCTAGGTTCGAGGCGCCTCCGGTTCTACAGAGTTCAAGAATAGGAATACCAGCTACGAATGAACACGGTTATCCACGAATGGCGGCAAGAATGGTGGGGAACAAATGGATCACGAGGCTAAGAAAAAGATTCGTGTTCATTCGTGCTCATTCGTGGCTGAAAATTCTTCTCCCTTAAATTAGAGTTATATCTAAGCGTTCTTGAGAACTATCGCCTCGAGGACGTTCGAAACGTCCTCGCACTTATCGATCGTGCGCTCCATCTTCGCGTACAGTTCTTTCATTTTCAGGAGGGTGATCGGATTGATCTCGTGGGCAAAGAGTTCGTCGATGGCTTCGTGATGGTAAGTGTCGCCCTCATTCTCCAGACCGTGAATGGTGACGCATTCTTTCAACACCTGATCGCCGTCATTTTCGAGCGACCTGACGGCGTTCTCCAGACTGGCCACGATCCGCACCAGCACATCGGCCATTCTGAGCGCATGTCCGGTCGGCTCCTCGACGCGATAAAGAATAACGCGCTTGGCGGTGTATTCGACGGCGTCAACAATGTCGTCTAGACCACTGGCCAGGGCGTGAATGTCTTCGCGGTCAATCGGCGTGATAAAAGTCTGATTCAGTTTCTTGATAATCTCGTGAGTGAGCAGATCGCAGTCGTGCTCGATCTCTTTGATCTTGTCGGCATAGGCGACGCGGTTATCGAAATCCGAAAAAAGCTTCTGCAGCAACAGTGCGCATTCCGTCATGTGCGACGCCATGTGATTGAACATGTCGAAATATTTATCTTCCTTTGGCAGTAAGCGAAACATAGATTCACTTCTCCTTGTATTTATATTCAAACTGCTTGCCAGAATCGCGGAAGAAGGCCGCAAGTATACCTTCTCTCTGATGAGATAGAAAAATTCGCCCCCATTTATCCAAGCCCTAAACGGAAGATTTAAGACGTATATAACATCGGACCGGGGCGTTTATGGCCGAGCGCATCTTGTTTTGGCTAAACGTATATAGCCGATGCATAGGAATCAGACAGTTTCCCAATACGGCCTGAGGAAAGGGCAGATAGTTTTGGCTATTTCCCATCGAGGATGGCCCGCATTTTTTTCGCCGCCTCCACGGGAGAAGGGGCGTTGGCGATGGAGGCGCCGACGATCACTCCGGCCAGCGGCAGTTCGCGCAGAAGCGCGAGTTCGGCCGCGTCTATTCCGCCCGCGAGATAGACCGGCAATTCGATCTCCTTTATCAATTCCGCGACCTGATCGATTCGTTCTTCGCGGCCGAGTCCTTTCGTCCGTTTGAATCCGCGGCGGTTGACGCAAAGCGAGGTGACGCCGAGCTCCCGCAACCGCCGCGCGCGTTCGGCGATGTCCGAAACCGTCAAGCTGTCGGCCATCACCTGCCCGTCATAGCGATGCGCGGAACGCACTACCCGCTCGATCAACTCGTCGGAGGCGTTGCCGAGAACCGTGACAACTGTGGCGCCGGCGGCGAAGGCCAATTCGGCGATCGGTTCCCCCGCGTCAATTACTTTGATGTCGGCGACAATCGGACGCCCTCGGTGGCGGCGGCGCAACTCCCGCACGGCCCGGATGCCTTCACGGATGAGCAGCGGCGTCCCCGCCTCGATCAGATCGACATAAGCCGCCACTCTGCCGGCCAGCTCCAGCTCATGCGTGAGATCGGGTGTGTCCAATGCCAGTTGCAGTTTCATCGCCTTCTGATTCTTACTCAAAAGTTTTGACGAGTCAGTACCGTGAGCGGTTGCGAGTGGGGTCCGGTCATAAGTCATTACGCGAAAGCCTCGCTCGCAACCGCTCGCAGTACTGACTCAGAGGTCGTTCGCACAGGTCCAAAGTTTTCCACATATCCTGTGGAAAACTCTGTGGAAAACCTGTGAATTTGCGCTTTAAATCTATCTAAAATCGTGACTTATAGCAGATTGCACACATTTTCGACAACTTTGTAAGCCTCACTATTTCAGCATTTACCCTTCGAGCCTTAATGAAATCCTCGAAAACGCTAGGAATTTTAATAACTTTTCGATTTTCCACAGATTGAAAGCGAGTCACAGCTCGTCTTCTTCGCGGATTTGATCGAGCCGATCTAAAAAATCGGCCTTGATCAGAACCTGACGCGGTTTGCTGCCGTCTTCGGGGCCGACGATCCCCTCGCGCTCCATCATATCAATGATCGAAGCGGCGCGGCCATAACCGATTCGTAATCTTCGCTGCAAGACCGAAGTGGAGGCGCGCCCCATCTCGATGACTATGCGTACGGCCTCGTCATACTTCTCGTCTTTTTTCATCTCGCCGAAATCGTCGCCTTGAAGCTCCTTCTCGCTCAGCCCGATCTGATCGTCGTAAGCGGGCGCGCCCTGCGAGCGGACGAAATCGGATATACGTTTGACCTCTTTCTCGTCAATGTAAGCGCCATGCACCCGCACCAGCCTGGAAGTCCCCGGCGGGAGGAAAAGCATGTCGCCCTGCCCGAGCAACTGCTCGGCGCCGTTCGTGTCGATGATCGTGCGCGAATCCACTTTCGACGAGACGCGGAACGATATGCGCGACGGGAAATTGGCCTTGATCAACCCGGTGATCACGTCTACGGAGGGCCGCTGGGTGGCCAGCACCAGGTGTATCCCGACGGCGCGGGCCATCTGGGCCAGACGCGTGATGCTCTCTTCGACGTCGCGCGCCGAGACCATCATCAGGTCGGCCAGTTCGTCGATGATCACGACGATGTAAGGCAGCGGCCTGGCCTCCTCGTCGTCAATCGAGTCAGGGGCGCGCTTCGAGTTCGATTCAGCCTCGGCGTTGTACTGTTCGATGTTGCGGACGCCGAAGGAGGCGAGGCGCTTGTAGCGGCTCTCCATCTCGGCGACGGCCCACTTCAATGCGTAGCTGGCGCGCTTCGAGTCGGTGACGATCGGCGAGAGCAGGTGCGGTATGTCTGCGTACAAGCCGAGTTCGAGCCGCTTCGGGTCTATCAGAATGAATTTGACCTCTTCGGGCGTCGCCTTATACAGCATCGAGGTGAGGATCGTGTTGAGGGCCACGGATTTGCCGGCGCCCGTCGCGCCGGCTATCAGCAGGTGCGGCATCTTCGTCAGATCGGCCACGTAATTCGCCCCGTCTATAGTCTTCCCCAGCGCGAGCGTCAGTTTTGATTTCGACTCGTGAAACCTCTTCGACTCCAAGACCTCGCGCAGCCTGATCATCTCGCGGTGGGAGTTCGGGACTTCGATGCCGACCGTAGATTTGCCCGGGATGCGGTCGATGCGGACAGACTCGGCTTTTAACGCCAGACACAGGTCGTCGACGAGGCTGGTGATGCGGCTGTATTTCACGCCGGGGTCCGGTTTGAACTCGAAGGTAGTGACGACTGGTCCCGGGCTGATCTGTTTGACCTGCCCCGACACATTGAACTCGGCGCATTTCTCGGCCAAATGCCTCGCCCGCTCCATCAATTCCGCCTCGGCCATCTCGGAACGCGGCGCGGGCGGAGTCAACATTTCCGTCGAAGGCAGTTTGTAATGGGACAGGGCGCGCGAAATGTTTTTGACCAGCCGGCCGATCTTCGACTTACCGCCCTTCTCCCCCTTCTCAACGGGCGCTTCGGCGTTTTCAACGCGTTTGACCGAAGCCGTCGCCATCATATCTTCCACCGTCCGTTGAGGGGATAATTCGTCCAACTCGAAGGCGCCCTTGCCCAGATCGCCTGGTTCGTTAATCTGACTCGACTCGTCCCCTTTGCCGGTCTTGGAACGGCGCGGCCCGGTAACCGTAGAGGGCGGTATGCGCGCCGCCTGCAGGTCGACTTCAGGGTATGTCTGAGCCGATTCGGCGGCATGCAAAGTATCCTCGTCCGTCGTGACCACTCCGGATTCTTCTAGATGATCGCCAACCTCGCCGTTGAGTTCCTGCTTCGATTGGATTGCGGGCGGGTTCGTATTTCGCCCTGCGGAGACTCCCGGACGCACCGTCATTTTCATCCCGCCGGGAAGAACGCCTTGCCGGCTCGTCCGCTTGCGTTGATCGAACTTCGCATAAACCTGTCTGGGCTGCACCGCGTCTACTGGCTGCGGATTGCGCCCTTGCGTCCAACCGCGCAATCGGTTAGCCAATCCCGCGACCGCCCCGTCAGGGCGAGACCGGGACCAGTTATCTACAAGACCGATCAACGTATAATCAGTCCCGAGGAGCAGCCCCGCGGTGAAGAGAATGACCAGCCCGACGAAGGCCCCCAGACTTCCCAGAAGCCGCGCCATCCCGATCGGAATTTTGGCTATTTCCCCATACATCAAGAACTGACCGACGAAACCGCCCCAATAAAACGAGCCTGGTTTTTCAGGGCCGAACATGGTGACCCAGCCCGTTAAGGCGACGATCATCAGAAAGAGTCCCAGAATCTTCGGCTTTGAAACTTCCGATTCGTCGTCGTCCCATTGCCAGCGCCCGATGATGAACAATATCAGGGGCACTATCAGCGCGGCGATCCCGAAAGTTTGATAGAGCGCGTTGGACACATTGGCGCCCATCGGCCCGACCCAGTTGCGCGCGCGAGCCTTCTCGCTCACCGAATTCCACGACGGATCGGCGGAGTCGTAGCTTATCAAGGCAAGCAAAATCACGATCCCGATTCCGATCAGGATCAACCCGATGATCTCATTCCACGGGCCGTTGGCGTTTTGCTTGTTTATGATCTTACGTCGGGCCATATGGCATAGGACTTATAGGACTTATAGGACTTATGGGACCAGGAGTCCCATAAGTCCCATAAGTCCTATTTATTCATGATAGCCGCCGTCTCTCTTCGACAACAAATACTCCTTGATAAAATCGTCAATTTCGCCGGCAAGCACCGCGTCGACGTTGCCCGTCTCGCGCTTCGTGCGGACGTCCTTGACCAGCTTGTAAGGATGCAGCACGTAATTGCGAATCTGCGATCCGAAGGAGATGTCGCGCTTCGATTCGGCGAGCTTATCGGTCTCCGCGCGCTTCTTCGCCAACTCCATCTCGTAAAGGCGCGACCTAAGGACCTTCATCGCCACGTCGCGGTTCTGGTGCTGCGACCGCTGGTTTTGGCAGGTCACCACGATCCCGGTCGGGAGGTGGGTAATCCGCACCGCCGAATCCGTAGTGTTGATATGTTGGCCGCCCGCGCCGGTCGAGCGATAAGTGTCGACGCGCAGGTCTTTGTCCTGAATTTCGACCTCGATGTTGTCGTCGAATTCCGGCGTGACGAAGACCGAGGCGAAACTGGTTTCACGGCTCTGTCCGGCGTTGAACGGCGAGATCCGGACCAGCCGATGCACCCCGACCTCGCCCGCCAGCAGCCCGTAAGCGTAATCGCCCTCGACGCGGAAGCTGGCCGATTTGATCCCGGCCTCTTCGCCGGCCTGATAGTCGAACATCTCTGTCTTAAAATCGTGGCGCTCGCACCAGCGCAGGTACATCCGCAGCAGCATCTCGGCCCAATCCTGCGCGTCGGTCCCGCCGGCCCCCGCGTTGATCGCCACAATGGCGTTGAGCGAATCGTTTTCGCCGCCGAGCAACATTCGCGTCTCGCTCTCCTCGACCTCTTCGGCGAGGTGTTCGAGCGATTCGCGCAGCTCGCTGGCCGAAGCGTCGTCTTCGGCGGCGAATTCGAACAGCACGGCGATGTCGTCAACCAGGCGCCGCTGCCCCTCGGCGGTGTTGATCGCACGCTCCAAGCGCGCGCGCTGCTGTAAGATTTTCTGAGCCTTCTCCTGGTCGTTCCAGAAATCGGGCGCGGCGGCCTGCGCCTCCAGTTTCTGCAACTCCGCGCGCTTGGCCTCTACGTCAAAGAAACCTCCGCAGTTCGGCCACCCGCGGCTTCAGGCCTTCGTACTTTTCCCGCAATTCCTGAATGGCAATCGCATCGAGCATTCTTATTATCCGTCTCCTGTCCTAAATGGTCGTTGATTTGGGCCACCTAGCTTACCACAAAGACAGAGCGTTAATCAGCCGCAATCACGTCCGCTTTTAACACACTCAGCGGCTTATGCGGTTTCCACCCGTCCGGCAGATCGCCGCAATCTTCGCGCAGATACTGCCACTGGTTCGGGCGGATGGTAGCGAGCAGCTCTTTGCGGGTCTTCGTCTTGAGCGGTTTGCCGAGATAAATCTTGCCAAGGCTCGCCATCGTTTCTTCCGGCAAAGCCGAGGCGAACATAAACAGCGGCCATGTGAATTTCGGCCCGTTGATCTTGCGCAGCTTCCACGCCCACAGCGCCAGCGCGCCAGCGCGCCAGGCGATCGGCCCCCACCAACTGTACAGGCCGGGGCGCAAATTCAGCTTCCAGCATTTCATCATCAACTGCCATTGCAGCGTGGTGAGCTGGCGCGTCTCGGCGACTCCTTTCTCCTTCTCCATCCGCGTGTCGTGCAGCGGGGTGAAGATCGAGGGGACGAGGAAGGCGAACAGTCCGCGCCGCTCCAGCTCGTAAATCAGATCGAGCGTGGCCATCACGTCCTCGTCTGTCTCTTCGGGACTGCCGATGATTAACGTCATCACCGGAAACCAGTTGTTCTCGTTCAATATTCGCAGCCCTTCGAGCACGACGCTCGGCCAATCTTCGATGGAAAACGGAATGCCTTTGCTCGGCATAATCCTCTTCGCCATCCGAACCGAACCGGTCTCCAAACCGATCAACGGCGAGAGCGCCTTCTTCTGCGGATGGGCGCTCAGGTACGGCAAATGAATCGGGCTTTTCGGCAGCAGCATCTCGGACAGCTTTTTGATCATGGTCGGGTCAACCACGGCAGGCGTGATGGTCGCGTGGCTCAGGACGTGCTGTTCGACGCCGGGCGTGTTGATTACCGATGAATAAAGGTCTAGCAGCGCTTCACGGTTCGGGAAGTAGAATGGCGTTTCGGTATGCACCTGCCCCCAGATGAACATGTCTTCGGTGGCCAGGCTGATCTGCTTGTTGCCGTCGCGCACGTTGGCGCGCACCGCGCTCATAATCTTTTCTTTCGGAAAATCTATCTGCGGGTTCAGGTCGGGCACGCAGAATTTGCAACGGCGGCCGCAGCCAGTGGTCATTTCGACCACGCCGAAGGTGGTGCGTTTGTCGGGCACGAGCAGCGCCTCACGCTCTTTCGGGTGGCCAACCTCGATCTCGCGCGGCAGTTCTTCGCCTTTGATCGCCTTGTGGAAGATCGCCATCGTGTCTTCCGATTCGCTGCGGCCTTCGACCACGCAATCAACGCCGAGTTCATCGAACGAATTGGTCTGCGTGATCTGCCATCCGCCGGAGCCGCCGACGATGACTTTGAAGTTCCGGCGGTAAGGACTGTCCTTGATTTTGGCGAACATCAGCCGCGCGTAATGCGAGTTGATCGGCATCTTCGATGTGCCGAAGATCGAAGTGTAAACGCCCGCGGCGAAGGTCACGCCGAGCGGGTTGTGCGTCGAGACGGCCACGACGCGCGTTTCGGGCCCGATGAATTTGTCCAGGTCGTCGGGGTAGCAGCAGACGATGTCATCCGGCCGGAATTCTCGCAGCAGCGCGGCCTCGACCAGGCGCACGCCCGCAGGCATGTAGCGCGCCGAGCCGTCCGGGTTGTATTCAACTTCGCGCCAGTGCGGGTATTTTTTAGTCATCATGCCCTCCATCCAGATCGGCATCGAAGCCATTCCCATCTGGATGAAATATCCGGCATGGTCAATCGTCTCGGTGAGCGGCGCCGTCAACACGATCAATTTGCCGCCGTCCGCCGGCTCCGTGATGTGTAGTGGTTGCGCATGGTTATTCGATTTTTCATTCGTCATATGGGGAGTATTCCTGTCGGGTTGAAGGGGCATTGTTCACGGTTGCTCGCCAGATTGCTGCGATGAATCTCAAATCCCAGAATTCAAATCCGAGATTTGAGGCCGAGAATATCTCATATCCAGGATTTCAAATCTGAGATTTGAGATCAAGACTTGAGGTTGAAAAATTACTTGTTTTTTGCCGGAAAGCTCGTTTTTAACAATGCCAAGACTTCATTTCTCACCGCTTCCCAGGCGAAAGATTGGGGGTCGACGACTTCAAAATGGCCCGCCTTTTCGATCACGACCAGCTTCGCGTCATCGCCCTTCTTCTTCGCGGCCTCGGCGTAAATCAACTGCGTGACGTTCGCGTCGCAGGCCGTGCCGTTGCGCCGCAGATCGGTGACGCCCGCGAGCGATACCACGCCGCGCAAAGGCAAAGGATCGTGCGAATAGGCGGGGCTGTCTTTCGGCAAAAGTTTTCGCGCCGCGAGCCACAGCGCAAGATGGCCGCCCGCCGAATGGCCCACGGCGATCACCTGATTGAGGTCGAGCGGATAGGTCTTCGCAATCTTTCGCAGATGATCGGCGGCTCGCGCCACGTCTTCAAAAGTGCCCGGCCAACCCCCGCCCTGATTGCCGACCCGGCGGTATTCGACGCACCAGGTCGCGACGCCGGCCTCGGTGAGCGCCGCGCTCAGATGGCCCATATACGAAAGGCCGTACTCCGACATCCAACACCCGCCATGAATCACGATAGCGACGGGATGAGGCCCCGCCCCCTTGGGCAGTCGCAGGTCGCCGAATTGAAATTCGTCCGTGCCGTAAGACAGACGATGATCGACCGGCGGAGCTGGACGAGTCAAAATATCGCGGGACGATTGCCCCTGGCATGCGCCGACGATGGCGAGCGCCGCGACCGCGGCCAGCGCGGGAGATATTAGGACGACTGATCGGGAAATTTGAGTGAACATCCGTTATTCCGGTCTGTTTAAAATTGAACTACGCAACAACTGGGACACCGGTACAGTACCGCGCGTAGAGTGGGACAGACTTTAGTCTGTCCCACTCATTTCACGCTACGGACAGACTAAAGTCTGTCCCACTCTACGCGCGGTACTGTACCGGCCTTATTTGCCTAGGAGCGCTTTCAGCTTTGCGCCGAGTCGAGTCGAAAACATCGCGCCGAGCAATCGTAACATCAATCGCTCGGTCTTTGCATTATATGGATACCAGAACGGGTCCCGCTTCAGGCCGAAGCGATCAGTGACGATGACTTGTTGATGGCAGAAGCGGCGAATGCCTTCGGCGCCGTGGCGCTTGCCGATGCCGCTCTCTTTCAACCCGCCCGAAGGAGCGTCTGTGACCGCGAACCCGGCGATCACGTCATTTACGCAGGTGACGCCTGCCTCGACCTGGGCGGCGATCTTTTCGCCCCTGGCCTTATCGCGCGTGAAGACGCTGGCGTTCAACCCGTATCGCGAATCGTTCGCCAGGCGCAGCGCTTCCTCTTCGTCCCTCACGCGCATAATCGGCAGCACGGGGCCGAAAGTCTCTTCGGTCATGACCTTCATCGAGTGGTCGACGTCCGAGAGAACAGTCGGCTCGAAGTAGCGCCCCGAGAGGTTCGGGTTGCGGCGGCCCCCCGTAAGAATTTGCGCGCCGCGCGCCTTCGCGTCGTCGATATGGTCTTCGACGATTTCGACCTGCTTAGGAAAAGTCATCGCGCCGACGTCGACCCGCGCCTCGACTCCGCCCACGTCGGCGCCTTGGCGCAGCGCGCGGGTCTTCTCGACGACGCGGCGAGTGAACTCATCGGCGACGGCGTCTTCGACGTAAACGCGTTCGACCGAGATGCAGACCTGGCCCGAATTGGTGAACGCGCCCCAGACCGCCGCGTTGGCCGCGCGCTCGACGTCGGCGTCGCGCAAAACGATCATCGGGTCCTTGCCGCCGAGTTCGAGACTCACCGGAACCAGGCGCTTCGCCGCGCGCTCGGCGACGACCTTGCCGGTGCGCGCGCTGCCGGTGAACGCGATCATGTCGGCCTCGTCAACCAGAGCGCCTCCCGTCTCGCCGTAGCCGTTGACGACTTGCAGAATGTCCGCCGGCGCGCCGGCGGCGATGAACGCTTCGCGCAGGATGTCCGCTCCTCGCATGGCGATTAGCGGGGTCCATTCCGACGGTTTGATCACGACGGCGTTGCCAGAAGCCAGCGCTGGAACCGCTTCGCCGACGGTCAGGATCAACGGGAAATTCCAGGGCGTGATCATCCCGATGACGCCGCGCGGCTGGTAATGCACCGTGACCTTTTTGTTTCGCAGCAGGTGCGGCGTCACGCGATGGGATCGCAGAAAGCGGCGCGCCCGTTTCGAATAAAACGTCAGCGCGTCACAGACGTAAGTGATCTCGACCAGGGCTTCGAGCCGAGGCTTGCCGTTCTCCCGACAGATCAATTCGATCAACTCTTCGCCGTGAGCGATCAGACTGTCGCGGGCCGAGAGCAGAACCTTCGCGCGACTCTTGAAATCCATCGCGCCCCACACGCGAAAGGCCTCGCGTGCGCGCCGCGCCGCGGCCCGCACGTCGAGCGGCGAATCAATTTCGACTTCGCCGATTTTCTCGAGCGTCGCGGGACTGTGGACTTCAATAATCTGGCGCGGTTCGATGCTTAGTCGTTGAGCCATAATCAGCCTCCCAAGTTCTTTCAATCACTTCTTCGTCGCGGAGCGACGGTCTGATCTTAGACCGGCGTTTTAACGCCGGTTGAACTGGTAAATGATTACCCAGTCGCGGAGCGACGGTTGAGATTGTTATGCATCCGCCTTATAGGGGTAGGAAGAGCCGATTGGTTTCGGCTCCCCCTCCCTCCGAACCGGACGGGCGGTTCTCCCGCATCCGGCTCTCCAGTCGGTGGTCTTACCTTCGAGAGGATTGACATGCTCGCGCCTGGGCAGATGCTA
>WNFZ01003782.1_pt1 | contig 14145 bp, 17 predicted proteins | sample 5400081 | NCBI WGS metagenome assembly WNFZ01 (sample SAMN13153365, study PRJNA577476) | soil metagenome | isolation source: 80 cm soil or saprolite under grassland replicate 1 | place: USA:California | collected 2016-06-15
TGATTCCCCATCATGGCCGCGAGTTCTGGCGTCTACTCGGCCAGGCGATGCCCGACTGCGAGGACCGAAAGACCCAGCTTGATGACCTTGGTCGTTCGCTATGGATGGGTGACTTGATCGAATAAGCGGATGAGGGCAGACGCTCGTCACAGGTCAGCGTCGAGCAGGGCGACAAGATCTGAGCGATCGATCAAACGGAGGGCTCCTCTTAGCTCACCGAGTCGCTGCCGAGCCTCCAGCCATTCCCAGATGGCTTGTGGCTCCCGCCCTCTTGCGAACCTGGTCCGCTGGTGGGACGGAATTTCGAGGAGGTCGGCGAGGTCTCGCCACTCGGCGCCAAGCTGGAGACACACCTCCCTCTTGCTGATTGCCGAGTAGGCAGCGTTGACATGAGTGACCGCTGGCGCCGCCGGATCAGCTGCTACTATCTGCCGGATTCGAGGCGTTTTCCGGGGCGGCGACAGTAGCGAAAGTGGCGAACCTTCGTCGTTCAGCCGGGTAGATGCGGCCTTCCCGCGACGTCCAAGGACCGACGCCTCCCAAGCATCAGCAAATTGAGACTCGTCGAGGGATCTCGCATCGGCGGGCCGATACATGTCATGAATCCGAAGAAACTCTGCCGCAGCTTTCGCCGCCAGACGGAAGAACCACCAACGGGCATCCCGTGGAACTCGTTGGAAGGAAGCAAACAGTAACGCGACTGCCTGCAATGCAAGCAGGCGCTGTGGCGACCAGTCCGCCGAGTGCAAACGAAAGAAGCGGGCGCACGCGTCGTAAATTGCGTCGACGGCGTCCGCCGTAGGATTTCTTAGTCGACCGTTGTCCGGACCATTGATCAGATAGTCGAGCAACGCCTCACGCCCAGGCGGCGAAAGCTTCCTTAGATCGTCGGCCACTATCGAAAGTGCGAGAGTTATGGGATCTCGCGCGAGTGGTGCTGCAGGCTCAAAAGTAGACAGATCGATCAGCGTGAAGTCTTCGAACACTGGAAGACCCGTATCCACGGGAACAAGAACGTTTCCAGCGTGCAGATCTCCATGCGCGCGCCCCACGAGAAGCTCAATCTGGCAGTGCGCCGCGGGAGAATTTGGTGTAGCCATGTAGTACGGATTGGGCAGCGGGTCTTTGTCCTCGGGAGTTGAAACCCAAGCGACGTCATCGCTGAGAAGGTTCGACGCCAAGACAGGCCATCGTGTCAGGCGGCTTCGTCCAACAGGTTCCAGCCATTCTCCCGCAAGAAACGTCGCAGCCGCAACGCTTCGGAATCGGTAGTCGGACGTGTTCCATCCCCCTAGGACCCCGTCTACGACAGCCATGCAAGCAGCGACCTTGTCGGGACCTGGAAGATCTGAAAGCGGCCGGTAGTCGTTCACACTTCCGCGACCAACGTCTTGAAGGAGCAAGAGTTCGCCGTCAACCGGAATCGGATCGAAAAGCGGCCGAAGTAGGTGCCGGCCTACGAAGTCCCGTGGCGACCCGGCCACTGCCAGCCGGAGCCTTTCCGTTTCTCGGACGTGCGAGCCAAACGGAGCCACCTTCACAAATAGTGGAACCGGTTCAACGCCCGCTCTCGTAAGGACCACACCGATGAGATCATCACCGCCGTGCCCCGTCGCCTTTACGTGCGGCGCGGCTAGACGAATCGATCCTTTCACCGACGCCGCCCACCCCCGAAGCGCGCGGGTCGCGCTAGCGCCAAGATGATTCGCAATGTCAGCCATTTCGGATTCGACTTCGGCCTCCGAACTGGGAACGCCTTCTAAGCGGAGAGCCGAGCTCGGCTCGTCCATTGTGCCTTCGCCTCCGGAAATGGCGACTGCCTGCCTGAAAGCGCGCTGGGCGAGCACCGGTCTACGCAATCCTTGATATGCCTTTCCGAGGTCCCACAGAGCTGTAACCTCGCTACCTTGGTCGTCAATGGAACGGAAGATGTCAAGCGCCTGCTCGTACGCGCGCACCGCTTCCTCTAGCCGACCCAACTCCCGATACACAATGCCGGAGTTCGAAAGTGCTCGTGCCTCACCGACCCGGTCCCCAGCGGAGCGGAAGATGTCAAGCGCCTGCTCGTACGCGCGCACCGCTTCCTCTAGCCGACCCAACTCCCGATACACAATGCCGAGATCGGACCACAAGGTCGCTCGGTGCGCTCCTTCGCTCAGTGCCTCCGTAGCCGCTCGTTCGCCTAGCTCGGTCACCTCTTCCAAATCCGTTCGCCGTCCGGTGCGCTCGTAACTCAAGCGCAAGCTGGACAGTAGGTTAGACAACGCAGGAATGTATCCTGTATCGCGATTCGAAGTCGCATCCAACGCATGCCGGGCGGCCCGAATCGCTTGTTCGAGATCCTCCGGGGCACCTATTAGCTCGTATCTTGCTGTCAAAGCCTGGGCCAGGTTGGACCTAATCCGCGGCTGATCCCTGCTGTCCTCGTAGGTGGACGCCTCCTGGAGCAGATCGATCGCGCGCTCCAGGTCGGCCAAGCGACCAAGGCGCTCGTGTCGGGCCGTTAGGGCCGTTCCGAGATTCGAGAGAACAGCCGGTAGGACGCCGCGATCGCGCTGGGTTCTCGGCAGGGCATCTTCAAGCAGCCTGATTATCTGATCGAGATCATCGGTCGAGCCGCTTTGCATGAAGCGAGTCCACAGCCGCTCGCTCACCGCAAGCACGTCGGCGTTGTTGTGATCGCTACTCATCGGGGCTCTCCACCTGCTTACGCGCCTTGATCCACTGCATGGCTAGCCCCACATGTCGGAACTCGATCATCTCGTCTCTTGTCTCGACCCGCATGACCACGGGCGAGTCTTCTCGTCCCGACTGTTGTCGCGGCTGGCCATCCGAAAAGTGGGGACGGCCCTCGGCCGCCGGTTGCGACGCGCCGGTGCCCGGGGACCAACCGACCTCCGGTCCGGTTGGTAAAGGATCTTCATTTTCGCGCACGGCCAGCCAGAAAGGCCGAAACTCCTCAGGGTTCCCGCCGAGACGCTTGACGATCTTCTCAATAACGGGCCAGCTGGGACACCGAGATCCTTTGAGCGCCTGCGCCACCGTGGTGTGGCTGTAGCCGATCTCCTTGCCGATCTCACGGGTGGTCGGCTCGCCAGCGTGGCGATGAAGGTGGCGCAGGGCGGCGGCCATCTGTTCCAGAGGTCCGGCCGGCATCGCGATCCTTCCCGCCGGGCCTCCTCGACGCCGGCCGAGCTGTCAAATCCTGTAAACCTGGAAGATCAGCATAGTCCAGCGGCAACCCAGGTGGCGGATCTGGCACGGCGCGTTGCGACCTCGTAAGCGCCGTAGCGCCGGTCTCCGCCGCCGGTGGAGTCTCACGACGTGCAGCTCATCGTCAGAACTCTCAGGAGGTAGCAGTGGGACGTAAGACCGAGCGCATGTCGCTTCGCTCCGCAGTCATCGTCGGTACGGCGTTCTTGTCCGGCGGCGCCGTCGGCACGTTCGCGGAGGGAGTCGCCTCGAAGCTGGGCTACTCGCAGCCGGGTGTGGGCCACCTAGCAGCTGGCGTGGCGGCCCTGTGGGTTGCCGAGAAGCTCGATCGGCTGATCGCCGCGCCAACCGATGTCAACAGCTGAGACGTACAAGGCACAGGAGCCATTCAGACACGCCACGGCGGGCAGCGAGCAACTTGCGTGCGGAGAGGGCCGTCCGGCGGGGCGGCCCTCTCCTCTCTGGCACCGTGGGTGCATGGGCAAGAGATCAACAGCTAAGGAGGTACGAGACCTACCTATATCAGACATAATGTACATATGAATCCCAGATCCTTCTGGGAAGAAGAGGATGTGAGACCGGGCTACCGGGTTCAGAGAAAGTGCCTCATACTCGGAAGTACACTCGTCGGAGAGGGAGTGCCATGGCCATCGCCGTCGAAGAGAAGCGTGTCCGAAACCTGTTCGAATGGGTCGAGGCTGTAGAGGACGTTGCCAGCACGCTCGCAGAAGACGACGAGCGCCGGGCCAGGCTCCTCGTGGTGTCCAACGCCGTACTCGCTGACGAGGGGACCATACGGCCGGTCATCGCAGCAAGGCTGCTCGGCCTCAGTGAGAAGACCGTGCGGACATGGGCCAAGCAGGGTGTGCTGACCGTCGCACGACGGTCGCCGCGCCTGCTGCTCGACCTGCAACGCGTTCACGCGATTAGCCAAATCATTCGTGAGCTGCGAGCCGCCGGCAAGGACCGAGACCTACTCGACGAGGTGTGGCACCGCCTCAGCGACGCGGCATTGCTGGAGCGCGATGATCTTCGGGAGAGCCTCGACCAGATGCGTCGAGGCGAGGGACGCGTGCTCCGCCCAATCCCTCAGGACAGTGCCGATAGCCGCTAGATTCCAGGCGTGCCCACCGAAGTCCTCACCACACCTCGCGCGGATCAACAGGCAGCTAGGCTAGGTCGAAGGGGGTCCAAGAAGTTCAATGGTTTCCTGGACGACCTTGCCGCCCACGGTTGCAAGGCACTCGCCTACAGGCTCAGCGGCCCGACACCGATCGACCAAATCTGCGTCAAGCATCTTGCCAATTCTCTCAGGGTAGTCGTCGCCTTCGAGTCTCTAGGCAGAGCATGGATACTCCTGGTTGGCCCCCATGACGATCATGACCCTGTATTGAACGTCTACGCCGAGCTGTACCGCCTGTTGGGCGTCGAGCCACCGGATGCCGCAGGACGGAGCAAGCCGCCATGTTGCGACGAGGTTGAGGAGCTGCCTCCCGTCTTGGGGGCCGCTCTCACCGACATCATTGATCGGGCGACAGAGATCCGTAGGACCAGGTCCCGGTAGGAACAGATGTTCCCCCACGGCCCGGGAACGGTACTCGCGACCTGTGTCGCTGCCGCCGAATGGTCGTTGGGGAAGCTCCTTCGCGTCACGGTCGCACGGCTCGGTCGGCTGGCCCAGCCCGCCCTATCGCTTGAGACATCTTGAACTCGTTCGGCCCAGAAACGCATGGCTCCCTAAGATCGATGGCTGCTCGTGGCGCTCACGGGACCCTGCGGTCAGACAGGTCAAGCGTCCGCGGCAGTGCCCGACGCATCTGCTCATTTGGCTACACCGACCACCCGCATGAGGTAGTCGCTCGGCTGCTGGACACCTGGCGACGGATCCCGCAGGAAACGTTTGGGCTTGGGGCGCTGCGTGCTGACCCGCTCTGCTCTCAACGGGTCTCGGCTGACCACGCCAAGACCGACTGGCAGGCGGTTCGGCAGCCGGAGCAGAGCACTGAATGGCAAGAGCCAGTTCTCGACCTTCCCAGGACTGGCTCTTGATCCGATTCTTCAGACGGGAATCCGGAATGCGGGCGCCGGGTTGGCTACGACTCTTGGTCGCCAAGAAAAGCGACAACGTCGTCGATGAGCCGTTGGTCGGTGTCCGATATCTGGCCGCTTCGTCTGCGGCCTGCCGCCTGCGGTGAACGGGATGTGGCCGAAAGCTCTAGCACGTGTCGCAGAGCGCCGACCGCGACTGCGGGATCGGCCCGGACAGTCCGTACCCAGTTGGCGACGCGCTCGGCGCCTAGGTCTCGGACGTTGAGCCGGCCCGACTCCATGTCGTAAACCTCTTCTGGCGAGACCTGTAGGGCATCCGCGAGCTCGGTCACCTGGATGTTGGCCTCCTCCCGTTTGAACGCCAGGAGGGCGGGTAGCGCCGCGCGGTTAGCGCGGCGGTTCCTAATGCCTCGGTTCGCCGCCTCAACAAGCTTCTGGCGAGCTGACGGGGTGGGGATTTCGCCGCCGATGAGCAGTTCGGTGACGTAGCGGCGGACAGCGGGGCTGAGCATGCTGGCGTCAAGGGCAGGGAGCAGGGTGGCTGCGGCGCGCTCCTCCGCCTCCGTCTCGCTGGCGTCGTGATCGTCTGCGTCGCCTGGGCGCGTGAGTGCCTCATGCAACTGCGCAAGCTCGGGGTCGCGCGCGAATCGGTTGTCGGCCGAGTCGGGGCTCATGCGGGGCCTCCTCTCAGGAACGAGGTCAGGCGTTGGTCGTCTTGGGCGATCCGGATGAGCCGCTGACGAGCGCGAGAGTAGCGCTGGCGCGCTGCGGCGTCGCTGATGCCCAGCAGGGCGGCGACTGTCTGGCTAGGCAACCGTTCGATCTCACGTAGCGCGAGGATTGCCTGGTCAGGCTTGCTGAGCTGACCGACGACTTCAGTGAGGGCGGCAGTAACACCGTCGGGGATCTCGCGGCTGGACTGTGCCTCTGGCTCGGCTGCGTCGAGGCCGTCGATGCTTTGCAGGCGTGCGTTGTCGCGACGGTAGTCCAGTGCGGCATAGCGCAGCATGCTGCGTGCCCATCCAGCGAAGTCGCCTTTCGTGGGGTCGTACAGGTCAATCTTGCGCACAGCCCGCTCCACGGCCCACTCGCATATCTGCTCGCAGGCGGAATCCCCGAGGTCTGAAGCAAGGCCGCGGGCGTAGCCGAGCAGCATCGGAGCGTACAAGCTGACTAGGAACGGACCGGCATGCTCCTTGCCCTCGCGGGCGGCCTTGATCAGCTCTTCGTCGTCCACCCTCCACCTCCCTGCCTTTGTCCGCGCTGGTGTGACAGGGCGGTTCATCCGTTGGCCTTGCCTACTGAGGGTAGTGGCGGCATAGGGTCCAGGGTCCGGTGCGAGAGCGTGTCGTTGTCGGGGTTCCACTGGCCAACAAGTGCAGGTATCCGCCAAGACAACACATGCTTGTCGCGCAACTGGTCGGTCGCGTCGATGATTGCCTCGGCGAGAACGCAGGGCTGGTTGAGTCTCCTCAGCTCGCGGTCGACCACCTCAACTACCCAGATCCAGCGGGACATCTGCATCCGCCGGTACACAGCCGCCAACGTGGCCGGCACTTGCCGGGCTTCGAGGCCGGTCTTGAAATCGTTGGACAGCACTACCGTGGAGCGGAAGCTGAGCTCGCGAGGCTTGCGATCGAGGCGGTCCCGTAGAGCTGTCCCGACCTTGGCGGCGTTGTCGTCGAGCGCTTGTCGTAGGTATGCCTCGCCGATCACCTCCGCGTCTTCGCCGGACATGTACACCTTCTGCGGAAGCGGGATGACCAGGTATTCCCAGGGCGCATAGTCGTCGAGTAGATAGTTGTCGACGCCGATGTAGATGCCCACCTCGTCGTCATGACGTATGAATCGAATCCGTTCGTCGGGCCGACCCGGTTTTAGCCGCTCGTACCCGACGAGGAGGAATACGTGCTCGGCGCCGCCCACGATGACCGGTATTCCTGAATTGAGGTAGCGACAGGCGAGGCGGAACGGTGACTCGCCGGGGGGTGGTGGGTCGAGACCGTAGACGAGCGCTGGGTATCCGAGCCTGGAAGCGGCGACGCTGATCTGGTAGAGCGTCAATCCCATGGAAGGGAGCCCTCGGCCGATGTCGTCGGGTACGGCTGTGGTGATGTCCCCCGGCAGCAGTCGCGGGCCACCAAAAGCGAGGTGGTGGTAGTACGCGATCATCCACAGGGTGGCGTGCGCACAGACTGACATCTGGGCATCTTGGCTAACGAATGGGGCTCCGATGACTTCGAGTGGCTCGCCCAGCAGATTGACCTTGTCTGGGGCAAGGCAGGTGACGTGCGGTTGGGTGCCGATCTGAGGAGCGAGCATCGTGCGCCCAACAGGAGCGCCGGGAAGCGGTCGCAACACGGTGTATCCAAGGTAGCCCAGGTTGTTGAATCGGGTGGGCTCGTCTCGTGAGGTCAACGACGGGGGCATTTGCTCGGCGAAGAAATGCAGGCGATGGGCTACGGAGGGGTAGCGGCGGAAGGTTGTTGAATAGAACTGGCTGTGTTCGTTGCGGTAGTCCGGATCGATGTACCGGTATTCAAGAACAGCACTCTGCGCTCCGCTCGCGTACGCGTGTGCGAGCACGCTGGTCAGTACGTCGGGCCGCGAGCCGCCGTACCTGTCGAGCAAGCTGTTGAGCGCGCCGGGACGCGTGAGATCGACAGCGTCGGCCGGGTGGCCGTAGGACCAGTCCTGCAAGTTCATGTGGTGGCTAGTGCGGTGACCAGTAACTTTGACCGGGTTGGCGACGCGCCGGGCCGGATGCGAGGTTCGAGGGCGTACCCGGCTCATCCTTGATCTTGCGGGGTGAGTTGAGGTGTGTGATGTCTGTGCCAGTCAGAGCCCGTCGGCTGAGTCAAGACGAGGGCCAGTACCTCCTGCGGCTGGTCCGGCGGGGCCGCCAGGAATCCATCCGAGTCCGGCGCGGGCTGATGATCCTCGCGTCGTCGTCCGGGACGCCGGTGCCGGCGATCGCTCGGCTAGTGGCCGCTGATGAGGACACCGTCCGGGATGTGATCCACGCGTTCAACGATCGGGGGCTTGCCGCGTTGGACCCTCACTGGGCGGGAGGGGCGCCCCGCCGCATCAGTGACGACGATGTCGCGTTCATCGTGACGACGGCCGCGACGCGCCCCAAGAAACTCGCACTGCCGTTCACCCGATTCAGCGTCCGGAAACTGGCCGCCTACCTGCAGGGACGGTACGGCCACCACGACCCGAAGCAGGTACCGGCCCGGCAGGTGCGCATCCGGCGAGAACGGCTACGGCGGATCCTGGCCGCCCACGACATCACCTTCCAGCGCACCCGGACCTGGAAAGAGTCCACCGACGCGGACTTCGAGTCCAAACTGGACCGCATCGAGGAGGTCACCACCGAATTCCTCGGACGGTGCTTCGCGTTCGACCAGTTCGGGCCACTGTCGATCCGCCCATGCCACGGCACCTGCTGGGCCGCCCGCAACCATCCCGACCGGCTCCGGGCCACCTACAAACGCACCCACGGGATCCGCTACTTCCACGGCTGCTACGACATGTCTCAGGACAAGCTGTGGGGTGTGCTGCGACGCCGTAAGGGCGGCGATCACACCCTGGCGGCGCTCAAGACGATCCGTGCCGCCCGCCCGGACGGGGCACCCATCTACGTGATCCTGGACAACCTGTCGGCGAACAAGACCCCCACCAGCGCCTCGTGGGCCGACCCGATCGAGGCGCAGTTCGGGCCGCTGCGGGCGTTCACGATGGCCAACTCCGACTACCCCAACCACGTCGTCCTGACCCGCGACCTGCAGGCGTACCTGCGCTGGCGCAACGCCAACGCCCGCCACCCCGACGTGATCGCCGCCCAACGCCGTGAACGGGCCCGCGTCCGCAGCGAACGCCACCAACGCTGGGGCCGCCCACACGCCCAAGCCGCCTGACCAACCCGGTGAACGTTGGTGGTCACCGCACTAGCTGACGGGGTAGTCTCGGCTTTCCGACTCGGCGAGTTGCCGAGCGGAATGCAGTTGCCTGAGCCGTTCGCCAAGTTCGGCTGCCCGTTCATTGCTGAGGACGCCGCTGCGCTCCGATTCAGGCTGCGGCGTTAGGCCACTCTCGATGCTGGTGACGTACTCGTCCAGCGGGTACCTGCTCGGCTGCGCCATGTCCGTCATGGTAGCCATTGGTTACCTCACTGAGACAGCGCGTCGGACCGGTAGGTCCCGGCCGTCCCCCAGCCCTAGTAGCCCATCGGTTCCGCACACGTAGCAGGCAGGATCAGAAGGAATGGAGGCCGTGGTCACGGCTCGGCGGTGCGCCCTGTAGAGCACGCGATCGCTAGCACCTCCGAGGAACCCGGCGAGAAGCTGACAGACTTCCAAGCAGGCCAGCGACGCAAGCACGCCGTTCAGCGCAACCACAGCGGGCGCCGGGGCAGTCACTCCACGCAAGTAACCGCGGCGCTCCTCCTCGGCGCGTTGATCGTCGGTGAGGTACTCCTCACGGACGAGCGCCGGATCGAGCATCCCCGCGCAGTGCAGGCAGCCGCGACCGGGCCGCAGAACGCGCACCTGCCCTCCCGCCTGAACTGTCCCTTCCGTAGGAATGACATCTCCCCCGAGATCCACAACTGGCAGCAGGTACTGCTGCGCAACCTCGGTTAGCAATGCCCGAGAGCCGTGCCCGTCGGTGGCACAGACCACGACGTCCACGTCGGCGAGGAGAATCGGGTCGATATCGATGACTGATGCAGCGAGGGTACGAACCGTCAGATCAGGGTTGACCGCCTGTACGGCTGAAGCGAGCACGTCTACCTTGCCACGGCCGACATCTGCCGGTGTGGAACCAAGAAGCCGAGACAGGTTGGATCGCTCCACCTTGTCGAAATCGACGAAGGTGAGCCGACCGACACCTAGGTGCGCAAGCTGCACGGCGACCTGCGAGCCGGTGCCGCCCGCACCCACGACCGCGACGTGCGCCGCCGTCAGCCGGCTCTGGCCGAGGTTGCCCCAGGCGAGGACTTGCCGCGCGACCGTATCTGCTGCACCGAGCGCAACGGGTTCGGGCAGCACGACGATCTGATCGCCAACTATCCGCAGGCGATCAATCTCTGTGGCTTGACCGTCTTGCCAGATGCGTGCGCTGAACGCGTCAGGGCCGAGCACGAGCGCCCCGACCGGCCGAGGCGTCAGCCGTCCGGCCAGCGCCCGCCCGCAGAGGTCTGTCTCGGTGTCCAAATCCAACGGAGACGGGCGGACGCGGCCGGGCCACGGATGAGAGTGGCACAGCACAACCGTTCCGGCCTGCGCTCGCGCCTCCTTCGCCACGCGCGCCAAGGCGACCGGCGAGATGCTCAGATGCAGCGGGCTGGAGTGAAGCAGATCGTCCGCGTCCATGGGGATCACGCGCCGCGTTGTCAGAACCGTAACCTCCGGGGACGTCAGCGTCCCGCACACGAGCGCAGCCGCATGCTCGGACCCGTCTGCCAACAGATGCCCGCGCAGCTGAGCCCATTGGCGGTCGGTTAGACGGAGCTCAACGGACATCGGCGAACCTCGACTCTACGAAACGGAGATAGGTCAACAGATCGTCGCGGCCCGGCCGCCACGCGACCTGCAGGTGCCAGGAGAACCACAGCAGCGGCTGGGCGTCGAGCTGCTGCACCCCGGTGTTGGTCGGTGTTGCACCGCCCGAGATGCGCAGATCGAGGTCGGTATAGAAGCAGTCTGGCTGGGCGGCGGGGTACGCGGGACTGAGCAGCCACCGCACGCACGTGTGCTGATGGCTCCACCCAGCCGGCAGTGCTACCCCAGGTACCACGACAATCGCGGTCCTGTCCGGCCGGCGCAGCACCTGCGCGCCCGGACGAGACTCCTGCAACCGCGCCACCTCGATCTCTGAAACCACAGTCAGCCCAGGTTCCCAGCCGGCACATCGTAGAAGCGCATGCCGGACTTGAGTTCAATCGGCTCGTCACGTCCGACAGGGCGGTCCTCACCTGGACCGGGTACCTCTAGAAAGATCTGGTTGCCGTCTGGTACGCCACCGAGCCTGGCGATTTCCGCTCCGGTCAGCGTCCGTTCGGTGACCTTGTAGTGGGTGTCGTTGATGAAGATGCTGATCGTCGGAGCGTGCGCGTCCTCCAGCTCAACGGCTGGGGTGTGAATGCTCATGTGACCTCCTCGCTTGCCTCACCTTGGTCCGCGGTCTTGTGACAGGCGCCGTAGCGCGAGCGCGCGGCGTCGACGGGCCAGGGGGGCATCAGACCGTGGTCCCACGTCGTCGACGCTCGGCAACATCGGAACATCGGGACGGAGACCGCCAGGCGGGCTATAGGCCCGCTGTGGGGCCGAGCGACCGCCGTTTGACGACCCGACGCCGCGACGCCGCCGCTGTTCGACAGGCTCCCGGGAGGAGGGGCGGCTCGCTGGTTTCGCCGCGGGACATCCTTAGCCCCAGGACGCGGCGCCCACGGCCGCTCGGGACTCGACCAGCCGGTCGGGGGTCTTCCCGCCGTCGTGCTCCCCTCAAGTAGGGAGGAGCCGCTACGCGGACGACAGTACAAAACGGTGCTCGATAGTCAGGCGAGAGAGTTTGTCCAGCTCACTACGGGGGTGGGACGTTCTGTGTTTCCTGCCGGCGAGTCGCCACCGCACAGATGATCAGGCCGTTTAGCTGGGCTTACTGACTGCTCCAGGTACCTGCGGGCAGGGCGGACCGCGCGGTGACGGGCACTTCACGCCGCCGAGCGTTACCCCCACCATGGTCGCGCTCCTCGAACGCGAGCGACCAGACGGGCCGGCGGCGACGAGCCGACGGTCTATGACCCCTACGCCCGCATCGGCGAGCTACTCGCCAAGGTCGTCCGGCGCCGCACGGATCCCTCCGCACTCGCAATAAGCGCCGAAAGCACCCACCCGGACGAGCTCGATGCAAGGCCACCAGCGGGTCTGGTAGTAACTGGGGCCACCGTTGGCATTGCAGCACTGCGCGCAGTACCTGTTCGACCACGGCGCCGACCCGAACTGGTCCCGGACTGGGAAGACCTGACACCGCTCGACGCGGCGACCCGCAGCGGCGCCAGCGACCTGGCTGGGCGGCTGCGCGCCCGGAGCGCCAAGACCGCCACCGAACTACGCCGATAGGTTCGCCCGGGCCCGGCCGGGCCGGGTGGCAGCACAATGACCGGTGTGGCGGCCTTCATCTTGCCGGTGAACCTCGTGGACAGTGTGCGGTCGGATCCCTCTACTGAGCGCCGCGAGTGGCTGCGCGTGCTGCCAGAGGTCGTGGGTGAGGTGACGGAGCGGTGGTCGCTGCGCGTTGGCCGCCCGTACCAGCCCGGCGGCCGTTGCGCCTGGGTCGCGCCGGCCCGCAGCCGCACCGGGCAGGACCTGGTACTGAAGGTGGCCTGGCGCCACGACGAGGCCACTCACGAGGCGCAGGGACTGCGCGTGTGGGCTGGCCAGGGCGCGGTGCGCCTGCACGACAGCGACACCTTCGACACCACCAGCGTGCTGCTGCTGGAGCGCTGCCACCCCGGAACCGCCCTTGGACAAGCCGTTTCGGAACCCGAGCAGGATGTGGTTGTTGCCGCCCTGCTGCGGCGGTTGTGGATCCGGTCGACCGATGGCTGGCCCTTCCGGCCGCTGCAGGCCATGTGTCAGGCGTGGGCCACGGAGTTCCAGGCGCAGCTCGCCGGGGCCGCCGCCGGGCCGCTCGATGCGGGGCTGGCGCGCGCCGGGATCGAGCTGTTCCGTAACCTGCCCGCCACCGCCGAGCGGCAGGCGTTGCTGTGTACCGACCTGCACGCCGGGAACATCCTGGCCGCGCAACGCGAACCGTGGCTGGCTATCGACCCCAAGCCATACGTCGGCGACCCCACATACGATGCCCTGCAACACATGCTCAACTGCCAGCAACGACTCACCGCCGACCCGGTCGGGTTCGCCAAACGGATGGCCAACCTGCTCGACCTCGACGCGAGCCGGCTCATCACCTGGCTGTTCGCCCGTTGCGTCCAGGAGTCGATCGACGAACCCGCCCTACGCGAACTCGCCGCCCGCCTGGCCCCCGCATAGCCCCGGCCCCGGGCGGGGACCAGCCCCGCCCGCCTCGGACCACTCGGCGACATGGTCAGCGGACAGGTCACCCTGCACGCTGACCGACCCGGCCGACTGGCCATCACCGAAGTCGCCGACGCCTTGCTCTGAATGCCCGCCGGTCACCTCGGAGTCGGCGCAGAGCCAGCCTGCCCCGCCGATCGCACGAGGCCATCAGGTCACCAAGCCCCGCTCCCGACGCCGGCACCCCACGGATTCTCAGCCGACCCCGAACACGTGTGGACGCCGACTGTCGCTCCTGCGAGTGAGGCGCCATCAATACTGATGACCGCGCTGCCCGGACGGGTGAACTGGGCACCCCGCGACATCGACGGCTGCCTCGACCGGCTGGCCGAGGCGCTGCCCGTGATCTACGCCACCATGGTGCCGTAGGGCGCCCGGATCCGCCCCTACCAACCCCACACAAACGGTAAGGAACTGAAGCCACCGCGGTGGACGCAGCACGCCGGGCGTGGGAGCGCGCTGTCGAGGGCGAAGGCCGCGACGAGCAGCCCGGTGCCGGCCACGTTGCGGGCTGTGCTGATGCCGGCTGGTGGCGGCTGGTACGGCGGCCGCACCTCGCTGGGCCGCTCACCGTCGCTGACCGTCAGCCAGGTCTCGTACGGCGGGGAGTCTGTATCAGCTCTACACCCCGGCGGGAGCGAGAATGCCACCGACCGCCGCGACCAGACCTAATTCCACCGGCACCGGGTACATCCCCGGGCGGGTTATCGCCGCTCCTCCCCGCTGGGCAGGATCATGGGTGGACCTGGGTCCACGTCGCGCCGGCGTCGCGGCTGTGGAG
>WNFZ01003788.1_pt1 | contig 14137 bp, 16 predicted proteins | sample 5400081 | NCBI WGS metagenome assembly WNFZ01 (sample SAMN13153365, study PRJNA577476) | soil metagenome | isolation source: 80 cm soil or saprolite under grassland replicate 1 | place: USA:California | collected 2016-06-15
GTCGCTGGACGATCAGCGAGGCGATCAACGAGAACGTACCCGCGCCGGTGATCGCGGCGTCGCTGTTCGCCCGTTTCCAGTCCCGCGACGAGATCAAGTTCTCGGCGAAGGTCGCGGCCGCGCTGCGACAGCAGTTCGGGGGTCACGCGGTTCGCGCGCTCGAGCGCGCGAAAGCAAGCGAAGACCCGCGCTGACGTGGCCACGACGCAGGAGAACCCGCTGCTGGAGGGTCTGCAGCTTCGCCGCACGCCCGACCCCTGCATCCTGGTCATCTTCGGCGCCTCCGGCGACCTGACGCAGCGCAAGCTCTTCCCGGCGCTCTACTCGCTCGCCTTCCGGCGGCTCCTGCCCGATCGCTTCGCCGTCGTCGGTGTCGCGCGCAGCGAGGAGACGGACGAGGAGTTCAAGGAACGGATGAAGGAGGCGGTGCAGGCGCACGGACGCGACGAGTTTCGCGACGACGTCTGGGAGACGCTTGCCGAAGGCATGCGCTACGTCGCCACAGACTTCGCGGACGAGGAAGGAGAGGACCGGCTTGCGCAGACGCTCACTGAGCTGGACGAGGAGCGAGGCACCGGCGGCAACCGCGTCTATTACCTCGCGATCCCACCGACCGTGTTCGGGACGGTCGTGCGCGCGCTCGGCAAGCGCCGCACCGCCCACGGCTGGACGCGTCTGATCGTCGAGAAGCCGTTCGGCCGCGATCTCGCCTCGGCGCGCGAGCTGAACGCTGCGATCGAAGAGCACTTCACCGAGAGCGAGGTCTTTCGCATCGACCACTACCTCGGCAAGGAGACCGTCCAGAACATGCTGGCACTGCGGTTCGCGAACGGGATCTTCGAGCCGATCTGGAACCGCCAGTTCGTCGACCACGTGCAGATCACGGTCGCTGAGTCGATCGGGATCGAGAACCGAGCCGGCTACTACGAGCAGGCGGGCGCCATCCGGGACATCTTCCAGAACCACCTGCTTCAGCTGCTCGCGATCACGGCGATGGAGCCGCCGATCGACTTCACCGCCGACTCCGTGCGCAACGAGAAGGTGAAGGTCCTGCGGGCGCTGCACACGCCTGGGCCGAAGTCGGTGGTGCGCGGCCAGTACGGACGAGGCTACGTCGAGGGCGAAGAGGTGCGGGGGTACCGCGAGGAGGAAGGCGTCGATCCGCAGTCGATGACCGAGACGTACGTCGCCGCGAAGCTCTACGTCGACAACTGGCGCTGGGCGGACACGCCCTGGTACGTCCGGGTGGGGAAGCGCCTGCCGCGCCGAGAGACGACGATCGCGATCCAGTTCCAGCGAGCACCGCACCCGCCGTTCGAGGAACTCGCCGCGGAAGGACTGCGGCCCAACGTTCTGCTCGTGCACGTCCAGCCGGACGAGGGCGTCTCGCTGGCGATCGGCGCGAAGGTGCCGGGACAGGGGATGACGATCCGCACCGTACACATGGACTTCCTCTACGGCGGAGCGTTTCGAACCGGGCTTCCCGAGGCGTACGAGCGGCTGATCCTGGACGCCATGCTCGGCGACGCGACGCTGTTCACGCGTATCGACGAGGTGGAGGAGCAGTGGTCGCTCGTGGATGCGATCGTCGCGGCCTGGGCGCGCGACCGGCCGGCGTTCCCGAATTACGCCGCTGGGACCTGGGGGCCGCCGTCAGCGGATGAGCTGCTCTATCGGGACGGGCGATCATGGCGCCGGCACTAGCTTCCGTTCGGGACATCGAGCGCGAGGTCGCGTCGCTCCGCACCGCGCCCGGCTCGGACGCGCCCTACCAGCGGACGAGCGTGATGACGCACACGGCATGGGTTCCGGAGGAATGGGTCGAGGCCGCGGAAGATGTGCTCGCCGGACTGGCCGAGCGTCATCCGTCCCGGACGATCGTCCTGTTTCCGCAGCCGGACGAGGAGGACGGACTCGAGGGTGAGGTCGGCGTGGACGCGTTCCCGGTCGGCGAGGGTCGGTACATCTGCACGGAGACGATTCGCATCCGCCTCAAGGGCCACCGGGCGTCGGTGCCGGCGAGCGTCGTCCAGCCGCTGTTCCTGCCTGACCTGCCGGCCTTTCTGCGCTGGCGGGGTCTCCCGCAGTTCGGCGAGGACCACTTCGAGACCCTCATCGACGTCGTCGATCGGCTGATCATCGACAGCAACGAGTGGCCCGATCTTCCCGAGCCGTACGAACGGCTGGCCGCGGTCTTCGACCGCGTCGTCGTCTCCGACATCAGCTGGGCGCGGACGAGCCGCTGGCGCACGCAGCTTGCCTCGCTCTGGCCCGGAATCGGGGAGGTCCGGTGCGTTCGCGTGACCGGCACCGCCGCGCAGGCACATCTGCTCGCAGGCTGGCTGCGCTCGCGATTGCAACGCCCGGTGAAGCTCGAGCACGAGCCTTCGGACCGGCTCGTGGGCGTCGAGATCGACGGCGAGCCTGCGCCGTTTCCGCCCGGCGATCCACCTGCCCCGGCAGATCTCCTCTCCGAGGAGCTCGACCGCTTCTCGCGCGACCGGATCTACGAGAACGCCGTCCGCGCCGCCTGCACATGAGCAGCGAGTTCGACGCGCGTGTCAAGCCGCTGATCGCCGACGTCCCGGGCTGGCTCACCGACGAGGAGGGCGAGGCGCTCTACGAGCTCGCGCGCGCCTGTACCGGAACCGGGGTGATCGTCGAGATCGGCTCCTTCAAGGGGAAGTCGACGATGTGTCTGGGCCTTGGCTCGAAGGCGGGCGCGTCGCTGCCGATTCACGCGATCGATCCGCATCAGGAACGCTTTCCCGAGTTCGAAGCCAACGTCGAGCGTGCCGGGATCGCCGACCTCGTGCGCCCGCTGGCCGCTCTCTCGCAACCCGCGGCCGACGACTTCCACGAGCCGATCGAGCTCCTTTTCGTCGACGGCTCGCATGAATACGAGCTCGTACTCGAGGACTTCGAGCGGTGGGTGCCCAAGGTAGTCGAGGGCGGCTGGGTCGCGTTCCACGACACGACGTGGACGGCAGGTCCGCGCAAGGTGGTCGGCCACGCAATCTACCGTTCGCGCCGCTTCAAGGACGTCGAGTTCGTCGTCGGCTCCTTGACCGTTGCACGCAAGGTGTGGCGGAACTCACTCCGCGACCGCCTGCGGAACCGCTACGTGCTCGGCGTCAAGACCGCGTTCTGGCTCGGCTCGTCGGTGTTGAAGAAGCAGCGACGTCTACTGCCGAAGCCGGTCGAGCGCCTCGGTCGCAGGTTCCTGCGCGCGATCCAGTAGCGCCCCAGAAAGGTCTAAACGCCAAAGCCGGAAGCCAGTGCAGGCGCAGCCGCACTGGCTGGAGGCGAACTCAGCGGGCGGGGACGCGCAGCGCCACCGCCCGCGGACCACAGCAGTCGCCAACCACGAGCCCAGCAGGAGTGCGCGGGCTCGGCCCGCGCACGATTCCCCGCGAAGCGGGCCATCCTTATCCACGCGAAAGCGCAGCTTTCGCGTGGGGCTTCTCTAGCCGACCTTGAACTTCGGCTTCGCGACGACGAGGCCGAGCCGGTCCGACCAGGACATCTGCGCCGACCCGGTCGGGAGGGAGAGGTCGATACCGCGCACGCGGTAGTACCACGTTCCAGGTTTCAGCGGGAGGTTTGCCGAGGTCGAGAACGTGAAGATGTTGCCTTCGGGACGCCACGGATAGGCCTTTTTGCTCCACTGCACCTCGTACGCGCTGGCGCCCATCGCCGGCTGCCACGCCACGAGGGGCGATGACGCGAAGACGGGGCGCTTGGTGCTGGCCGCGAGCAGTCTGCCCTTCGTCGACAAGCCGGAGGCGTACGGCATGCCGTTCGACGTCAGTGCAGGCTCGCTGACTTTGCCGAAGCTCGCGATCCGCCCTGCCGCGCACGCATCCTGCGCGACGTCCAGGTCGAAGTAGACCACCGGCGGGTTCGCGGGAGGCGGTGCGCTCGGATCCGCGTCCGGGAGGACTTCGGGGTAGTACTGAACCGGAACGACCGTCCAGTAGTAACGGCCGCTCGGCCATTGCGTGTCCCAAAGATCAACGGGTGCGCCCTGGCCGGCGAGCGACGCCGGGAAGACGCTCGGCGGAGCAGGCGTCGTCGAGCCGCTCGACCCGGAACCGCTCGAGCTCGATCCCGAGCCGCTCGAGGTTGATCCCGACCCGGTTGCGGCAGCTTGCTGCTGGATGAGCGTCGCGGTGAACGTGCTCGGACTCTGAGATTCCGTCGCCCCGATCTTCAGTCCGTCGGCCGTGAACGATCTCCCCTCGATCCCGTCGGCCAGATTCTTGAGACGGGCGGCATTGAGCTTCTTCACATCGCCAGGGATTGCGAGTGGTCCCGTGATCCGCGGCGCGTAGGCGGGGCTGCCGACGATCGCGCCCTTGTAGACGACGTTGATGCAGTCGCTGTCTGAGAAGACGTAGACACGGAACAGCTCGCAGCGGCCGATAAGCGACAACGAGGACGCGCAGGCCGCGCTGCCCTCGAGCGGCTGGTCTCCGGAGAAGAGGAAGGCAGGCATGATCTTGTGCACGGTCGCCGCGCTCGGAGTCGAGGTCGCGTCCGAGACGGCGTTGCCGATTGCGATCGGCCCCTGAGTGAAGCTGGGGTTCGTCGACGTGAAGACGGGACTCCAGGGACCGTACGACACCGTCGGCAGGCCGTTGGCAGGCCCCTTGGTGTCCTGGATGCGCCGGACGGCGCGTACGCGCCATTGCACGGTTCCGATCCACGAGCTCGAGTTGTGGAAGCTGTAGAACTCGCGCTCGTCGGCGACGTTCGTGATCGTCGAGATCACCTTGGAGACGCCGCCGCCGATGTCGAGATTCCCCCACCAGACGTCGTATGACGTGGCACCGTCGACTGTCGACCAGCGGACGTAACCCGGGCCCGCGGGCTGCTGCAGCGGGACCGAAGGCCAGCGCATGTTGAAGCCGTACAAGCCGCTCCATGCACCGACTGCGCTGTTCGCCGCGATCGCGCGCACGCGCGCGTACAGGGAGTACGGATTGCCGGTGATCCACGGCAGGGTGATGGGGACCGCTGCCGCGGGAGCGGTCAGGGTCGGATCGTCCCAGACGATCGCGTTACCAGCGAACGTCGGGCTCGTCGCCAGGACGAACTCGTAGCGCTTCGCTCCACGGACAGGGTTCCAAGCAAAGGAGGGCGTGCGAGAGAAGACGTGGGCGGACTGCTCGTTCGCGCGCAGGAGGAACGCCTTCAGATTCGTCGGTGCCGTCAGCGCGGCACGGCTACCGGACCGCTGAGCGGCATCGGCAGGCGCTGCAAGCGCGAGCACGGCGAGAACGGCGGCCGCAAGACGTGCCATCCAATGCGTTGTCGGCAGTTTCTAGATGTCGGCTTTCCCTCGAATGAGGGATGCCAGGTTCGCGCCAGCGGCCAGAACAAGCGCATCGGCGCCTGGCCGACCGACGAGCTGCACCGAGGCCGGAAGGCCGTCTTCCGCGGGTCCGCAGGGCAGCGCGAGCGCCGGCCAACCAAGGGTGTTGAACGGAAGCGTGTTGCGGATCAGCGTTTCGCGCAACGCCTGGTCGCCGATCCCGGTCGGCGGCGCGACGCAGACGAGCGTCGGCGTCAGTAGGAGGTCGAGACCCTCGAGGAGCTCTCCGCAGCGCTCGCGGTATTCGCTGCGGATCTGCTCGGCCTGCGTGACCTCTGCGTCGGAGACCGAGAGGCAGCGCTCGATCTTGGCGGCCAGCTCCTCGCCGTAGAGCTCGCCGAATTCGACGTAGAGCTCGCGGTGGATGTCCGCGACCTCGCGCATGAACAGCGGGCCGATCTCCGGCAGCGGCCAGTCGAGCTCGCGGCGCTGCGGGAAGTGGGCGGCCGCCTCTGCGACGCGCGCGGCGACGAGCGGTTCCGCCGCATCGAGCCACGACACTCCGACCGCGACCTCCTCGAGGGACTCCAGCGCCGCGCGCTCGAAGGCGGGCGCAAGGGCTTCGAGCAAGGCGACACAGTCTGCGACCGTGCGCGCCATCGGTCCGACATGGTCGAAGCTCGGTGCAAGCGGAAAGCAACCGCCTGTCGGAACGAGGTCGTATGTCGGCTTGAAGCCGACGATCCCGCAACACGCGGCCGGAATGCGGATCGAGCCGCCCGAGTCGGTTCCGAGCGCCGCGTCGGCGAGGCCGGCCGCGAGGGCGGCAGCGGAGCCGCCGCTCGATCCACCTGCGATCCGGCCGGGTGCGACGGGGTTCGGAACCGTGCCGAAGTGCGGGTTCTCGGACGTGATCCCGTACGCGAACTCGTGCAGGTTCGTCTTGCCGACGTTCGCGTAGCCTGCGGCCTGGGCGCGGCGCACCGACTCTGCGGTCCTCGAGGGGACGTGGTCCGCAAAGACCGCCGACCCGTAGGTCGTGGTCAGTCCGGCCGTGTCGAGCAGGTCCTTGACGGCGAGCGGGATCCCCTCGCCCGGCCGGTCGGGCCGAGCGAGGAAGATCCCTTGGGGCTCCGTCAGTGAATCGATATGGAGCCGTGTAACACGTGTTCGAGTGGAACGGGGAATGGCGGGCTCAGTACCGTGAGCTGGAGTGTCCCAACACCAGGGCCGCCTTCTGTGACGCTGACGAAGAAGGTGGCGGCCATCTGTCCCGACGGCCCGAGATTCAGGGTCCCCGAGCCGAAGAACTCGGCGGTACTAAGGGCTGGGTTGACTGCCCCCGCATCGATCGTACCGCTGACCTTCATCAACGGTTCGAAGCCACCGAAGGCGGCATTCCCCGCCATCAGACAGTTGAATTGGCCTTCGACGGTGCCGGCGACCTCGACGCCGAACCCAAACTGCGAAAACGGCGTGACGCCGTCGATCGTCCCGATTCCGCCGCCGTTCGCGCGCGCCGCGAACGCGTTCGGAGCCGCGACGACGAACGTCGCCGCCAGCACAACGAGAATGGTCGTCGTGCGGCGCATGGCTACGGCTGCATGATGTAGACGTTCATCCCGCTGACGATCTGGTTGAAGTTGATCACGTCTTTGACGACGAGGTTGATGCCCTCCCCCGTCGGGTTGTTGTGGGGCGGCGGCGCCTGGGGTCCGATGATGCAAAAGATGGTGAGGATCCCCGGTATGGCCAGGCTGGTCCCGCTCGGCGTGAGAACCACGCTGAGCTTCAGCGCACCGCCGCAGAGGTTGTCATCGCCGAGATCGACGCCCAGCGCCGGGATGAAGCGGCAGCCGTAGAACTCGAACGACACCAGGTCGGTGGCAGTCCAAGTGCCGCCGGCGAGGACCGTTCCCTGGCTGTTCGTGTGAGTGAACCCACCGGACGCGTTTACCGATTTCGGGTGGACGGAGAACACTCCGTCGCCCGTCACGGCGACCTGGTCGCCGTTCGGAGCTTGCGCGACGTTCGGCACCTCGATGAGCAGTTGGAACGTCGCCGCTTCGTTGTTCGGGTCCGCGACTGCAGCGCCGGGCGTCAGCATGAGCGTCGCTGCCGCAGCGACCAGAACGAGGATCAAGCGTCTCATCTAGCCCTCCCCTGGTTGTGAGACGTTGTGTCTGGAATCTATGCCCCTCGTTACGAGCAGGCCAAACGCTGTTAGTCGAACTGCAGGTAGATCAGCGCGACGACGACCGCTCCCGCGGCCATCAGGAGTGCGACTCCCAGCAGCGCAAGACCGAGGGCGATGTTCTTGCGTGCGATCTCAGGCGTCGGTCCCACAGGCTCGTTCGTCGTCCGCGGGGGCTCGGGGAGGCGCTCAGCCATCACAGCAGCGGATCCACCGCCATTGCCACGAAGAGTAGGGCGAGATACAGCAGCGAGTAGTGGAACAGCGTCGAGGCGTGCTGCGGCGTCGTCGCGCGACGAAGTCTGACCGCGAGCCAGACGAAGCCGCCGCCGAGCGCCAGCGCGGCGATGAGATAGAAGAACCCGAGCGGTCCCCAGACGACCGGGACGACGGTGACGCCGACGAGGACGGCCGCATACCAGAGGATCTGCCGTGTGGTCTCGCGCTCGCCGCGGACGACCGGCAGCATCGGGATGCGAGCCGCCTCGTAGTCCCGCCTGATCAGCAGTGCCAGGGCCCAGAAGTGCGGCGGGGTCCAGAAGAACACGATCAGGAACAGCCACAGTGCGGGCAGTCCCAAGTTTCCCGTCACGGCCGCCCAGCCGACGAGCGGGGGCACAGCTCCGGCAGCGCCGCCGATGACGATGTTCTGCGGCGTCGCCCGTTTCAGCCAGCGGGTGTAGACGAGCACATAGAAGAGGTTCCCGACGAGCGCGAGTGCGGCGGTGAGGACATTGACGAGCGACGCGAGCAGGACGAACGAGAACGCCGAGAGCGTCAGCCCGAACTCGAGCGCACGGGCCGGTGGCATCCTCCCCGCGGCGAGCGGTCGTGAGCGTGTCCGCTTCCCCATCAGCTTGTCGATGTCGCGGTCGAGGACGTGGTTCAGCGCTGACGCGCCGCCGCACGCCAGAGCAAGGCCGGTCATCGTCACGGCGACGAGCCATCCCGACGGCACGCCTTGCGCGCCGACGAACATCCCGCCGAGACCCGTCACGAGGAGCAGCGACATGATGCGCGGCTTGGTCAGCGTGACGTAGTCCCGCCACGCAGCGGGCGCCGCCGCTTCGCCGCGATACGTCGCGGCGGTTGCGACAAGCGTCGCCGCGAAGGCGACGGCCGAGAATGCAAGGTGCGCGCCGGGCGCCGTCACGAGCGCTGCGATCCCGAAGAGGACGAGCGCGCCAAGGGCGGGCACAAGTAGATGTCTGTGCACGAGCCATGCCGCCGCGACGAGCGCGACCAGTGGGGGAAGCGCGAGGGCCGCGAGAACGCGGTGCGCCGCACCCAGCGATGCCGCGCCGCTGACCACCGCGAGCAAGGTCGCTCCCGCCGCGAAGAGCGCCGTCAGCCGCAGCCATGGCCCCGGGCCCACGAAATCTCGTAACACTGTGTTACTTGTCGGGGACCCAGCGGCCCGAGCCGCACCGTGGGCTTGTAACACAGTGTTACTTGGCTCAGACGGCACGGGACTCCGCCAGGCGTCGGCGTAGATCGCGGAGCGGGCGTGCGCTCGTCACATAGGGAACCCGCTCGAAGTTCCAGGGCGGCGGCGGTGAGGTCGTGTACCACTCGAGCGTGTCCGCTTGCCACGGATCGTTCGTCGCGCGGGCGCCGGTCCGGGCCGTCTTCACGACGTTGACGACGAAGACCAGGAGCCCGATCGCCATCACGCCGGACCCGATCGACGAGACGAGGTTGTAGGCCTGAGTCAGCCCGTGGTCGTGGTAGGTGAAGTTCCGGCGCGGCATGCCCAGCAGGCCGAGCAGGTGCTGCGGGAAGAAGGTGACGTTGAAGCCGATGAACACGAGCCAGAACTGCAGCTTCCCCAGACTCTCGTCGAGCATGCGCCCGAACAGCTTCGGCCACCAGTAGAAGAGCCCCGCGAAGATGCCGAACACGGAGCCCCCGAACAGGACGTAATGCATGTGTGCGACCACGTAGTAGGTGTCGGTCACCTGCCAGTCGACCGGAAACGCCGCGAGGAAGATCCCTGAGAGGCCGCCGATCGTGAAGACGGCGACGAAGCCGAGCGCCCATAGCATCGCCGTGTCGAAGATCAGGTTCCCGCGCCAGGTGGTCGCGATCCAGTTGAAGATCTTTACGCCCGTTGGCACCGCGATCACCATCGACGACAGCATGAAGAAGACGTTCAGGAAGTTCGGCAGCCCGACGCTGAACATATGGTGCGCCCAGACGAGCATCGAGTAGAAGCCGATCGCCACCGTCGAGAAGGCGATCGCCTTGTAGCCGAAGATCGGCTTGCGCGAGAAGACAGGGATGACCTCGGAGATGATCCCCATCGCCGGGAGGATCATGATGTAGACCTCGGGGTGCCCGAAGAACCAGAAGAAGTGCTGGTAGAGCACCGCGTTACCGCCCTGGTCGGGCAGGAAGAAGTGGGTGCCGGCCTGGCGGTCGAGCAGCAGCAATGTCAGCCCGGTTGACAGGACCGGCAGCACCAGCACGAGCAGCAGCGCGTAGATCTCTATCGTCCAAACGAAGAGCGGAATGCGCATCCAGCTCATCCCGGGCGCGCGCATGTTGTGGATCGTGCAGAGAAAGTTGATCGCACCCGCGAGCGAGGACAGGGACAGCAGATGCAGCGACAGGATCCAGAGGTCCTGGCCGTTCCCGGCCGAGAGGTAGGACGCTCCCTCGGAGCAGGGCGGATAGCTGTACCAGCCGCACCGCGCCGCCCCATGGTTGGCGAAGAAGCTGAGGTAGAGCGTGACCCCGCCGAAGAGGAAGAGCCAGTACGAGAGCGCGTTCAGCCGCGGGAACGCCATGTCGCGGGCGCCGATCATTAGCGGGACGAGGTAGTTTGCGAAACCGGCGAAGATCGGGACGACGACGAGAAAGACCATCGTCGTGCCGTGAATCGTGAACAGCTCGTTGTAGCGATCGCGCGTGATGAAGTTCTCGTCCGCCTGCGCGAGCTGCGCGCGCATGAGCAGCGCGAGGATCCCGCCGGCCGCGAAAAAGACGAGCGACGTGACGATGTAGAGGAGCCCGATCCGCTTGTGGTCGACGGTTGTGACCCAGCCCGCGACCCGGCCCCGGCGCCAGTCGGCGCGATACGTCTCGGCTCTAACCGCCACTTCGCTGACCCTTGTAGACCACCGCATCGAGATACTTTTCGAGCGCCTGGAACTGCTCGTCGTTCCACCCGCGTGCCACCGGCGGCATCTTTCCGCGGCCGTTGCGGAGTAACTGCTCGAGCCCCTGGGTCTGGATCAGGAGCGAGTTGTTCGAGATCTGCGGGCCGTAGTCGCCTTCGCCCTGTGGCCCGTGGCACTTCGCGCAGACGCCCATCCATTCGTTCCTGCCGAGGCTCAAGGGCCCCTGGTGTCGGACCCACGCCTCGTACTCGTCCTGCGATTCGATCACGACGCGCGCACGCATCTCCGCGTGGAAGACGCCGCAGAACTCGCCGCAGCGTCCACTGTACGTCCCGATCTGGTCGGCCTTGAACCACGTGTGCGTGCGTTGACCGGGGATGGCGTCGAACTTGCCGCCGAGCTCGGGAATCCACCAGCTGTGGTCGACGTCGCTCGAGTAGATGTCCACTCGGACGACCTTGTTCACGGACGCATGCAGCTCGTCGACCGAGACGGTGCCGTTCGGATACGTGAACTGCCAGTAGAACTGGTGCGCGTCGATCCTGATCTGGAGCGGCCCGCCCTCCGCCTGTGCCCGCGGCACGTCCTTGATTCCGGGCAGCTTGTAGAAGATGAACGACGCGATCGCGGCGAGGATCAGCACCGGGATCACCGTCCAGATCAGCTCTAACCGTGTGTGAGCGTGGATCTGCGGACCCTCGGCTGTCCGTGGACGGCCCCGCCGCCGGTAGCGGAAGACGAACCACAGCAACGAGCCTTCGACGAGCACGAAGATCGCGCCGGTGAAGATCGCGATCCACTTGTACGAGTCGTTGATGCGGCTCGCATTCGGTGAATGTGGCGTCTCGGGCGCAAAGCCTCCGTTGCCCGCGTAGGCCGCGCAGGCGAGCGCCAGCGCGGCGCCGAGAGCAAGCACGAGGACGAGGGTCTTGCGCCTCACCGGCGGGTGGCATCCTACGAGATGGTGGCGAGACAGTTCCGATGTGTCGGTCAGCGATTTCAGGCGGACGCACGGGCGGAGCCCGCGCGTCCTGGAGGCGGCACCGCAAGCGGTGCCTTAGGACATGGATGCGAATGAGTTCGAATGAGTCGGTCGGCGAGTTCAGACGGACGCGCGAGCGAAGCCCGCGCGCCCTGGAGGCGGCACCGCAAGCGGTGCCTTAGGACCTGTGGAGGGCCAGTCGCGTGTCCATCTGCCGCCGGGCGTCGGAGATAGTTACGAGGTGTACGTGAACGGCGTCCTGCAGGAGCTGGGCCGCGACTTCGACCGCATCGGCGACGAGCTCGTCTTCCGCCGTGCCCTCGCCCAGGAGGGGCGGCTCGGCCCGATCCGCTGGCTGTCGATGCTGCTGGGCGTTGCCGGCACGTACCGGAAGCACGAGGCTGTGGACGTGATCTACGACGCAGAGGGCAGGCGGACGGTGGCAACGCTGAGCCCGACGACCTGATGCCGACCCCGGTCGACCGCGACGAGGTCCGTCGTCTCGTTGGCGAGGGCGCGCAGCTGGTCGAGGTGCTGCCGCGGCCCGAGTACGAGGAGGAGCACCTGCCGGGCGCGGTCAACCTCCCGTTGAAGGAGCTCAACCGGCAGACGGCGCAAGCGCTCGATCGCGGCCGGCCGGTGATCGTCTACTGCAACGACTATCAGTGAGACCTCAGCCCGCGAGCCGCGTGGCGGCTCGAGGATATGGGGTTCGAGCAGGTCTACGACTACGAGGCCGGGAAGCGGGACTGGGGCTCGTTCGGTCTCCCGCGCGAGGGCAAGCTCGTCGAGGAGCCGAGCGCCGGCGAGCTGGCACGGCATGACGTTCCCACCTGCAGGCTGGACGACGACCTGAACGACGTGTGCGAACGAGTCCGAGCGACCGGCTGGGACACCTGCTTCGTCGTCAACGACAGCAACGTCGTCCTGGGACGTCTGGGCCGGCGCGCGATCGGGAGCGGTGGCAAGAAAACCATCGAGGAAGCGATGACCGAGGGCCCAAGCACGGTCAGGCCCAGCATCGGCGCCTCGGCCCTGCTCGAGCGCATGAGAAGTCGCGACCTGACCAGCTTCCCGGTCACGACCTCCGACGGCCGGCTCGTGGGCCTGGCCCTGCGCGCAGACGTCGAGCGGGTCAGTCCTTCGTAACCGGCTCCAGCCGGTAGCCAACGCCGTACCGGGTCTGGATGAAGGTGTGCCGCGATGCGCGGCGATCGACCTTGTCGCGCAGGCGTCGCACGAAGACGTCCACGGTGCGATCGCGGTGGGACTCACGGCGGCCCCAGATCTTCTGCAGCAGCTCGTCCCGCGTGACGACGCGGCCCCGGTCGAGTGCAAGCTGGTAGAGGAGCCTGAACTCCGTAGGCGTCAGGCCGGCGCTCTCGCCGTCGATGAACGCCTGCACTTCGCTGGGGTCGATGCGCAGCTCCTCGATCTGGATCGGGTCGCCGCGCGGCGTATCGTCGCGACGGAGCGACCGGCGGGAGGCCGCGCGCACGCGAGCGACCAGCTCGTTCATCGAGAACGGCTTCACGAGGTAGTCGTCCGCCCCGATTTCGAGCGCGTGCACGCGGTCGTGCTCTGTTCCGCGGGCCGAAACGACGACGATCGGTGTGGGAATCCCCTCTGCCCGCGCCGTCTCGATCACGTTCCAGCCGTCGCGGCCGGGAAGCATCAGGTCGAGGACACAAACGTCCGGCCGCTCGAAGCGAAGACGCGCCAGCCCCTGGTCGCCCTTTCCGGCGATGACGGGGTCGAACCCGGCCGCCGCCAGATGCTGCGCCATCCCGTCCGCGATGACGGAATCGTCCTCGACGATCAGGACCTTGGCCATACTCGTCTCGGATGCAGGACGAGACACGGACCTACGAAGAGCTGCGGACCGGGTTCACCGCCGCAGTGTCCCACGAGCTGCGCACTCCGCTTGCGCGGCTTCTGGCGCTGCTCGAGTCGGCCTCCCTCCCGGGCGCCGACCAGGACACCTTGCTTGCCCAGGCGAGAGAGGAGGTCGAGGAGATGAGCGAACTCGTCGACGACGTGCTCTTCCTCTCCGAGCTCGAGAGCGGCCGCGAGGTCGTCGCACTCGGCCCGACTCCTGCGCTGCCGGTGCTCGAGGAAATCCGCGACCGGCTCGCCGACAGCGCGGAGCGGGCGGACGTCACGATGCGAATCGACGCGTCGCCCGACGTCGAGCTGCCGCTCCGTCGCCGGATGCTCCAGATCGTCGTGGAGAACCTGGCCGAGAACGCCATCCGTTATGCCGGGCCCGGCGCGACGCTGACCGTTGCGGCGGGACCCGGCCTGCTCGAGGCGTCCGACGACGGCCGAGGAGTCGACGAGGACGAGCTGCCGCGGCTGTTCGAGCGGTTCTATCGCGGCGACCGGGCCCGCGCCTCGAGGGGCACGGGCCTCGGTCTCGCGATCGTGAAGCACGTAGTCGTCGCCGCCGGCGGCGAGGTGGAGGCGACCGGCGGCGCCGGTCAGGGCCTCAAAGTCCGGTGCATGTTCCGGTAAGAAGGCTG
>WNFZ01005120.1_pt1 | contig 14135 bp, 13 predicted proteins | sample 5400081 | NCBI WGS metagenome assembly WNFZ01 (sample SAMN13153365, study PRJNA577476) | soil metagenome | isolation source: 80 cm soil or saprolite under grassland replicate 1 | place: USA:California | collected 2016-06-15
TGGACCTGCGGATGCATCGGGCATGTGTAAATCGCCGTGCCAGTTTTCATCTCGTCAGATTTCTTTTTCATTTCGTCCGACTTCTGTTTCATCGCGTCGGAAGTTTTCTTCATTTCCTCCGAGGTCTTTTTCATTTCATCGGCGAGAGCTTTCTTTTCTGGCTGAGCAACCGCGCCGTGCTGCATCCCTTCGTGGCCTTCCATCTGTCCGGTGTGTTCCTTTTGTTCTCCGCCCTCCATCTTCATGCCCTCGTGTTGCATCCCTTGCATACCGCCGTGTTGCATGCCGGGCATGTTCTTCATGTCATGCTCCATTTTTTCTGCGCTTTCGGCATAAGCCTCCGTCGCGCTCAATTGCTTCTCTATTGCGAGCGTTGTTTCATCACGGGCTAGGAGATTGCGCGGTGTTTTAGCCGGTGCGCGCACTTGCGGATCGGCCGGGCTGCCCGGTGGCAGTGGCGGAGGATTTGTCGCGCAGGCCGACAAAAATCCGGCGGCGCAGATTGAAAAAGCAACCCAGCCAATCATCTGGTTACGGTTTGTGCTCATCGTGCTGATGCTCGTCATGTTTGTGTTGCTCGGGCGACGGCTGAGGAGTTAGCGAAGCGCCCGGACTTCCACTGGCGTTCGCCGCCGGGCTCGCTCCGCCGGCGGCTTCGAGCTGTTTGCGGCTCGCTTCGAGTTGTAGCCGGCTCGCTTCCAATTGCAGGCGACTTGCTTCCAATTGTTTTTGTTCTTCCTCAGTCTTCGCTTTTTCGTCGCCCGGCTGCTGCGGCTGCTGCATTTGCTCATGTCGAGCATGCTCCGTCTGCGGTTGCGCTGACTCTGCTGGTTTCTGCTCGGCCGCGTGCTCATGCGTTTCAGCGCGGCGGCGGTGGCGCTTCGAAACGGAATTCTCTATGTCGAACATGGCCCCCGGCATACGAGATGTAACCGCCAGTACCGAGAGTGACACCGGCCAATACGAGTGTGCCTACGGTGATCGGGAACGATGTGCGCGGCCATTTCAAGACTGCGCCGACTCCAATGGCTGCTACGCCGGCTAAAACGTAAAAGAGCCAGATCATTTTCTCCCCACGCGCCATATGCTCATCGAGCCATTGCTCGCCGGGCGCGTCGGACATTGATTTGACGCGATCGTACGCCGACTCCCCGTACTGATAAACCGGCCACGCCGAGATCGCGCCGACAAATACGAGCACAAGCGCAGCGACACTAACGCGATAGTTTCGCAGGAATAAAGCGAGCACGAGCGCCAGGGTTCCAAACGTGAGACCGTAAACAGGCAACGGGTTGAGCAACACATGCATGTATTCCGGGTCGCGCAAATGCTGGAGGAACGTGTTCATGCCATTGTTAGGCAGGGCCGAACCACGATTGTGCCCAGTCTTTCATCTGCCGCATTTCGTCTTGCTGATCCGTCGCCATCTTCGCCGCGAATTCCTTCAGTTCGGAATGCGCAGCTTTCTTCTCGACCTGCTCGCACATCTCGACTGCCGCGTGATGATGTTCAGGCATCATCGTAAGGAACGCCTTGTCGAAGTCGGCATCTCGTTTTCCGTTCAACATCGACATGTGCATCTTCATCTCCTTATTGGCTGCTGGGTTCGCGACTTCCTTGGGAGAGGCGTTGTACCAGCTCTTCAGCCAGCCGCTCATCTTGTCGATTTCTTCCTGTTGGCTTGAGATCATCTTGCTCGCGAAGTCGCGCAGTTCAGGTCGCTTCGTCTGATTGCTGGCGAGTTTCGCCATTTCAATCCCGCTGCGATGATGTTGAATCATCTGTTGCAGGAAACTTTGCTCGAACTCCGCGCCTTTCAGCGACTCGAGCGAAGCATTCATTGGGTCGGGTTTCCCGCCTGGGTTGTGTGCAAATGCGCTGCTTGCGCGTAGCAAAAGGCTCAGCGCCAGTAAAAATGCGGTGTGGTATTTCAGTTTCATCTTTGTAGTGGGTTTAGGTTTCTTGCTCGAAGCGGCACGACCGCACCGATTAGGCACAGCGCGGCCGCGCGTGCAAATGCATACGACTGCGAAGATCCCGCGAGCGCGGGTTACCAGTCGTTAAGTTAAAACCGGCGGAGCGTGAGCAAGAATGCTCCGCTGCAAGACAGATTCCGTGAACGAGCCAGCAAAGGGTGGTCCAGTATCAAGCTCGAGGGGCGAAAGCTGCGTCTCAGGCACAGAAATTAATTCGGCAACAATCCAATACTGAATTGGAAGAAAAGTCTTACTCGCAACCTCGACAACCTTTGCTTCGCTAGTGAGCGTCGCGCGGAGCATCTTGCAGCAGGGCGTTTCCTCTTGGCTGCTCTTTTTCGACGGCGCATGGCGAACCGAATGATCTTATCGCGCGTCCGCTTCACTGCTCCTCCTTCGATCAACCAAAAGCGTGCAATGTTCAAATTTTTTTCTCCCAACCAGGCGGTCTTCTTTTTTTGCTAGCGCCACGATGATATCGCGGACAAGATTAAAGCTATGAACAATTACATGAAAATCTTGTTTTCAATTCTGACGGCAGCGATTTGCACGGTAGGTTTCGCGGCGGACAAGCCGAATTGCAAAAAGACCGGCAAGAACTGTCCGATGAATAACGGCAAGGAATGCAATTGCGGGAAGAGTTGCGACTGCGCCAAGATGTAAGCGTAACACTGCGCTCTTCAGATGGTCGTCACGGGCAACACTCGCCGCCGGAAATCGCAGCGCGACCTTCTTTGATCAGAAAGGGAATGAGCGCTAGGGCAGCGACGCTGTCCAGCCACCACCAACCGAGTAGCCAGGTCGCTGCCAAGCCGATCATCAAAACGATCGACAGGTAACCGCATGTGATCGATTCGACCGCATCGGCTCTTAACGCCCGGGAGTCCAGACGCGCTGCAACTTTCAGTTTGTAACCCGCTAGAATCGGCATGCCGACCTTTGCCACTGCGCCGATGAGAATGCCCCAGACGCTTTCGTGTGTGTCCGTGATGCGCTTGGCGATGAACAATCCATAGCCAGAATTGAGAACCACGTAAATAACCAAGGCGTAGAGCGAGTAGCCGACCAAACGCGCAGCGCGGCGCTCAACAAAATCCACATGTTCAGATGTTGCAGTGCCGCCCGCTTCGATTCGCAATCGCCACAACAATACTGCCGCGCTGAAAAGTTCGATAACGCTATCGATTCCGAACGCCTCCAGCAACAAACTCTTCGATGCCCAGCCGAGTAGGAGCGCCGCCGCGCCTTCGATCGTCATCCAGCCGAGGGTGATGTACGTTAGCAGTAACGCCAGCCGCACAGCATCCGCGCGCGAAGCAACAGATTCCATCTGCGCTTTCGCCTTGTGTTGAACCAAAGCTCTTGTTGCCGTCGAACTCCTTGACGGATTAAACATTTTCGTGATCAGGCTCCTCACATTGCCAGCATGAGAATGGTCTCAACAGCCCGCGGTCCATGCAACATATCTTCATGAAACGACCATCTGTTCGCGTCACGTTGCTCATCATCGCTCTCGCAGCAGCAGCCGCCGTTGTGATTGGCGATCTCGTGCGCCAGGCGGCCGGGCGCAAGCTGCGCGAGGCGATTCTTGCGGAACTTCAGCCGGTCGCGTTGAAGAACTGTGCGTTGAAGCGCTTTGGCAGCGCCAACGACGGCGGATACCTAATGTGCGAAAATCTGATTGAGCCGCTCGATGCAGCCTACTCGTACGGCGTCGGCCCGAACGACGACTGGGGATGCGAGGTGTCGCGCCGGTATCACGTTCCGGTGCATCAGTACGACTGCTTTGATCCAGCGAAACCAACCTGCAACGGCGGCACGTTCGTGTTTCACAACGAATGCGTCGGCGATCGGACCGGCCACAGGGAATCGCGTTTCTTCGATACGCTGGAAAACCAGATTAGAAAAAACGGCGACATCGGGCGGCACCTGATCATCAAGATGGACATCGAGGGCGCAGAATGGGATTCGCTTCTCGCAGTCCCCGAGGAGCTGCTCGCGTCGATTCCGCAGATCACAATGGAGATGCACGGCTACCACGAGCCAAAGATTCTCAACGTACTCCGGAAGCTGAAGCGGAACTTCTATCTCGTGAACCTCCACTTCAATAACTGGTCGTGCACGTCGAAGGCGGCGCCGCTGCCCGCGTGGGCGTACCAGACGCACTGGGTTAACAAGCGTATCGGCCGGCTCGATCCGGCGGCGCCGGTCCCGGCACCGATGAGCCCACTGAACGCGCCTGATTCGCCGACGTGGCCCGACTGTCAGCTGCGCTAAAAGAGCGCGAGGATCGCGGCGATTAGGGGCGATCCATTTTATTGTGGGAGAGTTTTCAACTTGCTCCATCGCAACTTGGAAAGTTGCGCGACCAAGGCAGGTGGAATCAAAGGCGCTGATTCTTCAGTTTGGTCGGGCAGTTCGCGCTTACGCCAGATAACGTAAATCACCGGATAGATCAGCAGCTCGAGGATTCCCGAAGTAACGATTCCGCCAACCATGGGCGTGGCGATGCGTTTCATGACATCCGCGCCGGCCTGCGTCGCGGGCGACCACATGATCGGGAGCAATCCAAATAAAATTGCGCAAACGGTCATGATTTTCGGTCTCACGCGTCCCACCGCGCCCTCAATCACAGCGTCGTGCAAGTCGCGCGTGTTGTTCATCCGACCTTCACCACGGAATTTTTCCCATGCGTGATCGAGGTAGAGCAGCATGACGACACCTGTCTCGGCGTCGAGTCCAGCAAGCGCGATGAGTCCAACCCAAACGGCGACGCTCATATTGTAGCCGAGGATGTAAAGAAACCAGAAAGCGCCGATCAACGAGAACGGCACCGCGAGTAGCACAATTGCAGTTTTCACCAACGATTTCGTGTTCATGTAGAGGAGCACGAAAATGATCAGCAGCGTTAAGGGGATCACGATCTTGAGCCGCTCCTTGGCCGCTTGCAGATATTGGAATTGGCCCGCCCACGAAATGTAATAGCCTGGCGGATACTGAATACGCTGGCTTAGTTGTTGCGATGCCTTGCGCACATAGCCATCGATGTCGCTTGTTGTGATGTCCACAAAAACAAACCCGACCAATTTTCCATTCTCACTGCGCACGGAGGGAGGACCGGTCTTGTAGCGAATGTCAGCGAGCAAGTCGATAGGTACCTGCGCACCGGTGGGCGTGGCGACAAGCACGCGTTTGAGTGCGTCGATATCCTGCCGAAAATCGCGGGCATAACGCGCGTTGACCGGGTAACGCTCGCGCCCTTCAACGGTAGTCGTAATGTTTTTGCCGCCGATGGCTGACTCGACGATATCATTCACGTCGCCAACTTTTAAACCGTACCGCGCCGCGGCTTCGCGGTTAACGGTGAAGTCGAGGAAATAGCCGCCCACGGTGCGCTCGGCGAAGGCGCTGCGCGTGTTTGGAAGCCCGGAAAGCTCTTTCTCGATTTGCACAGCGAGCTTTTGGATTTCGCCGAGATCTGGCCCGAAAACTTTTACACCGAGCACGCTGCGGAACCCGGTGGCTAGCATTTCGGTGCGCGTTTGGATCGGCATCCAAAAAATGTTCGCCATACCGGGCGTCTTGATATTCGCGTTCAGTTCCGCGAGCAGCTTGTCCCAGGTCATTCCTTTTCGCCACTGATCGGCCGGCTTGAGCGTGACAACGGTTTCGAACATCGACAGCGGCGCGGGATCGGTTGGCGTATCTGCCTGGCCCGCTTTGCCGAATACGGTCACCGCTTCCGGAATTTTCATTAGCTGGCGATCCTGGATCTGCAAAATTTTCGCGGCCTCGGCAATCGACATTCCCGGAATCGCCGTCGGCATGTAAAGCAGGGTGCCTTCGTTGAGCGGCGGCATGAATTCGCTGCCCAGCCGGCTATATGGAAAATAGCTCAGCAACGCAATCACAGTTAAACCGAGCAAGACTGCTGTTAGGTCCCGCAACCACTGCCACGGCAGCCAACGAAAGCCCATTAGTGGGACAAGGTATCGGAGGACAAAATTGACCGCTGGCTGATAAATCCCAATCAAAAATCGGTTCACGGGATTTTTAATTTCGGGCACGATCTTGCCGCGGATAAGCAACACCATCAGCACCGGCACGAGTGTTACGCCAAGAAATGCGGCGAAGAACATCGAAAAGGTCTTTGTGAAAGCGAGCGGCTTAAAGAGACGGCCTTCCTGCGCGGTGAGCGAGAACACCGGAATGAAACTGACTGTGATGACGAGCAGCGCGAAGAAGAGCGAGCGACCCACGCTTTTGGCCGCGACGATGATCACGCCCGCGCGCTCGACCGCGCTCGGCTCGCGTTTGTGTTCATCGCGGAACTGTTCAAGCGCCTTGTGCGCGTTCTCGATCATGATGATCGCTGAATCGACCATCGCGCCAATGGCAATCGCGATGCCGCCAAGCGACATGATGTTCGAAGTCAGATTCATCCACCACATCGGGATGAACGCCAGGATGATCGCGACGGGCAGCGTGATGATCGCAACCAGAGAGGAACGCACGTGCCAGAGAAAAATGACGCAGACGAGCGCGACCACGATGCTTTCTTCAATCAACTTTTCACGCAGCGTTGCGATGGCGCGCCGGATCAACTCGCTGCGGTCGTAAGTCGGCACGATGCGCACACCGGCTGGCAGAGACGATTTGATCTCGTCGATTTTCTTTTTGACACCATCGATGACGTTGAGCGCGTTCTCGCCGTAACGCATCACGACGATGCCGCCGACGGTCTCGCCTTTGCCGTCCAGTTCCGCGATCCCGCGCCGGATGTCGCCGCCGAGATGCACGGTGCCGACGTTCTTTACGTAAACCGGCGTGCCTTTATCCACTTTCAGCACAATATTTTCGATGTCGGCAACGCTTTTGATGTAGCCGCGGCCACGAACGAAATATTCCGTGGTCGCGATTTCGAAAGTCTTGCCGCCTACGTCGGCGTTGCTCGTTTTGATCGCGCTGACGACGTCGCTGAGCGGGATATTGTAGGCGACGAGAGCGTTTGGATCGAGATCGACCTGGTATTGCTTCACGAAGCCGCCGACCGGCGCGACTTCCGAGACGCCCTTCACGGATGCGAGCGCGTAGCGGAGATTCCAATCCTGGATCGAACGCAGCGCCGCCAGATCATGCTTTCCGCTATCGTCAACCAGTGCGTACTCGTAAACCCACCCGACACCGGTTGCGTCCGGGCCGATTACAGGATTGACGCCTTCCGGTAATTTGCCGCGCACCGAGTTTAGGTATTCAATGACGCGCGATCGCGCCCAATAAATATCGGTACCGTCCTCGAAGATGACGTAAACGAACGATTTGCCGAACATCGATTCGCCGCGCACGAACTTTACTTTGGGCGCGGCGATGAAGACAGTTGAAATGGGATAAGTGATTTGGTCCTCGACCAGATCGGGCGAACGCCCCTCCCAATCGGTGTAAACGATCACCTGCACGTCACTCAGGTCAGGAATCGCGTCGAGTGGAACTTTGAGCAGTCCGTAAATTCCGGCCGCGACACCAAAGATGGCGAAAATGAGAACGAGAAATTTGTTCCGTGCGCTCGCTTCGATCAGTCGCTCGATCACGATTGCCTCCGCTTATTGCTGCTGAAAATCTTTGAGCGCACCCTGAATTTTTGATTCGGCGTCGATCAGAAAATTCGCGCTCGCGACGACGCGTTCGCCTTCTTTTAAGCCACTCTTGACGGCGTAAACGTCGCCAAACTTTCCGCCGAGCTCGAGAACGCGCGGCTCGAGTTTGCCTTCGCCTTTATCAACAAAGGCGATGTTACGCTTGCCCGTGGGGATAATCGCGCTCACCGGCACGACCAGTGATCTTCCCATGTCCATGTCGAGCACAAGATCGACATACATGTCGGGCTTGAGTTTTAAGTCCGGGTTCTGAATGTCGAGTCGCACCCGGCCGGTTCGTTTCACGTTGTCAATGAAGGGATCAATGAGCGTGATTTGGCCCCGAAACTTTTCGCCGGGGTAAGAGGAGGAAGTCACTGTCACTTCCTGGCCGATTTGAAGCATCGGCAATTCGTCCTGATAAAACTCGCCCCAAACCCACACCACAGAGAGATCAGCCACCTCTACAAGCGGACTGCCCATCGCGACGTTCGCCCCTTGCGTCACTGGAAGGTTTTGAACGACGCCATCAACTTTCGACAGGATCGGGAGCGACTCCTCCGCTTGCCGTGTTTGTTCAATCTTCGTGATCTGTTCGTCAGTGACGTTCCAGAGCTTGAGCCGCCGTTCCGCCGATTCGATCAGACGCTGGAAATCCCCGCGCGCCGAGTGCGTGTTCTTCGCCGTGCCGTCGCGCGAACGCAGCAAATCGATCAATTCGCGCTGTGTGGTTAGCAACTCAGGGCTATAGAGCTTCATCAGCACCTGATTTTTTTTAACAAGCTCGCCTGGAGCATTGACGCCGAGTTCCTGCACGTAGGCGGTCGTTCGCGAGACGACGCGCCAGATTCGTTGCGTTTCCGGCACGACACGGCCCACCGCACGGATGCTGTGACTGAGCGGTTTCATTTCGACGGTGGCGAAAGTGACGCCGATCTGTTGCTGCCGCTCGACCGGCACAACGAACTCGTGTGACGGCGATGAAGTCGCGCTGCTGTCGGACGGTTTTCCCGCCAGCATTGCCGCGTGATCATGTTGAGGGGCGTTTTTACTCGAGCCCGCTGGGGTTGCGCTCTCTTTCATCACCGGCACAAGGTCCATCGAACAGATGGGACATTTTCCGGGCCCCTTCTCTCGTACCGAAGGATGCATTGTGCACGTCCAGTAATCGATGTTGCTATCTCTGCCGCCGCCTCCGCCGCGTTTCGAGCACGCGGGCGTGATCGCAAACATCACTACGGCAATTGCCAAAAGAAAAACGGGATTGTGGAATAGCTGCTTCATTTTGATTTCCTCTTCTCCGTGAAATTTTGTGAAGGAAGCCAATCCTCGATGCCGACGATGGCGTTGAGCTCTGCGACCGCCACCTGGTAGTCGGCGAGATGATTTACGTGAGCCGATTCAACGTCCTGCAGGACGCGCTGTGCAGTAATTAGCTCCAGAAAATTCGCACTGCTTGTCTCGTAGGCGACTCGATTCGATTGTACCGCCTGCCGCGCCAGCGGCAAAATTTTGTCGCGATAAAGCTCGTAGTGATGAGCCGCCGTTTCGATTTTCTTGAGCTGATCGCGGACCAGGCCGAGCGTTTCGGTCCGCGCGGCTTCGAGCTCGTGCTGCGCGCTTTCGAAATTCCGCCGTGCCTCAGTTACTGTCGCAGAATATTTTCTTGGATTGAGAAATGGCAGGCCGATCGAAACGCCGACATCGAGCTCGCTCACGGCTTGCCCCGCTTCGTTGTATCGCTGCGCTTGGACATCGAGTGTCGGATCTGGGAACCACTGGCGCTTCGCGAGCTCAACGCGGAATCTTTCGGCTTCGACCCGGTTTTGAGCTCGCTGCATTTCCGGTCGCGCGCTCAGAGCGACAGCTTGCAACGCTTGTAATGAAAAGTGCGGTGATTGAAATGGAATCTGAGATGGCCGGGCGAGCGGCGACTGCGCTGGCCGATTCATCAGCACGTTGAGCTGCGATTGCGCGTCTGAAATTCGGCGGAAAATATCGGACTGTGCTTCGAGCAGCTTGGCTGCGTCGGTCTGCGCAGTGAGCACATCGGCCTGACTGGCGTTGCCAACTTCGTATCGCTGGCGATTTACTTCGGCGAATTGATTGAGCAGGTCGACGTTGCGTTGGTTTACTTCGAGCTGCGCATATTCGTTCGCCAGCCGATGAAAGGCCGCGCTGGCGCGCGAAAGTACATCGAGTTGTGTCCGCCGAGAATCCTCGAAGGCTGCGCCGGCTTCGGCCGTCGCTGCTCGTGCCCGACTCAGATTTTTTCCTGAAATTGGAACTTCTTGCTGGAGAATGAAGCTTTGATCCGTAAACGCGTTCGGCGGGATCGAGACGTAGCGCGCGGCGCGCGACCTCGCCTGCGCTCTCAAATCCTCCCACGCGGCGGCTTGCGGCACTCGCGCCTTCATTGCCTGCCATTTCTCCTGCGCCGCTTTGATTGCCGGGTTATTTGCGAGGACGACGTTCGTCACCTCATCGAGCGAAAGGCGGCCCTCTCGAACTGCACTGTCATTATCTCCGGCCTGCGCAGTCCGAAAAGCTAAAGCTAAAATTAAGTTAAGTAATAAAAGGTAAGTTGTTTTCATTGATCCAAGAGAACGGTTGAAGACCAGATGTGCCGGTGAATGGGCACACCTCGAGCGTCAGCGTCTCTGGATCAGATGAGTAGCGTGCAGAGCAGTGCCAGCCGCGGCGGTGAGATCGCCGATGATGCTGTAGCGTCAACCCGGAACTGCTCGGACCTAGCTTCACAACTTGAGAAAGTCAGCGCGGTGACAAAGCCGATTGCCTTCAGTAGTTGATTGGAATCGGCTTTCGCCAGCGGCTCCGATGGAGTTGATTTGTGCTCGGCTGATGTCGCGCAACAGGTTTTGTTTGCGCAGCAGCTTGGCTGGCAAGCTTTCTCACTTGGCGCGCTGGAGAGGATGCATGATCGCGAGGCGAGACCCACCGGAGCCGTAAAAAGCGCGGAGGCCATCGCCAACGAAATGATGATCCTGCTCAACATTGATTTGCGTATAGCACAAGTTAGACCGCGAGTCGAGAAATGCGTTCATCGCGGTGGTAGGGACGCCGCGCTGCAGCGTCCGGGCAGCGTAACGCGCTGTCCCTACCCATCGTGCCACCGGTTTTCATTTGCATTTCTCCAAGCATTTTGCGAGGAAGAAGATGACAATTTAACTCGCAATCATAAGAACAGAATTATGAAAACTGAAAATTTGGAAAGTGTAGCAAGAAAGCTGGTGGCCCCGGGCAAGGGGATTCTGGCAGCCGATGAAAGTTCTGGGACGATCGAGAAGCGATTGAAAAGCATCAGTATTCCTTCGACGGAGGAGAACCGTCGCGCGTATCGGGAAGTTTTGTTTACCACGAAGGGAGCGGGGGACTTCATCAGCGGCGTGATTCTTTTTGACGAAACGATTCGGCAGAAAACACGCGACGGCCGCACTTTCGTCGAAGCGTTGGAGCAGCAAGGGATCATTCCGGGGATCAAGGTTGATAAAGGCGCCAAGGCGATGGCTAATTTTCCGGGCGAGAAAATCACCGAGGGTTTAGATGGATTACGCGAGCAGTTGGCTGAATATCGGCAGTTGGGAGCGCGCTTTGCCAAATGGCGCGCAGTAATCGCGATCGGCGAGAACATTCCCACACGCACATGCATCGAGGCGAACGCGGAGGCGTTGGCGCGTTACGCGGCACTTTGCCAGGAAGCAGGCGTGGTGCCGATCGTCGAACCGGAAGTGCTCATGGATGGCGCGCATACGATCGAGCGGCATTTCGACGTCACCGAGCAAACGCTGCGAAGCGTTTTCGATGCGTTGGCTGAGCATCGCGTTGTGTTGGAGGAGATGTTGCTCAAGCCGAACATGGTGCTTTCAGGGAAAGAATGTCCGCAGCAGGCGTCAGTGGAGGAAGTCGCTGAAGCTACTGTGCGCTGCATGAAGCGCGTTGTGCCGGCAGCTGTACCCGGTCTTGTGTTTCTCTCCGGTGGTCAAAGCGATCAGCAAGCCACCGAACATCTCAATGCCATGAATCGTCTGCAGGGCCTCCCTTGGCAGTTGAGTTTTTCTTTCGGGCGCGCTTTGCAAGCTCCCGTGCTTAAAGTTTGGAAAGGCGAGGCCGCAAATGTCACTGCTGCGCAACAGGCGTTCCATCACCGCGCCTGGTGCAACAGCAAAGCCCGCTTCGGCAAATACACCGAAGACATGGAGACAGCGAAAGCCGCATGAAAACCGATCAGATAAGTAAACTGTCTTTCGCAATATTGGCCGCGTGGTTTTTAGCTTCGGCTACGTCACTTCTCGGCCAATCACACCCAGGGACAACGATCCCTCGGGTGCCACAGATAACAATACCGTCTTCGCAGGGCGCCCCAGTTTCGCAGAGCACCAAGGTGAGGGAGGTCAGCAACGTTGATATTTCTGCCGGAATCAAAAGGCACATTGCGACCGAACGCAGAAAATCCGCCGACGAAAAGTTTCACGTCAACTACCGAGGCAAAAATCTAGCGTTCGATGTGATAAGGGTCCACGAGGATCGGCTTTCCAGCCTTGGCGCCGGGAAATATTTCGCGTGCGTCGATATGAAGGCTGCGGACGGCACAGTTTATGACATTGATTTTGTCATGGCCGGACAGGCAGGCAGCATGACGGTTACGGAGACTTCCGTCCACAAGATCAACGGCAAACCGCTTTACAATTGGAAAGAACAAGGCGGCGTCTGGAAACGAGTGCGCGTTTCGTAGCATTAAGCTGTAGCCGCGGCCCTATGGGCCGCGTGCGCGCGTCGCACAGCGACGCGGCTACAGAAGCGGCCGCCGCGGCGAGGCGCTTGCCCTAGGGTGAATCGTTCGGCACTTTGTGCGTAAATGCCGAAGACATTTTTCATCACCACCGCGATCTATTACACGAACTCGTCGCCGCATGTCGGGCACGCTTACGAGATGGTGCTGGCTGACGTGATCGCGCGCTATCATCGGCTCAAAGGCGAAAAGGTCTTCTTTCTGACCGGTGTCGATCAGCACGGCCAGAAAGTCCAGCAATCTGCGGCGAAAGCGGGTGTTCCTCCGGCCGAATTCGTGAAGGGCATCACGCAAAGATTCATCGATCTCGGGAAAAAACTCGACGTGAAATACGACGAGTGGGCGGAAACAACCAGTGAACGCCACAAGAGAGTCGTTCGAGGAATTTTGCAGCGGCTGTTCGACGAGGGGCAGATCTACAAAGACAAGCAAGCCGGGTATTACTCAGTTCGGCAGGAACAATTCTTGACGGACAAAGAGCGCCGCCCGGACGGTCAATTCGGCCCGGAGTGGGGAGAGATCGAGTTTCGAGAGGAAGAAAATTATTACTTCAAGCTAAGCCAGCACAAAGAATGGCTGCTGGGCTATCTGAACAAACGGAGCGACGCAGTCATTCCCGATTTTCGTCAGACCGAATTACGAAATGCGGTGGAGAAACTTAGCGGCGATCTTTGCATTTCGCGTCCGAAATCGCGGCTCGATTGGGGAATCGAGCTTCCGTTCGACAAAGATTTTGTCACCTACGTCTGGTTCGACGCCCTAACGAACTACATCAGTTTCGCCGGCTACGATCCGTCTCAATCGACTCTCAGCTCTCAGCCATCAACTTTCCGTGACAAATGGCCTGCACTACAAATCATCGGTAAAGACATTCTCGTTCCTGCGCACGGCATCTACTGGCTCATCATGCTGCACGCCATCGGTTTTCCCGATGACCAAACGCCGCAAATGCTCGTGCACGGTTGGTGGAATCTCGGCGGCGCAAAAATGAGCAAAAGTTCCGGCAACATCATCGATCCCTTTGTGCTCATCGATAAATACGGCTCCGACGCGCTGCGCTATTATTTAATGCGAGACATCGCGACGGGCAGGGATGCCGATTTCTCTGAGGAAAGGTTAGTCACACGGTATAACGCTGATCTCGCAAACTCGCTCGGAAATTTGCTCAATCGCACGCTGTACATGGTAACGAAGTACCGAAGCGGAAAAGTGAAACCGGTGCGTTTTACTTTTGCGATCGGGGAATTCAACAGCCCGGAGAACGAGTCGGAACTTGCGGCACTGGTCGTGAACTTTCCCATAGACTCAATGCCGTTCGTGCCAGATTACGCTGGCTACTTTGATGGTTATCGCGTCTCCGTAGTGCTCGAACATGTGTGGGACGCGGTAATCGCGTGTAACACGTTAGTTGATTGCGCCGCTCCGTGGAAGCTCGCGCGGGATCCCTCGCAAGCCGACCATCTTGACGCCGTCCTTTACTATCTCGCCGAGTCACTTCGCATCATTGCGATTTTGATTTCCCCGGTATTGCCGCGAGCCGCGCACGGAATTTTCGATCAACTCAATTGGAAAATCGAGGTAAGCGGAAAAGAGAAACGGTTTTCACTCGCAGATGCAGAGTGGGGGAGATTGCCGGATGGACATGTTGTTGGTAAGCCTGTGCCGCTATTTCCGCGGATCGAGACCAGTTAACCAACCACGAAGATCACGAAGGAA
>WNFZ01006465.1_pt1 | contig 14135 bp, 9 predicted proteins | sample 5400081 | NCBI WGS metagenome assembly WNFZ01 (sample SAMN13153365, study PRJNA577476) | soil metagenome | isolation source: 80 cm soil or saprolite under grassland replicate 1 | place: USA:California | collected 2016-06-15
CGCGCCAGATGCCAAAGATGGAATCCAATGGACGTGCTATAGCCTTCAGGCTTCCAATTGAGTTGTTCGTCATTCAATTCATAGGCCAGATCTGAGATAACCTTGTGAATATCCTGGAATGAATACAGTACATCATAAAGGGCGGGGGTTGGCATAATTTCACTCATATAACCAGCACTTAGCCTTTCGACCATGCTTATCAAACATCGGTGGTTCCTGGTCACATTTTTCAAAACGGAAGGGACAGCGCGCTTTGAAGCGACAGCCCGTCGGCAGATTAATCAGGCTGGGCGGTTGCCCGGTAATAAACATCGGGTCCGAGTCGCTGCGCAGGCGCGGGACGCTTGCCATCAACATTTGCGCATACGGATGCAGCGGCGCAGGGAAGAATTCCTTGGCGTGTCCTGTTTCTACGATCTGACCCGCGTACATAATGGCGACCTCATCCGCCAGTTCGCTGGATGTAGCGATGTCATGTGTGATCAAGATGAAGCTTGTACCTAGTTCCTGTTTGATGCGTTTGAGTACATTCATGATGTTGGCTTGGGTGAGCAGGTCAAGGGCAGAGGTCGGCTCATCAAGCACAATCAAGTTGGGGCTTGTTATGAGCGCCATTGCCAACGCCACACGCTGACGCATCCCGCCACTTAATTCAAAGGGATAGCGACTCAAAAAATCCTCGGGCACACCGACGTGCTTGAACATCCGTTTCGCCAGGTTAAGCGCTTCCTCTTTTTTAACTCCAAGATGAACCATGGCAGGCTCGGCCACTTGATCGCCCACCTTCAACACGGGATTCAGCGCGTTCATCGCGGCTTGTGGAACAAGTGATATTTGTGCCCAGCGCACATTTTGACGGAATTGTTCTTCATCGAACGCCATCACGTCCGTACCTTGCAGGAAAACTTCACCGCTGTATTCTTCCACATTGCGCGGTAAGAGTCGTAAGATCGCTTTAGCAAGCGAACTCTTTCCGCAACCCGATTCTCCAAGGATTACAACGGCGCGATTGGTGTCCAGCTCGAAGTTGACACCGTCCACCGCTTGCACCGTGCCGGAGCGAGTCTTGAAATGTAGAACCAAATTTTCAATTTGCAGCAGTTTTTGTGATGTTGGACTCATATATCCCTCAGTTTCGGGTTGAAGATACGATCGAGCGCGAAACCCAGCATGGCAAAACCCAGACCGGTGATCATCAGTAAGGTCGCAGGTTCCAGAATCCAATAGTAGTAGCCGCGATAGAGAGCGCCATTGGCATTGGCATCCTGGATGATCTTGCCCCACGTAGGGAGGACGGGATCGCCCAGCCCAAGCACGGCAAGCGATGCCTCTAGAAAGACAAATGCAGGAACGGAGGAAACCAAGCCTGGGATGAGCAATGGAATCATGCGCGGGATCAAATAGAAGAAAACAATCCTTGGATTGCTCGCACCATAGGCTCGCGCCGCTTCGATATACATCGACTCTTTTACCTGCACGAAGATCGAACGATAGCCTTTAATTGCGCCAGTAAAAATGCTCAGCACGATGGTCGCGCCGAGAATGACCCAAATGCTGCGCGAATAAAACGTACCAATCATGATGAGGATAGAAAGGAACGGCAGCACGAGATTGATCTCGGTAATACGTTGAATCAACTCATCCACTAAGCCGCCGTACCAGGTTCCTACGGCAGCGATCACCATCGTCAAAACGGACGTACCGAGCGAAGCGATGAGTCCAAATGCCAGAGCAACTGGCGCGCCCCATAACAACGGTACGACCAAATCGCGGCGTTCTTGATCGGTCCCAGCCAGGCCAAAGACCTGGCCGTGAAGGACAAATTGCACATCCATGTTGGCGTCGGGTTCAAATGTCGTACCCGTAATGAGCAGTTGATATTGCCCCTTGATGAGTTTGCCAGTTTTGGGGTCCGAGAACAATTGACGAATCACATCATCGGTGCGAAGACGCGTCTTCAACTTTTCATCCTGCGAGAACCGGTAGGTCTGCTTTTGGCTGATCGCCATGTTCGCGATCCGGATCGTTCTTCCATCAGGTGTATGCCATTCTGCAGAAATGAAGGGCTGTTTTTGCTGATACGTAGAAGTGAGATACAGAATCATGTCCTGCGGGAAGACATCATAGGCAAAATCAAAAGTATAAGAAGCCGAGATCGTGGCTGTCCCTTGCACACCGGGCGTCACTTGTTTTGTCATCGTTCCATCGGAGGTGCGGACGGCAAACGATTCAGCATATTTCTTGTGAGAAAAGAGATTGATCCAGGCGGGTGGAGCAAATTTTGGATTCTGATACCAAACATCTTCTCCCCCGCGCCAGAGACGAATCGCTTCGTTATATGGGATCTTGATCATCGCATAAATTGCGGTGAAGACTAAAAGTAAAACCACGAACATTCCCACAAGTGCGGAGGGATAGTACAGAATCTTTTGAAAGGAATTTTTAAATGCGTTCATGTTATGACGCACCCACTTTAACTCTCGGATCGACAAGGGCGTAGATAAAGTCCAGCATGAATACAGTCATTGCCAGAAGGTAGGCGTAAATAATGGTAGAACCCACGATGATGGGAATGTCATAAAGACCAATCGCTTGATACAAGGTCCGACCAAGCCCCGGCCACAGGAAAACTGTTTCTGTGATCGTTGCCCCTGTCCACAGGGTGATAATCAGCAGCGCAAAATTTGTAATAATATTCGGCAATGTTGGACGAAGAATATAGCGTTGTTCCACATCACGCGAGGGAAGTCCTTTGGCTTTTGCCATTTCCACATAATCTTCACTCGAATAGATCAGGAAGAACGTGCGATAGTTATAAATACTGAGGAAGAAGGAACTTAGGATCAGCGAAAGGGCGGGCATTGTCATATGTTTAAGCAGACTCAATGAATAATCAATCGGATTTGACGGCGGTGGCGAATCCACCATGCCACCAAAGGGAAGAATCTTCAAAAGTGCAGCAAAGATCAAGATCAGGAAGATGCCATAAAACCAGGGTGGCACTGCCGAGGTAGGCGAAAGAGCCACGACCAACTTATCCCAAAAATTTCCATAACGGCGCGAAAGATTCAATGCCAGGAATACGCTTGAAAAGAAAAGAAATAGTTGCGAAATTCCCATGAGTAAAAGCGTGGCAGGCAGTCGCTCCAGCAGAATGAGGCGGACTTGCTTGGAGCCGCTGTCACTCGTCATGTTGATGGCGCGTCCTAATTGCAGAGTCAAGGCGCTGGATAAATAACGGAAATTGCGAATCGCGATCGGAACATTGAGTCCAATGCGCTTTTCCTCCGACGCAATCTGTTCATCAATTAAATTTTGACGGACTTGAGGGTCCATCTTTACATAGGCAGCATTTCCAGCAATGGATCCTGTGACACGGTCGCGGATTTCGCCTCTCATGATCGTATCCACGTATCCGCCCATGTTGGCGATCAAAATCGTCAAATAGATACCGATCACAACCGTTACAAATAAAGTTATTAATCGTACCGAGACATAACGAAGTACACGTATTAGAGTACTGTCTCGATGCGCCTTTTTTGCAACTACATTTTCTATGGGTGATTGAGCAACTACTGCCATAAGTTCCTCACAATCTTACTTACATCGTGCCGCATAATTTGCTTAACTTGGTAATTGATTTCCATCCTACAAATCGGTTTGAGAAGTTAACTTACGCATGAGGAACATGCGTGAGGCAAGCGGTAAGGGTTGGTCAGGGGTAAGGCTACAGGTAGCCTTACCCCTGTTTTGATTAACTCAATTCAATCTACGGAACAGCGACAAAGTCGAGTGAAGTGAATGATGGAACGGCAACAGGTCCAAGGACGGCCGCAACTTCAAGCCTTGCCGCACCAGAGGGCAGTTTCGAGGTTGCATCGGCACTCAGCGTTACCTGATAGTGACCATCTTCGACGAGTGTGGCATCGCCAACTCCCGCCACGGCGCCGGTTGCATCATAGAGAATGTATTTCACTTTTTGAACATCCGACTGTGGATAGGGCTGATCCTTGAATGATAGTGTCACGTCGAAAACCGCTTCCTCACCGGCCTTGACTTGTCCCGGTCCATCCAGGACAGCTTCTGCAAGTTTCGGCTCACTGAACATTGCCCAGCGGTCGGAGGTATCCGTGAAATCCTTATTCTGCTTAAGAACAAGAGACTTTTCCGTTGTAAAGACCTTGTCCAGATAGTAGGGACCTGTGCCAACCCAGAAGTGACCGTGGTCGCCATACCATTTCTTCATATTGGCATAGCGTAGATCCGCTTCGTCTTTCGTGATGTATTGACTAAGCGTTGGCTCATACGGTATATAGGATTCGCCCGCGGCCTGATCCAAATATTTGGAAAGGATTTCAAGGCTCGGTCCCCCTACCCAACTGGTATTTTCAACTTTCAGCTGATCGGATTTATCCTGAGTGTAGGCGAGTTCCTTGTTTGCCTCCGCCAAATTCGAAATACCGAGGACTTCCCAGCTATTCTCACCTTGGAGACCATAAAGATTCTGGGGCCACAACGTCAGGATATCCAATTCAGCGTCTGCATTGTAAGAGTCACCATAAGCCTCGATCGTCAGCGGATTGGTCGAAGTAATTCGGTAACCTTTGAAGGCTTGCAGACCCGCGTTGATGCTCAGGGCAAGGGACTCATCATAAATTTTGCTTTCTTTCTTGGCGGGATCGAAACTTTGGATCATGTTCATCACGAAATCGCCCACCGAGATTGGACTACCGTCATGCCACTTGAGCGTGTCAAACAGATCGGCAGGATAAGTCACTACACTTTTCACATTGGCAGTCGTACCCTCGGGGAATTTCTCCGCTGCAGTAATCCACTTCTGATTTTTCGCATCCCAATCTACCCAGGCATCGGATGGAACGTCAATTTGCGGCGCGGTGTTGACGGTCAGCCAATCGAGAGTTTGATGGATTGGCAAGCCTTCCTTGTAAGTCAACTCGGCGCTTTCAATTCGTTGAGGATATGCCAAACCCGTATAGGGGTCGGCCATCAAACCACCGCCGCCAACGGTATTGGATGTACCCTGGGTAGTGGCGCGCATGATGGCGGAATCCCACAGCCAGTTGCTTCCGGCAACGGTATTCCACGGCTGGGTGAAGAGATCGTTCGTCCCAATCTTCAATACACCGCCTTCCTTGTCCTTGAAGCGCAGGTTATAAGGACCAACATTGGCAGCCTCATAGCCCAAAGCAAGGTCCCAGGTAACTTGGACCTTATCGTTATATGGCGAATAGGTCTGCTGATCGATCGTCCATACGAACAGAGAATCCTCCAAGGCAAGCTCGAGTCCGCGCGACAGCATCTGATCGCGCTGTTCTTTGGTCGTGAATTTCCCCTGTGCCAGATCATCGCCAAGTTTCTGGAATTCTGGATCTGCAACGTTAGAAATGAAAGGCTCGCTTGCCTGCACACTGGTGTTGAGATAACTTTGCTGGAGTTGGAAACGCTCGTCGCGTGGGAAACCACCCGGGGTATAACCCGCTGTGTAAAGACTCCATTTACCCAAATTGGCTTTCGTGCCCAGCCAAATAGGAAAGGCTTCTGATGATTTCTTATATTGGCGATCCACAGTAAACCCAACGGTTTCCAACTGGTTCGCCACATAATCGCCCATCGGTTTACGAGTGCCATCACCATCCGGGCGGATTAGGAAGATCAGGCTAACAGGTTTGCCTTTGTACTGCCATTTACCTTCCGAGCCAAGCTCAGCACCCAAACCCGTCATTTCCGTGTTGATCACTTCTTTTGCCTTGTCAGGATTGTAGGCGTATTTGGATTCCAACTTTCGGGCAGTCTCGATCAGGTTGGTGTATTCTGTCAACTGCGTGGTAATCGGCAGGAGTTTTGGCAAAGACCCTCCTGCATAAATTTCCTGATTAAGATAGTTACGGTCAATTAACCAGTTTAATGATTCACGGATTTTGCGGTCTGAAAAGGGATTCAAAACGTTTTCATCTGTAAATACCGCCGGGTTGAGACTAATGCCATAATAGCCACCTACAGACTTGGTCGTTGGAAGCCCAGCGTCCTTAATGGCTGGATAGGCATCTGAGGCAAGAGTGAAGGAATAGAAATCAATCGCGCCAGCCTGGATTTGCGATATCGCAGAGGCACTGTCCACGACCGAGACATCGATTTCATCCAGCCAGCCGCCGTGACGGTCGGTCTTTATTATTTCGGTTGGGGCAGTGGTAGCAGCCTCTGTAGGTGCTTCCGTAACGACGGGTTCCTGAGTTCCCGCTTGCGTTGCTTCGGTAGCGGTAGCAGCTTGAGGCGCACAAGCCGAGAGCACAACGCTCAATGCCACCAATAAACTCAGGACGTAATATAGCTGTTTACTTTTCATCTTCTCTCCTTGAAAAAATAAATTTGTATTTTGGAAGGCATCCCTATATTGCTCTCGTATAACGGCACCTCCTTCATCTTTAGCTTATATGATCTGTATATAATGGAGGGAGGCGGATACCCAGGTTGCGTAGCCCCGGCATCCGCCTCTCTTTCCGTTAGATTGCTTTCGCGAGGAGATTTGAAAGCAAAGCAGATTACGCAGCGCCGCATGAGTCACGCGGCAGTCAGGCTAATCCTGACACTATGATACGTTTATGGAAAGAATTAGGTATCCGTCTACGAATGTGTTTCCTACCCTGCAACATGATGATTTAATCTCCCCCTTCAGGTGTGGCACAAACAAACAGTTAAACTTATAAGAGACCTATAAAAACCCCTCCTTGGAGGGGTATGGAAACTATTTGCTTGTCCAATACAATGGACACTAGATGTACTATACTGTTATAGAAGAAAGTCTAGATGAAGCCACTACTGACCCGCCTCTCGGGATTCCTGCTCCTGTTCGTGCTCACCTCCTGTGCTGGATTGGGAGCATCTCCCGCCACGCCTGCGGTGATTTCGACGCCGACCGAGCGTCCCTCCGCCCCGAGCCGTGTATCCCCCGCCTCCCTTCCCCAGATCTGTGATTGCGTCCTCCGCTTCGACCGTATCAGCATCGAGCAGGGACTGTCTCAAAGTTCTGTGCACGTCATCCTTCAGGACAGCCGCGGTTTTATGTGGTTCGGCACGGAAGATGGGTTAAACCGTTATGATGGCTATAACTTCAAAACCTTTAAGCCCGATCCAGATGTGCCTACTAGCCTGAGTGACCGTTGGATTACTTCATTCGTCGAAGATAAAGAAGGCTATTTATGGATTGCGACCCGTCAGGGTGGTTTGAATCGGTACGATCCGCAAAACGAAGAATTCACCCGTTTTATACACGATGACTTGAATTCGACAAGCCTGAATGACAACCACGTCAATGTCCTTTATTTGGATAAAGATGATCGGTTGTGGGTGGGCACTCATAACGGTCTTGACCTCATGGATCGGACCACGAATACATTTTCACATTATGTTTATGAACCTACGAAACAAGAAGGGATCACGGGCAAGAATATCACCGCCATCCTACAGGACAGTCGCGGTGTTTTTTGGATCGGCACAAGCGCTGGAGGTCTGAACCAGTTCGATCCTCAAAGCAATACCTTTACTCCATATCAATCCAGCGCCGATATCGCAAACACCATCAGCAACGATTCTGTGACTGCAATCGCTGAAGGCGGGAAAAACATACTCTGGGTAGGGACCCAAAATGGCTTGAACAAATTCCAACCTGATTCGGGAAACTTTGAACGGTTTATTCACGACGATGGCGATAAGAAAAGCATTACAAGTAATATGATTACCGCTTTGCATATGGACACTAGCGAAAACTTATGGATCGGTACGGAAAACGGTTTGGATCGCTTGAATAAAGCAGGTAATCACTTCATTCATTACCAAAATGATCCCACCTATGCACGAAGCTTAAGTACCGATGTGGTCATGTCAATCGATGAGGATCGCGGTGGTGTTTTATGGTTCGGGACCTGGGGTGGTGGTGTCAACAAGTATGATCGTCAACGTGATAACTTTGCCTATTACCGTCATGACCCGAGAGAGGATGATTCTCTCAGTTCAAATGTGATCTCACCCATTCTTGTCGACTCGGAAGGTTACGTATGGATTGGTACAGTTAATGACGGTCTGAATCGTCTTACCCGATCAACGAACCAAGTAATCCATTACAGGAACAGCTCCAACAAACCAAACAGCATCGGTTCCAATGAGATCCTTTCTCTCTCCGAAGATTTGGATGGAACTTTGTGGGTCGGTACAGGGAACGGACTCGATCGCTTTGACCGCAATTCATTCACCTTCAAACATTATCGACATAATGCAGCTAATTCATCCAGCCTGAGTGCGAACCGTGTTTATAAGGTTTACGTGGATCGTCAAAATAACATCTGGGTTGGGACTCCTGCAGGACTGGATCGTTTTGACCGTCGCACAAATAGATTCATCCATTACAGTCCACAGGTAGAAGATCCAAACAGCTTGAGCGGAACATACGTCAATTCCATTATGGAAGATAAGCAGGGAAATTTATGGGTAGGCACATTCGATAGCGGCTTGAATAAGTTTGATCCCAACACGGGCAAGTTCACTCGCTATCGCTATAATCCGAAGGATAAAACATCTCTTAGCAACGACTCGATCCAATCCATTTATGAAGATCAAAAGGGACGCATCTGGATTGGTACGGCCGGTGGCGGGTTGAATCTTTACAGTCCTAAAACGGAATCGTTTACTTATTATATTGAGAAGGATGGTCTTCCCAACGGGGTCGTGTATGGAATTCTCGAAGACGCCAAAGACAATCTTTGGATGAGTACGAACTTTGGTATCTCGCGCTTCAATCCTGAAACAAAGACTTTTCGAAATTTCGACGAAGGGGATGGCTTACAGAGCAACGAATTCAACTCGAGCGCCTACGCAAAAGGCAGAGACGGCGAGTTTTACTTCGGAGGTATTAACGGGCTGACAGTCTTCCAACCGATCAGCATCACGGATAACACTTATGTCCCTCAGATTTCGCTTACAGCACTCACGCAGGATGACCAGCCCATCGCCGTTGATTCCAGCGTAGAGACCACAAAAAACGTTATTTTGACATGGCCACAAAATTCACTGGAATTCGAGTTTGCCGCGTTGAGTTACAACCAGCCAAACAAGAATCAATATGCATACATGCTTGAAAGCTTTGATCCAAACTGGCACTTCATTGAAACTAAACGTAATGGACGTTATACAAACCTGCCAGGTGGGCAGTACACTCTTCTGCTCAAAGGTACGAACAGTGATGGAGTTTGGACCGCTTCTTCCGTCAGGATCAATGTAACTGTTATTCCGCCGTTCTGGCAGACCATGTGGTTCCGAGTGATGCTGTCAGTGGCATTTGTCGCAATTGTCTTTGGCGGCGTCAGATTACGCACCCGCGCCATCCACGATCGCAACCGGGAGCTTGAGCGCGTCGTACGAGAGCGAACCAGTGCGCTTGAAAAACGTAATCAGGAAATCCAGGCGCTCTACGAGGCAGATGAACGAATCCTGCGTAACGTAAGTTTGAATCAGGTCTTTCAGACACTTGTCGATGTGGCTGTAGATGTGCTCGATGCTGACCGCAGCGTAGTTTTCGCCTGGGATGAAAAACAAACAAAGGTCGTGCCTCGCGTCAGCCATGGTTTTTCTCCTGAAACGCTGAAGGTGATGGAATTTGCAAAAGGAGAAGGCCTGGTCGGGCAAGTACTGGCAAGCGGCAAGCCTGTAATTATCAGGCAGATAGAGTTGGATGATTTTCGGCCGGACGTGCGCGCTGCGCTCATTGCAGAGGGCATTCGATCGTTTGTGCATTTGCCGATTGTTGTGGATCATAGAGTTGTCGGCGTCTTCAATGTCGGTTTTACCAGACCGAATTTGATCGGCGATGATACGACGCGCTTATTCTCCGCGCTCGCTCATCGCGCTTCGATCTCGATTGCGAATATGGAGCTCTTCGAGCAGACGAAAGACTTGGCGGTAATGGAGGAACGTAATCGGCTGGCGCGCGACCTGCATGACAGCGCCAAACAAAAAGCATTCGCGGCGCTTGCACAGCTTGGCACGGCCAGAGGCATTCTCAATGGACACGAGAACTCCGCAGGGATGCATCTCTCGGAAGCAGAGAACCTCGTCAGTGACGTGATCCAGGAATTAACCTTCCTGGTTCAGGAAATCTATCCCATCGCTCTTCAAGAAAAGGGATTGACTGCTATATTACGTGAGTACATTTTTGAATGGGAGAACCGTAATGACGTTACGATACAGTTTGTTGCCCGTAACGAACGGCGACTGTCGCTCGAAGTGGAACAAGCCATTTACCGTATTGCCCAGGAAACATTGGCAAACATTGCCCGTCATAGCCACGCGAGCCGGGTGGATATGTCCCTAGTGTACAATGGCGAATCGGTGCAACTCTCCGTATCTGATAATGGATGCGGGTTTGATACAAATACCAAATCACCTGGCATGGGTTTGCGTTCGATACGCGAACGTGCCAGCAGTGTTCACGGCACGGTGCAGGTTCAGAGCGCGCCTGGGCATGGAACAAGACTGTTGGTGCAGGTACCAACCAAAAGCTGAGAAAGAGGCGACAATTTGTCCTGCTCGATTTAATCATGCCAGGTATGGACGGTGTGGAGACAACACGGCGCATTAAACAGATCAGCCCGCGTACCCAAGTAGTAGTGTTGACCTCCTATCATGAAGACGTACACATTTTCCCGGCGTTGAAGGCAGGCGCGATCTCCTATATTTTGAAAGACATGAAGATGGAAAAGCTGGTGGATGTCTTGCATCGTGCCGCGCAAAAAGAAGTGACTCTGCATCCGCTCGTGGCAGCACGGGTCCTACAAAACCTGCGCAGCGACAACGGCGACGAACAGCCTCTCTTCACCGAACTAACGGAACGCGAACTGGATGTTTTACGCTTGATCGCAAACGGTATGACAAACAGTCAAATCGCAGAAAAGCTGGTAATCAGTGAATACACGGTGAAGGGACATGTCAGCAATATCCTGAGTAAATTACATCTGGCAGACCGCACGCAGGTCGCCGTGTATGCCTGGCAAAAGGGATTGGTCAACCGCGAACAGATGGGCAAGAAATAATACAGAATCCGCTAAAAGATAAGTTAAGCCTTGCGAAGGCGCATCCGTCGGATGTGAGCCTTCGCAAGGCTTTTATCATCCTACACACGGTGACTTAATAGTATAGAATCGGGAACATCATGCCGCTTCCCTCTTCCCTTCGCCGCGTCGTTTATCAGATTGAAAAGCTTGCACAACGGATGCGCTTTGCATCTCAACATGTAGATCTGCCGATCCTGCTTGGCATTTCCTTCCCCAAGAGTGGAACACACCTGCTCGACCAAATTTTGCTCGGCTTTTCCAAGATCGCGCCCTTTTCGAAACGTTTGCATTCATTCTATGCCGAATACGAAGGGGAAACTGGAATCAAGCGCTCATCGGAACAGGCGTTGGCCTGGCTCGATTCACTCCGTCCGGGCGATATTGCTTCGACGCATCTATTCGCACGACCCGAAGCAATTACCCGTGTCACATCATCTACATTTGTCCCTTACTTTATTTTTAGAGATCCACGGGATGTGGTGGTTTCACATGTCTTTTACGTCACCGATATCGAAGCACGGCATGTTCATCACATGTATTACACCTCATTGCCCGATTTCAATGCACGTCTCAACGTTAGCATCTTAGGAAGACCAGATGCAAATGTAGAATTTCCTGATATTGCTACACGCTTCGCTCCATATCTGGGCTGGCTTGATTGTCCTGAAGTGTTGACCGTCCATTTTGAGGACTTAATTAACAACCGCCCTACAGCCGTCTCCGGAATCATGGATCACCTTCTTTCACGCGTTCCTCTGCAGGCGTCTCGACAGTTGATTCTCGATTCTCTGGAATCTTCGATTAACCCCAAGCGTTCCCCCACCTTTCGCTCAGGAAAGACAGGGGAATGGAAAAAATATTTTACCGAAGAGCATAAAAAGCTCTTCAAAGATGTAGCAGGAGATTTGTTAATTCGTTTAGAATATGAGAAGGATAATTATTGGTAAGGGCATGATAGTTTGTGCCCCAATATACTATGAAATGCTCTCTTATCATCCGTGCTTATAATGAGGAGACGCATATTGAGCGCCTGCTGGAGGGAATCAAACACCAAACGCTCAAGAATGTGGAAGTAATTCTTGTCGATTCGGGTTCAACAGACTCGACTGTTGAGATCGCCGAATCCCACGGGGCGCATGTTGTAAGAATCCCGCCTGAGGAGTTTACGTTTGGGAGGTCGCTTAATTTTGGGATCCGGGAAGCGACGTGTGAACATCTAATCATTGCCAGCGCCCATGTTTATCCGGTGTATCCGGATTGGCTGGCCTCCTTATTACATCCGCTATTGGATGAGCAGGTTGGCTTGTCATACGGCAAACAACGCGGACCCGCATCCGCAAAGTTTTCGGAGAAGCAGATTTTTCAGCAATGGTTCCCCGAAACAGGCAAGTTCCGTCAGAAAACCGCCTTCTGTAACAATGCCAATGCCGCCATTAAGAAAAGTTTGTGGAAGAAGCATCCCTATGATGAGACGTTGACCGGCCTGGAAGATTTAGCGTGGGCAAAATGGGTAAGGGAACAAGGATATGCAATTGCCTATATTCCCGAGGCAGAAGTTGTTCATGTCCATCATGAGACGCCACGTGGTGTATTTAACCGCTACCGCCGCGAAGCGATGGCGTTCAAGAAGATTTATCCCGAGTCAAATTTCAGTATTTATGATTTTGCACGGCTGACCATCACCAATATCGCCAGCGATCTTTGGCATGCAGCGCGTGAAGGCGTGTTATTGAAAAATATAGCCTCAATAGTTTGGTTTCGTTTGATGCAGTTCCACGGCACGCGGTTGGGACACCGCGAGACCAGCCTGATCACACCTCAACTGCGTGAGACATTTTATTATGCGCGTGAAAGAAACCAAAAAGAAGCAACAAAGCGGGAGGTCGAACCTATCCAATATCAAAAGTAAGCAGTGCAAATGGAGCAGGTCTGGCAATTTGCTGATTCTCCGAGAGAATAGGAAGTATTCGAAATCAGGGCGGCAGATCGCAGATGGGAGGAAACGCACGTCAATGATCCAGGTTATTACAAACATATATTCAGAATCTTTTATCTAAGACGAAGATCCAAAGTCGAGTTCGCCAGAGCTGTAATCTCGCCTGGTGCCTGGAGATTTTATATACGAGGACAGATGTATCTAGCCAGGGATATAAGTCTATAGATAGGTTATGTCCATGGGCACATGACCTTTTTCTCAGTGTAATTTATTTGTAACTAAATATTGCTTAATTCGTTTCTTAGAACGTAACTATATCGTTAGCCATTAGACCTTGCTTAGCGGTGAAAATCAAAATGGGTCGAAGATTCATATGTAGAAGGAGAGAAAATGAGAAGAGTTAGCTTATTAGGTGTGGTATTAGTATTGGCTTTAGTGATGGCAGCCTGTGCACCTGCGGCGCCTACGCAAGCTCCAACTGTTGCTGTGCCGGTAACCGGAGATACTGAGACGCCAGCAGCTGTCATGACCGAAGCGCCTACAGAAGCGGCGACTGAAGCAGCAACAGAAGCAGCGACAGAAGCAACTACCACAGGTATTTCTATTAAGACATCTACCAATGCAAGTGTCAGTGAACCGTTCCTCGTGGATCAGGATGGTCGAGCCTTGTTTGTGACCACAAACGATACACAAAATAGCGGAACCAGTTCTTGTACCGGAGATTGTTTGACTGAATGGCCACCTGTAATCGTGACAGAAACACCGCAAGCAGGGGAAGGCGCAGATGCTTCCATGCTAGGCACGATCACACGGGATGACGGAACCATGCAGGCAACCTATAATGGCTGGCCTCTCTATTACAATTCCGCTGATACGGCTCCTGGTTCCATCACCGGACAGGGCATGGAAGGTGTTTGGTTCCTTGTGTCCGCTACCGGTAATGCAATCAAGCCGTAAGTAAAAACTCGTTCACACCCTTTCCCGCTAATAAGGAAAGTGTCAATAAGGAGAGTTAAACAAACCTCCCGCCAGTAGGCGGGAGGTTTGTTTTGTGGAACACAAAAGGTTGGAGAAACGTC
>WNFZ01005313.1_pt1 | contig 14108 bp, 10 predicted proteins | sample 5400081 | NCBI WGS metagenome assembly WNFZ01 (sample SAMN13153365, study PRJNA577476) | soil metagenome | isolation source: 80 cm soil or saprolite under grassland replicate 1 | place: USA:California | collected 2016-06-15
TCGCTTCGATTCAGTCTGGTTCTCTCCCGGCCGGAGACTACCAGGTGATCGAATCACTGACCCAGGGTGAAAACACAAGTGAAAAGAGCTTAACCTTCAGGATTGAGGGCCCTGAGTTGGCGCGCGCAGCCACGCCGGCAAACACTGGCGCGGCGCCGAACGCGGATGAGTTGGGAATGCTTGCGACCTCGAAGCTGCAAACCAGCGGCACCCATCAACTCGTGATTACCTCGCTGCCGGAGGGTTCCGTGCCTGCACCCTCTGCCGACGAACTGCAAGCAATGGTCGAGGCGGCGCGAAAACACTCGGTGGGGTACGCCAAGTCATTGCCTAATTTTGTTTGCGTGGAAACGACCAACCGCTCTGTCGATACGTCCGGCAACGGCGCTTGGAAACGTCGCGACACGATGGCCGAGTTACTGCGGTTCGTCGATTATGTAGAGACCCGCACAATGGTGGAACGGAATGGCGAACGCACTAGCATGCAGCGGAGTGATCTGGATCCAACTTGGGCATCGTCCGTGGGTGAGTTTGGTAATTTACTGAATCTGGTTTTCAAGCCTGAGTCCAAAACCGAGTTCCGGTGGAAGGAAGCAGCCACTCTGGGAAGCACAACCGTTCAAGTTCTCAACTATCGGGTCTCGCCGAAGAACGAGACTATGGTTCTGAGCGACAACAACGGTCACATCGGGGTGGGATTTCACGGCATGGTTTACCTGGACAGCGCAACTGGAGGAGTCCGGCGGATCACGATGGAGGCGGACGAAGTCCCTCGTGACTTCTCAATTCATGCGGCGTCGATGAGTGTTGACTACGACTACGTCACGATCGGCGCGCATGATTACCTGATGCCCATGCGTGCGGTTCTCGCACTGCGGCGCGGTCGCAAGCAGACCGACTTAAACGAGATGGCATTTCGTGGTTATAGGCGGTACTCGTCGCAGGCCAAGATAGTTGTGAACCCGTAAAAACGGATCCAACAGGTTTGCAGTAAGTCAGACGTTATCTGCTCTTGTACCATGTGGTTGAGTACGCTGCGGTCTCTCCCCCACCGCGGTACGATGCGTTGCTGGAAGTCCTCGCCGCAGGGGCAACGGCAACGGGCTCCCAGAGTTGAGGGACATTCTTTCGACGAACGCACCTAATGTCGGGTATTGTGCAGCTATGAGCTGCGTAATTGGAGGATTCCGTGAGCAATGTGTCGGACCAGAGGCTCTGGCACGCCAGAGTGCTCATTCTTTGCGCCCTGGCAATGGCCCCCTTTGCAACCTTAACTGCTCTAGCCTCTGACGGCGCTGTTCCCGCGCAGAACGCCCAGCCGCAGACGTCCGACATTCTCGTTCTCAAGAAGACGGTTCGGCGCGTCGTCGTGGACGTTGTGGTTCGCGACCGTGACGCGAAACCGGTGCACGGACTGACGACGAAAGACTTTACTGTCTTGGAGGACGAAAAGCCGCAGAACGTTCTTTCCTTCGATGTTCACAATCTCGACTCGACTTCCCTTGCCCTTCCGGCAACTGCGGCGCTTCCTCCCAATGTCTTCGTCAACGTCCCGAAGCAGCCGGAGAAGGGGTCACTGTTCATAATTCTGTTCGATATGGTCAACATTGACGAGAACTCGGACCAGATGTGGGCAAGACAGGAAGCAATCAAATTCATCAAGAGCAAACCGGAGGGCACACGCTTTGCGATCTTCGTGCATTCCGACTTCCTGCACATGATTCAAGGATTCACAGACGACAAAGATCTCCTCTATGCGGCCCTCGATCCAAATAATCCCAAGCCCCACTTCCCGAAAGTTTTCCTGATGGCCAGAAACTTCCGCGAAGGTTCGGACCAGGCGGTAGCCATGATCAGTGTTCTCACCCACATTGCAGGATTCTTGAACGGGGTACCAGGACGCAAGAATTTGATCTGGATGTCGAACCGATTTCCGGTTTCTCTTTACGCAACTTCAGGAACGCCGCCGGACTTTCAGGAGGACGTGAGGAGGGAGTTCGATGAACTTACGCGTGCGCAAATCGCGCTTTATCCCGTGCTGTGCAATGGGGTCCAGCCCAACCCGCCAGGCGCATTGAACGGCGTCGGCCCACGCACCGGCGTGGGCGGAACATCACCGGACACCGCACCTTTCTCCATGGGTTCGCCTTCTGGTTCATCGGGGCCCCCACCCCTCGTTCCCGGCAAGAACGCGTCGCTTCGGGGGGATTTCGGGCCGCTGGCCGGACTCGGTACGTACTACGGAGATCGGATGATCGGCGAGGGAATTGCGAAGGCTACTGGTGGTCGCATGCTCGGCAGCAACGATCTAAAGGCTGACCTGAACGAAATAGTCGAAGACGGCTCAAACTATTACACCCTGACGTATTCGCCGACGAATTCTAACTATGACGGTAGTCTGCGCCAGATCCGTGTGCAAATCGAAGGAAGCAAATATAAGTTGCAGTATCGGCAGAGCTATTACGCGGACGACCCCGAAAGCATTCCGGTTAAATACAGAAAGAAAAGGGCGCCCGACGAGGACACTCCGGATCAACTGGCGGAAAAGGAAGAGGCGAGGCCATTGGTCGCCAGCTTGCAGCACGGCGCTCCCTTAGTACATCAGTTGATCTTCAAGGCACGCATTCACCGGCTGGGCGCCCCAAGAATGGCCACCCCAGAACAGATGGCGAAGCTGGCGGACCAGCCAGCGTTCTCTCACGGCAAACGCAAGAAAGACAGCGGCAAGAGTTTGAAGCCTGTCGAGATCCAGACTTACGCAGTTTATTACGTGGTGGTGGCAAGCCAGATCAAGCTGGGGAGAGGCGCTTCCATTCCTCTGGAGTTCGCCGCCGTCGCATACGATCCGGATGGACGAGTACTCAATGGCGTGGTTGAGAAAGTGCAAAATGAAAACTCTTTTGGCCCAGCGATACTGCAGGCGCCGCCACCTGAATCCTGGGAGCCGGGACACCGCGAAGTCTACCGCGCCATGCAGGAATTCGATGTGCCGCTCAATGCCACATCGATGAGACTCGCTGTGCGAGACACATACAGCGATCGGGTGGGAGCGATTGAAGTACCGCTGCCGCTTGCGCCCGAGCCAGATGTTCAAGCGACTACACCAGGTGCTTCGCCTCTTCACTCACAACCAGAGACCCGGTCGAACTAAAGTCGGGAAAAACTAGTTGGCCGGCGTGACGCGGCGCTGAAGTTGTGCGATCTGCTGCTTCAGAAGGGTGGAATCCGGTCCTTCCGGGGTGTAAGTAAGGCAGTTCCGAAGATGCGCCAACGCCCCCGCATAATCGGCCCTCCGGGCTAGAATGGCCGCGAGCAACTGCTCGCCGTTGCGAATATTGTGCAGCGGATCCGCTGAGAGCAATCTCTTCGCGCTCGATTCAGCCTCACTCAATCGCCCTAGTTGGAAATTCGCAAGCGCATTGAAATACCACACCCGCATCGTCCCGTCGTGATCGAGCTGTAAGAAGTGTCTCGTCTTCTCTACTGCTCCCTGCCAATCTTCCTGCTGAATAGAAAGGAAGGCAAGCTCTTCGAGGGGTGGGGTGAATTTGGGGTCAGCGGCAACCGCCTTTTCGAAACATAATCCTGCGTCACGCGGACTAGACAGGAGTTGCATCCTGCCCAACTGATACCACGCATCCGCGAACTCCGGATATGCCTTCACCGCCTTTTCCAAATTCTGACGGGCACGATCCGGCTTTCCATCAAGCATATCTGCGCCAGCTTTGCTCCAGAATTTCGCGGCGTCACCCCCGACCGTTTGGCTGGTGGCGCTCATAGCGGTCGCGCGAGCATTCGAATCCCTGGACAATGTCAGCGTTCCCAGGCTGGGATCGTCGCGCAGGTTGCGTACCGTTATGGTGATCATTGTCGAACGGAAGCCTGTTAGGAAAGCCTGGACCACGCACCCCTCATAGTGGACCTGCATTTGCCGTTGACGGTCGCCTTGCTGACTGAGTTCGCCCGGAACTCTTGGCGGCATGATCAAGAACTCACCCTTGGAGTCGGTCTGCGTTGTGAAATACGTGTTTCCCTTGCAACTGACGGTGACCAGGATGGGATCCCATGGCAGCACCTCGCCTTCAATGGTGACTTTGCCCAGCAGAGCCCCGCCAGCCCGGCCTTGCTGCGTCATATTTGTCCAGTATCCGTAGAATCCGGAGTCTTGAATGGAATCGGGCCGGGTCGGGGAAGGCTGATTCGCACCGGGCGGCGGCGTCACAGGAGGCGGAGGCTGTCGCTGGGCCACAAGCCCGAACGGAAAACCTGTCAAGAAGAGAATGGCGGCCGAGAGAGCAAATTTCGCGAACATTACCACCTCACCGGCAGCAAACCTCTGCGGCGCTTTTGGCTTCTACATTTGTCGGAGGTCTTGCGCCTGGAGACTCGAATGTGACAATTCCAGTTCCTTTTTTATTATACAATCCCATCCACTCTTTTGACTGGGCTGCCAGTTTGGGCTTTTGCAACAAAGACTTATTCAGGCAAAGCGTGGTTTTTGTGGGTGACCACGAGTGGAGGTGAGCCGATGCGCGCGCACAGATTCCCCTCAGCAGCGGTAATAGCTCTGTTCACGCTCGAACTCCTTAGCGGACAAACGGTTCCATCCAACACGGGACCTGGCAGCCCGACAGTTTCTAATCAAGGTGCGGCCGCCGAAGAACCTGCGACCTTGCGCGCTGTACGCCGCGAGGTGCTGGTCGATATGGTTGTCCGGGACAAACACCACCGGCTTGTGACGAACCTCCAACCCAGCGAAGTCGAAGTATATGAGGATGGATCACTCCAGAAGGTCAACGCATTCCGAAATGTTGAGGGAGCAGATCAATTAGCCAGCGAGCGAGGAGTGGTGGCCGCCACCAACTCTGCGAGCCCTGCGCCAGAGGTGAACGCGGCCGCGCCCTCTGTTGGCGCTGCCCCTGCTCCACCTGTCACCTCGCTACATCAGATGAACTTTGTCGCCGTCGTATTCGCCGACATTGCGCCTTTGAATTTGGAATTCGCACGCGAAGCAGTAACGGATTTCCTCAATAGCGGAAGCCTCCCAAACACCTACGTTTCGATTTACCGATTGAATCGCAGTTTAAAGGTGGTGCAGTTCTACACCTCGAACAAGGATGTCCTCGCCAAAGCCGTAAACTTATCTGCCAAGCGGTCTAACTCCGACAATACGCTGGGCGTTCACGCTGAGGTCACCAGTGCGGCATATTCGGCCCTGCAGGCTGCAGCCGACAACCTCCTGAGTTCACCGCGTTTGGACGAAGCAACAGCGAATGCGGTTCGCAATGCCCTCCTCAATCCCATCCCGATTATTTCCCAGGACCCGCTGTTGGCTCGCGATGCGGCTTCGCAAGACGCATCCGTCGAGTTGGGCAATGCGATTCTTACCCAGGCGAGGATCGAGTCTGGGATCCGTTTCGCATCCAGTCTCTCCAATGGCATGGACGCGCTCGATTCCCTGCGCGAAATCGTGCGCAGCCAGGAAAAGCTTCCTGGTCGCAAGGTCGTCCTCTATCTCTCCGACGGCCTTGAATTTCCTATGAACCGGCGAGATGCCATCGATGCCTTGATGAGTTATGCCAATCGCTCCGGGGTCTCTTTCTACGGAGTCGATACCCGCGGGCTGAATGTCGAAGACCCAATGATGCGTTCCCTTGCGGAACTGGAACGGACCGCCGCGATCAGCTCCGCGAACATATCGGACCCTCGTGTCGGACACAAAGAAGATGACAACATTCAACTCACTGCTGTAGCAAACAAGCAGTTGGCCCTGCGAGAGCTGGCCGAATCAACTGGAGGATTTGTTGTTACGGACACGAACGAAATCGCAGCGCCAATGAAACGTGTGATGGAAGATATCCGTTCTCATTACGAAATTGCCTACACCCCAACCGCCACCAACTATGACGGACACTTCCGGAAAATCGAAGTCAAAATCAAACGCTCGCACCTTGAGGTTCACACCCGAAAGGGATACTTTGCCCTTCCCAACTTAAACGGGGAACCACTCCAGCCCTTTGAGGCGGAAGCTCTCGCGGCGATTGACTCGCATGGCGTAAACGAACGGATCCCGTATCAGGTCGCAGTCATGAAATTCCGACCCAATCACGGCACCGTCGAGCACCAAATCGCCTTCGAAGTTCCTATCTCAAGCTTCCGGCCGATTGCCAATCCAAAAACCGGCGTGGCGCAGATTAAGGCGGCGCTGGTAGCGCTAGTCCGAAACGCGACGGGCGAGGTGGTCGGAAAAGTCAGCCGCGAACTGGTACGCAATGTGTCGGCATCCCAGTCCAGTCCAGCATCAACTGACCGCATCCTCTATGCAGAACCCATCGCACTCCCGGGCGGGCACTATGAAGTGGACGCCGCCGTAACCGATCAGCAATCGGGCCAAACTGCAGTGAAGCGTCTCGCCTTTTTTGTTGACTCAAGCAAAGAATTCGGTCTGAGTTCGCTCGAACTAGTTCGCCCGGATCACGTAAGTTCCGCGACTCCACCACGTGCGTTGGAGGCGGCGCCAGCGGCGATGGACCCAGAGCGAATGCTGCCCGTGCTGTCGGACACCGTAGAGTCCGACAAGGGAGCCAATCTGTATTTCGTTGTGTATCCGGCGAAACTGCAGTCCGGGGAGGAGCCGAAAGTGGTATTGCAGGTACTCCAAGACGGCAAGGAGATCGCGCGCAAGTCTCTCACGCTTCCACGACCTGACGCCGATGGATCGGTGCCGGTAATGCTTAAGCTATCTCCCACACCAGGCCAATGCGACATTCTGGTGACTGCTCAACAGGGTGCCCTGTTAGCTCAATCCAGCCTATCGGTGAAGGTGGAGTGATCGCTGTACCGTATCGTGGCGACCGACGAGCGAAACATAGTTGTTTTGAAACGAAGCGTCCGGGCTCAAGGTTCGGTTGCGACTCCCGATTCCCAGTAAGAGGCGGTGTCAGACTTAACGCGAAGTAACTCGCACTCGATCAGCTGCGGAGCTCCATAATTCGCCACGGTAGGATTCGTGTCGAGCCGCGCAATCACGCGTACGTCGTGAGCAATTGGCTCTCAACAGCCAGCGCCAGCCTTCGAATTCCCTCCTCAATCAGCTCGGGTGTGGCGTTTGAAAAGTTCAGCCGCATGTGATGATCCACTGGGCCCACCGGGTTCGCGTAAAACGAATTGCCAGGAACGAACGCCACCTTCTGCGAAATCGCCGACTCGAGAATCTTGTGACTGTCGATCGTCTGCGGCAGCGTGACCCAGAGGAACAGTCCGCCTTGCGGGCGAGTCCAATGCACTTCGGGCGGAAAGAATCTTGCTAGGGCCCGCAGCATCACATCGCGCCGCTCACGATAGAGCTTGCGTATGTACTTCACGTGCTCATCGAGGAATCCGTCCCGCACAACTTCGTAGGCAACGTGCTGAGTAAAAGTTGATGTATGCAGATCGGTTGACTGTTTCAGTTGCACCAGCTTCGCAAGGACGTCCGGCGGGGCGACGATCCATCCCAGACGCAATCCGGGAGCGACCGTTTTCGAGAACGTCCCCAGATAAATAACATTGCCAATCGAGTATCCCGCGTCCCGGCGCAGGTTTTCACGGTCGATTACCACCATTGACGGAATGTGCTCGCCTTCGTAGCGCAACTGACCGTACGGATCGTCTTCGATGATGGGCACACCGTACTTATCGGCCAGCAAAACCAGTTCGTGGCGGCGACCTTCGCTCAGAGTTGTCCCCGCAGGATTCTGAAAATTGGGCAGCACATACATGAACTTGGGGCTGAAACGCAGTGGCTCTTCAACAAGATCAGTACGCAGTCCATCGCTGTCGATGGGAACTGACATATATTCCGCGCCGTAGGCATTAAAAGCCTGCAGTGCGCCCAGGTAAGTGGGGGCCTCGACGAGCACGCGATCTCCGCGGTCGATGAACAGTTTGCCTATGAGATCCAGCGCTTGTTGCGCGCCGGATGTGATCACCACGTTCTCAAGCTTTGCGCGGATGCCGTACCGCGACATGTTGCTCGCGATCCAATCGCGCAGCGGCTCGTAGCCTTCGGTCCGGCCGTACTGCAAAGCATGGTCAGCTTGCTCGGTTAGCACTTTGTGGCAGGCATCTTTGAAACGCTGAAGAGGAAATGCCTCGGGCGAAGGCAGCCCGCCCGCGAAGGAGATGATTCCAGGCTGATCTGTAATTTTAAGCAGTTCGCGAATTTCCGAACTGCGGACGCGTTTGGTGCGTAGGGCGTACCGCGAAGTCCAAGCGATTGACATTGCAGCCTCCGCTAAGCGAAGCCATCGGGCTGACTGACTGCGCCGATATTCACCTGATGATCCATGTAGTCGCGACCGGCGAGGAGAGCTTTGCGATCAACCTCCAGTAATTTGATTTTCTTCACTTTCACTTCAAGAACTTGGATTGCGGTCTCGGAAGCGAGGCACTCGGTGGCTTCGAGCAGAGCGCCGAGAATCACGATGTTCGCGGCCTTTGCCGAGCCGATCACGTCGGCGATCTCGCCCGCGGGAATGCAGACGACGTTGATTCGCGAATTGTCGAACCCTTCAGGGAGGTCATGACCGTTATACAAAACCAGCCCGCCATCGACGACCTCGTGCGCAAACTTGCGCAGCGAAAACTCGTTCATCGCCACCAGCACATCCGGAGCCGAGACCAGCGGCGCGCCGATGCGCTCCTTCGACAGGCACACATGGCAGTGCGCGCTGCCGGAACGCATCTCGGGGCCATACGACGGCAACCAACTGACCTCCAGGTGCTCGCGCATTCCCATCTCGGCAAGCAACTGCCCAAGCAGGAGCACGCCCTGCCCGCCAAATCCGGCGATCTTGATTCCAATGTGGCTGAACTGGCGAGTGGCTTTCGGCGCACCTGCGTTTGCGTTCTCCGCAGCCCTTGTCGCCTGGCTGCCGTTCTCCGTAATCTCAAGAACCTCCGCAATCGGCCGCTGTGGAGGCTCGGGCACCTGCGGGATCTCCGGCTTTCGATCGCGAAACACGTTGAGTGGAAAAACCGGAATCATTCCGTCGGCGACCCAACTGCGCGCGTCAACCGGGTCCTTGCCCCAGATCGTCGGACAGGGAGAAAGAATTTCGACAAATGAAAAGCCTGCATTATCGCGCTGAAGTTCGAGCGCTTTTCGAACCGCGCGCCGCGCCCGCATGATGTTCTTGTTGTCGCAGAGGGCCACCCGCTCGATGTACACCGGCGCTTCCAGCGTGGTGAGCAGTTCGGACATGTGCAGCGGGAATCCTTCCGTGGAGGCGTGCCGTCCCCAAGGAGTCGTAGTGCTCTTCTGTCCGATGAGCGTCGTGGGAGCCATCTGGCCGCCAGTCATCCCATAAATGCCGTTGTTCACGAAGAAAACAGCAATCTTCTCGCCCCGGTTGGCGGCATGAATGATTTCGGCAGTGCCGATAGCCGCGAGGTCACCATCGCCCTGGTAGGAGAGAACGACTTTGTCCGGACAGGCGCGCTTGACTGCCGTCGCCACTGCGGACGCGCGCCCATGCGCGGCCTGCACATTGCCGATATCGAAGTAGTAGTAGGCGAACACCGAGCATCCGACCGGGCTGACGAGAATCGTTTTGTCCTGAATGCCGAGTTCCTGTATCGCCTCGGCGATCAGCTTGTGAACGACGCCGTGCCCGCAGCCCGGACAGTAATGCGTCTGCTGCTGAAGCTCAGCCTTGCGCTCGTAGGAGTCGTAAAAAACCGGCGACTTTTCGTGCACGACTTCATAAGGTCCGCTGCCGGTTTCCTGATCGATGACGTTGGTGCCATTCTTGTTTGCCATTGCGATATCCATTTCTGCTAAACGACCATGGAAAAGGGATCGACGCATTTGTCTTCTGTGGTTTCTGTGTTCAGTTCCACCGTTTTGAACCCGGCGGAAAGAATGCCGTGCAGACTAGCCGTGGACGCAAACGACATGACGATTTCCTGCAGCTCAGCAACCGACGGCACGTTGCCGCCGACTCGACCGTAAAATTTCACCGGCACTTCCCCGTTCACCGCCAGGAGCACATCCTCGACCATTTGCCCGTTGCTCAATTCAACGATGAGAACGTTCTTGACCTTGGACGCCACTTTCGCCAGAGCGATCGAGGGGAACGGCCAAAGCGTGATGGGACGGAACATGCCCGCCTTCACACCTTGCCGGCGCAACGCCTCGACTAACGACAGCAGTACGCGCGACACGATTCCGTAACCGACCAGGAGCACCTCGGCATCTTCGGTGCGATGCAGTTCGTACCGCTGCTCCGCATCCTGCGCGCGAATGTACTTCGCCTCAAGCCTGCGCTCATGTTCTTCAAGGCCGTCGGGTTCTAGATAGATCGAGCTGATGAGGTTCGGTCGAGTTGCAACAGTTCCCTTCACTGCCCAGGACTTTTCCGCCCACGTGAATTCGCGATCTTCGAGTTCCAGCGGCTCCATCATTTGCCCAACAAAGCCGTCAGCCAGCACAACTGCGGGATTGCGATACTTGTCTGCGAGATCGAAGGCCAGCATGGTCAGCTCCGCCATCTCCTGTACCGACGCAGGCGCCAGCACAATTTTGCGATAGTTGCCGTGACCTCCACCCTTCACCATTGCGAAATAATCGCTCTGCTCGGGCGCGATGTTGCCCAGGCCCGGGCCTCCGCGCATCACGTCAACAATCACACACGGGAGTTCCGCACCCGCCAGGTATGAAATGCCTTCCTGCATCAAGCTGATGCCGGGGCCAGACGAAGCCGTCATCACGCGCACGCCCGCTGCAGCTGCGCCATAAACCATGTTGATCGCAGCGACCTCGCTCTCCGCTTGGAGGAAAGTCCCGCCGATCTGCGGAAGGTACAGCGCGGCGCTCTCGGTGATCTCGCTCGCCGGGGTAATCGGATATCCGTAAAACGCGCGGCATCCGGCCAGAATCGCGCCTTTCACCACCGCCACATTTCCTTTACAGAGCTGCCGCATGTTCGCCTCCTTGCACAGCCGCGACCGCCTTGGGCGGAGCCGCCAGCCGATACACCGTGATCGCTCCGGGCTCCGGGCAACAATAGAAGCAGATGCCGCAGCCGGTGCAGTCGTGCCCGCTGTAGCGCGCCGGATGCACGCCGTAAGGGCTCAACTCGGGTGCGAACGCGAGGCACTTGGGCGGACACGACTCGATGCACAGTCCGCAGCCTTTGCACTCTTCAATGCTGACGGCGACTTTGCCGCGCGCCTGACCTGCCATAGTTCACCTCGCTAGAACTCGCTCACTTCTTGCGATCGATTCCTGCCCCGCGCTTGTCCACGCAAAGTTCTTCACTCTTCCGGGGAAACACGCCTTCGAATGTGTTAGGAGTTGCTGCGGGCTGGAAATTCTCATCGCCCCCGCCGGACTGCACGGCGTGGTGTTCCCGGGGCCAGAGAAGCTGTACAGCGAGTAGCATCGCTGCCTCTCTTAACTCTGGATTATCAATTTGTTAATCGCTGTGGAGCTATGACCTTCAACACAATTTCCTGTGATGAACGTCACAAGATCACAGGAAAATCCGACCGTCCGGTTTGCAATGTCAGTGGAACCAACCCGTCTATTTCTGCTGCCCGATTTTGCTCGCACCTTGTTCGGTGAACCACAGCCACCCGTCAGGCCCGGTCGCGATCTTGGCTGGCAGGGCTGTTGGCGTGGGCGTTGCGTATTCCACAATCGTGCCTCCCCCAACTGGCATGCAGCCGATCCTGCTTGCGGATCGCTCCGTGAAACAGACGCTGTTGAGCAAAGCTGTGATCCCGTAGGGAACCGCATTGGTCGTTGGCACAATCCACTCTGTGAACGCCGGATGGTTGGCCTAGAACCTCTAGAAGGCAGCGCGAAGTAGGTTACTACTGATTGTGGCGTCACACGTGTTATCTGGTCCGTCAGCAAACAGGCGAACCATACATTCCCGTCGCTACCTATGGTCGGACCATGCGGAAAACATCCGCTCTTGAGAGTGACACTGGGCAGGAAGACACCTTGTGTGGTGAGATGAAACACGTTGTCGGTGTTAGGCGCCAGCACCCACAAAGTGCCATCCGGAGCACTTACGATCCCCGCGGGGCCCGACGCCAGAACCGGCGCGTTCCATTCCGTGAACTGAATAGAAGCAAGACTGAACCTCGCAACTTTGCTGGCCCTGCTTTCAGTGAAGTAAATATTTCCATCTGCTCCCGTTGCGATGCCGCCAATTCCTGCGTTCGTGGTGGGCAGTGGCCATTCTGAGATTGAACCATCTATGCCGATTCTTCCCAACTGGTTTGCGGCTTCCTCTCCGAACCACATCGCCAGATCAGGTCCTGCAGCAATGGCGCTCGGCGCAGCTGCAGTGGTAGGAAGCAGAAATTCCGTGATGGTTCCACTAAGAGTGCGCGCGGGATCGGGATCAACGTAGACCGGAAAGTTCGCCGACAACTGCACGCCATCCACCGAGCGCGTGGCTTGAATCGTAACGGTGGTGGGCCCTATGGCTGCGGAGGTAGTGGCAAGTATGTCCAGCGAAACGGCTGTGTCAGGCGGGACAGCGGACTTCGAAAGTGTCACGTCGATTCCGGGTGGCGCTGATGCCAACAACTCCACGTCGAAGTCAACGATGCCCCCATCGCCACGGATCGTAACCGGTACTGAAATAGTGCGTGACTGCGCAATACGTACAACTTGGGTGGGAACGACAAGTGACAAATTGGCGCGGCTACCGATTGTCAGGTCCACATCCGATGAGTGTCGCAAATTACCAGCGGCAGCGACAAATGTGAGCTTAAAAGTTCCATTCAGAGCGGTGCTTCCCGCGGCAACAGACAAGGTAAGTCCGGAAGAACCGATCTGCTGCGGTAACACGGGCAAGAGCGTCACTCCCGCTGGAACCGAATTTGCATCCACCGACACGGCTCCCATAAAACCGTTCAATGCCGTTTTCGTAATTTGAACAAGGTTTGAACCGCCAGTTGCGAGGTGAAGGCCAGGAGGCTGAACCGCGATGCTGAAGTCAGGCTTGGGCTGAAGCGGCGGCGGCGCACTCGACGCGGATCCACCGCACCCGACAAGTGCTAGGCACAAGAAACCTACAAACAAAACGCGCAGGCAGGTCATAGTCCCGTCCTCATAAGAGTGAGCGGGATTCACATTGGGAGCATCCGGAGAACAGCGATGCGACTAATCCGGCAGACCGCAAGCACCGCCGGGACACGCCCCCCTTTACTGATCCTGCTTAGACCTCCCACAGTGAACTTCCGCAGGTACGCCAGACATACTATGTTCCTTGAGTCTTCAATTTCAGTGATTGTGGTCACTGAGAGCCGAGGTTTCCAAGGTCGGAGCCCGGAAAACTCCGCCACTGAGAATCGGGCCGTCCGGTCGGCGAGTGCGTTCCGAGATTTCCCCACCGACCAGTCGTCCGTTGTGATGTCTATCACCCTTGGCTGTGGCTCCCGTCATCGCTCGTAATTCACATTCAGCGAAAACTGAAGGTAGTCACACCACCGCGGAGAAGAAACGCACCATGTCATGGGAAGCCGAGTACACGCGCAAAATCAAAACTGCCGATGAAGCTCTTCACGTAGTTCAATCCGGAATGCGCGTGTATATTCAGCCAGGCTGCGCGGAGCCTGAAACGCTCGTTGACGCGCTCACGCGCCGCGCCAGTGATGTGCGCGATGTCGAAGTCGTTCACATGCGAACGATGGGCGCCGCGCCCTACGTTGCGCCTGAGATGGCGCCGCACTTCCGCCACAAGGCATTTTTTATCGGGCCGAATGTTCGCGAGGCCATCAATGCCGGCCGAGCGGATTACATTCCAATTCATTTGAGCGAAGTCGAGGATCTTTTTGAAAGTGGCGCCATGCCGCTCGATGTCGCGCTCATCCAGCTATCTCCACCGGATTCTCACGGCTATTGCAGTTTTGGCGTCGGCGTCGATACCACGCTGACCGCCGCCAGGTGTGCCGGTTACGTCGTCGCGCAGGTCAACAACTATATGCCGCGAACCTTCGGCGATAGTTACATCCACGTCAGTGACATAGATGCGGTGGTGGAATCGTCACAGCCGCTATGCGAATTCAAGCAGCCAATTGTCACCGACATGCATGTTGCAGTGGCG